>Ga0116202_10000583_pt1 | contig 20529 bp, 17 predicted proteins | sample LakKivw325mmetaG_FD_94479 | JGI IMG/M metagenome (GOLD analysis project Ga0116202, IMG submission 94479) | Anoxic lake water microbial communities from Lake Kivu, Rwanda to study Microbial Dark Matter (Phase II) - Lake Kivu water 325m metaG | ecosystem: Environmental > Aquatic > Freshwater >... | reverse complement strand
GCGGCCGCCGATGCGGAAGGTGTAGTCCGGGGCCTTGGTCGCGCCCGCGATCTTGATTGATTCTTCGTGGATGACGGGCTTGAAGACTTCGGTCAGGCCGGCCTTGTTGGAGACGTCCCAGCCGAGGGACTCGAAGAAGGGGTTGAGGAACTCAAGGCGAAGCTGCTCTTCTTTGTAGTCGGACGACTGGTAGACCTTGCGTTCTCTGTCGAAAAGGTCAACCAGCCGCTTGACTGAGTCAGGTGCACTCGCGCCCATTGTTGTCTAGGATATGTCAGATTCCCCCGCTGTCAAGCCGAGAGGCGCAGCCGCTGTCCGGTTCGGCGTGCAGGGCCGTGGACATCTCCGTGCACGCGGGTTGGACGATGGCCGAAGGGCCGAAAAGAACCGAAGAGTCAGTGCGAGGCAACCATCAGATATAACTACAGTATTATGGCTGGTTTAGACCCGGTCGCAAGCTCGGGAATTGGCATATAGGGGTCGCCTCCCAGGCTGCATTTCGGGGAGCATTGCAGCATCGGTTCAAAGGAGCAATGACCGATGCGTTGAAACATGCAATGAGCGGAGCTTTGAACCGAGCAATGACGAGAGCGTTTTCTGGTGCAATGCCCTGAGCAATGCCGCGAGCTTTTCGGCGTGCAATGCCGGATGCAATCGTTCACGCAGTGCGCGATGCAGTTTGAGATGCAGTTGACGACGCAGTGTTAGATGCAGTTGACTACGCCGTTCACGACGCCTTTGCCGACACTTCTTCGCGTGCTTTGTCTGGTGCTTTGTGAGGCGCAATCGCGGCTTCGGCGCGCTGTCGCTTCAACTGCTGCTTCACCCGTTGCCTCACCTGCTGCTTCACCCGTTGCCTCATCTGTTGCCGCTCCTGCTGCTTCACCTATAATCTATTCCGATGTCTGTCAAACCCACCGCGATTCCGGACCACGTGTTGAAGCTCTTCTGGGATACGGACAAGTCCAAGATGGACGTCCGGCAGCACGCACGCTACATCATCTGCCGGGTTCTTGACTTTGGCGACTCGCCCGAGGTACGCTGGCTCTTCGACACCTACGGGCAGGAAGCAATCAAGGGCGTGGTCGCGTCAGGCGCACCGCTGCACCCCAAGACCACCAGCTACTGGCGCAAACGCTTCGGCCTTGCCGCAAGCACAAGCTCAAGCTCAAGCTGGCACGGGAAACCCTGATGTTTGACAACGTACTAACGACCGAGTCCTTGTCGCTGCTGCAGGACCTCAATGGAGAGATCAAGAAGCAGGGCTTCTATCTCGCCGGGGGCACCGGGCTCGCGCTTCAGTTGGGCCATCGGGTTTCCGAGGATCTTGACTTCTTCACGAGTGCCGGCTTCGACCCGGTCACGGTTTCCCGCCATCTCGAGACCCGGCCTGACTACTCCGAAACGATGGCCGACAGAGGAACGCTCTATTGCGTGGCCGCCGGGGTCAAGCTCTCGTTCCTGCACTACCCGGTTCCGCTGCAGCATCCGGCTTTGGACTACCTCACGGTGTCCGTGGCCGACTGGCGCGACATCCTCGCCGAGAAGTTCAAGACCGTTTCACAGCGGGGCAGCCGGCGAGACTTCTACGATATCTACGCCTGCCTGACGCTCAAGCGGCTGTCAGTTGACAAAGCTGTGGGCTTCCTGAGGGAACGGTTTGCGGGCACAGGCATCAACTACCAGCACGTCGCGAAGAGCCTGGCATGGTTCGTGGACGCCGAGTCCGAGCCGGACCCGCACCTGTTGATGCAGGCTGACTGGTCCGCCGTCAAGACGTACTTCGACTCGCACGCTGCCGACTTCGCTGAATCTCTGGCCTGACCGAACGCTTGACTCCCGCCCGCCGCCGGGCTAGTATCCGCTCGATGCAATCGGCTGCCTGCTCGGCCTTGGCGGAAGGGAGATAGGTAATGCGTTCGCGAATCCCCGCGTTGCTGGGGTCATCGCTCGTAGTATCCATAGTCGGCACAATAGCACTGGGGGCCCCTCGACTGCAGCCGGCGTCGGTCACCGACGGCATAGTCGGCGTGCTCGGCACCGAAGGGAACGTGCTCGGCCGACTGTCGGTGATGCCGGATGGGACCCTGTGGATCTTCTACTGCATGATGGCGACAAGCGGGGCCGGCAGTCGGATTCCTGGGGCATCCCCCTTCTCGTGGCGAGCCAGCCACCTCAGCAGTGACGGAAGCCGAATAGGATCTGAGATCGCGCTCACGGACGACCCGCGTCTCGCACGGACTACCAGAGTGATGCCGGTCGGCACTACGGCACGGGGAGACCTGATAGCATACTGCTCGTACGATTTTGGGCTGGGGCAGTCGGTGCAGGGCTGGTTCATGCAGTTGAGCAAGGGCAGGCTCCAGGCGGTTGGCCCGACTCTCGAATACGACGTGGCGAGAGGGCGATGCGTTGTCGACACGGACGGCAGAGTTCGGGTGTTCTGGATCAGCCAGGACAGCGTGTGGAGCGCGCTCTACAACAATGCCGGCAAACGATTCGCGCTGATACGCTGGGACAAGTTCGCCACGGCCGACCAGCCGGCATTCGTCCATGCCGGGGCAGGCAGCGCCCTTGCCTTGGATTCTCCCGGACGGATTCTGCTGGCAAGACTTGGGGAGCCGCGCGACTCCACGCTGTCGCTGTATCGGCTTGGCTTCACGACGCTCTCCCTCTTGGACTCCGGACGGCTGAGCGCTTTCTCTGACCGGCGAACGTTCACGAGAACCGTCGACAGCATGACAAACCAGTGGCAACTTGTGCGCAGCGGACTCGGCTACTGGCTGTCCATTCCGGCACTGAGTCTAGTAGATGGTTGGTGGCGGTGTGATGACTCCCGGCGAGCGTCGTACTACATCGACTCAAGTCTGACAGCCGTTCCGGGCGACCGATTGCCGACGTCTGCGCCCGCAGACTTCGCCCGCGCGCCGTCAGGTTCGCCCTTAGCCGTGGAATACGCCGTGGACTGGCTGCCGAACGAATACAGAGTGAACAACACGACGCGCAGGGACGGCACGCTGAGGATTACATACATCGCGTTCGGCACCGACGGTGTGCGGTACGAGCAACGGGAATCGAGGGGCGTCTCCGGAGTTCTTCTGTCGGGACCTGATTGATCCGTCGCGAACTCCGGGCCACTCACCCTGACGGACCGGGCAGGAACAACGCCCGGTCGTCTCCCCGATACTCGGTTGATGGCTAACGGCTGACAGCCTGCGCAATCTGCTGATCCGCCGTCCTCGCTGCTTGACCGGACGCAGAATCGAAGTATCATCAGCAACCACAAAGGAGGTCCAATGCCGTGTAAGAAGTGCGGAGTCAAGAAGACCGCCAAGAAGACCGCTAAGAAAAAGACCAAGAAGTAACATCCGTATCGTCTTCAGCAGGGGCTCAAAGCCCCCGTTTGTCCCGGACGAAGACGAAATCAGAGCGCAGAAACCAGAATGCAGAATGCAGGGCTCCGGATCAGTCTAGCTTCTGCAGTCTCGCCTCTCGCTTCTAGCTTCGATCGACCAGGCTGATCGTGCACGAACTGCTCGAACGGTTCTCCGAGTCCCCGGCCCTGCCGGGCATCGCCGAGAGCCTCGCTTCAGGAGCGCACACGGGCGTGTCGGGAGCAGTCGGCTCCGCGCGAGCCATGCTTGCCGCCGCGCTCGCCCAGCGTCTTGCCCGGACTGTCATTCTGATTCCTGATGACGTGCCGACCGCCCGCGCCCTGGACCTCGACCTGTCGACCATCGCTCCGGACCTTCCGCTCCTCTTCTTCGAACCCGAGTCGCCGCGTCTACCGGCAGATCTCGCCACGCTCGGTTCCGGGCCGGCCGTTATCGTCGCACCGGCAGAGAACTTGAACAAGGGGGCGCCGGTATGGGAGATGCCGAATGCCGAACGCCAGGCGGCGGGCTGGGAACCCGGCCCCCTGAACTTGTCACTCAATCAGCAGTTGGCGCTGGACAGGCTGGTCGGCTGGCTTGAGGAGAACGGGTACGAACGCACCGACCTCGTGACCGAACCGGGCGAGTACGCCACGCGCGGCGGCATCGCGGACGTCTTTCCTGAGAGCAGCGAATCTCCGGTCCGGGCTGAGTTCCTTGGTGACAGCATCGCATCGCTGCGGCGATTCGACCCGCTGCTTCAGCGCTCGGTAGCCCACATCGAGTCCGCAGCGCTGCCGACCCGCAAGCGACCGAAGATGTCGGATCAGCCGGCCTCCATCCTGCTGCCCAAAGACCTCATTGTCATTACCGAAGCGAAAGAGGTCGAGGCTCACGCCGTACTGCTGCTGTGCGCCGACCCCGATGCCGAGTTCAACCTCGGCTTCAAGCCGGCACACAGCTATCTCGGCAACACCGAACTACTTCGCAGCGAAATCGCCGAACGCCAATCGCCAAACGCCGAGCGACAGTTCGACTGGTACGTTGCTGCCAGCACGCAAAGCCAGCGCGAACGGCTCTCCGCTATCATCGGCGAAGGGCCGCATTACTTCAGCGGTACGCTGAGCTCCGGCTTCATCGCCGAGTCGCTGGGCTTCGGCCTCCTGACCGAGCGCGAGATATACGGAACGCCCGTGTTCCATCCGCCGCGCCGCCGTTTCAAGGGACTGCCGATTGACAACATCGTGTCGCTGCGGCCGGGCGACTACGTGGTGCACATCGACTACGGCATCGGATCGTTTGAAGGCACGAAGCGAATGACGCTTGCCGGAGTCGAGAAGGATTACGTCGTCCTCCGCTACGCCGGAAATGACAAGGTCTATGTGCCGGTCGAGAACATCGGCCTGCTCGACCGGTACGTCGGCTCCGAGGACAGCGCGCCCGCGCTCGACCGGCTCGGCGGCAGGTCGTGGCTCCACGCGAAGGCCAAGGCCGCGCGGGCCAGCGCCGAGTACGCCGAGGAACTGCTCGGGATTTACGCGCGCCGGGCCGCGGCCCGCGGTATTCAGTTCGGACGAGATAACAAGTGGCAGACCGAGCTCGAGGCCTCGTTCCCGTACGAGGAGACGCCGGACCAGCTCAAGGTCATGGCCGAGGTGAAACGCGACATGGAATCGACGCGACCGATGGACCGGCTCATCTGCGGCGACGTCGGGTACGGGAAGACCGAAATCGCATTACGAGCGGCGTTCAAGGCAGCATCAAACCTGAAGCAGGTCGCCGTGCTCGCGCCGACCACCATCCTCTGCTACCAGCACTACGCGACGTTCCGCAAACGGCTGGCCCGTTTCCCGTTCCGGGTTGAAATGCTGTCGCGTCTCGTGCCTCCTCCGCAGCAGCGCGAGATCTTCGCCGGCCTGAAGTCCGGCGTCGTGGATATCGTCGTCGGCACTCATCAACTGCTGAACCCCGGCGTCGCCTACCACGACCTCGGGCTCCTGATAATCGACGAGGAACAGAAGTTCGGCGTGAAGCAGAAGGAACGCATCCGCTCGGCCCGCGCCGAGGTAGACGTCCTCACGCTGACCGCGACCCCTATCCCCCGCACGCTCTACATGTCCCTCTCCGGGCTGCGCGACATCTCGCAGATCCACACCGCGCCACCGGGGCGGCGCGAGATTGCCACCGAGGTAGCGCCCTGGCACGACCGGCTCATCTGTGACTACGTAACCCGCGAACTTGCGCGCGGCGGCCAGGTCTTCTTCGTTCACAACGAGATTGAGACCATCATGGAAGTCGCCGAGAGGCTGCAACGTATCCTGCCCGGCGTTCGCTTCGCCGTCGCGCACGGACAGATGTCGGGACGCCACATGGCTGACATCTACCTCGGCTTCGCGTCGGGCGAGTACCAATTGCTCCTCTCGACCGCCATTATCGAATCCGGCCTCGACCTGCCGAACGTCAACACCATCATCGTGAATCGGGCGGACAAGTTCGGACTCGCCGACCTGCATCAGTTACGCGGCCGTGTGGGCCGGTCCGAAGCGCAGGCGTACGCCCTGTTCCTCACGCCTGCCCGTCGCGAGATAACTGAGGATGCCCGCAAGCGTCTCTCGGCCCTGCTCGCCTACTCGAAGCTGGGCTCCGGCTTCAAACTGGCAATTCGTGACATGGAAATCCGCGGCGTCGGCAACCTGCTCGGTACCGAACAGCACGGACAGGTAGCCCGGGTCGGGTTCAACCTGTACACCCAGATGCTCAAGGAAGCAGTGGCGAGGCTCAAGGGCGAACCGGTAGCGGTCGAACCCGAACTCAGTCTCGACGTATCGGCATACATACCGAAGGAATATGTATCAGACAGCTTTGAGCGTGTAGCCCTCTACAAGCGCCTCCTGGCAGTGGAAAGCGAGCAGGAACTCGAAGAATTGCGCGCGGAACTCGTCGACCGGTTCGGCCGCTACCCGGCGCCGGTCGAAACCTTGTTCCTCATCGCGCTCGTGCGAGTGCGCAGCCGCAGACTCGGCCTGCTCAAGGTGAGCCTGAAAAACCACGTCGCGACGATTGTCCGATCCGACAAGACGGTCACAGCCAAGGGCGGAATCGACGAGCTACTCGACTGGCTCAAGGGAAAGTCCGAACTCCTAACGCCGAACGCCGAAGTCGGGCGCTAGCAGCTAGAGCGCGGCACGTAGCCCGCTGATCTCTATTCGCCGACCCGTGCCTTCGACACCCATTCTCACGCGGATTGCTGACGCCGGCAGAACCTTCTCAGCCCGCTCGGCCCACTCAATCAGACAGACGCCTTCGCCCCCGATGTAGGAATCGAGTCCGATCGCTCCGAAGTCGGAGTCTTCGTTCAACCGGTAGAGGTCGATGTGATACACCGGCAGCCGGCCAGCGTACTCGGTAACAATGACAAATGACGGACTCTTCACCACGTCAGCGACTCCAAGGCCGGCCGCGACGCCCTTTATCATCGTTGTCTTGCCCGCGCCAAGGTCTCCGTAGAAGGCAACGACATCCCCTGGCTCAAGTTGGCTAGAGAACGCGCGGCCAAGGGTGACGGTTTCCGCCGAGGTATCGGTACGGTACACCACTGGTCGCCCTAAGTGCGAACGCCGACCGCCAAACGCCGAACTGACACGGACAGCCCCAACTGCGAATATCGAACGCCGACCGCCAAACGCCGAATGGACACGAACTACAAGCCGCGCTTCGCGGTTTTCCTGGACGCAACGAAGATGGCCACGAGTTGCCTGGCCTCATCAAGCAGCCGCTCAAGTTCCGGCTTCTGATCGCACCAAAGGTCGGCTAGCAATTGCATCCAGTAGACGGACTCGTCGGCCTCCTCCTCCACGATAGCCAGCTTGGCGATGAAGTCCGCGCGGGATCTCGCTCGCTGCGCGGCGCGATAGTTAGCTCCAACCGAGGTAGCCGAACGTGGCAACTGCTTGCAGATGACCTGGAACTCCATCCGCTCGGGGAGGGCCGAACAGAAGCGAATGGAATCCAGCGCGAACCGTCTGGTCCGCAGTTCGAGGTCCGTCTTCACTTCGCTGCCCAGGTCTCCCCGCTCCGATGTCCGGCGTTCGGCGCTCGGCTTTTCCCCGGTCCTCAGTTCGGCGCTTGGCGTTCGGCGCTCGGCGTTTACACGAGTTCGACACTCAAGGCTGTCGCTTCTCCGCCACCGAGGCACGCGGCAACCAGCCCGGTCTTCAGGCCGCGGTCCTTCAGGGCGTGGATGATGGAGACAATGATGCGCGCGCCGGAGCAGCCGATCGGGTGCCCGAGCGCTATCGCGCCACCGTTCACGTTCACCTTGTCCCAGTTCCAGCCCAGACCCTTGCCGTCGGCCAGCGTCTGTGATGCAAACGCTTCATTTATCTCAATCAAGTCGAAGTAGTCAATCTTCACGCCCTGGACCTGGAGCAGGTTGTTGATCGCCTTGATTGGAGCGAAGAAGAGCCGCTTTGGTTCGCCGCCGCCCGTGGCATAGGCGACGACGCGGGCCAGCGGAGTCAGCCCTTTGTCCCTGGCGTAGGCTGCGTCGGCCAGCACCAGCGCGGCTCCGGCATCGTTAATCGAAGACGCATTACCCGCGGTCACGGTCCCGTCCTTGGTGAACACCGGCTTGAGTGTGGAGAGTTTCTCGAAGGTCGTATCGGCACGCGGACCTTCGTCGGTCTCAAACACGATTGGGTCACCCTTCTTCTGCGGAATTACGACCGGCGTTATCTCGGCCTTGAACTTCCCGGCCTTGATCGCCGCGATGGCCTTGGCGTGGCTGCCCGCGGCCCACTTGTCCTGCTCCTCGCGGGTCACGCCGGCCTCGGTTGCGGTGAAGTCGCCGAGCACGCCCATGTGAACGTCGCCGAAGAAATCCCAGAGCCCGTCGTAGATCATGCCGTCCTGCAGCTTGACGTCACCCATCTTGTTGCCGGCGCGCAGTTGCTTCAGATAGTACGGCACGTTGGACATCGACTCCTGCCCACCGGTCACGACCACCCTGGCGTCTCCGGCCTTAATCATCTGGCAGCCCAGGGCCGTGGCAATCATCCCTGAACCGCAGACCTTGTTGACGGTCAGAGCCGGAATCTCGACCGGCAGCCCGGCCTTGACTGCGGCCTGCCGGGCGGGCGCCTGGCCAATGCCGGCCGGGCAGACGTTGCCCATTATCACGCCTTCAACCTCCGCCGGGTTCACCTTCGAGCGCTCGACCGCCGCTTTGATCGCGACCGCTCCGAGCTCCGGGGCCCGCAGCGACGCCAACGAGCCGTGGAACCTGCCCACCGCGGTCCGGGCGGCGCCGACTATTACCGTGTCCTTTGCTTTCCCGATTGTCACTTTCTACTCCTTTTTTCCGACGTTCCAGTTGGGCTTTCTCTTCTCGAGAAATGCCTTCGTGCCTTCGGCCGGTTCCTGAGAAGAGAAACAGATGCCGAATGCTTCGATCTCATACGAATTGCCGGTCGCAAGGTCGCTGTCCTGCCCGAGATTGATGCAGGCCTTGGCGAGCTTGACCGCGGTCGGTCCCTTGGCGGCGATCTTCTTCGCCATTGCCGCGACTGTCTCGATCAACTTGTCGGCGGGCACGACCTTGTTCGCGAGCCCGATGCGGTATGCCTCGGCCGCGTCGATCGCATCCGCGGTGAATATCAACTCCTTGGCGATGCCCGGCCCGACGAGCCGCGCCAGACGCTGGGTGCCGCCGAAGCCGGGAATAAGCCCGAGGTTTACTTCCGGCTGGCCGATCTTGACCGTATCCGCCAATACCCGGATGTCGCACGCGATGGCTATCTCGCACCCGCCGCCGAGTGCGAATCCATTAACCGCCGCAATGACGGGCTTGTCCATGCCGGCGATCTTACCGAGGGCGCGGTGACCCCGGCGGGCGAATTCTCTCGCCTGCATCGGCGTGAACGCGGTCATCTCGGCGATGTCGGCCCCGGCAACGAACATCTTGCCCTCGCCGTAGATGACAACGACGAGCACGTCGTCTTCGTGGGCGAACCAGTCCATCGCGCGCTCCAACTCGAGCACCACCTCGGTGTTCAGCGCATTCATCGGCGGCCGGTTCACCTTGAGCCAGCCGACGCCATCTTCTTTCCTGACGACCAGGTACTTGAATTCCACAAGAGCCTCCTGTTCTGGACCCATCCGGGACGGATGGGGACACCAATATAGAGTGCACAGCGCCGGCGGTCAAGCGGACGCGCGGCCCGCCCGGCGTTTGACTGCCGCCGGAAAGGTGCTATTCTGGTCTAACCACGGAGGAAAAGAATGACAGCTTTGATAGTTGTTCTGGCCATCATCGTCCTGGTCGTGCTCGTCGCCATCGGCATCTACAACTCGCTGGTGGTGAAACGCAACCGCGTCCGTAACGGCTGGTCTCAGATCGACGTCCAGCTCAAGCGCCGGATTGACCTGATTCCGAACCTCGTAGAGACGGTCAAAGGCTATGCCGCGCACGAAAAGGCAATCTTCGAACGGATTGCCGAAGCCCGCTCGCTGGCGATCAACGCCAGGGGCCCGGCCGAATCGGCCAAGGCCAACAACATGCTGACGGACACGCTCAAGACCTTGTTCGCCGTCGCCGAGAACTACCCGAACCTGAAGGCGAACGAGAACTTCCTCAAGCTGCAGGAAGAGCTGTCGGCGACCGAGAACAAAATTGCCTTCTCCCGCCAGTTCTACAACGACGTGGTGATGGACTACAACAACTCCACCCAGATGTTCCCGTCGAACATCTTCGCCGGCATGTTCGGCTTCAAGCAGGCCGAGTTCTACAACGTACCCGAAGCCGAGCGTGAGGCGCCCAAGGTCAAGTTCTAGCGGCTGACGGGCAGCGAGAAGACCGTGGCCGAGCGCAGGAATCTCTATCAGCTTATCGGCGCCAACAAGGCGAAGACGTTCGCCTTCGTCGTCGTCTTCTCGCTCATCCTCGGCCTGGTCGGCTACGGCCTCGGCTGGTACTTCCGATGGGGAACGGGCGCGTACGTGCTGTTCGGGCTGTTCATCGTCGGCTACAATCTCGTACTGTACTACAACTCGGACCGACTGGCGCTGGCGGTCAACGGCGCCCGGCCCGCTGACCCATCCCGGTTCTACCAGTTGCACAACGTGGTCGAGGAAGTGGCGATCGCCGCGGGCGTGCCGAAACCGAAAGTCTACGTCATCGATGCGGACGCGCCGAACGCCTTCGCCACCGGCCGCAACCCGAGCCACGCCTCGATCGCCGTGACCAGCGGACTGCTCGCCATCATGAATCGCGAGGAACTGCAGGGTGTCATTGCCCACGAGCTGTCGCACGTGCGCAACTACGACATCCTGCTGATGACCGTTGTCGCCATCATCGGCGGCCTCCTGGTCCTGTTTCGCGACATCTTCCTGCGCTGGGGATTGTTCGGCGGCGGGCGCCGGCGTCGCGATGACCGCGGCGGCGGCCAGCTCGGACTGGTACTCCTGGTGGTGGCGGTCGCGTTCGCCATCGTCTCTCCGATACTCGTCGCCCTGATGCGGGCCGCCATATCGAGGCAGCGCGAGTACCTCGCCGATGCCTCCGGCGCGCTCATCGTCAGGAATCCGTATGGTCTGAGTTCGGCGCTGCGGAAACTGGGAAGCTACGAGGGCAGACTGCGGACGGCTTCAGCCGCTACCGCCCACATGTTCATCGCCAACCCGTTCGGCAAGGACCGCGGCACGGCGATGAACCTGTTCGCCTCGCACCCGCCGATTGGCGACCGGATTCAGCGGCTGGAACAACTGGAGATCCCGGAAACGGCCACCGCGAGCTGACCCGCCCGTCAGCCGTCACTGCCCGTTGGGCTTGCGGCCCTTATAGTATGCGTTCCTCCTGAACCGGTCTCCCTCCCGCGAGAACGTCGGCATCTCGCCCTTGAACCTGATCGAATCCGGCCCGAACACCTCGCGCAGCGAACCGACGAGTTCATTGCTCAGCGCGACCCGTTGCTCACGCAGCTTCATCTCCCGCGCTGAGCCGTCGGGCCGGAGCAGCCTCAGGTAGACCAGCGCATTGCCCGGATGCTCCTCCAGTCGCTCCTTAAGCTTGAGCAGCATTACATCATCCAGGTCCTTCTCGGGAACGGCGACCACGAGCGCGTTCAGGTATCGACTGCAGTCCTGAAACAGCATCACGCGGTCGGCCCAGAACTGCGGCACGCCTGAACCCCGACCGGAACCGTCCGCCGCCCTGACCTTCACCGTGCCCTGGACCGCTACCAGGTTGTCGGTCTTCAGGACCCCGCGGCAGCCCTCCAGCACGTCGGAGAAGACCATCACCTCGATGCCGCCGTCGAAGTCTTCGACCGTGATTATCGCGTACTCCCGGTCGCGTTTGTCTTTGCGCGCCCGGCGACCGGTGATCACTCCGCCCAGCGAAGCTCTCTCGCCGTCGCGCATCGACTCAATCTGGGCGATAGTGGTGAGCCCCAGCGCCTCGTACTCGGCCCGGTATGGCTCGAGCGGATGGGATGAGAAGTAGAACCCGAACGCATCCTTCTCATAGCTCAGGAGTTCGTGGGTATCGAACTTCACCGGTGCCGCTGCGGCCGGCTCCGCGATGGCACCGAACATGTCGACCTGGCGTTCGGCGAACCGCAGCCGCTCCGATGCGGCCTTGTCCATCTCCCACTCGAGCGAGCTGAGCAGCGCCGCCCGGTTCGGGTCGAAAGCGTCGAACGCACCCGCCTTGATGAGCGACTCCACCGCTTTGCGGTTCACCGTGCCCTTGGTGCGCACGAGGAAGTCGAGCATGCTCTCGAACGGACCCTGCTGCCGCTCTTTGACGATGAACTCGCTTGCCCCGGTTCCCAGGTTCTTTACGCCTGCCAGACCGAACCTGACATTGCCGCCCTCAATCGTAAACGGTACGAAACTGGCATTCACGTCCGGACCGAGGACCGCGATTCCCATCCGGCGCGCTTCGTTCACGAACTTCGCGAGCTTCTTGAAATCCCCCAGTTCGCTCGTCAGCGTTGCGGCGATGAACTCGACCGGGAAGTTGGCCTTCAGGTACGCGGTGATGTAGGAGAGATAGGCGTAGCCGGCAGCGTGTGACTTGTTGAATCCGTACCCGGCGAACTTGGCCAAGAGGTCGAATATTCGCTCGGCCTTTGCCTCCGGTATCCGATTGAACTTCTCGCAGCCCTCGACGAACACGTCATGCTGGGCCGCCATCTCCTCCGGCTTCTTCTTGCCCATCGCCCGGCGCAAAAGGTCTGCCTTGCCGAGCGAATAACCGGCCAGCACCTGGGCCGCCTGCATTACCTGCTCCTGGTATATCATGATACCGTAGGTTTCGCTGCAGATCGGTTCGAGCAGCGGGTGCTCGTACGCAATCGGCTCGCGGCCGGCCTTGCGGGCGAGATACTGCGGGATGAGCTCCATCGGCCCGGGCCGGTACAGGGCAATCAGGGCGATGATGTGCTCAATCCGGTCGGGCATCATCTGCCGGGCGAGGTCGCGCATCCCCGCGCTCTCGAGCTGGAACACGCCGACCGTGTCGGCCCGCTGCACCAGCTTGAACGTGCCGGCGTCGTCAAGCGGCATCGTCTCGATGTCGAGGTTGGTGCCCCGGTTCTTCACGAGCTTTGTGGCCTCCTCGACCACGGTCAGCGTCCTCAGGCCCAGGATGTCCATCTTCAGCAGGCCGGCGGCATCGAGCGAATACATGTCGTACTGCGTACAGACATCTTCGCCCGGCGACCGGTAGAGCGGAACCAGTTCGATCAGCGGCTGAGGTGCAATCACTACCGCCGAGGCGTGGATTGACGCGTGCCGGCTCAATCCCTCGACCTTGCGGGCAATCGCCATCAGCTCCCGGTACTCGGGCTTCTCCTCGACCGCCTGCCGCAGCTCGGCCACTCCTTTGAGCGCGGGCTCAAGCTCCATGTTCTGCGGAATCAGCTTCGCGATCCGGTCGACGTCGCCAATCGGTATGTCCAGCACGCGGCCGACGTCGCGCACCGCGGCTCGAGCCTGCATCGTACCGAACGTGATTATCTGCGCGACCGAATCCTCGCCGTAGCGCTGCCGGATGTAATCGATAACCTCCTGTCGCCGGGCGTCCGAGAAGTCGACGTCGACGTCCGGCAGGCTCACGCGCTCGGTCGTCAGGAACCGCTCAAAGAGCAGCCCGTACCGCAGGGGGTCGATGTCGGTAATGCCGAGGCAATAGAGCACGAGGCATCCGGCTGCCGAACCGCGGCCCGGTCCAACCGGGATGCCCCGCGAACGCGCAAAGTCGACGATGTCCTTGACCACGAGGAAGTAGCCGGGGAACCCCATCCGCGCGATAACGTCCAGTTCAAAGGCGAGCCTCTCCTCAATCGCCGGCGTCAAACGCGGGTAGCGCTTGTGCAGCCCTTCGCGAGTGAGATGCTGCAGGTACGCAAGGGCGTCGGCGAATCCGGACGGCGGGCGGAAGTGCGGCAGATGGAACTGGACGTGCTCAAGGTCCAGCAGCAGGTTGCAGCGGTCCGCCACCTCGCGGGTTCTTCTCACCGCGTCCGGCATGTCGGCAAAGACCTTCGCCATCTCGGCCTGGGAACGGAAGTAGAGCTCGTTCGAACTCATCTTCAACCGATTCTGGTCGGACAACTTCTTGCCGGTCTGAATGCAGACCAGCGCATCGTGGGCACGTGCATCATCCGGCCTCAGGTAGTGACAGTCGTTGGTAGCGACGATCGGGATGTCGAGGGTGGAGCTCAAATCCCGAATCCCGGGTATGATCCTCTCCTGTTCGCCAAAGCCCGCGCGCATCACCTCAAGGTAGAAGTTCTCGGGCCCGAGCATCTGCTGATACTCGGACGCGGCCTGCATCGCTCGCTCCGGGTCGTCGCGCCGCAGGTAGTGGTTCACTTCGCCTTTGAGGCAGCCGGACATGCCAATCAGCCCGTCCGAATGCTCGGCCAGCAACTCTTTGTCGATGCGCGGCCGGTAGTAGAAGCCCTCCAGATACGCCCGGGTGGTCAGCTTCATCAGGTTGTGATAGCCCGTTTCGTTCCGGCAGAGCAGCGTCAGGTGGAAACTCGCCTCGTGGACATCGGAGTCGGGCTTGCGCTCGGTGCGCGAACGCGGCGCGACGTACAGCTCGGCCCCGACGATCGGCTTCACGCCGGCCTTCTGCGCCTCCTTGTAGAACTTCATGGCCCCGAACATGTTGCCGTGGTCGGTAATTGCCAGGGCCGGCATCCCGAACTCGGCCGCCAGTTTGACCAGACCCTCGACGCTCGAAGCGCCGTCGAGCAGGCTGTATTCGGTATGATTGTGGAGGTGGACAAAATCCACATCCGAACGCTTCGGGGTCACTGACCTATAATGCGGGGACGGCAGTCGGAAGTCAAGGACTTCTGACCGGCCGGACGTGTCCGACGAGTCGGACGCGCCGGGCCGGCCTGCCTACGGCTTCTGTTCGAACTCGAGGTGCAGTTTGAGGCGCGGGCCGGTGAATTCAGGCGGCAGCGGCGGCAGTTTGTCGGTCACGAGCAGCGCCCGCTCGCACGACGCGTCATAAGCAGCGTCGCCCGACTTCTTCTCGACCTTCACGTCCTTCACCGTGCCGTCGCGCTCGATGACGAACATGACCGTCGCGTTCAGCGTCTTCCCCGACCCGACGTAGGGGTTTATCCAGTTGTCCGAGATACGAGTGAGGATGACGTTGAGATAGTAGGAATACCCGAGCGCTTCCGCCCCCTCTACCCTGGCGCCGAGACCGAGCCCCTTGCGCGTGACCATGCCGCTGCCGCTCTTCGGCGCGGTCTTGGTCGCCTCGGTCTTGGGCTTGGTCGACGCCTTTGGCTGGGCCTTCGGCTTTGCCTCGAGCAGGGTGGTGCCTTTGGGCTCGGCAGCCTCGGGCAGCGGCGTGGCCGGACTGACGATGGACACGTTGAAGACAATCGGCCGGCGCGTGTCCTTTACTACGTGGCTTACACTCAGCACGGCGGCCGCGCCGATGACCAGCGTGTGAAGCGCAACCGACACGAGCAACTCGGGTGTTCGCCAGCCGCTTTCCGACCCCGCCCGGGCGCTCATCCGGCTCAGGCCCGCGACTGGGAATTCATGTCTTGAGAATGCCGGCTATGCCAGCATGGCCCTCGTCCTACTTCGGCAGCGCCACGAGCCCGATGTTCGTAATCCCCTGCTCGCGGATGTCACCGAGCACCGACATGATGGTGCCGTAGTCAACGTTCTTGTCCGCGCGCAGGTAGGCGCGGTCGTAGCTGCCGCGGCTGAGCTGGTCGGCCAAGGCCTTGGCGAACCCGGTGACGGTAGTTGCCTTCTTGCCGACGAATACCTGGCCCCCGGACTGGATGCTTATCTCGATGCCTTCTTGAGTCTGGGGTTGGACTGATGACGTACGCGGCAGTTCCAGGTCGACGCCCTGGTTCCGGCTGAACGCGGTCGAGACCCCGGCGATGAGGAAAATCACCATCAAGGTGAAGCTCACGTCCGCGAGCGACGTAATATTCATCTCGGCCAGGAACTTGAGCTTGCGTTCCTTCCTCAAGGCCGGTTCCGTTCTTCGATCTGCGTACCGACGATTTCCCGTCGCATGATGCCGGTCAGCTCGGAGGCGAACCGCTCCATTTCGGACTCCAGGTCGCGCGCCTTGCCCACGAAGTAGTTGTAGAAGAGCGCGGCCGGAATCGCCACAAGGAGTCCCATGACCGTTGTCACCAGCGCGTCGGAGATGCCCGGCGCGATTGTCTGCAGCGTCGGTATCTGCGTCCCGCGCAGGCTCAGGAATGTAACGAGCACGCCCTGGACCGTGCCGAGCAGGCCGAGGAACGGTGCGACCATTGTCGTTATCGAGAGGAAGGCCATGGAACTCTGCAGCCGGTCCGACTCCCTGGATGCCGCGCGCTCGACTGCCTCGGTAATGTTGGGTATGAGCTGCTGCAGCAGCTCGGACCCGCCTTCAATCTTGCCGAAATCGGCGCGTAGCGCGTCAAGCTCCTTGACTCCGGCGAGGAGCAGCGCGGACAGGGGCGAATGTCTCAGCTCTTTGGCAACCTTCTCGTAGTCGCCCAGCCGGGTGCGAAACCCGAACACGGTGAGGAACTGGCGCGTCTCTCGCGCCGAGCGGCCGAGCGTCCTGAGCTTACGGATGACGATCGCCCAGCTCACGATTGACATGAGCACGAGCGCGATAATGATGCACTGGGCGAAGATGCCGGCGTGGATGAACGGCCCGAGGAATCCGCCGCTCGGGCTCGCAGCCGGCGACACTATCTACTGCCCCAGCGACTGAAGCCGGCCCTGCGCCAGCTTCGCCTCGTTCGTACCCGGATACTCCTTGACGACCCTGCGCAACTGGTTGGCTCCCTCGGCCTTACGGTTCTGGGCAAGATACACGAGCCCCAGCTTGTACTCGGCGGCCGGCACCTTGTTCCCCTGGGGGTATCCGGTTATCACCTGCCGGAAGCCTGCCTCGGCGCTGTCGAGCTTACCCAGAGAATAGAAGCTCTCGCCCACCCAGTACTGGGCGTTATCGGCATTGTCGCTCTCGAAATAGGCGGCAAGGTAGCGACGGAACTCGCCGATGGCCACCTCGTATTTACCACGGGTGAAGTCGAGATATGCCGTATTGTAGAGCTGGTCCTCGCCGAGCCCGACCGTATCCGGTGCGGGAGTGGCGGTGTCCGGCTTCGCCGGTCCGGGCTTCGTTCCGGGCAGCGACTCAGGTTTGACCGGCGTTATGTCACCGCGGCCGGCACCGACCCGCCGGCTTATCCGGTCAAGCCGGTCACCCATGTCCGCGATTCGGGCATCCAGCTCATCGAGCCGCCCGCTGGTGGTTTCCAGGTCGGTCAGCACGTCGGCCCGCAGCTTGGCCATGGCCTGGTCATGGCGCTGCTGCGCCACCTCCATCCGGGCAAGCCGCACCGACATCGAGTCAATCACCTGACCGCGGCGTACGTACTCGCGCTGGATGCCGCATCCCGCGCACGAAAGGACGGCCAGCAGGCCCGCCGCTGCTGCCATGCCGAAGCCGGCTGCGCGCTTGAGCCTACTGGCCGCCATCAAACATCTGGTCTGGCGAAGTCCTTACTCGGCGACCTTAAACTCGCAGCGCCGGTTCAGCTCGTACTTGGCCGGGTCGGTCGTGACGAGTTTCTCCTCGCCGAAGCTGATGGTCGAGAACATGTTCATGTCCGCGCCGAGCTTGACGAGGTAGGCCTTGGCCGATTCCGCCCGGCGCATACCGAGCGCCATGTTGTATTCGGAGGTACCGATCGGGTCGCAGTAACCTTCGATCGTCACATGCGTGCCGGGGGCCTTCATGAGCTGGTCGTAGTTGCCCTGGAGAATGGTCGCGTCTCCCGGCCTGATGTCGGACTTGTCGAAATCGAAGTGAATCGTGACCAGGTTCAGTTCGACTTTCGGGGGCGCGGGCGGCGTCTCGGAGATCTCCTCTGCCGGCGGCGGCGGCGGGCTCGGCTCGGTTGGCGTGACGCACTTCTTGGGGCAGCCGACCATCGTCAGCACCAGGAACACGCCCAAGGTCACGGACAGGAGCTTCACTGCGGTCTTCATCTACGTTCCTCCTTGGTACTCATCACTGACATTGCCTGCTGATTCGTCAAGCTGCGGCCGCTCGCGCCGGCCGCCTGACCTATTGTAGCCAAATCTGATGATGTAAAATACTGCCGCTCTAACTGCCTGTCAAGAGAAGTCTTGGTCCCCCGGAGCCGAGATTGATGACCACCAAGGCACGAAAGCGGAATGAAACGGGCATGCGGCATCCCGCTCCCGTTCGTTTCGTGCCTTTCGTGACTCCAACGTCGGATTCAGGGTAGGTCGCTGATTCCGGGATAGCCGGCCCCAACGCGCCTGGATTCGGGGATACAGGGACTCGCGGGCCGGCGTCCGGGAGGAACCATCGAATCCAAATCCCTTGACCGGCGCCTGATTCCTGGCCGGGGCGGCCCCGGTCCGACCGCACGGCCTCTGTTTTGAGCCCGGCTCGCTTTGTCTTCCGACACCGACGCCGACTATTGACTCGCGCCGTCGCTTGCCTAGTATCTACCCCGAAATGGATACCACCTGATGGGTCGCAAAGCCAGACCCGCGTTGCACGGCCTGGAAGCCCTGGGCGCCCGGCTCAGGGACGTGCGTATTGATTCCGGAATCTCGCAGATGAAGCTCGCCTATCTCATGGGTTTCGACCCTTTGCACGGCTACAAGTACGTCCTGCGACTCGAAAAGGGGCGGGTGGCCAATCCCACGCTTCGGACCATCGCTGCCTACCTCGAATCCTGCGGAGCGCGGTGGCGGGATATCGCCGGAGTGCTCCCGAGCACCGGGAAGGACTCCACGCCCGCCACTCGTCCGCTGTATGTCGAGACGGCCCCACTGGGCTCGATGGCCAACGGCCCGCGTCCGCCGACCAAGGCTCCAACTCCCGCGCCGCCGCCGGCCCGACGCAGAGATTCCCGACCGATGCGCGAGCAGCTCCGTTCCCGGCGCATCGAGCAGCGCGAACTCCAGACCAGCCGTTTCTGGTCCAGCGTCAAGCAGGCGGACGAGACAACCGCGGCCCTGCTCCGTTCCGCGCGCGTTCCGCCCGGTCTGCAGCGTGCGTATCTCTCCTTCGCTCGCGCATGCTGCACGGCCATCGATGCCTTTGCGGCTGCCCGGCCCGAAATCGTGCAGCGCGAACTGGCGAAACGAATCCAGCCGGCAGTCGCGCAGGGACTCGACCGCCGGATACTCACGGACATACTGTCGGCCTGCAATCGGGTCTTCCGTTCACAGTCCAGCGCCGGATGAAGCGGCTCGCCGTCCTGCCGCTCCTGCTCGCCGCCACCCTCGCCCAATCCATCCCGCCTGAAACGGGAGGACAGGGAAAGGAAGGAGCGGTCCAGCCTCGTTTCCCGATGGCGGACTACACCATTGCCGCGCGGCTTGATGACGTCGCCGGAGTCGTCCGCGGCGACGAGACCATCCGCTACCGCAACCTGACCCCGGACACACTCAGTGCGCTCTGGCTCCACCTCTACCCCAACGCCTATCGCGACCGCTCGACGGCCTGTGCCCGCGAACTGGAAGCGATGGGCCGGTTCGATTTCTCGCTCTCCGGCCGGAGCGGCCGCGGGTCGATTGCGGTCGACTGGGTCGAATCCGGCGGCAGAGTGACACTGACATCCGAGGTGGAGACCGAGCTCGGTCTGTTCCTCGCGCCGCCGCTGGCGCCGGGCGAATCGCTGACCGTCAGTCTGGGTTTCCACACCAGGGTCCCGACGCGGTTCGGTGAACTTGCCCGCAAGGGCCGCAGCTTTGTGCTGGCCCACTGGTATCCTGAAGTCGCGGCCCGTTCTTCCAGTGCCGGCTGGCTTCTCGGCGGCTACCACGTGTTCGGCCACTCCCCATCCGCGTCCGGCGACTACCACGTCACGCTCGACGTTGCTGCCGACCTGGACCTGGCCGCTCCCGGAACGCTGTCCGACTCCGCGCTTGCCGACCCGGGGCGCCGACGTTTCAAGGTCGAGGCGGCGAACGTCTCCGGGTTTGCGGTCGGAATCATGCCCTCGCTCAAGGAAATGTCGAGCACAATCGCAGGCACGAATATCACCATTCGTGCCCGCAGCTTCGCGAGCCCGGAATGGTACTACGCGCTGTGGACCACCGCCGCGATGCTGCGCCGGATGCAGGACTGGTGCGGCCCCTTCCCCTTTCCCAGCCTGACCGTGGTTGACGGCTCGGGTATCGTCCCACAGGATGCATCCTATCCCGGGCTCATCATCATGACGACGCGGCCGATTCCGTACACCCGCGTATTCGAGCTCGCGCTTGCGCACCAGGTTGCACGGCAATGGACCGCCTGCGCGACCGGCGCCGACGAACTGAGCGAACCCGACATCGCCCAGGGCCCGGCGGCGTATTCGGCAATGCGCTACATGGACGAAAGGTACGGCCGGACCAGCCTTGTCTCGCACCCGCTGCTCGGCTGGCTACTCACCGGCCTCAACACCGAGTACTACAACCGGCTCTACTACTACCTTGGCGCTTCGAACAAAGTGCTCTGTAAGAAGCCGACCGAGTGCCGCGACCAGGTCGGCTACCAGGCGGCAGACGTGTCCGGCCCCGCGCTCCTCCTGCTTGCCCGGGAACGGGAAATCGGCCGTCCCGCTTT
>Ga0116202_10000582_pt1 | contig 20549 bp, 14 predicted proteins | sample LakKivw325mmetaG_FD_94479 | JGI IMG/M metagenome (GOLD analysis project Ga0116202, IMG submission 94479) | Anoxic lake water microbial communities from Lake Kivu, Rwanda to study Microbial Dark Matter (Phase II) - Lake Kivu water 325m metaG | ecosystem: Environmental > Aquatic > Freshwater >... | reverse complement strand
TGGAGTGCAAGTCCATTCCAGTGCCGACGTCTCCCCTCAAGCCAAGATCGGAGCGGGAACGAAGATCTGGCATCAGGCGCAGATCAGAGAAGGCGCCTGCATTGGCCAACACTGTATCATCGGTAAGGGCGCGTACATCGACTCGAATGTGACCATCGGAAACCGGGTCAAGATTCAGAACGATGCCTTTGTCTACCACGGTGCGACCCTGGAGGACGGCGTCTTTATCGGACCACACGCTTGCCTGACCAACGACCATCTCCCGCGCGCCATCACGCCCGACGGCAAACTGAAAGGGGATGAAGATTGGGAGGTAGGGCGCACACTGATCCAGTACGGCGCCTCAGTAGGTGCTGGGGCAATTGTGCTGCCCGGCGTGAATGTCGGACGCTGGGCGATGATCGGTGCGGGAGCCGTGGTGACAAAGGATGTCGCGGCTCATGCACTGGTCGTGGGCAATCCAGCCAGGCTCATCGGATACGTCTGCGCCTGCGGGCATCGTCTGACTGAACTGCCCGGTGGTGAAGACGCGACAAAGGGGCTACGGCGCTTTTCCTGCCCATCTTGCGGGCGTGAATACGCTTGGTCTACATAGCATGCAGGAGTGAGTGAATGTCCATCAAGTTTGGCACGGACGGGTGGCGGGCGGTCATCAGCGAAGAATTCACGTTCGCAAATGTGCGCAGGGTAGCAGCAGCCATTGGAGCGTATCTGAACGAGACAAAGGCTGACGCAGCAGCACCGGTGATAGTCGGGTTCGACACGCGCTTTCTGTCGGATCGCTACGCCTTTGAGTTGGCGCGGGTGTTGGCAGATGATGGCTTGAGCGTCTATCTGACCAAGTGCGATTGTCCTACCCCCGCTCTGGCCTATGCCATCTGGCACTGGAAGGCCCTCGGCGGGGTGATGGTCACCGCCAGCCACAATCCACCACGCTACAACGGCATCAAATTCAAAGGGCCTCACGCTGGCCCGGGCCTGCCCAATGAGACGCGACGCATTGAGGAGATGCTCGAGCAAGTTCTCGCCAAAGAAGGGACGCGCAAGATTGCAGAGCGCCCACTTTCGAATCCCGGCACAGCGTACCCCGGCATCGAGCGTTTTGACCCCATGCCGGCATACCTGGAGCACGTTCGCAAGTTGATCGACTTTGAAGCCATCTCTGCCTCTGGACTACGCGTGGCAGTGGACCCCATGTACGGAGCAGGGCGAGGCTACGTGGCCGCCCTGTTACGTGAAGCAGGATGTGAAGTCACACAACTTCACGCGGAGATGAACCCGGGGTTCGGTGGCATCCATCCAGAGCCCATCGAGCGCAACTTGAGCGAGCTAATGCAAACGTTGCGCACTGGTCACTATGACTTGGGCCTGGCTTCCGATGGTGACGCAGACCGCATTGGAGCCGTAGACGCCATGGGCCACTTTGTTGATCCGCACCGCATCCTGTCCCTCATTCTGCGCCACTTGGTCGAGGAGCGGGATGGCGCAGGCTCTGTGATCAAGACCGTCTCAACAACCCAGTTGCTCAACAAGCTGGCTGAGCACTATGGCCTGCCTCTACACGAGACTCCAGTGGGATTCAACCATATCTGCGCCTGGATGCTAAAGGAAGACGTGCTCATCGGTGGCGAGGAAAGCGGGGGCATAACGGTTAAGGGCCATGTGCCAGATGGCGATGGAATCCTGATGGGGCTATTGCTTGTAGAACTGCTGGCCTATCAGCGCAGGCCGTTGCACGAAGTGATTGCCCAGCTCATGCAGGAATTCGGCGGATTCTACTACGGGCGGCACGACCTACACACCAAGGCCTTTGACAAGATGGAACTGACGCAGCAGCTACTGACTGAGGCCCCAGACAGGCTCCTGCAGCACCGCGTGGTGAGCATCAACAATAGCGATGGTGTAAAATACGTGCTGGACGACGACGGCTGGCTGCTGATTCGTCCGTCCGGAACTGAGCCCGTGCTGCGCATCTACGCAGAGGCACGCTCTCAAGAGGAGGTGCCGCAACTGCTCTCGGCCGGCGCCAAGCTGGCGCACATCTAGATGGCCATGGAGGCGCCCGCTCGTTAGCTGGCGCTGCGTCACGCAGGGAGACCGATAGGATCGGCAGCTGCGAGGAGACCGTGACATGGCAGGTTTTACTCATCTTCACGTGCATACCGAGTACTCGCTACTCGACGGGATGTGCCGAGTCGAGGAGATTGTGCCACGCGCCAAGGAACTCGGCATGGAAGCACTGGCGATCACCGACCATGGTGCCATGTACGGAGTGCTCGAGTTCTACAGAACTGCTCAGCGGCACGGAATCAAGCCCATTCTGGGCTGCGAAGTGTACCTCGCCTTGGACGGCAGGTTCTCACACAATCCACGCGCACAGTCTCAACCCTGTCACCTGATCTTGCTGGCCCGCAACGAAACAGGCTACAGGAACCTGATCCAACTGACCACCAAGGCGCACCTGGAGGGCTTTTACTACAAGCCACGCGTGGACAAGGAGCTCCTGCAACAATATAGCGCGGGGCTGACCGCTTTGAGCGCCTGTGGCTCTGGTGAAGTCCCTCGCCTGATCCTGAGCGGACAGATGGATGCGGCGAGAAGCGCTGCGGGTTGGTACCGGGACACCTTTGGCCACGGCAACTACTACTTTGAATTGCAGCGCCATGTCGCGTTGCCCGAGCTGGAAACTGTCAACCAAGGGCTGCTGGCGCTGAGCAGGGAGATGGGCATTGACGTAGTTGCCACCAACGACACGCACTACATCTACCGGGAAGATGCAGCCGCTCAGGAAGTGTTGTTGTGCATCCAGACGAACACGACCATGGAGGACCCCAAGCGCCTGCGCATGGGTGGCGACGATTTCTACCTCAAGAGCGAACAAGAGATGGCCACCCTGTTTGCCGACATACCCGAGGCAGTGAGGAATACAGAGCGGGTGGCGGCGGAATGCTCATTTCAGTTGAGCAACACTGGGTTCCATCTCCCCGCCTTTGAAGTGCCCGCTGGCTACACGCCTCAATCCTATCTCGCCAGCCTCTGCGAACAGGGCATGTCACGCCGCTACTCCGTTATCACGCCTCAGTTGCGCGCTCGCCTCGATCACGAACTGAAGATCATCCACCAGATGGGATTCGATGTCTACTTCCTGATTGTCTGGGACCTGATCCGGCACGCCAAGAGCAAAGACATCTGGTGGAACGTGCGTGGGTCGGCCGCGGGCAGCATTGTGGCATACTCTTTGGGTCTCACGAACCTAGAACCTACGGCCAGCGGACTGATCTTTGAGCGCTTCCTCAATCCCGGCCGGGTGAGCATGCCCGACATTGATCTGGACTTCCCAGATGACCGGCGCGCGGAGATGATCGAGTATGCCATCCACAAGTACGGCAGTGATAGAGTGGCTCAGATCATCACCTTTGGCACCCTTGCCGCACGTGCTTCCATTCGCGACGTGGGCCGTACGCTCGGCATGCCGCCGGGGGAAGTCGACCGTCTCAGCAAGCTGGTACCCTCGGGGCCAAAAGTGAAGCTCAAGGACGCGCTGGAGACTCCCGAGCTGCGATCTACGTATGACCAGGACGACTATATTCGCGATCTGGTGGACAAGGCTCTGCGATTGGAGGGAGTCTCACGGCATGCCTCAACCCATGCAGCAGGCGTGGTGATTGCCGACCAGCCTTTGACCGAATACGTGCCTCTGCAACACATGCCCAAAGTCGAGGAATTGATCACTCAATACCCCATGGGGGTACTCGAGGAGATCGGCCTGCTGAAGATCGACTTCCTGGGCCTCGCCACCCTGACGATCATGCGTCGCGCCGTTGATTTGATCAACGCACGCCACGGCACCTCGTTCAACTTGGACAACATCCCATACGACGAGCCTGCCGTCTATCAACTACTCTCCACCGGAAACGTGTCAGGCTTATTCCAGGTAGAGAGTGCAGGCATGCGTCGAGTGCTTCAGGAGTTGCAGCCTTCGAACTTTGAGGATGTGGTGGCCCTTCTGTCGCTATACCGTCCTGGGCCCATGCAATTTATCGGCAACTATGTTGCACGCAAGCATGGGAAAGAGCAGGTAGACTACATCCACCCCAGCCTCCAGCCTATCCTGCGCGATACATACGGCATCATCGTCTACCAAGAGCAAATCATCCGCATCGCGACGGACATCGCTGGTTATGATAGCGCCGAGGCGGACATCATGCGCCGCGCCGTTGGCAAGAAGAAAGAAAAGGACCTGAGAGAGCAGAAAGAAAAGTTCGTTCAGGGCGCGATCGCGCGGGGTATGCCGCAGGACAAAGCGGAAGAAATCTTTGCGGCCATCGAGTACTTTGCCAACTATGGCTTCAACAAGGCCCACTCCGCTTCTTATGCGGTGATTACTTGCCAGACAGCCTACCTCAAGGCCCACTACCCGGTCGAGTACATGACGGCTCTGCTGTGCGTCGAACACAACAAACCGGACAAAGTGGGAGCGTTGGTCGCCGAATCCCGCCGTCTGGGTATCCCCGTACTTGCGCCAGACATAAACCTCAGCGGTATCGACTTTACCATTGAGGATTCGCCACAGAAACCGGCACAGGACAGGCTGACTGAAGGCGGAACTCAGGCAATGCCCAATGCCATTCGCTTCGGGCTCGGAGCCATCAAGAACGTGGGGGAGGGTCCGCTGCAGTTCCTCATACAAGCCCGCAACGCAGGTGGTCCATTCGCCGGGCTGGCCGACTTGTGCCGCAGAGTGGACCTGCGCCAGCTTAACAAACGCGTCTTGGAGTGCCTGATCAAGGCTGGCGCGCTCGATGCCTTTGGGGACAGGCCCAGGCTTCTGAGCATCATGGATCGCATGCTGAGCCTGAGCAGCATGCAGCACCAGGCCTCTGCGATTGGGCAGCTCACGTTTGACGTTCTGCAGACGAACACCTCCCACGATTCTGAGCTTCTGTCCGATCAGTTCCCCGTGCCCCCCGTCTCTCAGAAGGAACTCCTGGCCTGGGAGAAGGAGCTTACGGGAACTTATATCTCCGAGCATCCTCTCCAGAGCCTGGCTGCTCATGCGCCGGCAGACCACACTCCTATCGACCAACTGGACGAATCGCTGAAAGGGCGCAAGGTCACGGTCGGAGGCATGATCAAGCACGTCCGGGTCACGACAACGCGCAAGGGTGACGAGATGGCCTTCGCGGAAGTGGAAGACCTGACGGGCAGCATGGATGTCGTCGTTTTCCCACGAACTTACCAACAGCACAAGGAGCTGTTGACCGAGGACCGCTTGGTCATTCTTCACGGGAAGGTGGACGTACGGGACAACAGCATCCAGATCATCGCGGATGCGCTGCATGACTATGCCTTGGCCGAGGCCGGCCAACTCGATCGACCTCCACAGGTTCGCCTGCTGGAGGTTAACCTACAATGCAGCGGCAATCATGAAACGGACATGCATTTGCTGAATCAGGTGTACGGCTTGCTCCAGCGACACCCTGGCTCGGATCGCTTCGTATTTAACATCGTTGACAGCCATGGACGCGTGCAACTTGAATTCCCCAACGTGACCACCCGCCTGAGCCAGGACCTCACAAGTCAGCTCGAAGCAACCCTCGGCCAAAATGCGCTGCACATACGCTGGGTAGAAGCATGATACCTGGAGCAGATCAGTCCGGTTTTGCCTCAGCATTGGCGGCGCGGTCCACGCAGTTGCGCAATGCGATTCGCTGTGGTATACTGGTCACATACACGCATAGTGTGGCCAAAGGGGGCAAATGAGATGATCTCTCTTACTTCTCAGATCATGAGCTCTTCCCTCGTTACCGTACTGCGCTTCGTCCTCAGCATTGTTCTCGCTTGGTTACTGTTGGAGGGAGTGATCTACGTCCTCTTCCACAGGCCGCCCAGGAATGTGGGCATGGCATTGATTGTGCTGCTCCTGGCTGTTGCGCTGATCGTCCTCTTCGGCCGGTATGTGTGGCCCAACAAGGGCTTGGACACGCTCAAGAAGGCTGCAATAGGCGTGGCGCTCCTGATCGCCTACCTTGGCATCTACTGGGTTCTGGGTAGTTCAAAGGCCAGCAAGCTGGGTATGCCCTACCTACTACTCGCACCCGCGGTGGTAGGTATCGCTGCCTTGATCGTGTACCCCTTTGCCTACAACGTCTACCTCGCTTTCACCAACATGTCCATGACCACCATCAGGACCTACACTTTCAGCCTGCAGAACGGGATCAACAACTTCAAGTCGGTGTTCACCGGTGTGGTTGCACACGACGCCACGTTCTGGCAGGTGCTATCGCGCACCATCCTGTGGACCGTGATCAATGTCGTCTTCCATGTGACGGGAGGCATGGCCCTGGCATTGCTTCTAAACCGACCCATGCGCTTCAAGGGCCTTTACCGCACGCTGCTCATCCTTCCCTGGGCCATCCCACAGACCATCGCCTGCATGGCGCTCAGGGCTGAGTTCAACCAGAACTATGGATTCTTCAACGCCCTGCTCAGCATGCCTCTGGCCAGGAGCATCGGTTTGCGTCCGGTGAACTGGCTGACGGATCCGGTCTGGGCGTTCGTCGCTCTGTGCATCTCCAACATCTGGTTGGGGATACCATTCATGATGGTGATCATCCTGGGCGGACTGCAAAGCATTTCCAAGGAGTTCTACGAGGCTTCCGAAATCGACGGCGCCAATAGCACCCACCAATTCCGTCACATCACTCTACCCCTGCTGCGCCCCGTGCTCACACCCTCAATCATCTTGGGCACAGTGTGGACATTCAACGCCCTCAACGTAATATACCTGATCACAGGAGGCAATCCTCAAGAAAAGACTGACATCCTGGTCTCTTCGCTCTACCGGGCTGCCTTTGACTTTTACCGCTATGGCTTTGCTGCGGCGTTTGGACTGGTGATCTTCCTTTTCCTGTTCCTTTTTGCCTTGGTTTACATCCGAGTGACAGGTGGCCTGAAAGCAGCCTACGAATGAGGCGCAGCCCCGCCGAACTGATTGAAAGGAGCGCAGTCCCATGAAACTAGGCAAACCCTCCGCCAGGACTCGGGGCGACAGCCCACTGAAGCGTACGCTGATCCACCTGGTTCTCATCATCGCCTGCATAATCGCGGTATACCCTGTCTCGCGCGTCGTGAGCATCTCCCTTCGTCCGGGCGATAGGCCGCTATCGTCCGACCTGAGCATCATTCCCAAGAATGCCACCTTGAAGAACTACCAGTTGGTGCTCTTTGGTGACCCGGTCACCAAGCGCGCGTCCGACTTTTTCCTTTGGCTGTGGAATAGCCTGCTGATCACCCTTACGACGGCGACGATTGGCTTGATCCTGGCATCAACGGCAGCCTATGCCTTCTCGCGCTTCAAATTTCCAGGGCGTGCTCCAGGGCTGATCTTCTTGCTGACCACGCAGATGATTCCCGCCGGCATGTTGCTTTTGCCCCTCTTCCGCATGCTGGCGAACCTGAAACTGCTCAATACGTATCTGGGCCTGATCATTGCCTACTCGGTGACTTCGGTACCATTCAGCATCTGGATCCTGAAGGGTTACTACGACACCATTCCAATCGATCTGGAGGAGGCGGCGCGCATCGACGGCACTTCACACGTGGGCGCCTTCTATCGCATCATTCTCCCGCTATCCACGCCCTCGCTAGCCATTGCATTCTTGTTCAATTTCATGAGCTCGTGGAGCGAGTACTTGGTGGCACGGGTGATCCTGCAGAAGGCTCCAATGTACACCTGGCCATTGGGTATGTGGACGTTCGCGGGGCAGTTCAATACCGCCTACGGGCGCTTCGCGGCAGCTTCGGTTATGGTGGCTGTGCCGGCAACGATTCTGTTCCTGTGGTCGTCCAAGTGGCTGGTTTCGGGTCTGACCCTGGGTGGCGTCAAGGGCTAGGCTCGAAGGTTCTTCTGAGGCTGCGGCGGGGATCGCGAGACAGCATTCTGCTCGCCGATCCCCGCTTGCTGTCCTGCGCGCCCGCTGCCGCTATCGGCAGCGGGCCACAGAGCCCCAATAACACCAAAGGAGGGAGGCAATGCGCATTCAACGAGTGGGAGTGATTGGCTGTGGCCTGATGGGATCGGGCATTGTAGAAACATGTGCTCGCTCTGGGTATGAAGTCGTGGTGCGCGAAGTCAGCAAGGAGCTGGTTGAGAAGGGACTGCAGCGCATCAAGAGCTCGATGGCCAAAGGGGTAGAAAAGGGCAAGCTCAGCCAGGCGGACATGGATGCGGCCTGGAGACGCGTACGCGGCACGGTGGTGCTCGAGGATCTCAAAGACAGCGATTTGGTCATCGAGGCCGCCATAGAGAACATGGCTGAGAAGAAGCAGCTCTTCGCCGCAATGGACGAATTGGTCGGTGCGGAGACCATCATTGCCAGCAATACCTCCTCCCTGTGCATCACGGAGATGGCCTCTGTGACCAAGCGCCCCGACAAAGTGCTTGGCATGCACTTCTTCAGTCCGGTGCCCGTAATGCCGTTGGTCGAGCTGGTCCGCACCATCCTGACCAGCGACGAAACGCTGCAGACCGCCAGGGAATTCGGCGCTTCCGTAGGCAAGAACGTGATTGTGGCCAAGGACACGCCTGGGTTCATCGTGAATCTGCTGCTCGTGCCCTACCTGTTGAGCGCTATCCGGGCCTTTGAGAATGGTGTGGCGACCAGGGAGGACATTGACACCGGCATGAAGCTGGGCTGCAATCACCCCATGGGCCCGCTGACGCTGCTCGATTTCATTGGGCTGGACACCGCCTACTACATTGCCAACGTCATGCACGACGAATTCAAGGATGCGCAGTACGCCGCACCGCCATTGCTGAAGCGCATGGTCCTGGCCGGTCACCTTGGTCGCAAGACGGGCAAGGGATTCTACGACTACAAGTAAGGACGATGGAAATGGAGTATCAGAACATCCTCGTGACCCGCGAGGCGGACATCGGCATAGTGACCTTCAATCGGCCACAGGTGCTGAACGCGTTGAACCATGCTACTTTGACGGAGCTCGATCAGGCGATAGACGAGTTGGATGGCGATGCCAGCGTGCGCTGTATCGTCCTCACCGGTGCCGGCCCCAAGGCCTTTGTGGCAGGGGCAGACATCAATGAGCTGCGGTCACTCAGCGGTTCGACCGAAGCGGCCAGCTTTGCCGAATGGGGCCAACGCATCCTGTTCAAGATCGAGAACCTAGGCAAGCCGGTGATCGCCGCCATCAACGGTTATGCGTTGGGCGGCGGTTGTGAGCTGGCCATGGCTTGTGACATACGCGTGGCAGCGGACACGGCAAAGCTGGGACAGCCGGAGATCAACCTGGGCATTATACCTGGCTTCGGCGGCACACAGAGGTTGCCCAGGCTCGTGGGCAAGGGCCGCGCCAAGTGGATGGTGCTCAGTGGTGAGGCCATTGCGGCCCACGAAGCCTTCCGCATTGGGTTGGTGGACCTGATCTTCCCGGCCGCAGAGCTAGTGGAGGCTGCAAAGAAGCTCGCGCACACCATCGCAAGCAAAGGACCGCTGGCCATCGCGTGGGCCAAAAAGTGCATAAATGTAGGCACCGAGACGGATCTGAACACCGCCTGCGCATTCGAGGCCAGCCAGTTCGGTTTGGTCTGCGGCACGGCAGATCGAGTCGAGGGCACCTCGGCCTTCCTGGAGAAGCGACCGGCACGCTTCGAGGGTCGCTGATTCCCCCAGAAAGGTCAACGGCCATTGCGTCGATTCGTCAGGTTGTGGCTGATACTCGTGCTGTTGCTGGCTTTCGGTCTGCGTCTGTACCGCATCCAGTCGCCAAGCCTGTGGAATGACGAAGGCACAAGCATCGCCCTGGCCGAGCGTGATCTCGCGGCCATTACCCAGGGTGCGGCGAATGACATCCACCCACCACTGTACTATTATCTGTTGCACTTCTGGATAGGCCTGTTCGGGAAAAGCGAGCTGGCCGTGCGCGGCCTGTCAGCGGCACTGGGAACTTGGCTGGTGCTGTGCACCTTTGCCGTGGGACGGCGTGTGACCAATCGCGCCCAAGAGAACGGCGCAGCCGATGCCGTGGGTCTACTGGCTGCATTCTTCGCCGCTGTGTCACCTTTTCAAGTCTACTATTCGCAGGAAACGCGTATGTACGCGTTGAGCGCACTGCTGGCAGCGCAGTCTACGTTCTTCCTGCTACGCTTGCTGTCGGGTCGGAGTTTTCGGAGGCGTGGTCGTCTCGCCTCGTTCGCGGCCTACTTTGTCAGCACGAGTCTGCTGCTCTACACGCACTACTTTGCGGCCACGCTACTCATCGCGCACAATCTGGCATTCCTGTACTGGTGGTTGCTGACTCCTCGCGATCGAGGTGTATTGGGTGAGCCGTCAGCGGAGCGGCTGCCGGCTGCGTTGCGTTGGATAGCCCTGCAGGCGGCCATCGCCGCATTGTTCGCGCCATGGCTACGCCTTGTATCCGGGCAGTTGGGCAGATGGCCGGCGATTAGCGAACCCCTGCATCTGGGAACTTGGCTTGCTGACCTCTTGCGCGTGTTCAGCTTGGGGCTTTCGGTCGAGCCACGAGCCAGCCCCGTACTGCTGGGTTTTGGGCTGTTGCTGCTCGCGGGTCTTGCCGCCCCATTCGTTCGCACTCAAGATGAGGGGCCTGACAGAGGGAACTCGATACAAGCCTTAGTGCCGCACTGTGTCTGCCTGTTGCACCTCTTTGTTCCCGCCCTCGCCATGTACCTGCTGTCACTGAGCCGGCCCATGTATGATCCCAAGTTTCTCTTGCTCTGCACGCCGGCCTTCTGCACCCTCTTGGCCCTTGGGACCACGGGGCTCTCTACTGGGATAGAGCACCTTTGGAGATGCGTTACGCGCCACGCCGTAGTCACGCCTGGCACCTCGATGCGCCTCCTGAGTGCCATCACGCTTGCTGGATTCGTGGCAATCCCCTCGGGACGTTCCCTTCAGGCGTACTATTTTGACACGCGTTACGCCCGGGACAACTACCGTGGCATTGCTCAGTACATCCAGGCCATGGAACGGGATAGCGATGCCATCCTGATCAACGCCCCTGGTCAGGTCGATACCTTTGCCTACTACTATCAAGGTAACCTGCCACTCTATCTGCTGCCGCGCCAGCGTCCGCTGGATGAGGCTAAGACGGAAGCGGATCTCGCAGACATGATCCAGAATCGCGAGCGCATCTTCGCGGTGTTGTGGGCCACCGACGAGAGCGATCCGAATCGTTTTATCGAGGGCTGGCTGGACCAGCATGGCTACAAAGCCATGGATTCCTGGTACGGCAACGTGCGACTGGTGGTGTATGCACTTCCCATGCTACCTGCGCCAGGCGTGATCGAACACTCACTTCAAGCGAACTTGGGAGACCAGGTAGGTTTGCTGGGGTACAATCTGCCCACGCCCGAAGTCATGCCCGGGGACATCGTACAGCTCACCCTCTTCTGGCAGGCCTTGGTGCCTATGCAACAGCGCTACAAGGTTTTCACGCACATTCTGGACGCACACGGGCACATGGTGGGTCAGCGCGATGCAGAGCCGGGGGGAGGCGCCAAGATTACCACCGTTTGGAAACAAGGCGAACAGGTGGTGGACAACTACGGGCTGCCAATCCTGCCAGGCACGCCGCCCGGTGAGTACGTGGTCGAGATCGGCATGTACAACCTGGAAACCGGTCAGAGGCTGCCCATCATTGAAGGCGGACAGGCAGTCAATGACCACATCCTGCTGGGGTCTGTGCGCATACTGCCGGCCGCAGCGCCGCCGCCGCTTTCGGTGCTGGGGATGAAAGCCCATCTGAACGCCACATACGGCGACGTGACACTATTGGGCTATGCCCTAGCCAAGTTGGGTTTTGAGCACGAGCCGGATGCGGTGCTGCACCCTGGGGACCTCTTGCACCTTACCCTCTTCTGGCAGGCCCAATCCCGGCCAGGTCATGAGCTTGCTATCACCATCCAGCTCCTGGACGACAAAGGAGGCATCCGGCTGGAGCACCACAGTGAAGCTACTGAAGGACTGTACCCCCCGCTGCAGTGGCGACCCAACGAGATCGTGCGTGACCAGCACACGCTGCTATTGTCAGGCGAGCTGACTCCTGGACGTTACATGCTGCAATTGGCTATCCAGCTTGTTCCCCAACCTCAGGCTCCACTACGCCCGCTGACTCTGACTACCCTGAACCTGCAGTGATTGACAAATGCACCCCACGTACGTAAGATACGACGCGTGACTCCCTCAGCTACCCCAGAACCGCTGGCGCAGGAACGCGAAATGACGAGTCTACGGGCCCATTTCCGAGAGCTTTGGGACCCAACCGATCTGTTGGACAGTCTGTGGAACGTGCTGGCATCGCACTATGTCAGGCTGCTTCTATTCCTCGGCGTGGCAGTGCTGGGGGTCCTACTGGCCATCCTGCCACAGCGACCGGCAGCGGCGCTCGCCGATCCAGCTACCGCCACCATATGGTTGGAGTCTGCCCGCGGACGGTTCGGAGGCGCTACCGATTGGTTGCTCGCTTCTGGTTTTTTCGATGTGACACACTCCCTGTGGCTGCGAGGGCTGCTGGGCCTGCTGGCATTCAGTCTGGCGCTGGGAGTCGTCGATCTACTGAGACCACGCCAACCATCCGCCGCGCTGGCCCGCGAGAGCCAAATTCTTGCGACTGAGCCTCCCGAGACAGTGCAGACAGCAGAACTGGCCAAAAAGCTTGGGGAAGCTCTGCGTGCCAAGGGCTACCGGGTCCGAGAAAAGGGCCAGGGGGGGCGTTTGTATGCCGACCGCTTTGCGCCCTATCTGCTGACGGTCTACGTTGGGATGCTGCTGGCGATTGCCGGGTTGGCAGTCAGTGAACGCGTGGCCTGGTGGGAGGAAGGCGTTAGCCTACGACCGGGGCAGGTTCGCCCCATTGGCCATGGCACGGGGTTATCAGTAAGTGCCGAGGTCGTGGTCCAGGATGCTGGGCAACAGGCAAGCCAGGTGAGCGGCGAATACACCAGGCTGACCTTCCTGCGACAAGAGCGCGAAGTGGGCAGCGCTATCCTGCGCGGCAAGGGGCCTGCCTTGTTTGCAGGACTGGCCTTCTTTGCCGGAGAATCTGAACAGACCCTGTTGGCACAGGCGAAGGATTCAGCTGGACAGGACTTGATGCTGAGCACGCCTGAGACTGGCGCGGCTGAGTTCGCCCAAGTGCCCCTACGCTTCCTCAACGAGGAAAACCCTCGCTATATCGTCATGCTCACGCCAGGCAGCCCTCCAGTAGGACGCTACTTCCAGCAGAGCGCGAATGAGCGCTACATCTTGGTGCCGTCTCGTAGCCTGACGCTGCGCCTGCACTACAGCACGCCCGCTTCTCGGGAGAATGCGCCTAGCTTCGCGATCGAGGCATTTCGCAGAGCCGAGAGCACGCCCTTTTTGGTACAGGAGTTCAGCTCAACGACAACCGTGGAGATCTCGGGGGATCGCTATGTATTCACCCCGACGCGCTACGCGGTCATCAAATTCGGTCAGGACTATGGGATGCTGCTTGTACTGCTTGGCGGAGCCGTGGTTGTCGCCGGACTGGCGCTGAGCCTATGGCGCCCGCAGCAGCGCCTTTGGACGAGCGTGCGCAGCACTCAGAAGGGGAGGACTCTGACCATCATGACCGATGCCGCCCCAGCCCGCGGGGGCCACCCCTGGTTCCCAGCGCTGGTGCAGCACCTTGCCACTGCGGTCACGCTGCGCGCCGTCGATGCAGAATGATTGCAGATGGCGTCCAGCTACAGCGACAAGATGGCACCTCCTGTCGCGGCCGTCTGAAGCTGTTGTTCGTGCTGCCATCGCTGGGAGGTGGTGGAGCGGAGCGGGCAACCCTGGACCTGCTAGGAGGCATCAGCCGCGATAGGTTCGCACCCTCCCTTGCCGTCTTTTCACACAGTGGGCGGTTTGCCCGTCAGGTGCCCCCAGACGTCCAAGTGTACGACCTGCGCGGCAGGAGGCAATGGGATGCTCGGCTCGTGTGGCGCCTGTCCCGCCTGCTGCGCCGCGAAAGGCCGGACATCGTGCTCAGCGTGCTGCGCTACGCCAATTTCGTCACCTTGCTGGCCCGCCCCGTGTCGGGCGTGCATACACATGTCGTCGTCAACGAGCAGAATCTGCCCAGCGCCGAGTTTGCCGCCTTTGGCGGCGCCACTCTGAAGGGTTGGGGACTGACGAAGCTATACCCAACTGCAGACCTGGTGACGGCCATATCACATGGCATCGCCCAGGAACTGGTATCCCGGTACGGGCTGCGTGCAGCGAAGGTGCAGGTCATCTACAATCCCGTAGACTTGGCCAGAGTGCGGGCCCTGGCGGACGAGCCACCACGCCATGCCTGGTTGCAGCCAGGCCCAGCTGCTTCAACTATGCCGGTGCTGATAGCCGTGGGCCGGCTGCATCCTCAGAAGGGCTTCCACTACCTTATCCAAGCCTTTGCCCTGGTGCGCAAGGTGCGTCCGTGCAGGTTGCTCATTCTGGGCGAGGGACCCAACCGAGCTGACCTGGAGAAGCTCGTCCTTGAGTTGGGGCTGGGCGACGACGTGGCGCTGCCTGGCTTCGACGAGAACCCCTACAGTGCGATGCATCACGCCACCGCCTTTGTGCTCTCCTCGCTGTATGAAGGTTTTGGCAACGTGTTGGTGGAAGCACTGGCTGTCGGCACGCCTGTGATCTCCACACGCTGCCCGGTCGGACCCGACGAAATCATCGCCGATGGCGTGACTGGGCTGCTGGTGCCTCCGGCCGACGTCCAGGCACTCGCGCAGGCCATGCTGACAGTCCTGGGCGATTCGGAACTCCAAAGACACCTCTCGGCGAACGGGCCGGGACGCGCGGCGGATTTCCCCCTGGAACGCTGTGTGGCTCAGTACGAATCTGCGCTCGAACAGCTCCTGGACAGGCCGCGCTCCGAGCATGACGCAACAAGATGATGTGGGCCATGCACGGGGTGCCGCAGCAATAGCGACGGGCTGCGGCTTGGCGTCCCTACAGACCGGAGTTACAATAGTCACGTACTGGTGTGCGTCAGACCACCGCCTTGCATGCTAGGTTTCCCACAACCGGCGGTGTTTTAGCGCGCTTACGACACACGAACCCATCCGCTGGAGATGCAAGATGCCGCCCAGAAGTGGCAAGGCAGTTGTCACCGGCGCCGCCGGCTTTGTAGGCTCTCACCTCGTAGATAGGCTGCTGGGTCGATGTCCGGGTGTCTCACGGGGAGCGGTGCAGCAGGTAATCGGCGTGGACTGCTTCACCGACTATTACGCGCGCGCCGTCAAAGAGAGCAACCTTGCTCTTGCCAAACGCTCTCCTGCGTTCGAGTTTGTCGAGGGTGACGTCCTTGACGTGGATTGGGCCACGCTGCTGGACGGAACCGAGTACGTTTTTCATCAGGCGGCCCAGGCCGGAGTGCGCGGGAGCTGGGGTGACACCTTTGGCATCTACGTGCGCAACAACATCCAGGCCACCCAACGCCTCCTGGAAGCAGCCAGACAGGCCCCCAAGCTAAAAGGGCTGATCTTTGCCTCATCTTCGTCAGTCTATGGCGATGCCGAGTCCTTTCCTACGCCCGAGGATACAACCTTGCTGCCCATTTCGCCCTATGGCGTGACTAAGCTGACCTGTGAGCAATTGTGTCGTGTATATCATCGGAGCTTTGGCGTGCCCGTCGTCATTCTGCGCTACTTTGTGGCTTACGGGCCACGGCAGCGGCCCGACATGGCGTTTCATCGCTTCATCCAGGCCATGCTTCAAGGCAAGGAGATCAGCGTCTATGGCGATGGAGAGCAAACCCGCGACTTCACATACGTGTCCGACACCGCAGAGGCCAACATTTTGGCCATGAGCTCCAAAGCGGTGGGCCAAACTTTCAATGTCGGAGGGGGGTCGCGCGTCACGGTCAATCAGATCATCCAGCTTCTGGAGCGCATCATGGGTAAGCGTGCTCGTGTGCGCTACCTGCCCAGCCAGAAGGGTGACGCACGCCACACGTTTGCCGACATCAGCAGAGCCAGGCAAGTCCTGCAGTATGAGCCCCAGGTAGCTATTGAGGAGGGACTGGCCAAAGAGGTGGCGTGGCTCGAAAGTTGCCTACACACGCCACCGCAGTCAGCCCAATCAGCGCCGCCTGTACAAGAGTATACATAGGTCATGCGCATTCTGATCACGAGCGACATCTTTCCGCCGGATGCCGGCGGCCCGGCTACATATGTGCCCTTGGTCGCCCGTGAGCTGCAGCAACGTGGGCATTTCGTCCGCGTCCTTACCTACAGCGAAGCGCGACACGATGGGCTCGATTCGACGTACGCCTTTCAGGTCGAGCGCGTTGTACTGCGTGACTGCAGACCCATCAGACTGCTGCGGGCCTTCCAGCGCATCGCGGTCAATGCACGACAGGCAGACGTCTTGTACGTGAATGGCCTGTTGATCGAGACAGCCTTGGTGAATTGGTTCTTGCGCAAGCCGGCGGTGGCCAAGGTAGTGGGCGACATTGCCTGGGAGCGAGCACGGGACAAGGGCTGGATCAAGGACCAATTCGAGGAATTCCAGCAGCGGCGCTATACTCGGAGCATCGAACTGCGACGCAGGCTGCGCAACTGCGCCTTGCGTCAGATGCGGGCAGTCATCGTGCCCAGCGCGTACCTGCAACGCATCATAGTCGGCTGGGGTATCCGGGCGCAACGCTCACACGTCATCTACAATGCACTCGAATTCGCGCCCTTGGACCAGCAGCCACAAACACTGCCTCTGAGCACGCAGCAACGCGTGATCACCATCTGCCGACTGACTGGCTGGAAAGGGGTCGACGCTCTAATCGAGGCGATCGGAACGTTGCCAGACGCAGGTCTAGTGGTGGTAGGGGAAGGCCCAGAGCGGCCGGAACTGGAAGCACTGGTGCGACGGCTGAAGCTGGACGACAGGGTGCACTTTGCTGGTCAGATCGAGCAAGAGCGCGTGGGGGCCTTCCTGGCGGCATGCGATCTTTTCGTACTGAACTCGCGCTACGAGGGGCTGCCCCATGTGGTGCTGGAGGCGATGGCGGCCGGACTGCCTGTCGTGGCCACGGACGTGGGCGGAATCGGTGAAGTGGTGCAGTCTGGCGTGAACGGAAAGCTGATTCAGTCCGTCGAGGGCCGCGTCAGCCATGAGGAAAACGTGAGGGCCCTGCGGCAGGCAATGGTCGAGGTTCTGCAGGATGCTGAGTTGCGTCGGAGGTGCGCCGCAGGCAGAGAAGACGCCCGCAGGCGTTTCTCAGCGTGCGCCATGGCAAGCGCAGTAGAGTCCATTCTCAAACAGGCGAAGGAATAGGCAAAATGCAGTGGCAAGGGCGTAGAGTATTGGTCACGGGAGCAGGCGGATTCATCGGCAGCCACCTCGTGGAACGCCTGCTGCCTTTGGGAGCGCATGTGCGCTGCCTCGTGCGCTATACTTCTCGTGGCGATATCGGGCTACTGAGGTTTGTGCCACCTGCGATCCTGCGGCAGGTCGAGTGGGCGTACGGCGACCTGCGCGACGCGGACGCGGTTCGACGTTGTGCCGAGGGCTGCCACACAATCTTCCACTTGGGGGCCCTGATCAGCATACCCTATTCCTACGTCCACCCGCGTGAGGTGGTGGAGACGAACGTCCTGGGAACGCTGAATGTCTTGGAGGCTGCTCGGGCTTGCGCTGTCGAGCAGCTCATCCACACCTCCAGCAGCGAGGTCTACGGCACGGCGCGCTACGTGCCCATCGACGAGGGTCACCCCTTGCAGGGGCAATCGCCGTACTCTGCCAGCAAGATCGGTGCGGACCGCCTGGCTGAGAGCTACTGGCGCGCGTTCGACGTTCCCGTCACGACCGTGCGCCCGTTCAATACCTATGGCCCCCGCCAATCGGCTCGCGCAGTCATCCCCACCATCGTCACCCAAGCCCTCACAGGCAAGACGGTCCGTCTGGGCAATTTGCAGCCCACGCGCGACCTGACCTTCGTTGCCGATACCGTGACCGGCATGATGGCCGTGGCCGAGGCACAGGGGTTGGTTGGCCAGGAGATCAACCTGGGATCCGGAAACGAAGTCAGCATTGCGGACCTGGTCGAGAAAATTTGCGCAATCGTGGGCCATCCGGTTCGAGTGATCAGTGAGCAACGTCGCAAGCGTCCAAGGCTCAGCGAGGTTGAGCGCTTGCTGGCAGATACGCGCAAGGCACAGGCGCTACTGCATTGGGCTCCCGAGGTGACGCTTGAGGAAGGCCTACGGCAGACCGTTGCCTGGATCGCAGAACACTTGGGCTGGTACCGTCCGGGAGAGTATCAGGTATGAGAGCCATCATACTGGCCGGAGGCAAAGGTACGCGCCTGGCCCCGTATACCACGGTCTTCCCGAAACCACTAGTTCCTGTTGGCGACATGCCTATCCTTGAGATCGTAGTGCGCCAGTTGCGACGCGTTGGTGTGGAGCACATCACCATGGCCGTCGGCCACCTGGCCAACCTGCTGATGGCCTTCTTCGGAGACGGAGCACGTTTTGGATTGCACATTGACTACTCGCTGGAAGATACCCCCTTGGGAACCGCCGGCCCTCTGGCGCTGATCGACGGCCTGGACAACACGTTTCTTGTGATGAACGGTGACGTTCTGACCACACTCGATTACGCCGCACTGGTCGCCTACCATCGCCAGCGCCGGGCCGTGGCCACCATTGCCATGCACGAACGCCAAGTCAAGATCGACCTGGGCGTAATCAAGGTGGACGAAACCAACCGGCTGGTCCAATACGTCGAGAAACCCGCTTTCGACTACCTCGTCAGCATGGGCGTATACGTCTTTGAGCCGGCGGTACTGCGCTACATAGAACGAGGCGCGCGCCTGGACTTTCCAGAGCTCATCTGGAAGTTGCTGGCTGCCGACCAGCTCGTGGCAGGTTATCCGTACGCGGGCTACTGGCTGGACATCGGCCGGCCCGACGACTATGCCCGAGCGGTCGAGGAGTTCGAAGCCATGCGGGCCCAGTTCCTGCCAGACGAGCCTTCACCTCGAGAGGACCGCAGTACAGCCAGTCCTGCGGCCACAACTCGGACCCCACGGGAGAAGCCATGAACTGGAAGATCCCTCTGGCAGACGTACGAATCGGCCAGGCGGAGATCGATGCCGTGGAGCAGGTGCTGCGCTCAGGCTGGCTCTCCATGGGTGAGACCACGCAAGCGTTCGAACGCGCATTTGCCGAGTTCCTGGGCGTCAAGCACGCCTTTGCGGTAGCCAACGGAACCGCAGCGCTGCACCTGGCGCACGCAGCACTGGGACTGTCTGCAGGGACTGAGGTCATCGTGCCTGCGCTGACCTTCGTGGCCACTGCCAACTCGATCGTCTACACCGGCGCCACGCCCGTGTTCGCCGAGATAGGCGGAGCGGAAGACCTCAACATTTCTGTCGCTGACATTGAGCGACGCATCACCTCACGCACCGGAGCGATCACGGTCATGCACTACGCGGGCCATGCCTGCGATATGGACGCCATTTGCGAACTAGCCAAACGCCACCGACTGCAGGTTATCGAAGACGCCGCGCACGCGGTCGGGACGGTGTACCGCGGCCGGAGTGCAGGGCTGTTCGGCGACGCTGCATGCTTCAGCTTCTTCGCCAACAAGAACATGACCACGGGCGAGGGTGGGATGATCGTCACGCAGCGTGACGACGTGGCGGAGAGGATTCGCCTGATGCGCTCGCACGGCATGACCACGCTGACTTGGGACCGTCACCGCGGGCACGCGCATAGTTACGATGTGGTCGCGCCGGGCTACAATTACCGCATTGACGAGATGCGCTCTGCACTGGGGTTGGTTCAGATGCAGCATCTAAAGGCCGACAACCTCCGCCGCCAGGAGCTTGTGGATGCCTACCGCAAGACGCTGCGGGACATGCAAGGCCTGAGCGTGCCCTTCGGCGACTCACCGCACACGTCGGCCAACTATATCTTCCCCGTTCTGCTGGACGACGCTTCGCGCCGCCCCGGTTTCATTGAAGCTCTGAAGGGCAAGGGTATCCAGACCAGCATTCACTACCCACCCATCCATCTGTTCACTCACTACCGTGAGCACTATGGCTATGGACCAGGCAGCCTGCCAATCACTGAAGACGTAGCAGCGCGCGAAGTCACCCTGCCTCTGTACCCAGGGATGAGCGATGCGGACCTGACTTGCGTCGTTGCGGCCGTCCGCCAGGCCCTGGCCGACGACCGTCCCGGGCGACAGGAAGCCTGAGATGGCCCCAGGTGGCCTGCCCGCACGCAAGCTTCTGTCCATGGTGCGCCAGGGCAAGACCATCAACCGCGCCTGGATGGAGTTGCAGCTGCAGAACACGTGTGTGAACGGGCTGACCCTGGATCTCGGCAGTGGTGGATCCAACTACTTCGAGGGTATGCCACACGGTCCGGGCACCAGCCTTCTGCAGGTTGACATCAGCCCAGAGGCCCGGCCGCATCTGGTGGCCGACCTGGAACGCAGCCTGCCCTTGGCCTCCACATCGGCCGGCAGCGTGCTGTTGCTCAACGTCTTGGAGCACCT
>Ga0116202_10000578_pt1 | contig 20572 bp, 17 predicted proteins | sample LakKivw325mmetaG_FD_94479 | JGI IMG/M metagenome (GOLD analysis project Ga0116202, IMG submission 94479) | Anoxic lake water microbial communities from Lake Kivu, Rwanda to study Microbial Dark Matter (Phase II) - Lake Kivu water 325m metaG | ecosystem: Environmental > Aquatic > Freshwater >... | reverse complement strand
GGGTCGCAGAGTCAATTACGTCGTCGTGGATGAGCGAGGCGGCATGGACCATCTCCAGCGCGGCCCCGACCCGGCAGGCGACATCATACGGATTTTGGCTTTTCGATTTTGGATTTTCGATTCTGGATTTAGGGTTTGGGATTTGGCCTTTCGGGTTTGAAGATGCCTGCGCCGAAAAAAGCACGAGCGCGGGTCGCAGCCGCTTGCCGCCGGCCAGCATCCGAATCGGACCGATGGGGCGAATCGGGCAGGACGCGGCGATGAGCTCGTCCACCCGGAGAAGCCCGGCCCGTACCGGCTCGTAGATAAGGTCAAGACCATTCATTCTTCTTCTCCTGTCCCTTCCGCCCCTCTTGTCCCATGGGTCGCTTTCCTCAGGCTCGCATCACCAGCAGGGCAACGGTCAGTATCACGCCGGTCAGCAGGTGAGTCCCGATGACCGCGAAGTTGGCGGGCAGCAGCCGGGCCGAGTCGCTATGGAACCGCCGGGCGCGCAGCGCGGCGAAAACCGCCAGCGGCGCGGTCAGAAACGCGGCAAGCGCGGCGAGCGGCAGCACGTCGAACACCACCAGCCCGGCGATGGCAAGATAGGTCGCGGCGAGCGACCACGCCAGCACCCGGGCCGAAGCGCGCGTGCCGAGCACGACCACCAGTGTGTTCTTGCCCACCTGTCCGTCCGCGTCCCGGTCGTGGAACTCGTTGATAAACAACACCATCGCCATGAGGATGCCAATGGGCAGCCCGACGAGCACCGCCTGCCACGTCAGCCGGCCGGCCTGCGCCACATACGCGCCCGAAACAATCACCGGCCCGCACCCCAAAAGGCAGGCGATTTCGCCCGCGCCCTTGCGGTGACCCAGTTTCACCGGCGGCGCGGCGTAGAACCAGGCGATGAAGAGGCCGAGCAGGCCGACGGCGACAAGGACGAGGGGCGAGGGACGAGGAGTGAGGGGTGGGGGGAGAAAAACAAGATACAGGCCGATGGCTGCGGCCAGGCAGAGTGAAATTGTCGCGGCGACGAGGACCTGCTTGGGCGCGAGCAGTCCCTCTTGAATGACCTTGCTGCCGCCCGAAACCGGAGTCCGGGGCGTCAGCAAGTCGTCGCCGCTCAAATGGTCGTAATAGTCGTTGGCCATGTTCACTCCGGCGTGGGCGAGCACGGCGCCAAACAGGGCCAGTAGAAAGCGCGGCCAGTCGAAGGGCACGCCGGAATAGGCGGCATAGGCCGCGCCGAACACCGCGGGCACGGCCGAGCCGGTGAAAAACGGCGCCCGCAGTTCGCGGAGCCAGACAGAGAGCCCGGGCAGAAAGTGGCCTAGTGGCCCAGTGGCCCAGTGGCCCAGTGGTCGGAACTCTTGCGCTAGGCCGCTAGGCCGCTTGACCGCTTGACCGCTTTTCATTCAGAACTTGTCGAACTGAATCCGCTCCGCGGGCACGCCCAGTCCGGGCAGCACCCGCATCGCCGCGTCAATCATCGGCGGCGGGCCGCACAGCACCGCTTCCTTCTCGCCGTCCGGCTGGACGTACTTGCCCACGACCTGGGTTATGAACCCGGTCTCGCCGTCCCACCCGTCCTGCGGCCTGGGTTCGGACAGCGCCGGTATGTAGCGGAAGTTCGCAAACCGCGCCTCGAGCTCGCGGAATACGTCCACGTAGAACAGGTCGCGCCGCGTGCGCGCGCCGAAGAATAAAGACAGTTTGCGCGGCATCCCCTTCTCGGCCAGGTGCATGACAATCGAACGCATCGGGGCCATGCCTGAGCCGCCGCCGATGGCGACGATTTCGGGCCCTTCGTCTCCGCGCAGGAAGAAGTCGCCGAACGGGCCGGTCAGCCGCACCGAATCGCCCACTGAAAGTGCCTTGTGAATCCAGCCCGTGCATAATCCGCCCGGCACGTACCGGACGATGAGCTCGAACTCGGGATTTTGGATTTTGGATTTTGGATCTTGGATTTCCGCGCTCCGAGCGCGGCTGGGCGGGCTGGCAATGGAGTAGGCGCGGAACTGGTCCGTTCCCGGCACCAGGAGCTGGACGTACTGCCCGGGCCGGAAATCAAGTTCGTCGCCGTCCTCAAGCCCGAACCGGACGAGCTTCGTGTCGTGGGTAAGCGTCTCGACGGCCGTTACCCTTGACAGGAACTCCCGCGCCGCGAGCATTCCCTCGGGCAGCCGTACGCCGATATGTCCCTGGACCTTCACCTGGCACGCCAGCCGGACCCCGCGCTCGCGCTCCTCGCGCGTGACGAACACCTGCTCGGTCGGCAGGATGCCGCCCGCGCCGGACACAACCTGGACCTTGCACAGCCCGCAGGTCGCCTTGCCCCCGCACGCCGACGGCACGAACAGCTTGTGCTGGTTCAGCGTGGCCAGGAGGGAATCTCCGCCCTCGACCTTGATTACCCGCTCGCCGTTGATGGTGAGCGACGACTCGCCGTGGCTGACCAGGAACCGCTCGGCAAGAAGCAACGCGATGGCGATGACCAGGAGCAGTACACCGATGACAAGGATGGTAATCATGGAAAATGTCGAACGTCGAATGTCGAATTTCGAATTTGGAATTCGGAATTCGGAATTCGCACTTTCATTGTATCGCCACCATTCCCGAGAAGCCGATGAACGCCAGTGCCAGGATGCCGGCGATGACCATCGTGATGCCGGCACCGCGCAGGTCGGCCGGCACGTCGCCGACCAGTTGCAGCCGTTCCCTGATACCGGCGATAATCGTCGTCGCCAGTCCCCAGCCGATGCCGGTGCCGATGGAGAAGGTCACCGTCTGCCACAGGTTGTACTCGCGCAGCATCACGAACAAGGACACCGCGAGGATGGCGCAGTTGACCGTGATGAGCGGCAGGAACACGCCGAAGCTCGAATGCAGCGCCGGGAAGAACCGGCCCATCAGCATCTCGACCAACTGTACGGCGCTCGCGATGACGATGATGAACACCAGGAACGCCATGACTTCGGAATGAGTCGGGACCAGCACCAGCCGGTATATCGCCCAGTTCAGCGGGCCGATGAGCGCCAGGACAAACGTCACCGCCACGCCCATCCCGGCTGCGGTGTCAACCCGGCGCGACATGGCGAGCATCGGGCACATCCCGATGAGGTATGACAAGGCGATGTTGTGGGTGAACACCGCCGCGACGAGAATTATCAACGGGTGGAGCATCTCGCTTACCCCTGTTCTGCCGGCTGCAGCTTCGCCGCCCGGCGGAATACCCAGTAGAAGATTGCCAGCATGAACCACGCACCCTGGGCCATGGTTATTACCACCCAGACCGGGAAACTCTCGGGCGTCACCCGCGCGCCCAGGAGCGTGCCGAACCCGAGTATCTCGCGGATGAACGCGAGAATCAGCAGGGTGTAGAAATAAGAAAGGCTCGAACCCAGGCCGTCCAGGAGCGATAGCCCGACCCCGTTCTTGATGGCGAACGCCTCCTACCGGCCCATCACGATGCAATTGGTGATAATCAGCCCGACATAAGGCCCAAGCTGGGCGGAAATCAACGGGAAGTTGGCCTTCAGGAACTGGTCCACGATAATGACAAACGTCGAGGTGACAATCATGTAAGTTATCATCCGGTACTGGCCCGGTATCCAGCGCCTGAGCACCGAAATCAGGGCCGAAGAGATTGTCACCACAAACACTACGCCCAAGCCCATCGCGATGGCATTCTCAAGCTTGTTCGACACCGCAAGGGTCGAGCACAACCCTAGCAACTGATAGGTAACCGCGTTCTCTTTGAAGAACCCGGCGATGAAGACCCGCCAAGGCCTTGTGTACGCGAGCTTCCTTAGGTTCATTGCGCCCCGCCTTTGGCTGCGGTGCGAAGCCTGCTGACCGAGGAGGTCACGACGCTGACCAGAGCTTGGGAAGACAGCGTTGCGCCGGTGATGGCGTCAACCTCGTTCGGCTCGGTCGCCGCATGCCGCATCGCGAGTTCAAGCGGCTCCTCGGCGGTCTTGCCCCGGTAGGTCGCAAGGTAAGAAGGCTCCTTGATGCGGTCGCCCAGGCCCGGGGTTTCCTCCTGAGCCAGCACCCGCACCGCCACAATCCGCGTAAGTGACGAATCCAGCACCACGATACCCTCAATCATGCCCCACAGCCCGCGGCCCTTGAACTCGGCTATCACCAGGCTGTCGGCCGCGAACCAGGTGCTCCCGGCGCCCGACTGCTCTTTGACTCGCTCCTCAAACACCTGCTTGAAGTCGTCCTTGGTCCAGGGAATCCCGGCCGCGGACAGCACGTTGGTCTTGAGCCTGGTTTCGCGGAACCGCGCCACCGCGGGCGCGGAGTAACTCTGTGCCGCCAGGAGCAGCGCGACCGACACCACGCCCAGCACCACGATAAACACCACGTCGAGCAACTTCTTCAGGATTTTGGATTTTGGATTTTGGGTTTTGGATTCCGCTCGGCCGCTGGACCGCTGGGCCGCTGGATCGCTTTCTTTTCGCTCTTTCATGCCGCAAACCTCCGGACCTTGATGCCCGGCCGCCGATAAACCGAATTGACGACCAGGCTGTCCAAGAGCGGCGTTGCCGCGTTCATTAGGAGCACGGCGAACATGACGCTCTCCGGCAGCCCGGACAGCGCGCGAATCAGGACGGTCAGCACTCCCAGCATCACCCCGTATATCCAGCGGCCGGTGAAGGTGAAGGGCGATGTGACCGGGTCGTTAGCCATGAAGAACGCGCCGAACATGAGTCCGCCCGAAAGCAGTTGAAACCACGCCGGCGCAACCCGGTCCGGCGCTACCGCGTGCAGCGCGAACGCGGTCAGGGCCACGCTCGCCAGGTACGACACCGGTACGCGCCAGTCGCCGGCCCTGGTGACGACGACGAACAGGCCGCCTAAGATGATGCCGATTCGAAATGTTTCGCCGACGCACCCCGGCGCGTGGCCGATCAAGAGCGACAGGGGGTCGGCCGAAACCAGGTGCGAGCCCTTGAAGTCAATCAGCGGCGTCGCCTGAGTGACCGCGTCAACGGTCCAGTGCAGGAAACCGCCCGCCCCGCCCCAGTGCATCTTGCCCCACATCGTGGCAAAGTACGACGGGAATGCCAGGCTGATGAACAGCCGGCCGACCAGGGCGGGATTGAAGATGTTCCGGCCTGTGCCGCCGAACACCTCCTTGCCGAAGAATACACCGAAGGCGATGCCGACCGCGACCACCCAGAGCGGAATCGTCGGCGGCAGGATGAGCGGGAATATCAGGCCGGTGACGAGGAACCCCTCGTGAATCGGCTTCCTGCGCCAGACCGAGAAGGCCACCTCGACCAGGCCGCCCACCCCGTAGGACACCGCAATCATCGCCACGACCCGCAGGCCGTAGAAGTAGATGCCGGCGAGCGTGGCCGGAACCAGGCCCAGAATCACCAGGCTCATCATTCGCTTCACGTCCATGCCGTCGGACAGGAACGGCTCGGCGTGGTTCGTTTTGTCCGTACCCAGAAGCGCTTCATCCAGCGCCTCGGTGACGGGCCGGAGGCGGCGCAACGGCCCATTGGCGGTCAGCGCCGTCAGCCGGCCGGCAAGACGAAGCAACAGCATCCTCATAGGAAATGTCGAATGCCGAATGTCAAATGCCGAATTTGGAATTTGGAATTCGGAATTCGTACTCTCATCTGATGCTCTTCACTCCCTTGTACTCTTCGATGCCGCGCAGGTCGAACTTCGGCACAACGCACGATGAGTTGTCGCAGCCCACAGACACCAGTTTGTCCTTTGCCTCGCGCATCCGGGCCGCGAGCTTGACCTTCGACGGGCAGACGAAGGTGCACAGCCCGCAGTCAATGCAGTTGAAAGCGCCCAGCCGCACCAAGGTCTCGTCAATCGTCAGGGAGGCGTGCCGATAAATGAGATGCGGGATGATGCGGACCGGGCACACGCGCGCGCACCAGCCGCACTGGATACAGGGTCGTTCCTCGCCATGCCGGTTGGCATCGGGCTTGACCCCGGTCGGCAACCAGTGGGCGAAGAAGCTGCGCGAGAACGAGTCGGTGTGCAGCCCCGGCCGCGCGAACGCGAACGGTTCCCGCTCCGCCCCGGCCGGCAAGGCGACAAACTGGCTGTCGGTGCGCAGAACCGGCTCAGACCGGTCCAGCACTAGAGGCCCGGTCAGCAGGCTGTTGCGGACGATGCGTATCTCGCCCTCTCTCAACCGGCCGGCCACGACATCCGCTACCGGAGTTCCAACCCGGACCCGGACGTGAATCGGCTTGACAAATCCCGGGCCGGACAGGGCTACTACCCGCTCGACAACCGGGCGGCCGGACGCCACCGCGTCGTACACCGCAATCACCGCCTGCGGGTCGAGCACGACAATGCCAACGTTGGCAGCCAGGAACCCGAACGGAAAATCCTCACCGAGCACCGTGAGCGTGAGCATCTCCGGACTGTCCTGCGGGTAGCGGGACCGGGCCGAATAATACGCTACCCGCGTCAGCCCGGACCCAAGCCTCGAAATCTCGGCCAGCAGCGCCTCGTCCTTGCGGCCGAGCACAATGTGGAACTTCGCCTTGACGAGCACTTGGCTTAGTAGCTCGAGCCCGGCGACGAAATGGCTCGCCCCGGACCCGGCAAGAAACGGCGAGACCGCCGGGTTGAATGGCTCAGCCCCGGTCTGGGCCACGAGCACGTGCCTGACGTCCTGCGGCCCGATTGCGGAGCTGCGGAATCTCGTCGGAATCCCCCCAAGCCCGAGCCCGGCTGCGCCGGAAAGGTAGATGAACTCTTCGACTCGCTCCGGGCTGACGTTTGAATGGTCCGGCCCAGTCGGTGCGAGCGTCTGGACTTCGTCGGTGCTGTCACCCGCAATCACAACTGCCGGCACCCGCCGGCCCGAGACCGCGGTCTCGGTGATGCTCTCGACCGTTCCGTTGACCGGCGCATGGACCGGGCTGGAGACCAGTTCGTCACTGCGGCCGATGACCTGGCCAGCGCTTACCCGGTCACCGGGTTTGACGAGTAAGTCCAGCTTCACCCCGAAGCCCTGTTGCAGCGGCACGACGGCCCGTCTGGGTATGGCGAGCCGTTCGACAGCCGAGTCGGGCTGACCAAGATAGCGCCGGAACCGGAACCCACCGCCGAACCCCCTGAGCCGCATGACACTACCGGTCACACGGAAATGCCGAGTATCGAATGCCGTGCTGCGTGGGACGCAGTTCCGCTGTCGAATGTCTGAGTCCGGACTTCGGGACTCGGACTTCGGGCTTTGCACTTTCATATGCCCGCGTAGTGGTGCACTTTCCGTGCCGAAACAGCGCTGCCGCAACAGCCGTAGTTTCGGGGAGATGGGCGATTCGTCGGCCGCCAGCCGGCGGGTTCCCGCCACCGACAGGCGCTAGCCGGTCAGAGTGCTCTCTGTCCGGTTGTTAGGTTCTTCCGGGTTCGGCTCGGTGACAGGAACTGCGCCGGACGCAGCACGTCGTATTCGCCTAGGGTACGATGCCCAGGCTCTTTATCCGGTCACGTAGCGTGCTGCGAGCCATCTTGAGATGCTGGGCAGCCCGGGACACGTTGCCGCCGAACTTCTCGAGCGAGCGCTCAATCTCCTGGCGTTCGAGTTGGGCCAGCGAGTCGTCCAAGCCGCTGGAGCCGGGATTTCGGATTCTGGATCTTGCATCCTGGATTGAGAATCTCGGTCCGACTGCGACCCGCGAGAGGAAGTCCTTTGGCAGATGGCTTACTCCGAATTCGGTTTCCTTGGAGAGCACGAGCGCTGCCTCCACCAAGTGCTCGAGCTCTCTGATATTGCCTGGCCAGTCGTGCCTGGCAAGCAACCTCAGCGCGTCTCGAGAGAATGTCCGGTCAGCCAGACGGTCATGTTTGGTGATGAAGTGCTTGACCAGCGCGGGTATTTCCTCCTTGCGCTCTCTTAGGGGCGGCAGGCTGATGACCACGGTCCGGAGCCGGTAGTAGAGGTCGGGGCGGAATCTGCCTTCTTCGACCAGCACCGATAGGTCTTTCTTGGTCGCCGCGATAACCCGCACGTCGGCCCTTATCGTCCTCTCTCCGCCCACCCGCTCGAATTCCTTGCTCTGCAGCACCCGGAGCAGCTTGGGCTGAATCGAAAGCGGGACGTCGTCAATGTCGTCGAGGAAGACGGTGCCCTTGTCCGCGAGTTCGAACCGGCCCGGTTTGGTCCGGACCGCGTCCGAGAACGCGCCCCGCTCATGGCCGAACAGCTCGCTCTCGATGATGGACTCGCGCAGGGTGACGCAGGAGACTTTGATGAGCGGCCGGTTCCGGCGCCGGGAATGGAAGTGAAGCGCCTCGGCGACCATCTCTTTGCCGGTGCCGGTCTCGCCCAGGACCAGGACGGTCGCGTCCGAGTCCGCCACCGCCTCGACCTGCTCGAATACCGCGCGCATCGTCTTCGACCGGCCGACCATGCTGTGGAACAGGTGCTCCGTGTCGAGCGCCCGGCGCAGGGTACGTGACTCCTCGACCCTGGCCCGGTACTGGTCAAGCCGCTCGAGCCGGACCAAGAGCTCCTCGACCGTGAACGGCTTGGTCAGGAAGTCATACGCGCCCTTTTTCATCGCCTCGACCGCGGTCTCGACCGTGCCGAACGCGGTCATCATTATCACCGCGCTGTCGGGGCGCACGCGCTTTGTTTCTTCAAGGACGACCAGCCCGCTGACGCCGGGCAGCTTGATGTCGGTCAGCACCAGGTCCCAGGCGTGTTCCCGCACCAGGCCGAGCGCTTCGTTGCCGTCGCCGGTGCCGCGGACGTCGTGGCCCGCGGCGGTCAGGCTGTCCTCAAGCACCAGCCGCTTGGCTTCTTCGTCTTCGACGATCAGAATCCTCACAGGAAATGTCGAATGCCGAATGTCGAGTGTTGAATGCCTTGTCCCGGACTTCGGACTTCGGAATTCGGACTTCGCACTTTCATTGCTCTCTTAGGATGCTGCCGGCAGTCTGACGGTGAATACCGAGCCCTTGCCCGGCTCACTGGTGACCTCGATGGTCCCGCCGTGCTGCTCGACGACGCTCGAGCAGATAGACAGGCCCAGCCCCGAGCCGCGCGCATCCTTGGTGGTGAAGAACGGCTCAAAAATCCGGTCCAGGTTCTCCCTGGGTATGCCGACACCGGTGTCGGCCACGCTGAGCCAGACTGAGCGGTCGTCGGTGCCGGTGCCGAGTGTCAGCCGGCCGCCCGAAGGCATGCTGTCTATCGCGTTGATAAGCAGATTGACGACGACCTGGAGAATCGCCGACTGGTCAACCCGTACTTCGGGCAGGCCGGGCACGAGCTCGGTGACCTGTTCGATACCGCTCTTCATCAGCCGGTACTCGATGAAGAACAGCGACTTCTGCGCGAGCGCGTTCAGGTCTGCGGGCGCGTAGGCGGGCTGGGCCGGTCGCGCGAGGTTGAGGAGCCGCTTGGTCAGGTCCTCGATTCTGAATAACTCCTCCTCGGCCAGTTCCAGGTAGCGCGTGCGCTGGACCGGGGTCAGCCGGTTCGACCGCAGCATCCTCAGGCAGTTGATGACCCCGTCCAGCGGGTTGTTGATCTCGTGCACCAGCCCAGATGCGAGCTTGCCCAGAAGAATCCAGTGCCGGCTCTCGTCAATGTGCCGGCGGACGCTGGCCCGGCCGCGTGCTGCCTTTGGCATATGAGCAATCTACCAAAACCGGTGCCAAGAGCAAGCAGACGAGTCGAAGTCAGAAACTAGAATGCAGAGTGCAGAATTCAGAAGTCCCGGCATTCTGACTTCTAGCTTCTGGCTTCTGCATTCTGACTTCGTCCGCTCCGTTCGAACTGCCCCACCACCGGCTTGAGCAAGAGGAACCCGGCGATGGAGGCGGGAATGAGCGCCACGAGCCCGGCGATGACGTAGCTCAACTGACCCGCCTGGGCCGGGTCCAGGAGGGCGAGAATCCGTTCGACCGGCGGCTGGCCGAGCGGTATCGCGGCGGCCGCCTGCAGCACGTTAAGGATGACCGTCAGGTACCAGCCCCACTTGCGCCGGAGCAGGAGCCCGACCGCGCCGGCGCAGATTGCGCCGTTGGCCAGCACCTGGATGACGCTGAACGTGCGCAGTTGCCCGAGCAGGTCGGTAACGGCCGAGAGGTCGGCCCCGCTGAACATCGGCCCGAGTTGCGGCAAGAGGTTTTCGGGTCTGAAGCTCGACGCCAGGGGAATCGAGAACAGTGCGCCCAGGAACCCGAACCCGGACTGGACCGCGAGCATCCAGCCCAGGACGGTAACGCTGGTGCGCCAGTGCCGGTCAGGCGCGGGATTCACGGGACCAGGCGAAGGCAGAAGGTAGAGCGCAGAAGCGAGAAGCCAGAGTGCCCGGATCCCTGCGCTCTGTAATCCAGCTTCTGGTTTCTGACTTCGCCCTACCTGTCTAGTACCTTGCCGACGATCTCCGCCAGGTCCGGCCTGGACTTCTCCTGCAGGCGGTACTTCACCCGGATAACCGGCTTGTTGACCTTGACGATCCGGGACAGATCGATAGGCGTACCGGAGAGGATGAGGTCGCAGTCCGCCTTGTTGAGCGCGGATTCGAGCTCGGCGAGCTGTTCCTTCGAGTAGCCCATGGCCGGCAGCACGTTGTGCAGTTGCCTGAATTCCTCCATCGTCCGTTTCAGTGAACCGGTGACGAACGGGCGCGGGTCAACCATTTCCTTGGCCCCGAACTGCTGGGCCGCGACCTTGCCGGCGCCGTAGCCCATGCCGCCGTGGGTCACGGTCGGCCCGTCCTCGACCACCAGCACCCGTTTGCCCTTGATGTCTCCCGACACCTCAAGCGGCGAGCCCGCGTCCACGATGACTGCCCTTGGATTGGCAGCCTTCACGTTGGCGCGTACCTTCTCGATGTCATTGGGTTTGGCGGTATCTTCCTTGTTGATGACCACGACGTCGGCCTGGCGAAGGTTCACCTCGCCCGGGTGGTAGCGCAGCTCGTGCCCGGGCCGCAATGGGTCGACGAGCACGATGAGGCAGTCCGGTTTGAAGAACGATATCTCGTTGTTGCCGCCGTCCCAGATGACGACGTCGGCCTCGGCCTCGGCGTGCTTGAGGATTTCGGCGTAGTCGCACCCGGCGTAGATGACCATGCCGTTCTCGATGTACGGCTCGTACTCCTCGCGCTCCTCGATGGTGGCCTGGTGCCGGTCCAGGTCCTCGTAGGTCGCGAACCGCTGCCAGACCTGTTTTTCCAGGTCCCCGTACGGCATCGGCTCGCGCACCGCCACGACTTTGCGTCCCCGCGCCTTGATGATCTCGTACACCCGGCGCGAGGTCTGCGACTTGCCGCACCCGGTCCGTACCGCGCACACCGCGATGACCGGCTTCTTCGGCTGTAGTTGGAGCCGGGCCGGCGAAATCAGCCGCCAGTCCGCGCCCGCCACCAGCACCGATGAGGCCAGGTTCATCAGGTTGACGTGGGCGATATCTGAGTAGGCAAACACCGCCTCGGCCACGTTGAGTTTCCTGATGAGTTCGGGCAGGTCCTTTTCGAAGTAGGTAGGGATACCTTCAGGATAGAGCCTGCCGGCAAGGCTTGCCGGGTAAGTCCGCCGGCCGCCGGTCGTGCCCAGGTTCTGCTCCGCGGCCATCGTGAACCCGACTACCTCGTACTCCTTGTTGTCCCGGAAGCACATATTGAATACGTGGTAATCCATCCCGACCGCGCCGATGATGATCACGCGCTTGCGATTAGCCATTTGTCACTCCTATGGGTCTTATAGGCCGCATAGGACCTATGTCAGAACTTCTCGGTCATTGATTTCGCCTGGAGGAACAAGAGCAGGTAGTCGCGTCCGCCGGCCTTGGAGTCGGTGCCCGACATGTTGAACCCGCCGAACGGCTGCACGTCCACCAGGGCGCCGGTGCACTTGCGGTTCAGGTACATGTTGCCCACCATGAACTCGCGCTTCGCCCGGTACAGCTTCTCCCGGTTCCTGGAGAATACCGCGCCGGTCAGCCCGTACTCGGTGCCGTTGGCGATGGCCAGCGCGTCGTCGAAGTTCCGCGCCTTCACGACCGCGAGCACCGGCCCGAAGATTTCCTCTTGGGCGATGCGGGCGTTGCGCTTGACGTCGGCGATGACCGTCGGCTGGATAAAAAAGCCCTTGCCCGGAATCCGCTTCCCGCCGCACACCAGCCGGCCTTCCTGCTTGCCGGTCTTGATGTAGCCCGTTATCGTCTCGCAGGCCCGCGCGTTGATAACCGGGCCCATCCAGTTCTGTGGGTCCTCGGTCGGCCCGACCGTTATCTTCCTCGCCCGCTCCACCAGCCGGGCGACAAATTCGTCGTACACCCGCTGGTCAACGATTGCCCGCGAGCAGGCCGAGCACTTCTGACCCTGGAACCCGAACGCCGATACCGCGACCGCCTCGACCGCTTCGCCCAGCTCGGCCTCGGAGTCAACGACGATGCAATCCTTGCCGCCCATCTCGGCCACGACCCGCTTTATCCATATCTGGCCCGGCGCGGTCCGCGCCGCCTTCTCGACAATCCCCAGGCCCACCGCCTTCGACCCGGTGAACGAAATGAACCGGGTCTTGGGATGCTCCACGAGGTAGTCGCCGACCACGCCGCCCGGCCCGGTCAGAAGGTTGACGGCGCCCGCCGGCAGCCCGGCGCGCTCCAGCGCGTCCATGAACAGCGCCGCCAGCAGCGGCGCGTCGGACGAGGGCTTGAGCACGACGGTGTTGCCGGTGACCGCGGCCGCGGCGCTCATCCCGGCCATTATTGCGCACGGGAAGTTCCACGGCGGAATCACCACGCCCACGCCCAGCGGAATGTAGCGCACCTCCTCGGCCTCGCCCGGGTATGGCGTAACCCCGGCCGGCTGGTCGTAGCGAATCGCCTCGCGCGCATAGAACTCCAGGAAATCCACCGCCTCGGCAAAGTCCGCGTCCGCCTCAAGCCAGCGCTTGCCCTCTTCAAGCACCATCGCGGCGTCGAACAGGTAGCGCTGGTCCCGCATCATCCGGGCGGCGCGCAGGAAGATGGCCGCCCGCTCAATGGCCGGCATAAACCGCCAGGTTTCAAACGCCCGCAGCGCGGCCTGCATGGCCATTTCGGCCTCTCTTACGCTCGCCTTCTGGAACGTGCCAACCGGCTCCTCATCCGAGGGGTTGTAGGAAACGAACTGCTCTTTCGCCTTCAGATGCTTGCCGCCGATTACGAGGTTCCAGACCTTGCCGGACCGCTCCTGTAGAAGCGCGATTGCGGCCTTCATTCCGTCCAGATGCTCAGGCCGGGAGAAGTCGAGATAGCTCTCGTTCTTGAATGGTGCCAACACAGGGCCTCCTGCAATAAGTTATGCTAACAGCTTATCTTATCGCAACGGCTATTATGACTCCGGGCTGCTGCTCTTCTTGAAAACAGCACGCGCGGCCGCGTTTCGGCCAGAGGACCGGCCGTCTGCGATTCAGAGCGACCGCCGTTGCCGGGTAAACGACTCTGAAATGAGGCCTTAGGACAGAACCAGGCCCGTCTTTCAGGCCCCCAAGACAGCGGAATGATACGTGCCGACCGGGGTAAGTCAAATCCACCGCAAGAGAACGTCGAATGCCCAATGCCGAATGTCAAATGGCTGATTTCGGAGTTCGGACTTCGGGCCTTGTGTTTTCTCTAGTTCTGCGTATTGGTCGGCCGGTCCCGGCCTGAGAACCTCGCCTGGTACAACTCCCAGGCACGCCGGCGCGCTTGCTCAAGCTCGGAGATGGTCTGTGCCGACTCCTGCTGCCGTCCCAGGAACAAGAGCGCGTCGGCCAGATGGACATAGGCATTCTGCGCGTTCGGGTTCAGGCTGATGGCCCGGCGCGACAGGGCCGCAGCCTCTCTCGTGTCCCCGCGTTCGAGGTACAGCTCGCCCAGAAGCGCCAGCGCCTCGGCGTCATCCGGAATCAGCCGAACCATCCGCTCGACCAGCTTCACCGCCTCGTCCAGCCGGCCCGCCTCGCGATGCACCCGCGCGAGCCGGGCGAGAACGTCCGGCGAATCCGGGTTCGCCTGAAACAACCGCTCCAGGGCGTCCAGCGCCTCGGCCTTCATGTTGAACTGCTCGTAAAGCCCGCTGACCAGTTCGGGCTCAGCCGCGAACCGCTGCCTGATTTCCTCGTAGACTTCTATCGCCTCGTCGCACTTGCCCATCCGGCGCAGGCAGTCGAGATAGTAAAACCAGCTTACCGGGTCATCGGGCTCCTCGCTCAGCGCCTGGCCGAACTCGCCGGCTGCAGGCTCCAGCATGCCCTCATAGAAATAATCGCGGCCCAGCTTCTGGTGCGGGTTCTCAAGGTCCGGGGCCAGCGCCTTCGCCTCGCGGTACTCCGCCATCGCCCCCTCGAACTCGCCGGACTGCGCCAGAAAACCGCCCAGCGACGAATGGGCTCGGGCGTTGGTCGGGTCAAGTTCGAGCACCCGGCTGAAGGCCTCGACGCCCTTCTCCATCTCGCCCGAATACTCGTACAGGATTCCGAGTCCCAGAGCAAGGTCTGCGCTGTGGGGTATGGACTCAAGCGCGGTCTCAAAGCACGACTCGGCCCGGCTGAAATTCGAAAGCCACAGGTACCGCGCCGCCTCGCACCCCAGGGTGTAGGGGTGGCGCGGGGCGAGCTCGAGCGCGTGCCGGCAGACGTCCTCCAGCACGTCCTCGCGCGAAAGCAGATTCGCGCACAGCGCTACCAGATAATGACAGTGCAGGTTTGCGGGATTCAGGTCCAGGACTTCGAGAAACGACTCGAACGCCGTTTCTTCGTCTTCCTGCGCGAAGGCCTCTTGACCACGCTTGAACAGCGACTCCGCGTCGGCCTTTATCGGCCCTAGCCGGCCCGGATGGGACATGTTCTCCACGCAACAATTCTATCCCGCCCGGCAGAGTAATCAATGGCGCATGAAGACGCGTTACGCTCCACGCTGTACGCAGTACGCTCGAACTACGGCATGCGCGGCCCAGGTCTGGGGTAGGGCGTGCTGCGTATGGTGTACTGCGTCCTCCGTCTGGGCGCGGTATCCTTCCTCCGGCGTATGGCGCCGGGCATATTGCGTCCGGAAGCAGTGTCGGTCGGAACGTCTGCCTTCTGCAATCTGACTCCTGGCTTCTGACTTCGCCCTGCTTCTTCCTCAACGGCCTTGACCTCTGCCCGGACCGGCGATAGCATTAGCTGACGCTCAAGCGAACAGGAGGTCTTCATGAAGGTACTCGGCCTGCTTGCCGCCGCCGTCCTCGTTGCCCAGGCAGCCACGTTCTTTGTCTGGAACTATGACCCGGTGGACCGGTTCTACGACCCGGATGTCGGGGATTCGGTTGACTGCGCCTATGCGGTCGAACAGACCCTCTCAGGCCAGGGCCACTCGGTCACGGTGGACACGGTCCTGCCCGGAAACCTGGCCGGGTACGACGCGGTGTTCTGCCTCATGGGCTGGTACCGGTGTTGAGGGGACAACTGCACCGTCGGTCCGACGGAACGTTCCGTGCTTGTCAGCTATCTCAATTCCGGCAGGCCGGTCTATTTCGAAGGCGGCGACTTCGGGTTCAACAACAAGGACAACGAACTCTGGCCGTACACCGGCACGAGCTACCTGGGTGACGGCCAGGCGCTGGGCAACGTCCAGACGCTCGTCGGTCAGTCAGGCACGTTTGCCCAGAACCTCGGCACAACCTACGCCTACAACGAAGGTCCGGACGCCTACGTGGATGAGTTCGACGCCGCGGGCGGCACGGTCTGCCTGCGCGACCAATCGTCCATCGGTCGGGTGGTGAGCTTCGACGCGGGCACGTACCGCACGGTCACCTCTTCAGTCATCTTCGGCGCCCAGCGGGGCCCGGACCGCGGCCGGTTGATGCAGGCCTGCGCTGCCTTCCTGGTCTATGGCCTTGGGCTTGCGGGCAAGGAGCTGCCCGGCGTCGGCCCGGCGCTCCTCGTCGCGCCCAACCCGGTCCGCGGCGGGCTGGTACGGTTCTCGTCTGCCGGCCGGTACGACCGCGTTACCGTTGTCGGCATGGACGGACGGTCGGTGGCCGAACTCGACCTGCGCGCCGGGGCCGGGAACCTGGACTGCGCGCAAATCCCGACCGGCGCCTATGTCGCCCGGGCGACCGGTCCCAGCGGCGCGGTCAGCCGGACGTTCATCGTCGCGCGCTGACCGCTGGAAACGAAACATCGGGCCGGGCTTTTCGCCCGGCCCGAAAGTTCTCCTACCCGGCTGAGGTGCCTTTGATAGTCCCGCTGCTGTAGAAAGTAGACCAGCCAGTTTGGGTCAGCCCGGCTGCCTACTACCACCCCCCCGTTTGTCCGAAAGCAGACCCTGCGCGGCACCCCAAGAGAGAGAACACCACCCAGGCTCGGTCGGAATGTCGGTTGCCAACAGGACGCCAGTATATAAGCATAGACCGTGCCAATGGCCCGCAAAACCGGCAGTTGTCTAACTGCTTGACAGTCAGCTAATTACGTTCCGACGGCAGATACTCGCCCGGCCCGGAATCGCAAAAACTGCCGCATTCTGCGGCATGATGACGCAAAATGCGGCAGTCCTGGCGGCTAGACAGAAGCGGGCCGGCTCTTGTCGTCCTTGCCGCCAATGTTGCTCTCGGCCATCTTGCGGCGCAGCGTTTCGCGGTGGATGCCGAGCATTTCCGCCGCCTGGGAGTGGTTGTCGTCGCACTTCGCGAGCGCCTCGGAAATCGCCTGGCGTTCGAGCCGCGCCAGATTGAGCGTGCCGGCGGCGTGCTCGAGCGACGCGGCGGACTTGAGGGCCCGCTGCCGGCTGGTGAAAGCGATTACGCCCATCGTCGAGATGACGTGGCCGACCGACAGCGCCGGGCTACCGTCGTACTGGGCGCGCTCGTACGCCCGCTCGACGAGATTGTTGAGGGTCCTCATATTGCCGTCGAAGGCTTCGTTGGTGCCGGCGATGTGGTCCCGAACGAGTTGCAGCAAGAACCGGATTGCCCCCTGGTCGGCGCGCAGCTTCCGCTGGTGCATCGGGTTGCGGTTCAGCCGCTCGACGACAAACCCGGTGAAGTCGGCCAGGTCGGCCTCGATTACCGCCGGGTCTTCGCCGGCAAAGCGCTCGCGCAGCGAGGGCACGGCGATGCAGTGCTGGACCAGCCGGGTATAGAAGTCCGGCCGCAGGTTGGTCTGCAGGTATTCAAGCGACCGGTTGGTCGCCGCGAGGACCCGGTTGTTCACCGTGACCTCGTGCGGGCTGCCCAGCCGTTTGATGGTGTGGTTCTCCAGGCAGCGCAGCAGCTTGAGCTGGGTCTCGTGCGCGATGTCGCCGACCTCGTCCAAGAACACGGTCGAATCCTGCGCCGCTTCGAAAATCCCTTTCCGGTCCGCGATGGCGCCGGTGAACGCTCCGCGGATGTGGCCGAACAACTCGTCTTCCAACAGCCCGGAATCCAGCGCGCCGATGTTCACGGTTTTGGGCAGTTCGCGCGACTTGGGCTTGTAACGATAGCTTGACCGGTGGACGGCAATCGCCACCAGTTCTTTCCCCACCCCGGGCCGGCCCAGAAGCAGTACCGTAGTATCCGACCGGCCGATGCGGGTAGTCTCCTGGGCCAGCGCCACCATCTTCCGCGAGCGGCCGATTACCATGCCGTGTCGCTCACACCAGAAGGCCCGCTGGGCCTCATCCAGCGGCCGCAAGGCCATCTCATCTAGCCTTTCGGCAATCGCCTCGCAATTGAAGCCCCGCGCGTCCGCCTCTTCAATGAAGGCGCAGCCGCCCTGACCCGGCGCCACCACGAATTCGCAGAACGCCTGGGCGTCGGCCAGCTGCCGCGCGCCAGCGGAAAACAACACCGGCGCTATCCGGTCAACGTCGCCCTGGCGCAGCGCGGCATATATCAGGAATCCCTGGAACGCCAGCGGGTCAAAACCCTTGGGCACCGGGTGGTGGATGTCGGGAAAGCCCAGGAGCCGCCTCGGCTCGCGGGCGTGTGAGAAGTCAACGTCAACTATCAACAGCGAAACGAACCGGCCGTGGTTCAGCTTGTACCAGGCCTCGAGCGCGGCGAAACAGTCCAGGTGGACGAACTCAAACTCGCGGCCCAGCCGGCCGCCGTCTGCACTGCGCACGTGGTGCAACAGCAGTTCGAAATTCTCGCGCAGGTCGTCCAGCACCAGCACGACCGGCTGACCGCCCTGCGCCGCAGGATGAGCCGTAGACACCTCCGCAAGAAGAAGGAAGCGCGGGGCTAGCGGATGCAATGCCAAAGGCAAACTGCAGAGTTCTCAATGCAAAGTGCCGGCAGCGGTATCCGGAACTACTTTGCGTTGCCGGCCTTGCGTTCTGCGTCTTGACTTGCATCCTGTCTTCGCCCCTAGCCCGCAAAGTATAACCCCCCCTGCCGAGTCGTGCAAGTCTGCTGCCTGAAACTACGCCACTCGGTCGCCGCAGACTGCCGCAAAATACGGCAGGGGGCAGCGGCTCCTGCCGCCAGTATGACAAGAGACGGGGAGCAGCGCTCGTGCTGCTCCCCGTGTGATTCAGGTATCTGCTACTTACGTCCGGCCACCACTCCTGTCCGGTGTGTGGCGCGCAGGGCGGATAGCGTACGTCACGGCTCCCTGATGTCGCCCGAAGGGTTGTCGTAGAACGTGTTGTTGGCACGCAGGGTCGCCGGGTCCGGGTACTCGCTGCCGGCGAGCCAGATGCCGTAGGCCTTGCTGTGGCCGAGCGAGTCGCCGCTGACTGTCGGCAAGGCATCTTCTATCCGCACGTTACCGTAGTCGTTCGCGCCGCCGTACTCAACCGTGCAGTTCACGAGCTTGGACACGGCGTCAATCGTGTTGGAGTAGAAGCCGACGCTCGCCCAGTCTCCGCGCGACGGGGTCGGGACGCTCGAAATGAACCGGATACGGCCGGCAGTGCCATCGGCTACGAGACCGCCGGCTTCGCTCCAGCCGCAGTAGAACTCGACTCCGTTCTGCAGTTTCAGGGTCGTCCCGGCCGCAATGGTGACGACCGGGCTGTTGGCGTCGTCCCCGATGTTCACGTCGCCGGCGACGTTGTAGGGCACGCCGAAGTTCTGCCACGTGCCGGTGGTCTTTACCTGGCCGCCGTTGACGTATACGCCCTCGACGGTATTGCCGGAAAGGCTCATCCCCGAGCCGATGGTCCGGACGTTGTCCGCGGAGATGTAAATCGGGTTTTTCGCGCACTGGGTGATGGTGTCGTCGGCGCACTGGCTGAAGTACGCGGTCGCGGTCAGGTGCATGCCGTAACTGCCGCTCTTCCATATCTTGCAGTTGGAGAACTTGACGCCGAAGTCGTCGGCGTAGAAACTGCCATACCCGTCGTCGGTGCCGGCGTATTCGATGCGGCAGTATTTGAAGCTCGTCGTATTCATCGTCTGCTGCCACAACTCGATGGCCTTCCAGTCGCCCGGCGCCGGCGTGGCGACGTTCGAGGTGAACAGAATGACGGAATCGGCCTTGCCTTCGGCGATAATCGCACCCGGCTGGCCGTACCCGCAAGAGAACTCGACGCCTGACTCGAGCTTCAGCGTCGTGCCCGGTGCGATGGTCAAGGTCGGAGTATTGGTGTTGTCGCCGACCTCGATATCGGTCGAGACGATGTACGGCACGCCCAGGTTCTGCCACGTGCCGGTGGTCTTTACCTGGCCGCCGTTGACGTATACGCCCTCGACGGTATTGCCGGAAAGGCTCATCCCCGTGCCGATGGTCCGGATGTTGTCCGCGGAAATGTAAATCGGGTTCTTTGCGCACTGGGTGATAGTATCGTCGGCGCACTGGGCAAAGTACGCGGTCGCGGTCAGCCGCAGGCCGTAAGAACCGCTCTTCCAGACCTTGCAGTTCGTGAACTTCGCCGCGTAATCGTCGAAGTAAATCGTGCCGTACCCGTCATCCGAGCCGCCGTATTCGAACCGGCAGTACTTGAAGCTCGTGGTCGGCATTGCCTGGCCCCAGGCCTCGACCGCCTTCCAGTCGCCGGCCGCGGGCGAAGCCACGTTCGACGTGAACAGAATGGTGGAATCCGCCGTGCCCTCGGCCACGATGGCGCCCGGCTGGGAATAGCCGCAGTAGAACTCCACGCCGGCGTCGAACTTCACGATACAGCCGGGCTTGATGGTGATGGTGACGTTGTTGCCCGGCCAGACGTCAGCGGTCAGGACGTGCGGATTGCCGGACGGCCACCAGGTTTCATTCGTATCAATCTCGCCGGCGTGATTCGTCGGCCCGGAGCCCGCGGTCACGGTCACGGAAATCTGGTCCTGGGAACTCGCGCCCGAACTATTGAACGCCTTGGCCTTCAGCGTGTGCGCGCCCGCGGTCGTGGTCCAGTCTATGTCAAAGGTATCTTCAGTCGCGGCGTTGTCCTCGCCGATTTTGGTCGAGCCGTCATAGAACTCGACCTTGGTCACGCCGTCCTCATCGGTCGCCACGGCCTTGATTTTCACGATGCCGATGCCCAGGGTCGCACCATCGGCGGGAAAGACGATGGTCACCTCCGGGCCGGTGGGCCCGGGACAGCCAGCGAGCAAGAACAGCCCGACGGCCAGGGCCAGATACACAGCCTGTTTCATACTCGAACTCCTTTCTTGGTTCGGTCCCGGCGTCGTGCCTCAACGACGCT
>Ga0116202_10000576_pt1 | contig 20627 bp, 20 predicted proteins | sample LakKivw325mmetaG_FD_94479 | JGI IMG/M metagenome (GOLD analysis project Ga0116202, IMG submission 94479) | Anoxic lake water microbial communities from Lake Kivu, Rwanda to study Microbial Dark Matter (Phase II) - Lake Kivu water 325m metaG | ecosystem: Environmental > Aquatic > Freshwater >... | reverse complement strand
GGGATGAGCTGGATATGCGCTTTCAAATAGGGCTCGCGCTGAGTGAATTCGGCCAGTTTGAACCGCGCCGTTCCCTGCACCAGCAATCGAATGGTGCCATCTGGTGCCCGGAATAAACGGTGGATCATGGCTACGGTGCCAATCTCGTACAGATCCTTCGGCCCGGGAATCTCCAGCTCTGGATCGCGGGAAGTCACCAGGCCAATCAGCCGGTCATCACCCGACACCACGTCATCTACCAGGCGAATGGAGCGCGGCTGACCGATTGTGAGAGGCACAGCCGTCTCGGGATAAACCACCAGCCCCCGTAAAGGCAGGATCGGGAGCTCATCGGGAATCTTGGCCTGCGCCTGTTGTTCATCTTCCAATCCCTCTTTGCCGGGCAATGCTTGCTCGGTAAGTATGGTCTGCTCTTGGTTTTCTCCTTTCAGTAGCATTTCTTTTAGCTCCAGGTCTTCATCTGGCCAGCCATGGTCCTCCAACCAGCGCATCAGGTTAAGCGTGTTCCAACGTGTAGCAGACATAGATCAGATCATTCACCTTCCACTTTGATATGCCTGGACTGAGCCTTGGGCAGCGTAATGCGTAAAAATCCATCATGGTAAGTAGCCTGAACTTTATCCGAGACAATCTCGTAAGGCAATTCTATCTCGGTTGTGAATTCACCGTATGCGATCTCCATCTGGTGGTAGGCGCGCCGCTCGGATGTATCCTGCCTGACCCCCCGGATTGTGAGGTTGCGTTTGACCAGTGAAATTGTAAAGTCTGCCTCTCGCATCCCTGCAACCTCCACGCGAACGACGATGGCTTCATCGGTTTCATACACGTCTGTCGGCGGGCGCCAGGCATGTGGGCGCGAGATGATCCGCCAGCGATAAGTATCGGTGACCGGATTTTGAAGGTCTTCGGAGATATGCCATATACGGCGCATTGAATCTGACGAGACAGAAATATTTTCCATGTTCATTACTCCTGGGTTCCTAAACCATCATGGCTTATGCTTTTAAGGCTTGCCTGGCAGCTTCCAATACCTCAGGGTAGTTTGGCTCTTGTGCGAGCACCGGCATGTAAGCTGAATAGGTAACCACTCCATCTGTGTTAACCACAAACACCGCTCTACGAAAAACGCGCGGCTCCTTCAATAAAACACCGTACTTTTGTCCAAAGTCCATGTTGATGTGGTCAGATAAGGTAATCACACGGTCAACACCCGTCGCTGCGCACCAATTTTTTAGCGTGAACGGCAGGTCCATGCTGATGGTCATGATCGTAATACGTTCGTCTAGCGCGGCTGCTTCCTGGTTAAAGCGGCGCGTCTCAGGGTCGCACACCGATGTGCTCAGGGAAAGCAGCGAGCCGATAATGCGCACTTTGCCCTGTGTATCCCTCAAACCGTTAAATATGGCCCCATCCTGGGTGAGCACGCTGAACTCAGGCGCTTTTTGCCCTTCGATGATATCAGGTCCGATGACAGTAACATCTTTCCCACCATACTTAAAAATACCAATTCTTTCGTTTGTCATTCGTAACTCCCATTTTTTCCTTTAGATGCATTAGTTAGGCACTTGTTACCAGGCGGTACACTGGCATTTTTGTCATCTAATTTTGCGCCCCTGGCGGGATTCGAACCCACAACCAACAGCTTAGAAGGCTGCTGCTCTATCCATTGAGCTACAGGGGCAGGCTTGCTTACCCCTCCAATATAGGACGTAGTCCTCGATAAATCCGGTCACCGGTTAGTACCCGTAAGATTAAATCGGGTGGGCGTCCAGAAATCTGTGCCAGCTCCAGTGGTGTCATTGGTACGTTGCCATTAGCCAGAAAAATCCGGAAGATCGCATCCACCAGGGTGGTGTGGGGAGAGATAAAACCATCCAATTTGGCGCAGTGGGTGATGAGAACATGCTGTATTCCATCCACCTGTTGGACCTCTGCTGTGACAGGATCTACAAAATCGACCAGATGGTCTCCCGGCAGCTCTGCAAATGCCTGCTGGTGTTCGGGGCAGAGCAGGTCAAGTAAAAATACCCTCCAATTGCGATCATTATTCTGCCACCACTGAAAATCGATGTGAAAATGTGTTTGGACAGTTGGCCTGGTACGCGTGGCGCGTTTCACATCAGGTAGGGGCGCCATCTATGCTTTCTCCGAATCATCAAAACGATAGTGTAAATCGCCAACATGCACGAACCAGGGTCTGGATGCCAGCAGGGCAAGGATCGGTCCGGGTGGGCAGCGTCGCATAATGTTTACTGCGGCGTAAAGCTCGCTGGCGTGTACATGGCTTTGCGGGTTCAATTTCACCAGATCGCGCACCGTATTTACCACGATTTTCTCGAATGGCATATGGTCTTTCTGCAGCTGTTTCCAGGCTGCATCCAGTGCTTCGGGGTCTGGGATGGCTATTGCCATCCGATCGTCATAGACGGCTGTGACCACTTGCTTTAGCATGGCGAAGACGATCCCCCCGTCTGAGCCGACCAGCACAGTACGCACCCAGTCGCGCGAGCCACGCTGTGAATCACATTGCACGATGACTTCCCCCGGATTCTTGCCTCCTCTCACCCTCACCAGGCTGCCCGGCATTAAGCCGTGAGTAGTATAGAAATCTTGCAGCCCGAAGACATAATGGTTTTTACGCACCACCCACCCGGGGAATTTATGCCCGGTTTCACCATCCACCAGCTCGAAACGGATTCGGGGTGCTTCATATGCCGTGGGGAAAAGGTGAATGATGCGTGCTGTCAGTGGCAGGGTTCCCGATCGCCAATGGGGATAAGTTAACGTCACCTGCACCTCATTGGGGGTCGGATAATTGCCAATCACCGGCGAGAGTTCGTCATCCAGTTTTTGCTCAAGGTCAATCATCTCGTCCGTCAATAAAGACCGGTCATAATCCATCTCTTGATAGCGCAGATAAACAGGAACTTGCAATACACTTTCGGGTTCCAGGCGGTTGAGGAACCACAACACTTCTCCAGCTGGACCTACTTCATCAAATCGAGGGTCTTCTTGCAAGGCATGGTCCAGCGAGAACTCCACCAGCTTTGAATTGCTCTCGGAAGCCAACCCCACCTGTTCCAGCAAAGCCCTGGTGGGTAAAGGCCCACCTCCGGTCATATCCAGGATCGCTTCGGCCAGGTTCAGGTGCCCTGCGTTAATATCTACCAATAAGGCACGCGGAAACCATTTCCCTGCAATCCTCACAAATTCCGGGTTTTTGGTCAGGTCAGAATCGAGGGCTTGCAGCAGCTTTTCCCCATAGTTATCCAAAACCAGGTTTGGATCAAGCGAATCTTCGCTTTCGGTAATTTCCTGGTGTTCATTTAGGATATGGTCCTGGATATTTGAGGCAAATTCCCTGCTATCCTGGTTGTCAAACTTTACCTGGATCACCTCAAAATTTCCAAGGTCGGGGTTCTGCCCGGGGCGGATTGCTGTCACCTTGGCGTGCTGCCAGCCGAAAGCAGGGAAAACGAGATCCTGGTTCACTTTGAAAGTATCAGCAGGCTTATAGATATCACTACCTGAAGTGCGTTGTTTTTCGATCGACAGTTTTTCTTTGCGAATGCGTTCGTCAACCAGCGCGGATAGCAGTTCGGGAGAGGTTAATGGTGTTTCAATTTCAAGGAGATAATTATAAATAAACTCTCGATCCTCATCATTAAGCTCAAATGTTTCCCAGTAATCTTCACGTAGCGATAATGTTGCCAGACTCATCATTGCAAAAATAACCTACACCACCAATCCGAAAAAGGGTTGTAATACTAATTTTATGTTGCGATTTTCCTGATATCCCAGCGCTTGCATCGTTATTTAACCGTCTAATGACACCCTTTGCACAATATATTTAGCACGGCTATTATACTCGATGAATAATAATTAAGATGTGTTTGAACCTTTGCTTGTGGGAATGCCATTTCACCTGTGAAGTACTATAATAAGAATATATGTACAGACGAATCGAATGAGTATGGATTATTACCGGGATTATGTGATGGAGATATAAGCATGGCTGATGAAGAGTGGGTATTGGTGGATAAGGTTCCCGGCCAGCTACAGGCAGAAATACTGCGCGGGTTGCTTGAAGCCCAGGGCATTACCGTATGGTTGAACCAGGAAGGTGCCGCCCACGCCTATGCCGTAGCGGTGGGTGCGATGGGATCGGTCGAGATTTTGGTGCCTACCAGTATGGTCGAAAAAGCCCGCCAAATACTGGAGGGATACTACCGGGGCGATTATGAGAATACGGAGTTTAATAGCCCGATAACGGGTGGGCCGGATGATCAATAAATCATATATTTTATGAATTGGATTATGGGAATTCCTGGTCCAACCACTGTAATGGTTCAACCTGTACACCACCGACGATTACCTCGAAATGTAAATGTGGACCTTCCACCCTCCCGGTATTCCCCACCCTGCCTATAAATTGGCCTTGTTCTACGTGTTCTCCCACCTTCACCAGGATTTCTGATTGGTGCAGGTAAGCAGTGTACACCCCCCAGCCATGGTCAATCATCGTGGCATTCCCACGTACTGTTAATGGACCTGTAAATACCACCACACCTGCCGCGGCCGCATAAATAGGATTACCTATTTGCCCCATTATGTCCACACCTGTATGAAAATATTCATATGCGCTGCCATTATATGATCGCCGGGCTCCATACCATGATGAATAATATCCAATCAAAGCCGGTTCGGTAGGGAAGGTGAAGTTTCCTTCCCATAGTTTATCAGTGCTCACTGGAGAAAATAATTGCATCCATTTTTGATCTTCAGGTCCAGTTATTGTTGGATCAAGCGTAATAGGGTCAACATTATTAATATTTTCGTAATAATAATCTCCAGCAGTAACTAATACCATTTGTGAAAATGAGAATTGATCGTCATTATTATCCTTGCCAAGTAACTCGATCGGATAGATGCCGGGCTCTGATAAACAATGGACGCCCTGCAAAGCCACATAATGTCCAGTATTACTTTGAAAGAAGCTGAACGCATGATCTACTAATGATCCACTCAAAGTTAAGCCGGTAGATCCATTGACTTGAATCTCGGCAGTCTGTCCCTGCACCAGGCCGGCTATTTCCGCAGACGAGATTGCAGGTGGCAATCCACCCGGCCCGGGATCATCGCCGCTCGCCAGGCGGTACACCTCCCCTGGGATCACGCTGGCTGAGTTATCCATCTGGTTGGCCGTAAGGATTGCCCAAGGGTCGGTGTCATTGAGCACTGCCAGCTCGAGCAACGATTGTCCTTCGCCTACAGCAACTCGCTTTCCTTGGGCAGTTGGATGGTCATCTTGCACGATGACCAGCGAGTATCCCACGAATAACTCGTTAGGGCTGGTCAGGTGGTTTAAACGCGCCAGTAACTCAGTGGAAAGGTGGTAGCGCAGGCTCAGGCTGTGTAAGGTCTCACCCAATGAAACCTGCTCGGTGGTTAAGACCCCCTGAATCCCATCCAGTCCCGGTATGACCAGTGGCTGGCCAATCCTGATCTGGTTCGGGTCAGTGATACCATTGGCAGTTGCCAGGTCATCCTGCGGTACATGGAAGCGATAAGCAATATCCGAGAGGTAATCACCTTCCTGGACAATATATACAGGTCCGGAAGTGTTTGCCTCCTGTGCCTTACCCGCCCCGGCAGGCAGCAGCAATATCAACAACACAACTATCGATACTGGTTTCAGCCAAAATCTGCTCATTTATTCTGCTTGAGTTTCTTCGAAGCTTACCTTATCACCGATATAGAAGGTTTCCAGGTTCTCCACCCCGGTCTCCAGCACGTACTGGGCTGGTTTTTGAGGTGCATACATCACCTTCCACTGTCGAGCCAACACGCGGTCTACCACCGTGTTGGCTTTATCCATCCAGAATACTGCCAGGTCCATCCGCATAAACATCATATGGATGGAAGCGTTAAAGCGGCTTTCAGAACCCTGCACCAGCAATAAGCCGTAATTTTCCGGCAAGCTTGCGGTGAACATTAAACCTCGCAGCTGGCAGAAAAACGACTTGCAATACTTTGCCAGGATGAGTTTCGCACCCGGACGGGATTGGTTGGTAATTTTGATGATCCTCATCTATGGCCGCGATTACCTTGTTCACCAAAATATGGAAATCAACGCACTGGAAATGCAGGTGACGGGTGTCACCCAACCAGTTCATCCTTCCGGATTGGATATTTCCTGCTGCGCTGCAAAGAATTGTTCAATGCGGTCCACGAGCTCTTGTGGCTTGAAAGGCTTTGCGATGTAATCCTGAACTTTAGCCACCTGCAAACCAAGGATTTTATCGATGTCCTGTGCCTTAGCGGTGATGACGATCACCGGGATATGGCGGGTAAGCTCATCAGATTTGATTTCATGGTACACTTCCCAGCCGTCCATGTCTGGCATCATCAGGTCCAGTAATATCAAATCTGGCAGCTCTTTGCGGATCAGCTTTACTCCTTCCTGGCCTCCATGGGCTCCCAAAACCCTGTACCCACGATGACCTAGGATCAATCGAACCAGGTCGATCATTTCTTCTTCGTCTTCAATATAAGCCAACCGCTTCACTTGCTTATCCAAAGCACCCTCCGACGAGAATGGAATCGACTAAAGTTTACCACAAATTAATCTTCAACCCATTGTGCTGGTCATCGGTCAAATTGATCTGCATCCTGTTAGCCTTGCCAGACAACTGCGCCTCAACTATAATCCCCATGTTAAAATCATGAGAGATAAAGAGGCAATGTTATGATCGACGTGAATGAATTGAGAAAAGGGGTGACCTTCGAGTTTGATGGTAAGCTTTATAAGGTGCTGGACTACCACCACAATAAACCTGGCCGCGGTAATGCCACCATCCGCGTGAAAGCTGTCGACTTGCGTAGCGGCACCACCCTTGAAAAGACTTTTCAGAGCGGTGAACGGGTGCAGGAAGCCCGTCTTGATTTCCACAATGTTCAGTACCTCTATAACGATGGCGAGCTATACCATTTTATGGATCTAGACACATTTGAACAGCCTGCTCTCTCCAAGGGCATATTAGCTGAAAACGCAGATTACCTGACCGAAAATATGGAAATCAAGCTGACCTTTTACCAGGGTGAACCGATCGATATCGAGCTTCCCATAACTGTGGATATGGATGTGGTCGAAGCTGACGTAGCCGTGCGGGGAGATACCGCTACCGGGGTTAATAAAAAGGTGAGGACCAACACTGGCTTGGAAGTGCATGTGCCTGCCTTTGTAAATGTTGGCGATCGCATCCGTATCGACACCCGCACTGGTGCTTACGTGACCAGGGTATAACATATTTCTATAGGTCAACGATGCGAACACCGGCAGGTAAAGAATGCAGTTATTTTTACGGGGATTATTACCGTGGGCATTTTAAAGAAGAATGCCGGCTGCTAGATTCGGTTTCTCCCCCACTCCCTTGGAAAAGGGACTTGTGTTTCACTTGCCCGGTGCCAGGGATTCAGCTGGCCAACACCTGTCCATTCATGGTTTTGATCCCCCGCCTGGTGCGGAAATTACCTTTTGGCAGACAGGAAGTCCGTGTGCAGACCTTTTGCCGTAAAACTGAACGGTCGGGCTTTGATCCATATATCGGTTGTGGGGAATGCCATCCATTACCCCCTGAATTCGAAGAAGGTCCTGGTGGCACTTCTACTGTTTGATCTGGACGATACCTTGCTTGGCAATGAAATGAATACCTTTATCCAGGCCTACTTGCAGGCGCTGGCGAAACGCCTGTCGGTAGTGGCTGAGCCGGTGGTCTTGGTTCGCACACTTCTGGCTGCCACGCAGAAGATGGTGGAAAATCACGATCCCTCGCGAACCTTAGAGGATGTATTCGACGCCGAGTTTTACCCTGCTCTTGGCCTAGTTCGCCAGCAGGTCCAGTCGTTTATTGATGACTTTTATGCACATGATTTTCCAAGGTTGAAGGCATTGACCCAATTAAAACCCCAGGCTGTGGACGTTGTACAGCAGTTGGTGAAACGGGGAGACCAAGCTGCAATCGCTACCAACCCGCTCTTCCCCCGCACGGCAATCCTGCAGCGGTTGAGTTGGGCGGGTTTGCCGGGCGATGAGATTCCTTTTGCTCTGATCCCATCCTATGAGACATTCCACTTTTCCAAGCCTAATCCGGCTTATTTTGCCGAATTCCTGGCTCAAATTGGATGGCCGAAAACCCCCGTGGTCATGGTAGGCAATGACCCTGAATCGGATATCTGGGCAGCCCGGCAGATCAGTTTGCCCGTTTTTTGGATAACCGGTAATGGAGCGGTCGAGTGGAAGGGTTCGGGTGAGTGTCCTCCGCATGGTGAGCTTACAGACCTGCTTTCATGGCTGGATTCAGCACCCATTGAAGTCCTTCCTACCAATTTCACCTCTGCTGAAGCATTGCTGGCCATTTTACGCTCAACTCCCGCTGCCTTGGCAACATTATTTCGCCTGCATCCTGCGAATCTTGACCAGCGGCCGCTCCCCGGTGAATGGAGTCCCGGTGAAGTGTTATGTCATTTACGGGATGTGGATGCAGAAGTAAATCTGCCCCGGCTACAGAAAGTGATGCGTGAAATTAACCCGTTTCTTCCCGGTGAAGATACCGATCCATGGGCCGACTTGCGCAGATATTGTGACCAGGATCCATCGCAAGCCTTGGAGGATTTTATCAGGGCAAGGCAGGCTATACTTGAACTATTATCTAATATACATCCGGAGGATTGGGAACGACGCGCCCGTCACGCGATCTTTGGCCCTACCCACCTGCGTGAGCTGGTCAATATCGTTGCCGGGCACGATATTTTACACTTGCAGCAGGTATTCAAAGCCCTGTAGTCTCCACTTGCGAAAAATGATGCTTTTTGCGCTCCGCCTCCAAAATATGGAGGTGGTGTTGTAATTGCTATAGCTCCGCCGCAGGATCGTGGAGCTGATCGATTTCGTCATTGGAGGCATCAATGCGTAAAAGGATTGTCATCACCGGCATGGGGTGCATATCACCATTGGGAAATGATGTTGACACCTTGTGGAGTAATGTCCTGGTGGGCAAGTCAGGCGTGGGATTGATCAGCCTTTATGACACCAGCCGGTTCAAAGTCAAAATCGGGGCAGAGATAAAGAATTTTGATGCTGTGTCGTTATTTGGGGTTCGTGATGCGCGCCGTATGGACCGCTTTGTTCAATTTGCTATGGCAGCCGCCATGCAGGCGGTGGAGCAATCAAGATTGGTGGTGAATGAAACAAACCGTGACCGTATTGGGGTGATGCTCGGGTCGGGTATTGGGGGGATGAACACCATGTCTGAGCAAATGGCGGTATTTTCCCAGCGTGGTCCCGACCGGGTCAGCCCCTTTCTGGTGCCCATGATGCTCCCTGATTCTGCCGCAGGCATGGTGGCAATCCATCTGGGTGTGCGCGGCCCCAATATGGCTGTCGTATCTGCTTGCGCCAGCGGGAGTAACGCCATCGGTGAGGCAGCTGAAGTTATCCGGCGTAGCGCAGCTGATGTGGTGATCTGTGGCGGCAGCGAGGCTGTGATTGTGCCCATTGCCATGGCTGGACTGGGGGTGATGAATGCCCTCTCAACTCGCAACGATGAGCCTGAACGTGCCTCTCGGCCATTCGACGGGCAACGGGATGGGTTTGTGATGGGCGAGGGGGCGGGAATCCTGGTGCTTGAATCCCTCGAGCATGCCCGTGAGCGCGGCACGCCCATCCTGGGCGAAATCAGTGGCTATGGAACCAGCAATGATGCCTATCATATTTCGGCTCCCTCTGAAAACGGTGCCGGGGCAGCACTGTGCATGCGTAATGCTCTTGAAAATGCGGGCTTATCAGCGAAGGATATCAGTTATATCAACGCCCATGGCACCAGCACGCAGCTAAATGATAAAAGCGAGACCCAGGCTATTAAAGAAGTGTTTGGGTCGCAAGCATATCGCATCCCAGTATCCTCCACTAAATCCATGACCGGTCATCTGCTGGGTGCAGCCGGGGCTTTGGAAGCAGTGATCTGCGTTAAAGTCTTGCAAGAAGCTGTGCTACCGCCTACCATTAACTATGAGTTCCCCGATCCAGAATGCGACCTCGATTATATTCCCAACCACGCACGCCAGGCACAGGTGGCGCATATCATGTCCAATTCATTCGGCTTTGGGGGGCATAATGCCACTATTATTATCAGCCGGCTCGATCAGGTTTGATGATGAGCCCATATGCCCACATCACCGGGTGGGGGATGGCGGTCCCTTCCAGGGTGCTGACCAATGCTGATCTGGAGACAATGGTTGATACTGACGATGATTGGATCCAGACCCGCACGGGAATTCGCCAGCGACATATCGCCGGCGAGGATGAGTCAACCGCCACGCTGGCAAAGGATGCCGCCCTTGATGCCCTTAAGGTCGCCAACCTAAACCCGACAGATCTTCAGCTGATCATTGTATCCACCTCAACCCCCGAGTATTTATTTCCAGCCACCGCCTGCATTGTCCAAGATTGGATTGGAGCCGCGCATGCAGGTGCATTCGATCTATCCGCGGCTTGCACAGGTTTTATTATTGCTTTAGATATGGCTACCCAGGCAATCCGCAGTGGATCCATCCAAAATGCGCTGGTGATTGGCGCGGAAACACTCTCTCGATTTGTGGATTGGGAGGATCGCAGCACCTGCATCCTGTTCGGGGATGGCGCAGGTGCTTTTGTGTTACAGGCCAGTAATGAGCCAGGTGGCTTGCTCTCCTCAGTAATGCGCTCCGATGGCTCTGGCGGTGACCTTCTCTCCCTGCCGGCTGGAGGTAGTCACCTGCCGGCCAGCAGCGAGACGGTCTTGCATAAGCAGCATACCATCCACATGAACGGGCGTGAGGTGTTTCGTTTTGCCACTCGGGTAATCGTGCAAGCCACCCGTGAGGCAGTTGCCAGCGCCCAGTTGAAGATGGATGATATCCAGGTTGTGATCCCTCACCAGGCAAATTTACGTATCATTGAATCTGCGATGCGTGGCCTGGATATCCCGTTGGACCAGTGTTTTATTAATATTGAGCGCTATGGCAATACTTCCACAGCTTCCATCCCAATTGCTGTTTGCGAGGCCATCCAGCAAGGGCGGTTGCAGGCAGGAGATAACACGGTGTTTGTCGGTTTCGGCGCTGGACTCACCTGGGGGGCCGCACTGGTCCGTTGGACAGGGCCGTTCCTGCCCCATCGGCAGATCTATCCCGCCTCCTATCGTTTGTGGGTGAGCATTCGCTCCAGGTTATTAAAATTAATCCGCCAGGTTGAAGGTTGGATCTGGGGACGTAACCTGTAACCTGGCTTTGGAAGACTTTCCAATGTTCATGATCATCTGGAGTATCACTGGTCTGGGTGAAAATACGCCTTTGCCCCATGTTTGCTTTCATATCAATATTTGTTAGAACGACGTTAGAATATTAGATTTAAACCGTCCAATACTATCTGCTAAGACAAGAGATTGGTATAATCATGATGACCTCAAGTCACCTGGCTTTTAGGTTAGGTGCAGTGTTGGTTTTTGGTATATATGCCGGAGGTATAAGTGAATCCAAGTCGTAGTCGTTCGACGATTATATACGTGCTGCTGTTTGCAGCGATAATCATCTTGGTGTTTTACAGCTTCAGCCAGAGTAGCTCAGCTCAAGATACTATTTCAATTAACCAGGTTGCCGCAGATGTGCAGGCTGGTAAGATTACCCGCATTATTGAAGATCAAGACAAGCTTACCGTCATTTATGGATCGGGCTCACAGGAAATCCAGAAGATTTCTCATCAGGAACCGGGAACCACGCTGGTATCGCAATTGAAAGACCTTGGGGTGGCAACCGAACAGTTATCACCAAGCCATATTTCCATCGAGTATAAGCCGCCAAGCCCGTTAGTGGGGATCATATCCTCCTTGGGATACATCCTCCCGTTCATCTTCCTGGCTGGTGTATTTTGGTACGTCTTTCGCCAGGCGCAGGGAAGCAATAACGCTGCCATGTCATTTGGTAAGTCGCGTGCCAGGATGTTCACTGGTGACCAGCCCTCGGTCACATTCGGGGATGTGGCCGGTGTGGAGGAAGCGAAGGAGGAACTGCAGGAAGTGGTGGAGTTCCTCAGGGAGCCTGAAAAGTTCATTTCCCTGGGTGCTCGCATTCCTAAAGGTGTGCTGCTCGTTGGTCCACCTGGAACGGGTAAAACCTTGCTGGCAAAGGCTGTTTCGGGTGAGGCCGGCGTGCCATTTTTCTCGATCTCTGGTTCGGAATTCGTGGAGATGTTCGTCGGTGTGGGCGCCAGCCGTGTGCGTGACCTTTTCGATCAGGCCAAGCGACATTCGCCGTGTATAGTTTTCGTGGATGAGATCGATGCAGTTGGGCGTCAGCGTGGAGCCGGATTAGGCGGCAGCCACGACGAACGCGAGCAAACTTTGAACCAGATGCTGGTTGAGATGGATGGCTTCGATACCGACACCAATGTAATCATCATGGCGGCTACGAACCGTCCGGATATTCTCGACCCTGCCTTGCTGCGCCCGGGCCGCTTCGACCGGCGTGTGGTGCTTGACCGGCCTGATATGCGCGGCCGTGAAGCCATCCTCAAGGTGCATGTTAAAGGTAAACCCCTGGCTGCCAGCACAGATTTAGGTGTGCTGGCCCGCTCAACGCCGGGTTTTGTGGGTGCCGATCTGGAAAACCTGGTTAACGAAGGGGCCATCCTGGCAGCACGTAGGAATAAAAAATCCATCGAGCAAGAGGATTTGGAAGAGGCTATCGAGCGCGTGATCGCCGGGCCGGAGCGCAAGAGCCGTTTGATCAGTGAAGAAGAGAAACGTATCGTGGCCTATCACGAGGCAGGCCATGCAGTGGTCATGAATGCCGTTCCAGAAGCAGATCCGGTGCACAAGGTGTCCATCACCGCCAGAGGAATGGCGGGTGGCTATACCCTGGCGCTCCCGGAAGAAGACCGTACATTAATGGGCCGCAATAAGCTCATTGCCGAAATGGTGGGATTAATGGGAGGCCGGGCGGCAGAAGAGATTGTGTTCAACGATATCACCTCGGGTGCTTCCAATGACTTGGAGCGGGTCACAAAAATGGCACGCGCCATGGTCACCCGCCTTGGCATGAGCAGTGATCTGGGACCCATGGTTTACGGTCAAAAAGATGAGTTGATCTTCCTAGGCCGGGAGATTTCTGAACAGAGGGATTATTCCGAAGCGGTTGCTGAGCAAATTGATAAGGAAGTCAGGAGCCTGGTCAATGAAGCTTATGAGAAAGCGAAGCAGATTCTGGTTCAGTATAGGGATGTACTGGATACCATTGCCCAAAAACTGCTGGAAGTGGAAACTATCTCGCGAGAGGAATTCGAGGCGCTATTTCCGCCTCCAATCCCCAAAAACGGAGGCACTCCGCTGCCGAAAGCAGCTTGATGGGTTTTTGTCAGGCACAAATTAAGATGGGGTTTCTGGCTCTCGTGTTTAGCTGGAGACCCCATTTATTTGGTTTTTCGAGATTTTTGACATTTTAAGGTGCGCTTGGTATAATCCAAGTTTGCGCAAAATTCGGATATATGGAGAGATCGCTATGGATACCAATACATCAACAGGTGCTCCAAGCAATATCAAAGAAATAAAAAACAAGATGTATTTCAAAGGTAAGGTGCTGAAGACAACTTTGGCGGGAGCCTTGGTGGATATTGGTATTGACACCCCGGGCATGGTACATATCTCCCAGCTTCAAAAGGTACCGGTAAAACGGGTCGAAGATGTGATCCACGAGGGGGATGAGGTGGATGTGTGGGTTCGCCGGGTGTCGCCCAAAAAAGGCCGTATTGAGCTAACGATGATCAAGCCACTAGGTCTGGAGTGGGGTGAAATTAAAAAGGATTTGGTGGTCTCTGGCAAGGTCGTGCGCTTGGAGAAATTTGGCATTTTCGTGGATATCGGGGCTGAGCGCCCGGGTCTCGTCCACATCAGCGAGATGACCCACGATTTCATTCGCACTCCTGGAGATTTAGTCAAGGAAGGCGATGAGGTTGAGGTAAAAGTGCTGGATGTCATTAAGCAGAAAAAGCAAATCAAGCTCAGCATGAAGGCGCTTCAAGACAAACCGGAAGATGTGGTTAAAGCCAACCCGGAAAAAAACGATAAGCGCGAGCAGCACGCCCGTGAGCAAGAAAAGGAGAAGGAATCCACTGAGGAAGTAAAGGATGCTCCCGTGCCAACCGCTATGGAAATAGCCTTGCGAGAAGCCATGGAACGCAAAGGGGTCGATAATGTTAATTCATTGGCAGAGAAGAAAAAGAAACGCAGAAGGTCAGAAACAAAAGGGGAGCTGGAAACAATCTACGAACGGACTTTAAAATCGCGTTCCCCTAAATAACCATGTTGAAATCCACCGCCCTGCATGTTCCTGGCAATGCAGGGCTTTTTTCTGGCAGGCCTGATCATGTATTGTAGATTTATCTGGTCATCACCGGCCATCACTTTATCATAATAAATCCGCTTTAACTTTCTGAGAAATCCACTGTATTTATCCACTCAAATAAGATTGTCTCATTTTGCCCCTTTAGCTGCGGAATGGCCAGTTCGCCAGCAGCAATAACAGTGAGTAATGAAAGAATTATGAAAAGAGCAATCTTTAAGAATTTTGGGTATCTGTTATTACCGCCTTGTAGGCTTAATCAGCCTCCATATTAGCAGCAGGATGGCGGTAATGAATAAAACCAGTGCGGCTGTAAGGCTCGAGTGATGGATGATTTTTTGGCGCCGCGAAGGCTGGCTTGCCTTACGCCTGGCCAGCACTTCTAGCAACGGGTCTTTCCAATCGGGGATCGACTCAGCTGGTGGCAGGCTGTAACAACAGGCAATTAATGACTGGTAATCCGCCAGCTCCTTCTTCCAGCGATTATCATCCCAGCCCAATTCTGCCTGGCAGATGGCTCTTACCATGGGCATGATCGTTTCAGCACCTCGCTGCAAAATCAGCCCCAGACGGGTGCGGCGCAGGAGTATGTCGTCCAGGTGGCAGACTCCTTCGTCCCTTGCAGCCCAGCGCAGCTCAGCCCATAGGGTATCGGTCCCCGGAATTAGCTCCAGCTCTCCCGACTGGGCCGATTTCAGCAGTGGCAGGGCATCGGCGCCATAACGGCCTTGCAGCCTGCGCCAGGTGGCCTCGCGCAGGTCAAACCCGGTTGGTAATTTTTGGTTCACTTGGTTCAAGGCAGGCATGTCGTGCGAGAGCTCGGGTATTTCTGGGAAGCGTTGCCGGATTGCCTTCAGCACATCCAGCGCAATCAGGCGGAAGGTGGTCAATTTTCCCCCGGTTACGGTAACCATGCCATCCTCCTCCCAAATGACGTGATCGCGCGACTCGTCAGATGGATCGAGTTTCCCCGTACCAATCACTGGCCTTACCCCAGCATAGGTGGAGATAATATCCTCAAGACCAATGCATAGCGAGGGGAACTGGTAATCAACAGCCGCCATCAGGTACGCCACCTCATCCGGACTGATCCTTGGCTCAATATCCAGCGCTTCTCTGTGATCCACGTCTGTAGTTCCCACCAGGGTGATCTTTTCCCATGGAAAGATGAAAACCGGGCGATGGTCAAAAGGATGCAGGAAACTGACTGCCTGAGCAACGGGCAAACGCCAGTTCGGAAAGATCAGGTGACTGCCACGCAACGGTCGGATATGCGGGTGGCTCCCGGTCTGGCTCCTTAATTCATCTGCCCAGGCACCTGTGGCATTGATCACCGCACCTGCATGGGCCTCAGATCGGCTGCCATCCAGCGTGTTGGTCAACGTTATGCCCACAACCTTGCCCTCATCGATGATCAGTGTCTCTGCCTTCACGTAATTGATGGCGATAGCGCCATCAGCAACCGCCTCACGGATCACCCGCAAGGTGAGCCGGGCGTCATCGGTTTGTGCATCTCCGTAGCGGAACCCACCCTGCAAATCATCAAGACTGATGTGGGGGGCTAAAAGCTGGAAGTCTTGAGGCGAATAATAGGCGTGGTCCCACCTCAATGCCAGCAGGTCGTATACAGTGAGGCCCATTTCGTAAGTCCACCGGCCGGGAAAATCGCCCTTATACACTGTCAGCAGGAACCCCAAAGGGTCAATTAAGCCGGGACCTTCATGCAGCAGGTGCTGCCTCTCATGGACTGATTCCCTGGTCAAGGTGAACTTACCTTCTTTGAGGTAACGCAAGCCGCCATGCACCAACTTCGAGGAGCGGCTCGAAGTCCCCCAGGTGAAATCTCGCTGCTCCACCAGCAAGCAATGCAATCCCAAGCGGGTGGCTTCTCGCAGGATGCCCGCCCCGGTGATCCCTCCACCGATGATGATGATGTCCCACGGACCCGATATGACCTGCCAGATTTTGTTGCGCCATTGGTTGTCCCACATATGTCTTCTTCTCACAATGAGTTTGTTGCCCGGAATTTTATTTCCTATGCCACTAGCTTGCCTGGGTTCATGATCCCTTTGGGGTCGAATGTTCGGCATAATGAGCTGATTGCCGAAATGCCCAACGCACCCTTTTCGAGCGCAAGATATGGCTTGTGGTCGGTGCCGACGCCATGTTGGTGGCTGATCGTCCCTCCCAGCGTGGTAATCGCCTGGCTGGCGGCTGATTTCATCGCCCGCCATCTTTGGAGGGTTTGCTCGGGTTCAGTAGCCAGTCTGAATAAATAGGTGGTGTAAACCGAAGAGCCATACGGGTAAACGTGGGAGAGGTGCGTAAAGGTGTGCACTTTTTCATTGAATTCCGACATGGCGACCACGATGGCTGCTTCAATTTCATCTACCATTTTGGGTGTCGTCTCCCAATCCGTGGCAGTTTCAAGGGTGTCCACACCGTACCCTAGCTCCCAGAGTGTATTGCGCAGGTATGGCGTCTTGAATCGGTTTTTTTGCCACTGCTCGCCAAAGGTCTTTCCCACGTGTATACCCTGTAATTTGGAAGCAATATTGAGTGCTTCACTGCGGTTTGTTCGCACATGAGCAGATTTTCCGCTAAATCCCAGCAGCAGCATGCATTTTTCCTTTCCCAGTCCGCGAACTGCCAGTAATTTTTCAAGCGCTCCAATCAGGGTTTCATGGCCTGCTAAGGCTAGGGTCGTGATGGTCTCCTTGTTGGTGCTCAGGCGCAGCATGCAGCATTGCAGCCCCGCGTTGAGGATTTGTTGAACCGCCTCGACACCGTGCGAAAAATCGGGAAAGAAAACTGCATGGAAGTCTTCCCTCTCAGGGATTGGGCTCACCCGCACCCAGGCCTCGGTGAGGATGCCAAGCCTGCCTTCCGAACCCAAAACCATCTCGCGCACGTCCGGCCCGGCTGCAGAGGCCGGGAAAGGCGGCATGCTCAGCTCTCCCTGCGGTGTTTCCATGTGCCCTCCGGCGAACAACCTTTCGATTCGTCCGTAACACAGGGATTGCTGTCCGCTGGATCGTGTAGCGATCCAGCCACCTAAAGTTGAATACTCGAATGATTGCGGGAAGTGACCCAGGGTTAGCCCATGCGCGCGTAATTGTGCTTCCAGGTCTGGGCCGGAAACACCCGCTCCAAAGCATGCCAGCCTGCTTGTCGCATTAAGCTGCAACAGTCGATTCATCCTGCTCAGATCAATGCATAATACCGGTGTCTTGCTTTTCAGCACATCGATGTGCCCGGTTACGCTCGTCCCACCACCATATGGGATGACATGGAATCCTTTGCGGTTTGCCAGCCCGATCAGGCTCTTTACTTCATCCTGAGAGAGAGGATAGGCCACCCCGTCTGGGAAGGTGTCAACCGTACCGCTTCGCATATCCAGCCAATCGGGAAAGCTCTGCCCACGGGCGTGCAGCAGCCGGTCTTGCGCCTCGGCGCTGATCAATGCGTGCTGTGGCAGCTTGCATTTTGGCAGTCTGGTCAGTACATCTTGCAGGCTTACCTCGCTATCTGGAGATGCTTTTCCCACCCGCTGTTCCAGAAATTCAATTGAAGATGAGCTGACCGGATAAGTGATGCGATCATCACCCCAGCCGTTCCATCGTCTCATGATCTGCCTCCATCATTTCGGTCAGCCTTGCTAGAATTTTGAGTAAAATTATCCAACCTGTTAATAATTCCCGGTAATCTTAAATCAGCCAGAATTTTATAGAAAATAACTAGGTTTTCATTATCTCACGTTCCTTACGTCGGAAATGGATCCCGGGAGGCTTGCTGGAAAGCAGCCTCGACCTCCTCGCTCACCTCCGCCTCCACTTTAGCCCTTTCATCAGCCTTCAGTCGCACCCCGTGGATCAGGATGGGATCCCACTTCTGGCGTAGCTCACCGACCAGAGCCGGGTCACGCGTGTCATCACCCTTTGAATGTGGGCCAAAGCGCTGCGTATGGATGATTAACGCCCGAGGTGCAATGTCCTGTCTCACCTGGCTGAGCATTTCTACGGCAACTGCTGAGATCTCATTCACATCCGACGTCTCCAGCTGCCTGGCTTGGATGCCGAATGCCTTGAAACGGTCGGGGATATTCCCTGCCAGGGCTAGCTCAGATGGCGTGGTTTGGGCGATGTGGTTGTTTTCCAGCACGTACAGGATGGGTGCCTTCCATAAGGAAGCCATGTTAAACGCCTCGTAGATCACCCCCTCCCCCAATGTACCATCCCCCAGGAAGGCTATGGTGACTGCTCCGCTTTGTTTAAATTTCTCCGCCAACGCCATCCCTGTGGCGATCGGGATTGTGCCTCCCTGGATGCCGTTCGAATAGAAATTTCGCCAATACAGGTGTTGCGAGCCCCCCCTTCCACCGCATACTCCTGTTGCTCGCCCCATTAGCTCGGCGAATAATTTCCGTGGGTCACCACCATATGCCAGGAAATGCCCGTGGCCGCGGTGGTTGCTGAAGACAATATCATTTTCCCGGATATTTGCTAGCACGCCCACCGCGTTTGCTTCCTGCCCCAGGTAGGTGTGTGTGGTGCCATAGAAAATCCCGCGTGAGAAATTATCTAGCACGGTTTCTTCGAACCTGCGGATCAGGCACATCGAACGGTAAAGGCTGATATCAGTCTGCATACACGGCCAATTATATGCCTATAACCAGAATAATAAGCCCACCCCAACCACCGCCAGCAGCGTTCCGGCAATCGCCTGCCATGAAATGTGCTCCTTGAAAATGAAATATCCAACCGGCAGTAAGAAAACCGGCGGCAGGGCGATGATCGTACTGGCTATGCCAATATCGGTGTTTTGGATTGCGAACAATGACAATGATACCCCGATCAAGGGGCCAAATATCGCCCCGGCTAAAATATACCACATGCCAGATCGTTCACGGTTGGCTTGCCTGATCGTGGACAGCGCTTGCCCCTGGAAAATTGCCACCAGCCACAAGGCTGTAAAAGCGGCTGTCATGCGGATCACATTACCGGATAAAGCGGGGAAATCGCCCTTCAAGCCATTTTTCGCCAGGACCACTCCCAATGCCTGGCCAGTGGCGGCAATTGTCCCCGAGAGAATTCCTTTCCAGTTCATGAGCCGCGCTCTCAAGCCAGGCTTCTCTTTGGCTGAATGATTGTGATTGCTGCTTTCCATCACCACCCAGGCAATCCCTGTCAGGGTAAGCATAATTCCCACGATTGTGCCAGTGCTTAGTGTTTCTCCCAAAATCAGCCAGGCTAACAGGGTGGCAAGCGCTGGAGAAAGGCTTAAGAATAATAAGCCCAGCCTTGGCCCAAGGGTGATGTAGGTCTGGAAGAGGAATAGGTCCCCGATGGCCAGACCCACAATCCCAGAGATCCCCAGCCAAAACCAGCGTTCGATGCTGGCGTTCAGCGGGAGGGGCGTGTGGTAGATTATCCAATGGGTGATACCCAGTAATAAGATGGCGACCACCAGCCTGAGTCGGTTGCCCGCCAGCGGGCCAAATTTCCTGCCTGCATAGGTAAAGAAGATGGATGAGACAGAATAGCACATGGCTGTCACCAGGGCAGCCATCTCACCGATGTTAGGTGTCATCGTTGCCCATGAACTCTTCGGCGGTAGCCTGGCCTGGTTGGTTGATCCCTTCACGCCTGATGACTTTTATGATCGAGAGTAGTAAGATCTTGACGTCCAGCCAGAAGGACCAGTGATCCACGTACCAGACGTCCAGGGAAAATTTTTCGGGCCAGGTGAGGGCATTGCGGCCCTTGATTTGCGCCCACCCGGTGATCCCTGGCAGCACCTCGTGCCGGCGCGCCTGTTCAGGTGAATATCGATCCAGGTATTGGATCAGTAGAGGGCGCGGACCCACTAGGCTCATCTCACCGCGCAACACGTTCCACAGCTCAGGTAATTCATCCAGGCTGGTTGAGCGCAGGAAAGCACCCAGGCGGGTGATGCGCTGCCCATCAGGCAGCAGGTTCTTTTGCGCATCCCGCGCCTCAGACATCGTGCGGAATTTATACACCCAGAAAGGTTTGCTTCTATACCCTGGTCGGAGCTGCTTGAAAATGACCGGTGTGCCATGGAATATTCTAACTAGCACGCTCACCAGCACGAATAACGGCGATAAAATCATCATTCCAATGGTGGTGAGTGCCAGGTCGAGCAGACGTTTTTCTAGCGGTATGGAGGAAGGT
>Ga0116202_10000575_pt1 | contig 20678 bp, 16 predicted proteins | sample LakKivw325mmetaG_FD_94479 | JGI IMG/M metagenome (GOLD analysis project Ga0116202, IMG submission 94479) | Anoxic lake water microbial communities from Lake Kivu, Rwanda to study Microbial Dark Matter (Phase II) - Lake Kivu water 325m metaG | ecosystem: Environmental > Aquatic > Freshwater >... | reverse complement strand
TTCCCCTGAAAAGTCAACGCTTTGCCGCTCTATTTCGCATTGTGCCGCTCTTTTGCCGCGCGTTGACGGATTCTGACATGACCCGCCGGAGCTTCCGGATCCCCCTGGCCGGACCGGCTGGTCCGGGATCCCCGAAGGAAACAAGGCGTGCCCGGCACGAGGACCCCGGGCGGGAAGGGGATAGCGGAAAAAAAACGGGAGGAAGGGCGCTCAGGTCTTTCCCCCAGACCCTAGGGCAGTTGCGCCCCTACCTCCCTCGGCCCCCCTTGGTGCGGACCATGACCCCCCGAGTGCAGCCACCAGGCTCCCTCCCACGGGATCATCGTCGCGCTCGAGTATCCACACCATGCTTGCGAAACGGGGCGCTGTCAAGGAGCGGCGACGCGAATTCGCATTAATTCGCTTTTCCGGTCTTCGACGATGCGGCCCGCTTGGACGGTCTTTGCCGCGCCTCGGCTCATATCCGAAATATCATGGCCGTTTCCCGGCCGGGCCGAGGTATTTATCCAGGAATTCGAAGATGTCCTTGCGGCTCTCGTCGAAGAGCCAGACCGAGTGGCCCGATGGATAAACGGCGAGGCGCTTGTCCCTCTCGGCCGTGCCCAGCAGGCGGAAGAGGGGCCGGACGTTCGTCTCGAGCGGGTAAAAGGCGTCCAACCGGCCGTTCTGCATGAGCAGGGGGATCTTGACGCGGGGCGCGAAATTGACCGTGTTCCACTCCGGCGATCCGCGGTCCTTGGCGTACATTTCCCAATAGAACCCGCCCCCGATGAAATTCGCCGCCCGGAAGCGCGGCTCGAGAGCGACCAGGATCGGTCCCATGTAGGCGCCCCAGCTCAAACCCTGGTAGGCGATCCGGCCGGGATCGAAGTCGGGCCGCGTCTCGAGGTAATCAAGCGTCCGGGCGAGCTCCCGGTGGAGCCGGACCATCCGTCCGCTCAGGAACTGACGGGTCCTGGGCGGCTGGCCCGGCTTTCGGCGCTCGAAGGTGTTCCAGAGCACCGGGAAGACGAAGGCCCGGCCGCTTTTCGTGTAGAGCTCGACCTCGCGGCTCTTGACCGTGACGTCGTCGAAGATCGAATCGAGCGACATGGCGGACGAGCCGGGAACGTAGACGACCGACTGATACGGCGGCGGCGTCCGCCGCGGCAGGAACAGGTAGGCGAAAATACGCTCCTCGCCGCCGGCCTCGAGGAACGAGACCTTCTCGACGACCGTATCGGACGACCACTCGGTCCGGGACTCGATGCGGGCGGCGAGATCGGTCGGCGCATAGGCGAAGAGGTCCCGCAGGACCTCGAACACCGCGTCCGAGCAGGGCGTCATCGCGGCATAGTCCGGCTCGGGGCGGACCGGGAGCGGGGCGTAGGCCTGCTCCGCCGCCTCGGAGCGGCGGATCTCCTTCATACAGCGGAAGCCGAAGGTCTCGGCGCGCATCAGCGGAGGATAGGCGTCGAAGAGAAAGGCCGAATATTGCGCCTCGTTCCAGGCGCCGCCGTAATTGACGCGCCGGCCGCCGGCCTCGTTCGAGCACCACTCCTTGGCGTTGCCGGCCATGTCGTAGGTGCCGAACTCTCCCAGTCCCGTGTAAGCGCCGCGGAGGGCCGGGCCTTGCCCGTCGAAGTTGCTGGCGGGGATGATATAGTCCCTGTCGCGGATGATCCCGGCGGCCAGGGCCCAATGATAGGCGCTCGGCAGGCGCTTGCCGGCGAACCGGGCATAGGCCTCGGCTTCGTACCAGCTGATCCCGGTGACGGGCCTGTCGGCTTGGCCCTCGGCAAAGGCGCCGGAAGACCAGGTCGCTGGCCCGGGCCCGCCGGTGCGGTCGACGAACAGGGCCGCGGCGTCCGGCCAGGCGAGGACCTTCCCGTCCTGCTCGAACTCCGCGGCCCAGTAGCGGCGGTCGCGGTACCCGCCCGCGTCGACGAAGGCCTGGTAGTCCTTGTTGCTGACCTCATAACGGTCGATCCAGAAATCGTCGATCGGAACGGCCGGCGCCGCCGAGACCTGAAATTGCGGCAGGCGGACCGTCTCTCCGGGAACGCGGATCATTCCCGGCGGCACGCGCCCGGCCTCGTCCAAGGTGATCCGGACCCGGGCCGGTTCGCCGGGCGAGATGACGAGGCTTCCCTCGGCGTCGGCGAAGCCGGTCCGCCGCGCGCGCCAGCGTGTCGGCCCCAGCGCAAGGCGCAGGTCGCGGATCGGGGTCGGGCCCAGTTCCCGCCAAGGGGCGTCGGGCTTCGCATAGGGCTTGATGGCGACCGCCGCCCCCGCCGGGTCGGTCTCGAACGAGAGCGTCCCGGAGACAAGGGGCCGGAGCTGGGCCAAGGCCGGGCTGGCGGGGATGATCCGCCCGGCCCGCTCGGCCAGCTCGAAGGCGCGCTCCTTCTCCGGCGTCAGGAGCAGCCGCGCGATCTGCGGCAGGGCCACCTCGTTGGCCCAGCGGATCCTGGCCTGCCTGTTGAGGAGCGCGGTCGAGGCGCCGACCGCCGCGACGGCCACCACGGCCAAGCCCGAGATCAGGGCGATGTTCCAGGGCGGCAGGGTCGGGAGCCGCGCCTGGGCGCGCCTCGCGGCATGGCCGTTGCCGGCCCCGGCGTCCATGTGGAGCCGCTGCTCGAGCCAGCGGTCGAGCTCGCCCGCGTAGGCGAAGACCCGGGACTTTTGGGCGCCGGGCAGGCGATGGACCGGCAGGCCGAGGTCCCGTTCCCAGAGCTGGCAGGTGCGGGCGTTGCGGTCGAGGTGGGTGGCGATCTCCTTCCACGATTGGAGCACCTTCCCCTGGTCCATGGAGCCTCGAGATCCCATAACCGGCTTGCCGACGTTCTCGCGGCCGTATTGTAGGGACAGGCCCGGCCCAGGTCAAGCCTTTTTGCGGGGCGGGCCGCTCGGGCGCGGCCTAGGCGAGAAGGGCCCGGCCCTTTCCCAGGATCTCGTCGAGCGCCGGGGAGGGGACGGCCCCGATCCGTTCGGCGCGGCAGGCCCGCCAATCCACGCTTTCGATCTGGTCGGCCAGGACGACGCCGGCGACGGGCAGGCCCGGGGGCAACGGGACCTCGAACGGGTAGCCGGTCGGACGCGGGCTCACCGGGCAGACGACCGCCAGGCCGACCCGGCCGTTATAGGCCTCGATCGACAGGACCACGGCGGCGCGGCGGCCGGCAGGGCTTCGGCGCCCGGGCCTGTCCGCGGGCATCGAGATCATGATGAGGTCGCCGCGCCCGGGAACGTCGAAGACCCGTCTCATCGGCCGTCCCGCCTCCCGCCCTCCTCGGACGTTTCCGCTTCCCAGGCGGGGTGGATGTTCTCGTCGGTGACGCCGTCGAGCAGGGAGGCGATGTCCCAGACGAGGTCCCGGTCGGGCCTGACGACGATCGCGCCGTCCTCGAGCGTCATGTCGGCGGGCGCGCCCTCGCCGAGCCCGAGGCCGTCGGCGAAAGACTTCGGCAGACGGACGGCCAGGCTGTGGCCCCATTTTTGGACGCGAGTTTTCATGCGGATGTCAAAATGTATATACAAAGAATATACATCTTTGGGAACAAATGTCAAGGAACGGCCCGAGGCTACTTGGCCTTGGACAGGGCCGTCTTGATCTCCGAGATCCCGACCCCCAGCGTCGCCCGGGCGATCGCGTCCAGCGCTTTTTCGGGGCCCTGGAAATGCATCGTCGTGTGGACGTGGGCCAGGGTCTCGCCGGGGGCGAGGGCCGCGGCCGGCGACGAGGTCTCGAGCTCGTAGAAGGGCCCGAGCGGCTTGGCGCCCGGCGAGGCCGGGCCGTCGTTGTAGCTGTTGACGACGTCGCCGGCGAACGGGTCCTTCTGGATCTCCCACATCGAATTGACGTAGCCGGCGGCCCCTTCCGGCACCGTCAGGTGGACGAGGGTCAGGACCTTGTTCGCCGCGTCGTAGCTTCCGGCGAAGGGCTTGACCCGCTTGGGCGAGAGGCCGATCTTGCTCCGGTACTGGCCGTCGCCGCTGAAGAACAGGACGCCCTTGTCGGCCTTGACGGCCAGCCGGCCGGCCGGGACCTTGCCGAAGTAGGCGTCGTTGACGATCGGGCCGAGCTCGGATTCCGGGCCGGTCTTGAACGGGATGACGATCGTCGTCGCGGGGGAGGGATTGAACATGCCCAGGATCCAGATCGAGAGCTCGCCGGTTGCCTGATTCCAGACGTTGACGCCGATGTTGGTGATGGCGTTGTCGGAGGCGTAGGCGACCATCTTGACGCCGGCCGGGGCCGGGGCGCCGAGGGCGGCGACGTCGCCGCTCTCGAGGAGCCGGACCTCGCGGTTGACCTCGACGTCAAACTCCGTCCCCGAGGCGTTCACGAGGCGCAGGACCTTGCGGAAACGGACGCGGCCCGCGTCCCCGGAGGCAACGTCGAACGCGCCCTCGTTGACGGGCGGCGGCGTGAACCAATGCTCGAGGTCGAAGGGGTCGCCCTTTTTAAAGAAGATCGAGAACTGCCCGCCCTCGGGGCCGAGCCAGAAGCGGTCCTCGCCGCCGAAGGAATTCATGTGGGGGTTGTTGACGCCCGAGGCGATGGCCTCGCGCCCGATCCAGCCGAAGCTCAGGCCGTCGGGGCCGGCCGCCGCGCTGGTCATGACCCGGCCCTGGAGGTCGGGGTTGACGGCGACCAGGGACTGTCCGTCGGCGCCGGTGAGCACAACAACCTGGGTGTGGGCCTTGAGGAAGGCCAGGTCGTCCTTGAACAGGATCCCCTCCGGCGCCTTGGCCGGCTTGGCGCAGGCCGCGGCGAGGGCGATGACGACGAGCAGGGCGCCGATGCCGTATCTCATGGGAGCCTCCTTGGGTCGGGCTTGACGGCCCATTATTCAACAAAAAAAAAGGGGACACAAGACTCTGTGTCCCCGATCGGGCGATGGGCCGTTTATCCTCATGCCCGGGAGGACGATGGGCAGCCGCCCTTGCAGTGCGACACCCGCGGGATCATGAACCGCTTCATGGGGCGCTCCTTTCGTCGGATCTCGCCCAAATACTACTAAAATAGTAGGAAATTGTCAATCCGGAAGGACCGGCCCCTATTTCCCGTGGCTTTCGACGAGCTGAGCCCCGAACCAGCGCCAGATCCCCTTGTTGAATTCGACGCTCGGCGGCGTGCCCTCGAGGATGGCCAGGTAGCTTGTCGGCGGGTCGCCCGGCTTCTGGCGCTGCCGCGGTTCGGGGTCGAAGAGCAGCGGATGCTCGGGATGGAACTGGATGCCGAGGACATGCGGATAGACCTTGTGGGCGACGGCCTCGACGATCTTCCCGTCCCGCGAGCTGGCGATCGCCACCAGGTTCTGGCCCATCTTCTCGAGGGCCTGATGATGGGAGCTCAGGATGCGCGGGTGGTCGGACGACTTAAAGCCCATGACCTTGACGAAGAGGCCGTTGTCGCCGAGCTGGAGCGAGTGGAAGTTGTAGCCGTAGAGGCGGTCGAGCGGGAAGAGGAGCCGGTAGGGGTTATTGTGCCACTGTTCCGGCCCGAGGGCGATGACGTCCTCGACCGTGCTCTTACCGTAGACCTCCGTCCAGATATCCTGGACGAGCGTCCCGCCCGTGCCGACGTTGAGCGTCTGGAAGCCGAGGCAGATGCCGAGGATGGGGAAGCCGGGCCGGCCCTCGAGGAGCGGTTTGAACTTGGGATCCTGCGACCCGCCGAGGAAATGGAACACGGCGGACGATTCGAGGTAATGGCGATAGGGGTCGGAGATGTCGGTCAAGAGGAGCGTCTTCTCGCCGAAGACGGAGGGCGGGATGTCGGGCCCGCCGAAGAAAATGACGCCGTCCGCCTTCTTCAGGATCTGCTCGAACTCCGGCGTGCAGGCGTTTGTCTTGAACAGGACGGGCTCGCTGATCTCGGCCCGCACGACGTGGAACTTGAACCAGTCGAGGCCGTTCTCCTCCACGTACTTGTGGCTCTCGGCGAAGTTGCCCGGCTGGCGCTCGTGGTAGACGCCGACGACGGTGAGGTTGGGGATGTCGATCGTGCCGTTCTTACGCAGCGTGGCCAAGGCCCGGATGTTGAAGATCTCGGGATTGAAGATGACCAGGCGGACGTTGCCGTCCCGGGCCGGGGCGGTGTCGAGGTAGCGGTCGGGATCGGCCGCCGGCGCCTGGCAGGCGAGAGGGGCCGCGGCGGCCAGGAGGGCCGCGGCGAGGACGATCGTGAGGGCGAGTGGTCGCTTCATGCGCGCCTCCGGGGGTTGGAATTGACGCGGCCATTATATGCGCATCGTCCGCGGCCTGGCAACCAGCGCGGAGGCTGGGATGGTATAATGGACTTTACGGCTTGGCCCAAGCGGAAGGCCCATGACGCCGGACGCGTGTGTCATCGAGACGACGGGCGAGTTCTCGACCGGCACTCAAGAAGCGCGGGCTCTCGAAGGAACCTTTTGGCCCCGCTTCTCGTCAACTTTTAAAGAAGCCGGGATGAAACAGGCCCCGCGGCCGCCCGTAGAACAGGTTAAGATCATGATCGGGAAAAAGCTGATCGCCACCCTCCTCCCGTGCGGGTTTATCGCTGCGGCCGCCCTCCTGGCCGCCGAGAACCCGCCGGGCGTCAAGCCCTCCACCTCGGCCGCCAGCAAAGAGCCGCTCGAGATCCCCCGCCTGTCCCGGGCCCCCAAGGTCGACGGCGTCCTCGACAATCCCATCTGGGAGACGGAAGCCCTCAGGATCGATGATTTTATCCAGCTCGCCCCCAAGGAGAATGGGGCGCCCACGGAAAGGACCGTGGCCTACATCGGCCACGACGACAAGAACCTCTATGTCGCCTTCCGGTGCTACGACTCCCAGGCCTCCAGGATCCGCTGCTCGATCACCAAGCGCGACGGCTGCCTCGAGGACGACTGGGTCATGCTCTTCATCGACACCTTCAACGAAAAGCGGCGGGCCTTCACCTTCGCCATCAATCCCGCCGGCGTCCAAATGGACTTCATCCGCGTCGAGGAAGGCGGCAACGACAACATGGACTCGAGCTGGGACACCGTCTTTTTTTCCGACGGCAAGACCGATGCCGAGGGTTACACGGTCGAGGCGGCCATCCCGTTCAAGAGCCTGCGCTTCCCGAACCAGGACCTCAAGACCTGGAACATCGTCCTGGCGCGCAACCTGCCGCGCACCGGCGAGGTCATCCTCTATCCCCAATTCTCGCGGGACATCCCCGGCCTCTTGTCGAATGGCCGGCCCTTCCTCATCCGGGGCAATGTCGAGCGCAGCCGCAACGTCGAGGTCATGCCCTTCGTGACCTCGCTCAAGCGGGGAGGCCCGGGGATCGAGGCCCCGGACAACCGGCTCAAGGTCGAGCCGGGGGCCAACTTCAAGCTCGGCCTAGCCTCGAACACGACGCTCGACGCAACGGTCAACCCGGACTTCAGCCAGATCGAGGCCGACGAGCCCCAGATCGACTACAACCTCCGCTACGCCCTGAGATACAACGAGAAGCGGCCTTTCTTCCTCGAAGGCATGGAGATCTTTACGTCGCCCCAGATCGAGACCGTCTACACCCGTCAGATCACGGATCCCATTTTCGGGGCCAAGATCTCCGGCAAGAGCGGCCGGTTCTCCTACGGCGCGCTCTCGGCTTATGACATGCACCCGATCGAGAGCCTCTGGGACATCCCGGACGGCGGGGTCGCCCCGGCCGGCGGCACGAAGGCCTTCTCCAACATCTTCCGGACCAAGGCCGACGTCGGCAAAGGCTCATATATCGGCTTCACGCTGACGGACAAGGAGCTCGGCTCGGGGAACTGGAGCCGGATGGCCGGCCTCGACGGACAGCTCCGCTACAAGAACCGCCTCTTCTTCAGCTTCCAGGCGTTGGGCTCGAAAGCCAGCGCCGAGGGCGACCGGACGCCGTTCGCCCCCGCCCTCTATGGGGACCTGTATTACACGACCCGGCACTGGAGCTTGGGCGGGTACTATATGGCCCTCCATTCCGACTTCCAGGCCTCGCTGGGATTCGTCAACCGGACCGACTATCGCACCGTCGGGAGCTACGCCTCCTACCGGATCTATCCCGACAAGCCTTATCTCAACCAGGTCCAGTTCCGGATCCAGGCCGGCAAACGGATCGGCTACACCGACAGCGCGACCCAGGACACCTGGATCCGCCCCAACATCCAGCTCCGCTTGACCGAATTCAACCAGGTCTTCATCCAGTACGAGGCGGGGCTCGAGCGCTTCGCCGATATCGATTTCAAGAAGCAGGAGCTTTCGATCGAGTCCCAGTTCACCTTCCTCAGTTGGATGCCGTTCAACCTCGTCTTCGAGACCGGCGACAGCATCAACTACGACCCCAACGACGCCTTCCTCGGCTTCCACAATGTTTACGGGGCCCAACTGACGTTCAAGCCGAGCAAGCGGATCCAGCTCGGAACGGACTTCAGCAAAGAGACGTTCTGGCGCACGGCCGGCGGGGAGAGGCTGTGGGATTACAACGTCGTCCGGGAGCGGGTGACCTACCAGTTCAGCAAGACCCTCTCGTTCCGGGCCATCGTCGACTACAACTTCTTTTATAAGCAGGCCTTCGGCAGCTTCCTGGCGAGCTGGGTCCTCCGGCCGGGCACGGTCTTCTTCCTGGGCTTCGACAACAACTATCTCCGCGACGCCTACGGCCATCTCGTCCGCGACAACACCAACGTCTTCATCAAGTTCTCCTACTGGTGGCGCCTTTAAAGACCGGGTCAGACCTACACCTTTTTACTTTTTTCGCGTCAGATCCCCTTCGATATGAGGGATCGTCTTAAAAAAGTAAAAAGGTGTAGGTCTGACCCCCTCTTATGTTAGCATGAACGGCACAGGGGAGGACCGCCGTGGCCAAATACCGCTGCATCATCTGCCATTTCGTTTACAACGAGAAGGTCGAGGGGGTCTTTTTCGACGACCTCCCCGCCGATTGGGTTTGCCCCATCTGCGGAGCCTGCAAGTTGGAGTTCCTCCGTTTGGAGGACGAGGCGGCGCCCCCTCAGCTGGCGGCGGCGACGCCCGTCGCGCCTGAGGCCCCCGCGCCTGATGTCCTGGCGTCCGAGGCCCCTGCATCCGCAGATCCCGCGCCTGAAGCCGGGCGCCTCGACGATTTCCGGCGCACCGAGGACGACCTCGAAACCCGGATGGCCGATATCCACCGCATGGCCCTCTCCGGCGAGTCGATCATCGAGCCGATGCGCTCGCGGGAGGCCGCGCCGTCCTGGGACGATATCCTGATCTTGGGCGCCCAGCTGGCCCGTCTTCCCCTCAACCGCGACGAGACGGTCGATACACGAACGACGATCGGCCCCCGGGCGGCGAAGCCTCTGGTCCTCGCAACGCCGATCATCGTCAGCCATATGTCCTTCGGGGCCCTGTCGAAGGAGGCCCAGATCGCCCTGGCCCGCGGCAGCGCCGCCGCCTGGACGGCCATGTCCTCGGGGGAGGGGGGGATCCTGCCCGAGGCCCTGACCGAGGCCCATAAATTCATCTTCGAATACGTCCCCAACCGCTACAGCGTGACGCCGGAGAACCTCCGGCGGGTGGACGCGGTCGAGATCAAGTTCGGCCAATCGGCCAAGCCGGGCATGGGAGGACACCTCCCGGCGGGCAAAGTGACCGCCGAGATCGCGGCCCTCCGCGGCTTTCCCGAAGGGACGGACATCATAAGCCCGTCCCGCTTCCCGGACATCCGGAGCCGCGCCGACCTCAAGCGCAAGGTCGACGAATTACGGGACCTTTCGGGCGGCCGGCCCATCGGCATCAAGTTCGCGGCCGGCCACATCGAGGCCGACCTCGAGTTCGCCCTGTCTGCCGGTCCCGACTTCATCACCATCGACGGCCGGGCCGGGGCCACCGGGGCGGCGGCCAAGCTGATCAAGGACGCGACCTCCGTGCCGACGATCTACGCCCTCGACCGGGCCCGGAAGTATCTGGCCGGACACGGCCTCGCCGACGTGAGCCTGATCGTGACCGGCGGTCTGCGCGTCTCGCCGGACTTCGCCAAGGCCCTAGCCCTCGGGGCCCACGCCGTGGCCATCGGCACGGCGGCCCTCATGGCCATCGGCTGCCAGCAATATCGCATCTGCGACACCGGCCGCTGCCCGGTCGGGATCGCCACCCAGGACCCGGTCCTCAGGGCCCGTCTCGACATCGACGAGGCGGCCAGCGGCCTGGCGAACTTCCTGCGGGTCTCGACGGAGGAGCTCGGGGATTTCGCCCGGCTGAGCGGCCACGGCAGCCTCCGCGAGCTCTCGGTCCACGACCTGGTGACGACGAGCTCCGAGATCTCGCGCCACACCGCGATCCCCCACGCGTAACTGAGAAAACCAGCCCCCCCACGCCGTCTTTTCTAATGTGAGCGATCGACCCGATGACCTTGACACACGGATCGGTATGAATTATGGTAATACTATCATGCCCAAAGCGAAGATCGCCATCGCCATGGATGAGAAGGCGCTCCAGGAGGTCGACCGGCTCGTCGGGGCTGGCGAATTCCGAAGTCGCAGTCAGGCCATCGAATCCGCCGTCCGGGCCGAGCTCGACCGTCGCGGCCGGACGAGGCTGGCCGCGGAATGCGCCAAGCTGGACCCGGCGGCCGAGAGAGAACTGGCCGAGCAGGGCCTTTCGGAGGAACTCGAGCAATGGCCCGAATACTGAGAGGCGAGATCCGCTGGGCCGACCTGGGCCCGGTCCGGGGCCGCGAGCAGCAGGGCCGGCGGGCGGTCCTGGTCGTCAGCCACAACGTCTTCAACGATCGTTCCGGGACTGTGATCGTGATGGCCATCACCAGCCGCCCTCAGAAGGCGGGCTTTCCGCTCACATTGGAGCTCGAAGCCTCCCGGCTGCCGCACCCGTCATGGGTCAAGATCAGCCAGGTCCGCACCCTGGCCGTGGAGCGGCTCGGCCGGCTCGCGGGGGTCGCGTCCGACGAAGAGATGGCTCGGGCCGTCGAAGGCCTGAACGAGATCGTCGTCGGCTAGTGTTTCGCGATCCAATTGGCGATGTCGTCTACGACATACGGCGCGACGCTGCCGTGCTTTTGCATGTACTCGAGCGGCACGAGGACGCCCTCGCCTTCGTAAAAGAGGTGGTTGAGCTTCGGGTAGAGGCGGGACTCGACGTCCTTGCGGCCGGCGAGCGCCTTCTTCCAATTCTCGAGGTCGACCGTCTGGACCTGGTAGTCGCGTTCGCCCTGCAGGAACAGCATCGGCTTCGTGACCGACCTGGCGACCTCGGGCGGGTCGTAGCCGCGCACATCGAGCCAATAGGACGGCACGGCCCCGAGGAGCTTGACGGTCGAACCCTTGTCGGCGTCGGTCAGGGCCTTGATCTTAGCGACCGCGGCCTTGATGTCCTCGAGCCTCTTCTTGTCCTCGGCCGAGAGCGTGTTCCCCGCCAGGGCGTAGAGATAGCTCATCTGGCGGAGGATCGTGTCGTCGAGGGGCCTCGTCAGCCCGGCCATGGAGACGAAGCCGGCGAGATCGAGCGCCTTGGCCGCGAGGGCGATGCGGGGCATCAGATAGCCGCCCAGGCTGTGGCCGAGGATGAAGACCCGCTTCGGCTCGATCCCCGGCGTTTTCTTGAGGAGCGCAGCGGCGCCGACGGCGTCGTCGATCGTCTCGTCCTTGACCGTCATCGCCGCTTCGAGCTTCGGATCGGCCACGATCTTCTTGCCGTAGACCTTGCTGCGCTTCTCGTACCGCAGGACGGCGATGCCGCGCGTCGCCAGCCCCCAAGCGAGGTCCTTGAACGGCTTGTTGGGGCCGAGCGTCTCGTCGCGGTCGTTCGGGCCCGAGCCGTGCACGAGGATGAGCCCCGGGAAGGGCCCGGCGCCTTTCGGCATGGTCAGCGTCCCCGGCAGGGCCCATTCGCCCGAGCCCACGGTCACTTCGATTTCCGTGAACTTCGACGGATCGGCGTATGCCGGCGGCTCGTATTTCGCCGGAGGCGCCGTTGGCACCACGCCGAAGCCGGCGATCCGGCCGTCCTTATCAAAGACGACCCGGGCGTCGAACAAGCCCTTTTCGAACGAACACGTGATGAGAACGATCTGGTAACCCTGCATCTCTTCGCGGCGCGCCGGGCCCTGCTGCTTGAAGGCGCCGACCTGGGCCGGGAGCTGCTTCGTCCACAACGGTTCCAGCTTGTCGGGGCCCGAAACCTTGAGCATGGTCTCGTCGAAGTCGCGGACGGCGAGGGCGAAATCGCCCTTCTGCATGGCCGTCAGGAACTCGCGGGCCTTGACCGTGAGGGTGTCCTCGGCCCGCGCGGGGGCCTGCGCGCGGAAGACGAGGGCCGCGAGCAGGATCGGAGGTAGAACCAGGATCAGGAACGGGATCATCTTCTTCATCGGGCTCTCCTTGGCCCTCATATTACCCTAATTGGACGCCCCGGCCAATGCGTCGAGAAGAACAGAGAACGACTATTGAGAGGTCGTTTTCACTTGGGACGCCCCTGCCTCCGTTCATGGTAAAATAGACCGGTGAGTCTCGATTTCCTGCTCCGGACGGCGGAGTTCACCGATCTTGCCCGGGCCATCGCTACACCCGAACGCCCGCTCTCCGTTCACGGCGTCATCGAGCCGGCCAAGCCCTACCTTCTCTCGTGCCTGGCGAAGACGACCGGCCGCCCGATCGTCTTCATCCGCCCCGAGTCGGCGCCCCTCCTCCAGACCGAGCAGGCCTGCCGCTTCTTCCTGCCCCGCCTTGCCTCCGAGGCCGGGCTTTTCACCCTGCCGCCGCTCTCCGAGAACCCCTATTTCGAGGTCGCGCCGTCGCTCGACGCCGTGTCCTCGCGGATGAAGCTTCTGCGCCGGCTGCTCGTTTCCCCGCCGGCGGTCATCGTCACTTCGCTCGGCGGACTGCTGAAGCCCGTCCCCGCCCCGGACGAGCTCTCCCGGCTCTTTCTTTCGTTCGAGGTCGGCGGCGAGGCCGACCACGACGCGCTCCTCGAGACCCTGGCCCGGTTCGGCTACACGCATGAGGACCTCATCGCCTCGCCCGGCGAGTACGCGTGGCGCGGCGGCATCGTCGACGTCTTCTCGCCCTGGGAGGCCAATCCCTTCCGCATCGAGTTCGACGGCTCGCGGATCGCCTCGCTCCGCGAGTTCGACATCTCGACCCAGCGCTCCTCGAAGCGGCTCGAGCGGCTGACCGTCCCCGGCCTGCGCGAGTTCCCGGCGACGCCCGATTTCCTCGACCGCTGGAAGGCGGCGGCCCGGAAGCGGGGCAAGGGCGCCGGCCGCGACCTCGAGGCCAAGATCGAGGCGGCGGACCGCGGCGACTTCGGTCCAGGCTTCGCCGCCCTGGCCCTGATCCTCGCCGACCGCTTCGTGCCGGTCACCGATTACCTGGCCGATCCCGTCTTCGTCGTCGACGATCCCGAGGCCGTGAACTGCGAGTGGGACAACCACCTCAAGGAGCTCCGCGACCAGTGCGCCGACCTCCTCGCCGACCGCGCCTTCGTCCTCGACCCCGACGCCATCTTCCCCCCGGCCCTCCTCAAGCGCCTCCGCGGCCAGGCCGTCCGCCTCGAGGAGCTCGGCACGCCCGCCCGGCGTTCCTATTTCTCGTTCGCGTTCCAACCCGTGCCGCGCTTCGACAACAAGATCCCGTTCTTCCTCCAATACCTCAAGCGGCTCCAGGACGAGAGCGACCTCTGCTCGATCTATCTCCTCAGCGCGGGCACGCGGCAGCGCATGGCCGCGCTCCTCCGCGAGAGCGAGATCCCGATCGTCGAGGCCGATTCGCCCTTCGCCGTCGCGCCGCGCAACGAGGTCTCGCTCCTCGTCGGCCCGCTCCCGGGCGGCTTCAGCTATCCCAAGGAAAAGACCCACTTCTTCGCGGAGACCGACATCTTCACCGAAGAGAAAGTGATCGTTTCCCGGGCCTCGCGGCGGCCCTTCTTCTCCCAGTTCCAGGACCTCCAGGCGGGCGACTACGTCGTCCACACGGATTACGGCATCGGCGTCTTCCGCGGCCTGCGCCGGGTCGAGGTCGAGGGCCAGGGCCGGGAGTTCATCGAGCTCAACTACCGTGACGGCGACAAGCTCCTCGTGCCGGTCGAGGACCTCAACCTTGTCCAGAAGTTCTCCAAGGCCGGGCCGGAGCTGCCGCCCCTCGACAAGCTCGGCACGAACTCCTGGGAGAAGACGCGGACGCGGGCCAAGAAGGCCGTCGAGGCCGTGGCCAAGGAGCTTGTCGAGCTCTACGCCCGGCGCCGGGCCGTCAAGGGGCACGCTTTCTCTTCCGCGGGCCTTTGGGACGAGGAGTTCGGGAAGACCTTCGAGTACGAGGAGACCGACGACCAGCTCCGCTCGATCCGGGAGATCCGCGAGGACATGGAGCGCGAGGCTTCCATGGACCGCCTCCTCTGCGGCGACGTCGGCTACGGCAAGACCGAGGTCGCGATGCGGGCCGCCTTCAGGGCCGTCATGGACGGCAAGCAGGTGGCCGTCCTCTGCCCGACGACCGTCCTGGCCAGCCAGCACCTCAAGACCTTCCGCGACCGCATGGTCCTTTTCCCGGTCCGCATCGAGGCCCTGACCCGGCTCCAGGCGGCGCGCGAGCAGAAGGCCGTGATCGAGGACTGCCGCAAAGGCTTCGTCGACATCCTCATCGGCACCCACCGCCTGCTCTCGAAGGACGTCGGCTTCAAGGACCTGGGACTGCTCGTCGTCGACGAGGAGCAGCGCTTCGGCGTCGGCCACAAGGAACGGATCAAGCAGCTCAAGGCCACGATCGACGTCCTGACGCTGACGGCGACGCCCATCCCGAGGACGCTCAACATGTCGCTGACGGGCCTCCGCGACATCTCGCTCATCGAGACGCCGCCGCGCGACCGCCTGGCCGTCCACACCGTCGTCACGCCGTTCAATGCCAAGCTCATCGCCGCCGCCATCCGCCAGGAGATCGCCCGCGGCGGCCAGGTCTACTACATCCACAACCGCATCGAGGACATCGACAAGGTCGCCGCGCTCGTCGTCAAGCTCGTGCCCCAGGCCCGGGTCGTGGCCATCCACGGCCAGATGACCGGACCGGCCCTCGAATCGCGGATGATCGACTTCGTCAACCGCCGATACGACGTCCTCGTCTCGACGACCATCATCGAGAACGGGATCGACATCCCCCTCGTCAACACGCTCATCGTCGACCGGGCCGACCTCTACGGCCTGGCCCAGCTCTACCAGCTCCGCGGCCGGGTCGGCCGCTCGTCCCGCCAGGCCTACGCTTACTTCCTTGTGCCGCCCTACATCGAGCTGACGCCGCTCGCCCGCGAGCGGCTCAAGGCCCTCAAGGAGTTCTCCGAATTGGGCTCCGGCTTCCGCCTGGCCGCCCGCGACCTCGAGATCCGCGGCGCCGGGAACCTCCTCGGGCACCGCCAGTCCGGCACGATGGAGGCCGTCGGCTTCGAGTACTACATGCAGCTCCTCGACCAGGCCATCCGCGGCCTCAAGGGCGAGGCCGTCGAGGAGGTCCATCCCGAGATCAACCTGCGGGTCGACATCCACGTCCCCGAGGACTACCTGCCGCAGGTCAATCTCCGGCTCAACCTCTACAAGCGCCTGGCCGCGGTCGAGAGCCTGGCCGAGATCGACCGCATCCGGGAGGAGATCGCCGACCGCTTCGGCCCCGTGCCCGGGTCGATCGAGAACCTGCTGCGCTACGGCGCCCTCAAGTGCCTGGCCGCGAGGCTGAAGCTCCGGTCGATCGACCGGGCCGAGCACCGGGTGGCGTTCAAGTTCCGGCCCGAGACGCCCGTCGATTGGGGCCGGGTGACGCCCCTTCTCAAGAGATACGCGGGCTCGCTCTCGCCGGACGGGGTACTCTCCCTGGGCCTGAGGGCGGCGACGGAGCGGGCCCTCCTCGATGAAACGGTCGGCGTCTTGATGGAGTTGATCAAGTAGGATACAATAGATTGATATTAAAAAAGATGGACGCGCTCCACAGGACGGGCGGAAAGCGGCGGACGGCGGGGAGAGCCCCGGCCGTGGCGGTCCTCGCCCTCCTGACGCTCATCGCCGCCGGGGCCTGCGGGCGCGACCAAGGCCGGGGGCCCGTCTCCCGCGTCGCCGATCTCGTCCAGGGCACGCTCCATGGGCGCCCTATTCTCCGAGTCGAGAAGAGCGAGTTCACGAACGCCGACTTCCGGGCTTACGTCGCCACGACCGGGGCCGACGTCAAGGGGCTTCCGGCCGAATCCCTGAGCCGGCTCTATGACCGGTTCCTCGACGAGAAGATCCTGCTCGAGGCCGCCCGCGAGCGCGGCATCGCCCTCACCGAGGATGAAAAGAAGGAATACCTGGCCAAACTGGCCGTCGGCGCCGTCCCGGCCGAGGGATCTCCGAGCGCCGAGCCGGCCCCGCCGGAGGGCGCCTTCGACCGGCTGCTCGTCGAGAAGTACACTTACCTCATCGTCCGCGACATCCGTGTGGAGGAAGGCGAGATCCTCGATTACTACGAGCGGAACAAGAAGGATTTCCTTCAGCAGGGGCGCATCCAGGTCAGCCAGATCCTGGTCGACACCGAGGAGAAGGCCGTTTCCGTCGTGCGCCGGCTCGAGCGCACCGGCGAGGACGAGTTCCGGAGGATCGCCCGGGAAGAATCGATCGGGCCGGAAGCGGCCAAGGGCGGCGTTATGGGCGTCTTCCAGCAGGGCGACCTGCCGGCCGACATGGAGAGGGCCATCTTCGCCCTCGACGAGGGGCGGACGAGCCAGGTCGTCGAATCTGCGTACGGCTTCCACATCTTCCGGCTGGACCGGAAGTTCCCGCCTGCGCTCCGGAGCGTCGACGAGGCGGCGGCCGAGATTCGCAACCGGATCATGGCCCAAAAGATGAAAGAGGCCCTGGCCTCCCATCTGGCCGGCCTCAAGGATACCCTCAGCTGGGAGTCCCGCCTCGAGAACCTGTTCTTCGCCTATCAAAAGTCCGAGGAATGACCATGAACAAGAAGATGATCCTGACCGCATTGGCCTTCGCCGGATGTCTCGCCGCGGCGGCGCCCGCCGTCTGCGCCCAGGAGACCGTCGAGGGGATCGTGGCCGTCGTCAACGACGATATCATCACCCTGTCCGAGTTCCGGACCCAGTTCGACCTGGCGGTGCAGGGCCTGAAAGCCCAGCAGCTGCCCCAGGACCAATACGACCAGACGCTCGAACGGCTCAAGAAGGAGTTCCTGAACCAGCTGATCACGGAGATGCTGCTCCTCCAGAAGGCCAAGGAGCTGAACCTGAACGTCCAGGAGCAGATGAAGAGCATGCTCGAGAAGATCAAGACGGACAACAACATCGCTTCGGACGCCGACCTGCGCCGGGCCATCGAAGCGCAGGGCATGCCCTACGAGGTCTGGCTCAAGCAGTACGAGGAGGGCATGATGCGCCAAGGCGTCATCTACACGGAAGTCCAGCGATCCATCGCCCTCGAGGACTCCGAGGTCGTCAGCTACTACAAGAAGAACCCGGCCGAGTTCACCGTGCCGACCGAATACAAGCTCAACGCGATCTATCTCTCGATCGAGAACCGGGCGGCCGATGACGTCGCGAAGCTCAAGGCCGCGGTCGACGACAAGCTCAAGTCGGGGGCGTCGTTCGCCGACACGGCCGCCGAGCTCTCGGACCCGCCGATGAAGGAGGCCAAGGGCGAGCTGGGGACCTTCAAGGCCGGCGAGCTCGAAGCGGTCCTCGAATCGCCGGTCGAGCGGCTCAAGGCCGGCGACCGGACCGGCTGGATCGATCACAAGAACGGCTGGTACCTGCTGCAGCTCGTGGAGAAGAAGGACAGCTACCTGCGGCCGTTCGAGGACGCCCGCAAAGAGGTCGAGGAAAAGATCTACAGCCAGAAGTCGTCCGTCAAGACCGAAGCCTATGTCAAGACCCTGCGCGAGCGGAGCTACGTCAAGATCCTCAACCCGGATCCGCTGGGTCTGGGCAAATAAGAAGACAGGGTCAGACCTACACCTTTTTAGTTTTTCCGCTCGCTTCAAAAGAAAAAGTAAAAAGGTGTAGGTCTGACCCTGTCTTGATTATCCAATAAGCACGGCGGCGGCGACGGTCGTCGTCCACATCCCCGCGACGCCCTTGGCCGTCTGGGTCATGCTCCGCGTCTTGAGCGACAGCCCGTTCGAGACCCTGAACACCTTGGCGAACTCCCCGGGCTTCGGCTCGCGCAGCTTCTCCCCGAGCTTGGTCGCCAGCATCTCGGCGGCGAGGTATTCGGTGTGGAGCGAGACCGCCCGGGCCGACTTGCCGACGTCGGAGTGCTCGGCGAGATAGCCGTAGTGCGATGGGTCGTCGGGCACGGCCATGCCGATCGACGACGAGATGAGCGCGCCGGGCTCCTCGGTGGCGTTCTCGCTCAGTACGACGAAGAGGATCTGGCCGTGATGGAGCAGCTTCAGCCCGGCCGCCTTGCCGACGAGCCGGCAGCGGGGCGGGAAGATGCTCGAAACGCGGACGAGGTTGTAAGGGGCGATGCCCGCCTCGCGGAGGGCCTTTTCGAAGCTGACGAGCTTCTCCCGGTGCTGCCCCTTGCCGCGGACGAGGAAGACCTTGCTCGGGACGATCGCGCCCATGTCACTTCTTCGGCTCGACCGGCTCGGGTTCCTTGAAGTCGATGTCCCTCGAGACGTCGTAGACGCCGATCTGAACGGGCTGCGACCCCTTGGAGATGGCGAAGAGGCGCACGAAGGCCGGCTTCCAGGCCGGGTTGTCGCGGATGCCGGCCAGGTTCTTGCCGTCGACGCCCATGTTGCTCTTGAGGACGATGAGGTCGCTCGTCCCGCCGGGCGGCACGGCCTTGCCCCGGATGGCGGCCATGAACGAATCGCCGAAATTCTCGGGATCGCCCTTGAACTGGTAGACGGCGTTGAAGTTGACGTAAGATAGGGGCTTCGGCCCGATGTTCTTGATCCGGAACTTGATCTGCGGCACCAGGATGAGCCGGGGCGGCCAGGGCTGGTAGTATTTGGAGACCCAGGACGAGCTATAGTCGAGGACCTCGATCGAGCTCTTCAGCTCGTCGCTCGACATCATTTTGCAGGCCGGGGCCATCGCGAGCGCGAGCGCGGCGAGGACGACAACGGACGGGGCGAGTCTCTTCATGGAGCGCCTCCTCTCTCGGGATTCATCATAACGGACGGGGGCCGAATATTCAACCGGCCGCCCCCGGTCCAACGCTAGCGGACCAGTCGGGAGACCGGGACGGCTTCGAGGTTGTAGGAGTCGATGAGGAACAGGCTCGACTTGAGGACGGCCAGCGTTTCGGGGAAGGGGTGGCAGATGCCCACGGCCCGGCCCTTCTTGCGGGCCTTCTGGAGGAGCTCGATGAGCCGGCCCTTGATGCGGCCGCGGTCCTCGTCGGCGTCGAGGAAGACGTCGCGCTGCGCCGACGGGACGCCCATCTTGCGCGCCTCCTCGAGGGCGACCGTCTGGGCCGTCGTCCGGCTGTCGACGAAGAAGAGCCCCCGCTCCTTGATCGGCCGCAGGATCGTCCGCATGAGGTCCCGGTCGGCCGTGAAGCGCGAGCCCATGTGGTTGTTCGTCCCGGCCGCGAACGGCACGCGGTCGTAGCTGGCCTCGAACGAGGCGGCGATGGCCGGTTCCGTCATCATCGTCAGGATCATCCCCTCGGTGTTGGCCATGGCCTCGTGGTTGTTGATCGACTCGAGGGGCAGATGGAGCAGGATCTCGAGCCCCTTGCCGTGGGCGATCCGGGCCGTCTCGGCGGCGTATGGGCTGTAGGGGAGGACCGAGACCGTGATCGGCCGCCCCAGGGCGATGAGCTCGTCGAGCGTTTCGAGGCTCTGGCCCATGTCGTCCATGATCAGGGCGACCTGGCCCCGGGGCCCCGTACGGGCCGGCTCCTTGGCCGCGACGGCCACGGGTGAAGGGGCGGCCGGCAGGACGAACGAGATGGCCGCGTCCTCTTTGGACGGCCGGCGAAGGGACCAGAGGATCTCGGTCCGGTCTTCGCCCGAGGTCTTCTTCTTGCCGAGGACGCGGAGGCCTTGCGCCTTGAGGGTCCGCTCGACCGCGGGGGCGACCGACTGGTAGAGCTCGGCCGGGAGCTCGACCTCGAATAGGGGCCGGCCCTTGGGCCCCTTGAGCTCCAGGATGGAATCCTCCGCGATGCCCGCCGACGAAAGGGCCGCGGCGACGACGTCGCCAAGAGGCTTCACGGCCTGTTGCGGAGCGGCCGCCTGAGGCGGAGCCGGCTCAGGGTATTTTTCGGTCGGCCGCGCCGCAGGCCCGGGCCCGGCGGCAACGTTCGCCGCGGGCTTCGGGGGCGCCGCCTGCGGCGCCGGCCCGCTCGAAACCGGCCTGAAGAGATACGCAGGCTGGCCGCGCCGGGCGTTGAGATAATCGAGACACACGACGGAGACGAGCGCCATCGCCGCCAGGATCGCCGTAAGAAGGGTGAAAGCCGGCCAGGGTTCGCGGAGCTTAGGCGGGCGCCTCTTCGTCATCCGTCAGAGCTTGGGAAGGAGCAGGATCGTCTTCTCGAGGTATGTCTTTTCGTTGAGCTCGTCGGCCGGGATGGCCGCGTCGGGGGCCAGGCCTTCGTCCCAGAGCTTGCGGCCGGACGGCAGAACGAACACGGCCGACGTCAGCAGGACGGCGCTGTCGTCCTTGAGCGGGAAGAGCGCCGTCAGGCCGGCCAGGCCGGGCGTCTTGTAGCCGACGACCTTCGCCTTGCGGAGCTCTTG
>Ga0116202_10000571_pt1 | contig 20725 bp, 22 predicted proteins | sample LakKivw325mmetaG_FD_94479 | JGI IMG/M metagenome (GOLD analysis project Ga0116202, IMG submission 94479) | Anoxic lake water microbial communities from Lake Kivu, Rwanda to study Microbial Dark Matter (Phase II) - Lake Kivu water 325m metaG | ecosystem: Environmental > Aquatic > Freshwater >... | reverse complement strand
TCATCATGCTCAAATTTCGAGGCATTCCAGGCGAGGAGGGGGAAGATAAGATACCGCAATACAAAAGAGGGCAGGACGGATTACGTACATACCCTTAACGGGTCGGGAATAGCCCTTCCGAGAACAATAATAGCCATCCTGGAAAATTATCAGCAGGCTGACGGCTCCATACTCATACCGGAAGTTTTGAGGAGCTATATGGGCGGCCTGGAAAAGATTGGTTGAAATGTGCGAGGGCAAGATGAAAAAACCGAATTTGCTAAAGATTATTGAAGAAGAAACGGCTGCCGCGGGAGATGACGTTATATCATGGAGGAGGCAGTTTCACAAGTATCCGGAACTGGGGTTTGAAGAATACAAAACTTCCGCGAAGGTAAAGAACGTTCTCAAGAAAGCAGGTATTCCTTTCAAGATCATGGCAAAGACCGGCGTTGTCGGATACATGGAGAAAGGTGCGGACATAACTGTGGGATTGCGGGCTGACATGGATGCCCTGCCTGTTGAAGAGAAGACGGGCCTTCCTTTTGCATCGGTCAATAAAGGGGTTATGCATGCCTGCGGGCACGACGGCCATACGGCGGTGCTGCTTGGCGTTGCGAAAGTCCTGAAAAAACTGGAAAAACATCTCAATGTGAACGTCAGGCTGATTTTCCAGCCATGCGAGGAAAAACCTCCCGGGGGCGCCTCGGTGATGATAAAGGAGGGCGTTCTGAAGGGTGTTGATTATCTTATGGGGTTTCACTTCTTCCCCACCATGCCGATGTACAAGCTCTGGTTCGGCGTAGGTTCCGTGATGGCGACCACGGATTTCTTCCACATTACCGTAAAGGGAAAGGGCGGGCACGGTTCGGCTCCCGAGCTTACCAAAGACCCCGTGATATGTTCTGCGGCGATCATAGAAGGTCTTCAGACGATAGTCAGCAGGAATATAAGCCCGCTGAAACCTGCGGTGATATCGGTCTGTAAAATTTCAGGCGGGGATGCCTACAACATAATTCCAGAAACGGTTGAGCTCGGCGGCACGGTAAGAACCCTTGATGACATGATCCGGGACAGGATAAAGACAGAAATGGAAAACAAGATTTCTGCAATAGCCCGGGGTTTCGGGTGTGCCGCAAAAATGAGCTACGACAGTTATTCACTGGCCTGCATCAATGACAGGAAATTAACGACCCTTCTTGAGCATCTTACCAGAGACATGTTCTCGGGAAGGAATATAGCTGATTTCCATCCCGTCATGGGAGGAGAGGATTTTGCGTTCTTTTCCCTGAAGGTCCCGTCTTCCTACCTGTTCGTGGGAATAGGAGACAGGTACGGTACCAATCACAACAATAACTTCTCAATAGACGAGAAAGTGCTGCCCTATACCGTAAACCTTTTCTCTGCCTTGATCCTCCATTTCCCGGCTGCTTCCTTTTGATTCCCTCTCCCTTGCGAAGTTGGCCGAGGTATCGGTGGTGGGAGGGGGAAGGAAACAGGTGAAAGTGAAAGGAATTACAATGTACGACATCCTGATAAAAAACGGAACGGTAATAAATGGTACCGGAAGGCTATTTGCTGCCGACGTGGGGATTAAGAACGGAAAGATAACGGCAGTAAGTCCTTCGGTAAGAAAGCCTGCAAAAAAAATTGTGGATGCTTCAGGTTTGTGCGTGACGCCCGGTTTCATTGACTTCCACAGCCACAACGACAGGGTTTTGCTGAACAAGGCGCCTTCCATCGCAAAAATTACCCAGGGCATTACGACAGAAGTTACCGGTCAATGCGGATTGTCGGCCGTGCCTTACCTGTCAGGCAGGGATCCGGAAGAGAAGGACATGCTGCTGGGAAAGAGCGACAGGCCTCTTCCCTGCCTGTGGAAAAACTACATTAGACTGCTTGAGGCTTCCCCCCTGATCACCAACGTAATACCTCTTGTAGGCCAGGGCAACATACGTTCGCTGGTGGTGGGTTTTGAGAATCGCCCTGCACGGAAAAATGAGATTACCCGGATGAAGGATATTGTTACCGAAATAATGGAAACGGGATGCTGGGGGATGTCAACCGGACTTATATATCCTCCCGGGATTTTCACGCCTCTGAATGAAATAATTTCTCTTGCCGGAATAGTGGCTGGTTGCGGCGGTATATATACTTCCCATATCAGGGGTGAAGGAGAAACGCTTTTCCCTGCGTTAAAAGAGATACTGTCGGTGGGAGAAAAGGCGGGCGTTCCGGTTCACGTGGCACACATGAAAGCAACCGGGCCTTCCAATTGGAACAAAACTGACAGAGCTTTGAGGATGCTTTACGAGGCAAGGGAGAAAGGTATTGATGTAACCTATGACCAGTATCCCTACACTGCTTCTTCCACGACAGCCACGGCGCTTCTCCCTCCGTGGATGCACGAGGGAGGACAGGAGAAACTTATTGCAAAATTGACGGATAAGGCCGAAAGGAAGAGAGCACGTGAATCCATAGAAAAGCCCGGCGGAGAGAAATGGCAGAACTGGCTGTTTTACGGACCCGAGAGGATAATAATAAACCAGGTGAAAAGCAGAAGAAACAGAAAATACGAGGGAAAAAACCTTGTTGCTATAGCGGAAATGACGGGCAGGGATCCCATAGAATCCGCGTTTGATCTTCTCGTGGAGGAGCATGGCAGTGTAACAATGACAGTCCTTTCCATGTGCGAGAAGTCGGTGAGAAGAATAATGAAGCAGAAGATAGGATTCGTAGGTACGGACGGCTTGCCCGGCAGGCGTCCGCATCCCCGGTTATGGGGAACCTTCACCAGGATACTGGGGAAATATGTGAGGGAAGAGAAGGTTCTCACTCTTGATGAAGCCGTATACAAGTTCAGCCGTGCTCCCGTGGAGAAACTGAAGTTAAAGGGACGCGGAGAAATAAAAGAAGGTAATGCTGCGGACATCGTCATATTTGATGCGGACAGGGTTAAGGATATGGCGACCTACGAAAATCCTAACCGCAGGTCAAAGGGGATTGAGTATGTTCTTGTTAACGGCAAACCTGCCGTGGAAAAAGGAAAACTCACCGGCGTCCGTTCCGGCCGGCTGCTGTTGAGAGGAGACTAATCCAGACTGAAGAAGTCCCTGTAGGCCCCGTAAACCGCGAGATAATTTTTAACGGGTATGCTTGCGGTTATGGCATTGCTCGCGCACAGGATGTGCCCGCCGCTTCCCATGCCCTTCTCAAGGCACTGTTTTGTATGTTCCTTCACCTGCTCAACGGTTCCGAATGAAAGTATGTTCCCGCAGTCCAGATTGCCGAAGAATGTTATGTTTTTGCCGAATTGTTCCTTCAACCTGCCGAGGTCCATGCCTGCAAAGAAATCAATCTCTATATATCCGTCCACTTCGCATCCCGTCAGAAAATCTTCAATGAGTGACCAGAGATTGCCGTCGCTGGCGTTAATGGCATACCTGTCAAGGGAATGTATGTGACGTGAGAGTGTCCTTATTTCAGGCATGATGAACCTGCGGTACGCGGCGGGTGAAATCATGGGACCCCTTGTGCCTGCGAAATCGCCTCCGACTCCGAGCATCTCTATTCCCAGGCCATGGTACTTATCAATCAGGGCTATTGTGTTTTTCGTCCTTGAAGCAAAGAGCCTGTGTACGAGTTCAGGTTCAAGAACCATGGTCTGCATCAGAGCGGTATCGGTCCATACTCCGTGCGAATATGCGGGTGCGAGAAGAGGAAGGTCAACGCCGAAATTCTTCATTGCCTGCCTTAAGCAGGGATAGATGAAAAAAGATTCTTCCGGTGCTCTATAAGGCGCCGCTTCCGCGTGCTCAACCCGCAGGCGCAGGTTCTCAACAGGATCTGACGGTGGTTCCTCCTGCTTGGTTTGTGACGGTTGTTCCGGAGACGGTGGCGGAAGGTTCGGGGTTGCATAGATCATATCGTGTTTCAGTCTCACTGCAAGCTCAACCATGTCCGTTGCAGTCTGTCTTACTGCTTTATCCCAGCCATGTTCATGCACATATGCGGCAAACCTGTCGCCGTAAACGTATTTCCTGCCAAGAATGGCATCCGCAACCGGCGGCTGGAGGACGTACTCAAATACCGGTGTCCTGTCCGGCTCCCCATGCTTCAACGCTGTCTCAACCCTCTCCCTTGAATCCATTGCTCACCTCTTGACTTTGCGGAAAAATAATTGTTTCAATTATACAATGACATTGAGTTCCTGTCATTATACGGATGTGAAGCTGTTTCTATTCAAGAAAGGACTATCGATACTCACAGTTCCAGGTTGCAGAGTCTTTGCACGAAATTAAGGGAGGGCATTTTTTTGCAGAAGGAATAGTCAGCAGTAATCAGTATGGCATCAAGTTCCTGCGCAAGGGCAAGAAAACAAGCATCGTAAACGGTTATGCCCATCTTATATGCCAGTTCTATGGCGTTACTGATTAATTCGGGATTGACCTGCCTTGTATCCATGCCAAGCTTGAAGATACTCTCGACAGCCACATCCACATCTCTTGCTGTAAAAGCGGGATTATATCGTAAAGCATTTGCCAGTTCGTAGTAGAGTAGATCGGGTGCGGTAAGCGTGACTGAATTGTCCATATGTGCCTGTCTAAGCTGTAATGATTTTTGCGAGTCTCTTTCATTAACTGATGAGAACCATTTCACAACAACGGATGTATCCAGTACATATCTCTTTATCATTTGTTTTTCTCTCTCCATTTGCGTACTTCTTTCACCCCGTCCCATTTGCCGCTTTTTGTCCTTAAGTAATCCTGGGTTCGGACGGCTTCCATTATCCTTTCTTTCCGTAACTTTTCTTCTTTCTGCCTTTCCATTAACTCCTTATATGTCCTCACGGATTTTCTCAATAACTCGCTTCTGCTTATGTTTTCTTCATCCTTCAATGCATCCAATTCATCCAGGAACTCATCCGGCAGACTGATGTTTATTTTTGTCATTACCGCTCACCTCCACCATTGTTATACACTAAAAGTACTATTCAGTCAACACTAACGATAGGTAGCAATTCTGGTGGCTTTTTTGGGAGAAAGAAGAAAAGTGTAAACTATGTGCCCGGAATATACCCTGCGAATCGGGGCGGGCGGATTGTGCTTTGCACGGTCTCGGCACCAGCGGCTCTGAGCATATGATTCAGGGAAAAACATGCCTCGGCTCGAACCAGTGTTCGAACCCGCCTCCAAAGAAGCTTGCTAATCGGGGCGGGCGGATTCGAACCGCCGACCTCTTGGTCCCGAACCAAGCGCTCTGAACCAGGCTGAGCCACGCCCCGTATAATTAAACACCAAGTTTTGAGAAATGCGCCCAGCCCGGCTCGAACAGGCAACTTCCAGGTCCGCAACCTGGCGTTCTATCCATTGAACTATGGGCGCTGCTAAAGCAATTTAGAGTGAAAACCTAAAAAAAGTGGATAGTGATTCGTTTTTGCTAACCACTACCCACTAATCACTAACCACTGTCTCTATTATATACGTTATTTCCTTTGGTATCAATACCCACTATCGCCGGAAATCCCTCAACCTCCAGCCTGTAAACCGCCTCGGGTCCGAGTTCGCAGTAGGCAAAACACCCGGCCTTTTTGACAAACCTGTTGAGGTACGCCCCGCATCCTCCGTAGGTAAGCAGGTAGACGGCCTTGTATTTCCTGCAGGCCTGTTCTATCTCTTTGCTTCTGTTGCCCTTTCCCATGGTTGCTTTCAGCCCTGCCCGCAGGAGGGGGACCGTATTCCTGTCCATCCTGGAACTCGTGGTGGGTCCGCATGACCCGATTATCCTGCCTGGAGGAGCCGGGGACGGGCCCATGTAATAGACAAGGCTTCCTTCTGCTGGAAAGGGCAGGGGGGATTTTTTTGTGAGCGCTTCTATCATCTTTTTGTGAGCGGCATCCCGCGCCACGTAGATAGTACCGGAGATTTCAACCTCGTCGCCCACTCTCAACTTCCCGATCTCTCTGTCATTATCCACCGGAAACTTTATCTTATATTTCATAATGTGATTATTCCGGACCTATGCGCCCAGCAGGAAATGTTCACTGCAACGGGCAGGCCGGCTATATGCGTCGGGAACGTCTCTATGCGGACGCCAAGCGCGGTCGTCCTTCCACCGAAACCCGCGGGTCCTATTTCCAAAGAATTCAATTTTTTGAGTAGATCTTTTTCCCAGACCGTGTTTCCGGATTTCTCACCCATCCTGCACAATGCCATCTTGGAGAGAATGGCCGCCTTTTCAAAAGAGCCGCCTATTCCGACACCCACAAAGACAGGAGGACAGGGCAGGGAGCCTGCCTGTCTGACAGTATCCATAACAAATTCTTCAATTCCTTTCCTGCCCGCGGAAGGATTCAACATGGCCAGTCTGGATGTGTTCTCCGATCCGAACCCCTTTGCGATAAGCCGTATTCTTAACTCGTTCTTCCTGCCTGGGACAATATGCACCACGCCCGGAGCGTTGGTCCCTGTATTTTTCCTCTTTACCGGAGATACCACGGACTTGCGCAGAAATCCCCTCCTGCTTCCCTGTTTCAGTCCTTCATTGATAATCTCCTCAATGTCCGCATATCTGCCCGTATCAATCACCACGCCGGCTCCCATCTCGACGAAGAACACGGCAAGCCCGGTATCCTGGCAGATAGGCAGTCTTTCTTTTTCCGCCGTCTTAAGGTTTTCAAGTATTATGCCGAGGCACTTTTTCCCGAGGCCCTTTTCTCTTGCGTAAGCCCTGCGGATGTGCTCACTGACCTCTTCAGGCAGGGAATAGGCCGTCTCCATAACCATGCCGGAGACTTTCTCAATTATTCTGTCATAGGAGATTTTTTTCATTTATCCACCATATTTTATCAAGACCCGTATGATAATTCAAAGTTATGTTTCCGTAAAAATTTATTTTTTCAAGTATTTCCTGCGGGACGCTCTTTATTATACCTGCTTTTTCAATTTCCATTCTTTCAAGCTGGCGCATGACCTTCAGCACCCTGTCCGAGATCTTGATTGCACGGTGATCCTTATACCTGCACTGACGGCACACTATTCCGCCCAGCTTGCCGCTGAATATGCCCGTTTTTTCTTCGCTCCCGCACACGATGCACTTGTGCAGTTCTATCCCGTATCCCAGTATTTTTATCAACTTCAGCTTGAAAATGACAAATAGAATTTCCGGTGTTTTTATGGAAGCAAGCATCCTGCCGCTTTCTTTAAGCAGAATGAAAATTCTATCGTCTTTTTCCTTGTCGGGCGTGAAGAGGTTGACAAGATTCAGCATCAGGTGCCATGCCTTCAGGTTTGCTTTCCCGGTTGTCTCGTAGAATTGAAGCAAAGAAGGGCTGCTGATAAGATTCAGCTCGGAGAACCTTTTGATGTAGAAGATGGCGAATATGTGCGCTCCGGGGGTGAAGGTGAGCGGCGGCACTTTGCTCTTTTCCGTCCTGACACCCTTGAGCAATCCCTTAATTTTCCCCAGGTGCTCCGTATAGACGGAAAGTATAACGCTGGTTTCACGGAAGTTGTTTTTCTTCAGGACTATTGCTTCTGTTTTTAGAGGTGCCATTTTCAGGTTCAAACATTCCCATGGATATGATCATCTTCAGGGCTTCCTCCACCGGAATATGAAGTCTCTCAATTTTTTCCTCCGGTACAAGAAGATAAAATCCCGTGGTCGGGTTGGGTACGGTGGGAACAAAAACACTTACAAAGGTTTCCTTGCCGTTCAGGCACAATTCCCCCGTTATGAATCCTATCGTGTATGTCCCGCTAAAAAATTCTATCTTTACCGCTTCCTTGAAAGCTATTGCCTTTCCATGCAGAAGGTTCTGGCTGATACTCTTTGTGAAAACATATATCCTGTTGATTACCGGCATTTTTTTGAAAAGATTCTCAAACATGTTCAGCAATCTCTTACCGAAAAAATTGTCAGCCAGAAAACCCAGCAGAAGTATCAGAAGAATAAGGGAGAAAAAACCTACGCCGGGGGTATAGATCCCCGGAGAATACTTCTTCATGAAACCGCCGAGTATGTTATCAATAAAACTGATTATCTTGAAAAGTATCCATAATGAAAGAGATACTGGAATAATAAATATCAATCCGGAAAGAAAATGCTTTTTGAGGGTGTTCACTTACCACCTCCTAAAGGGGTCGGATCACGGTAATCTTGGCCATTTGGAGTTCCAGATTTGAGGTCAGTGCAAGGCGCTGCGAAGGCTGTGTGCCCTCTGTGGCACATAACTGAGAAGCAACGTCGCAATGACCCAAAGATGGAACTCCCCGAAGGGCCGGGTCGCTTTTGGGCTGCGACCGTGTCGCTCATCGCATGCGTAGTACTTTGACTACGCAACGCTTTTCGCTCCTTGTCTCGCTCCAAAATCACCTCCGGCAAATAGTCAAGATTACCGTGATATGACCCCTATCAATTGGAAAAAGAGCGTGGTGAGAAAAATTCCTATAATGCCGCCTGCGACCACCTCTGCGGGTTTGTGAATTCCCCTCAAGACCCGGCTCTGGGCAACCCAGAATGCAAGAATTAATACGAGCAGGGAAATAACCGGAAATTCGCTGAACGTGAAGATTGATATCGCAGTCCAGATACTGAAGGCGATAACGCTGTGGATGCTTGGCATTCCTCCCGATATGGAGTATTTCTTTTCTATGACAAACTTGGCAAAAAGTGAAAGGGAGACCACCAGCACGAGTGCGGTGAAACTCATGTGCCATGGAGATGCCGCTATGTTGTCAAACATGTTTCTCCATCCCGCGGGGAAATGTTTCACGAATATCAGGTAGCCGACTATCACCGAAAGGATCGCCGCCAGCAACACCGCCGCGGCCGATATGTCCTTGGCTTTTTTTGCTTCAAAATGGTACTCCTCTATGAAAACGTCAATTACTATCTCCACCACCGTATTTATCAGTTCGGCAGTCATCACAATTGTGATAACAATCAGCAGGAGAAGGAATTCCGGAATCGGCAGTTTGAGGAAAAGGCCGAGAATTATGACAAGAATTGCGGCAACCACGTGTATCTTGAAATTCCGCTCCTTCTTGAGAACGTAGAGCAATCCGGCCAGCGCGGAATTGAAACTTGCAACGATATCCTGTTTTCTGCCGTTCTTTTCCGCGTTCATCGCCGTACACCCCTTGATTTTTTCATCAATTCTCTGAACATGCCGTCCTGTTTGTCAAACATCCTTTTTCTCTCCCGTTCCGTGTAATCCCTGTAGTTTTTCAGATGCAGGTAACCGTGCATTACAAGGTAAAGTATCTCGTTTTCAGTTGTCAGCCCGTACGTGACGGCGTTTTCTGCTGCCGTTTCGGCCGAAATCACGATTTCCCCGTAATCCCTTGATATCCTGAAACTCATTACGTCGGTATCCGCGTTTTTATTAAGGAATTGCCGGTTAAGCTCCCTGATCTTTCTCCGGCCGACCAGTATCACGCCTATCCGGGAGGGCGGGCGCTCAAAGAGTCCGGAAGATTTTTCAATGCGCGTTCTTATCCTGTCCGGATATATCCTGATCTTCTTCTGTCGGTTTTCTACCAGGAATTCCGGGTTTCTTTTCCCTGCTGTGTCTTTCATAGGCGTTGATTATCTTCTTTACGAGAGAATGTCTCACAACGTCCCTGTTTGAGAAGTACACGAATTTTATGCCGCTTACCCTGTGAAGAATATTCTGTATCTCCACCAGGCCGGATGTTACGGATGAAAGGGGTATGTCTATCTGCGTTATATCGCCGGTTACCACGGCCTTGGAATTCAACCCGATCCGTGTCAGGAACATTTTCATCTGCTCAAAAGTGGTGTTCTGGGCTTCGTCAAGTATTATGAATGCATTACTCAACGTTCTCCCTCTCATGTAGGCCAGCGGTACGATCTCCAAAATTTTCCGTTCCGTCCATTTTCTAATCTCGTCATAGCGCATTATGTCGTATATGGAATCGTATATGGGCTGAAGGTAAGGCTTGATTTTCTCTTCAAGGTCGCCGGGCAAAAAGCCAAGCTTTTCTCCTGCTTCAAGTGCGGGTCTTGTCAGTACTATTTTCTGGAAGTGTCCCTGCTTCACCATCTCAATTCCGCAGGCAACCGCCAGGTAGGTTTTGCCGGTTCCCGCAGGGCCTATGCCCATCACAAGGTCATAGTTCCTGATTGCCTCAACGTATTTTTTTTGGTTCGGGCCCCTGGGATGGATCGTTCTTCTTTTTGAATCCACCAGGATTGAGTCCGTGTTCAGGGCGCCTTTTTCCTGAATGGGCGTGCATTCTTCTGCAAGGCGGAGGATATCAGTCTTATGGAGACTACTTCTGTTTCCAACGTAGCCCTGGACCCTTTCCAGGAGTCTTACTGTCCGATCCACGAAGTCGTTTTCGCCTTTTATCTTGAGAATGTTGCCTCTCGCAAAGATCTGGACGTGCATCAGCTGTTCTATATACTCAAGGTTGGCATCCCTGCTCCCGGATATTATCTGTGCTTCTTCGTTGGAGAGCAGAAATTCTCTGATCTGGAACATTTTACGGTATGACTATCTTCGTCCCGGGAATAAGAACGTTGGGATTTTTTATGACGTCCTTGTTCGCATCGTATATCTTCTTCCACTTCCCGGCATCCTTGTAATTCATGGATGCAATACCGCTCAAGGTATCGCCGCGCTTCACCGTGTAGGATTTCGGTGAGGAGATGCCGCTGGTTACAGGCGATAAGGGTTCTTCCTTGAGAATAGGTTCCTGTTCCTGCTGCATCTTTACCGTGGCTCTCAGCCGGTTGATTTCCGCAATCGTCTGGTTGGCAACGGCTATAGATTTTTCGCTTGAGTCGTTAGCGGCTTTTATCGCTTCGTTTGCCGCGGCAATCGCTCTTTCCGCAGACCTGTCCGCATGGTCCATTGCGGTTTTTGACGCCCTGTTTGACGAGTCAATCGCCTTCTGGGATTCTTCTTCGGCGAATTGCCTGGTTTCATTCGTTGCCGTGATGGCCTTTGCAACTTCCTGTTCGGTATACTTCCTGGCTTCGTTTGCTGCTTCGGTGGCTTTATTGGAGGCTTCAAGTGCTTTTTCGCTGGTGAGTTCCGCTTTCCGGCTTGTTTCCAGTGATTCCTTCGCAGTTTCCTCAGCTTTCTTGCTCACTTCCAGGCTTGTTTCAGATATGGAAAGCAGCTGTTTCATCTTAATGTCCATGATTTCCTGTTCGCTCTGGGTGGGCTCTTTCTGTTTCTGTGTCGTTGCGCAACCGGACGCGAACAACATTACCGCCAGAAGTATACCCGTTTCTCTTTTCATTTTTGCCATCTCCCTTTAACTGTCTGAAGTTCAGGATTTTGGATTAAGAATTCTACAGGCTTAATAATATCACTCGGGCTTGTGAATGTCAATTTTTATTCTGTTCTCTTTCAACAGGAGCTCCTCGACTTCGCCCGGTGCGTCCGTCAGGGGACACGTCCCTTTCTGCGTCTTGGGGAAAGCGATGGTTTCCCTGATGCTTTCTTCACCGGTCAGCAACATTATGAGCCTGTCAAGTCCGAGGGCAATCCCGCCGTGGGGGGGTGCTCCGTATTCCAGCGCCTCAAGAAGGAATCCAAACCTCTCAAGCGATACCTCGCGGCTGACACCGATGATCCTGAAGACCTCTTCCTGTATGTCTCTTACGTTGATTCTTATGCTTCCTCCCCCGATCTCTATGCCGTTCAAAACTATGTCGTATGCCCTTGATTTCATGCCGGCAGGGTCCGTCTTGAATTTCGGCATGTCAGCTTCTCTGGGGGAGGTGAAAGGATGATGCACGGCCTGGAGACGCTTCTCTTCCTCGTTGTATTCAAAGAGCGGAAATTCCGTGACCCAGGTGAATTTAAAAACGCCTGGTTCCGGGGTGAAGATTTTTCCCAGTATCGTCTTCTTTATCAGGTTCAGGTTTTCATTTACCTGCTTGAGCTTTCCTCCAAGGAAAAATATTACGGTGTTATCGGACGCATTTTCCGCCTTCAGCTCTGCGGCAATCTCCGGCGTTATAAATTTCTTGAACGGGCTTTGCACCTCGCTGCCCTTGAACCTTGCCCATCCAAGTCCCCCGCCTCCGGCCTCTCTTACCATTTTGTCAATATTCTCCAGATCCTTCAGCGATATCTTTTCTCCTTTGAGCACGGAGAAACCTTTTATTATCCCGCCTTTTTCCATGATACTTTTCAGGATCTTTATATCCGTCTTTGCAAATACGGGTGAAAGATCTCTGTATTCAAGAGAGAATCTCAGGTCCGGGGTATCACATCCGTATTTTGAAATCGCGTTGTCGTAGGACATCCTCGGAAAAGGAATCTCAACCTCCATGCCGAACGCCTCCCTGATAGCGTACTGCAGCATTCTCTCGGTGATAGAGATAACGTCCTCTTCTTCTACGAAGGACATTTCCATGTCTACCTGCGTGAATTCCGGCTGCCTGTCCGCCCGCAGGTCCTCGTCCCTGAAGCATTTTGCTATCTGAAAATACCTGTCAATGCCGCCGATCATGAGCAGCTGTTTGAAAAGCTGCGGAGATTGCGGAAGCGCATAAAATCTTCCCGGGTTCATTCTTGAGGGTACGATGAAATCCCTGGCTCCTTCCGGTGTGCTCTTTGTGAGAACCGGGGTTTCCACGTCAATGAAGTTTTCCGCCGTCAGGAATTCCCGTATCTTGTGGCAGAATAAAGCCCGCTTATGGAGGTTTCGGCTAATCCTTGAACTGCGAATGTCAAGGTACCTGTATTTCAGCTTGAGCATCTCGTTGGTCTTGTCCGCTTCTGCAATTTCAAAAGGCAGCGGCAGGGACCTGTTCAACACCTTGAATTTCTTTATCTGTATCTCTATCTCACCCGTGGGAATTTTCGGATTTACCGTTTCCTCCGGCCTTTTTATGACGACCCCTTCAACGGTTACGACCCATTCGTTCCTCAAAGTCTTTATTTCCTCAAGGATTTTATTGTCCGTATCATCGGGTGAGCATACCACCTGTGTAATTCCGTACCTGTCCCGGACGTCAAAAAAAGTCAATCCGCCGTGGTCTCTGATTGAGTGTACCCACCCGGAAAGCTTCACCGTTTCTCCGAGGTTTCTGCCAGTCAATTCTCCGCAGTTGTGGCTTCTAAGCATTTACCAGCTCCTTTAGTCTCTTCACGCAGTCGTCCACAGGAACATTCTGCTGTTGCCCCGTAACCATGTTTTTCACGACGATTTCATTCTTGTCCATTTCAAGTTCGCCCAGTATTATGCACCACTTCGCTCCGGCCCTGTCCGCTTCCTTAAGGTGTCCCTTCAGCCCGCGGTCTTCGTAATCGGTTACCGTCATCAACCCCGCATTTCGCAATGAGCTCACGATTTCAATTCCTTTGAGCTGTGCTTCCCTGCCCATGAATATGCAGTAAACGGGAGCAGGCGGTTTTTCAGTTGACTCTTCCAGAAGGGAAATCAGCCGTTCCATCCCAATGGCAAATCCCACTGAAGGGATATCGGGTCCTCCAAGATCCTTAACAAGAGTGTCGTATCTGCCGCCTGCCGCTACGGCATTCTCGTCGTCCTTGACGTACAGCTCAAATACCGTCCGCGTGTAATAATCAAGTCCCCTGACCAGACTGGGCTGCACCTTGAAGGGGATGCCGGCCTTCAGCAGGTATTCCTGAACCTGCCCGAAATGGCTCCTGCATTCTTCGCACAGTATTTCCGTAATTCCCGGGGCGGTCTTTGCTGTCTCCCTGCACTGGCTGCTCTTGCAGTCCAGTATTCTCAATGGTGCGGTTTCAAGCCGGACGTTGCAGTCAGGGCATAAAGAATCCCGCTTGCCTGACAACCGATCCCTGATTATTTCAGTATACCGGTTTTTGCATTCTGTACATCCGAGCGTGTTGATACTGAAAAAGTGGTCAGGCACGTTCAGTTTCTTGAGCATTGCATCAAGCATCTCCATTACTTCCCCGTCAAAGTACGGGTGGGTTCCTCCCAGGAGTTCCACGCCGAACTGGTAGAACTGCCGGTACCTGCCTTTCTGGGGACGGTCATACCTGAACATCTGCCCGTAATAGTAGAGCCGGGTAATTTTCTTCCGGTGAGACAGTTCAGATTCTACAAATGCCCTGACGACCGAGGCCGTGCCTTCCGGCCTTAAGGCGAGGTTACGCCCCTTCCTGTCCTGGAAACAGTAGATTTCCTTTGAAATTATGTCGGAAGAGGTCCCTATGCTTCTCTCAAAAAGGGCCCGTTCCTCTATAACCGGAGGCCGGATTTCTCTGTAGCCGTAGAGTTTCGCCACGGACGCGAGAATTTGCTCGGCGGACTGCCATTTTTCTGTCTCACCTGGCAGGAGATCATGCATGCCACGCACCTTGTTGTATGTACCCATAGGGTATATAATTTACCACAAAACGGATTGTTGACAAAAATATTTGCGGATTGTATAATCTACTCTACTGTGAAGCTGTGTAGATTCATCGCATGTTAGATTGCGGCATGAATGCCACCGCTACGAAAGAGGAGAGGAAAATGTTAGTGACGGAAAAGAAGCAGGAAGTGGTCAAGGATTTTGGGAGACATGCAAAAGATACCGGGTCCCCGGAGGTTCAGATCGTTTTGCTTACAAGGAGGATTGAGGCTCTTAACGAACACTTTGAAAAGTTCAAGAAAGATACCAACTCAAGACGCGGCTTTTTGAAGCTTATCGGGCAGAGACGAAGACTTCTCAAATATCTCCAGATTGAAGATCCCGCCAAGTACCAGGAAATTATCAAAAAACTGAACCTCCGAAAGTGAGAAAAAAATGAATAAGAAAGTGGAGGTACCGTTTGGCAGCAATAATCTGTTGCTGGACGTGAATTTCGTTGCAAAACAGAGTGACGGTTCCGTATGGGCGAGAGTAGGCGATACCGTGGTTCTTGCCACCGTCGTAAGTTCAAAAGAATCAAGGGAAGACCTTGGATATTTCCCTTTGAGCTGCGATTACAGGGAGCATATCTCGGCCGCAGGCAGGATCCCCGGCGGATTCTTTAAGAGAGAGGGCAGGCCGAGTGAAAGGGAGATCCTGGTAAGCCGCATAATAGACCGTTCAATAAGGCCGCTTTTCCCGGAGCACTATTTCAAGGAAGTCCAGGTCATCGTCAACGTCCTCTCTTCCGACATGGAGCACAATCCCGATGCGATTTCGGTGGTTGCGACCTCCCTGGCTCTTACATGCTCAAAAATCCCCTTTAAGGGGCCAATTGGCGCGGTGAGGGTCGGGTACATTGACGGCAAGTACGTTATAAATCCCACGTTCAAAGAGATGGAGAACAGCTCAATAGACATAATCATTTCAGGAACCGAAGACTCAATAGTGATGGTTGAAGGCTCCGGGCTGGAATTCACGGAAGAGCAGTTTCTTCAATGTATTGAGACCGGGCATGCTGCGATAAAAAAGATCATAGATGGCCAGAAGGAATGTGCCGTTGAGAAAGAGGAAGTCAAGGCGCCGGAGGAAGACGAATCCCTTGTGAAAAGCACGGTGGATTTCATTTCCGGCCGGATAATGCGGGCCTACGAGTTCCCGGAAAAAAATGCAAGGGAAGAGTTCTACAAGAAAATGCAAGAGGAGTTCCTTGCCGGGTTTGAGGACGAGACCGTTAAGGTTGCAGCAAAGAAGATTTTTGAGAGAGTGCTTGCCGACAAGATAAGAAAGATGATACTTGAAACAGGCAAACGTCTGGACGGCAGGCATCCTAAACAGGTAAGGCCTGTTTCCTGCAGTGTGGGGCTTCTGCCCAGAACGCACGGCTCCGCCCTCTTTACCAGAGGACAGACCCAGTGTCTCTCCTCCCTGACCCTGGGTACAAGCAGGGACGAACAGAGGATAGAGGGACTGCACGAGGAAATGACGAAGCGGTTCATGCTGCACTATAATTTCCCGCCGTTTTCCGTGGGCGAAGTCGCTTTCTTGAGAGGCACATCAAGACGTGAGATAGGCCACGGTGCCCTCGCGGAACGTTCCCTCGCTTTCCTTATTCCCGGAGAGGAGGAGTTTCCTTATACCATAAGGATCGTTGCCAACATTCTTGAGTCAAATGGCTCTTCGTCCATGGCCACGGTATGTGCGGGAAGTCTCTCGCTGATGGACGCGGGAGTTCCAATAAAAAAACACGTGGCAGGCGCTTCCCTGGGCATAATCAAGGAAGGCGATAAATATATACTTCTTACCGACATTGCGGGCGAGGAAGATCACTACGGCAACCTTGACCTGAAGATTGCAGGAACGGAGAAGGGAATTACGGGTTTCCAGATGGACATCAAGGAAACCGGAATGACCACGGAGATATTCAAAGAGGCGCTCGCGCAGGCGAACGAGGCGAGAAAAGAAATACTTGAAAAGATGTACCAGACTATTGCAGAGCCGCGGCCTTCCACGTCCACTTATGCGCCCAGGATACTCTCGCTGAAGGTTAAGACGGACAAGATCGGCCTTATAATCGGGCCGGGCGGCAAGACCATAAAGAAAATCATAGAGGATACGGGTGCGGAGATAGACATTGACGACGACGGCACGGTAAGGATATATTCTCCGGACAGCGCGGCATGCGAGGCGGCCGCCGGAATAATCAGGGGAATGACCGAAGAGCCGGAAGCGGGGAAGGTTTACGAAGGTACCGTAGTGAAAATTATGGCTTTCGGCGCTTTTGTGAAATTTCTGCCGGGACGGGATGGGCTGGTTCATATCTCCGAACTTGCTCCCCACCGTGTGAACAAGGTGGAAGACGTTGTGAAAGAAGGAGACAGGATTAAAGTCAAGTGTCTGGGGGTTGACGACCAGGGCAGGGTGAAGTTAAGCAGGAAGCAGGCGATGAAATAGGAGAATGAAAATGAAAGCGACAAGGCTCGGTTCTGGAAAAGGTACCGGAATAGGAGAGTCCGTAATAGGAGTTTTTGCACCGTGCGATCCGAGGGTTGACAGGGCGTCAAGAGACAGGGCGGCCAATATCATAAGAATGACTGCCGATACAGTTGCCGAGAACATCAGGAATATAGACGGCACTCCCGTGAAAGTCGTTTACAGTGACGTCCTTATAGACGGAGAAAAACAGGCGGACATCGTTGCCGGCCAGTTCAGGGATGCAAACGTGAATATCCTTGTCGGCACGCCGGACACGTGGGCTTTTCCCCAGCTGACGCTCATCTCTTTCCTGCAACAGTTTTCCGAGGATACCCCGGTGAATCTCACCTGCGGCAATAGCGGTCCGAAACCAGGCGTGGTTTATACCCATGCCTGCAGCGGTGCGGTTGCACAGTACGGCAAGCTGATGCATATCAACGTGGGCTCCTGGCCGGATACCGGGCAGAATCCGGTTATGAGCGGAAAGACCGCGGATGACCTTGTTGACTGGTGCTATGCGGCCCTTGCGTTCAAATCACTGAAGGGCAGACGCGTGGTCATATTCGGGCACGACTCAATGGGAATGGAAACCGCGCTCGCGCACGTCATACCCACGAGAAACACCTTCGGACTTGAAATAACCCGACTTGACATGAAACTTCTCGCAGACATGCTGAATAAGGAAGCATACAACGGCAATGAGCTGAAAGAACTGCGGAACTGGCTGAATACTCTCTGCAAGGGAAGGATAGAATTGAGGAACGAAGAAGACAGCGAACGACTTAACAAGTCCCTTGCCATGTATCTTATAGTAAGGGACGTGATGAAGGACATAAACGCAGTGGGCGGCGGATTCATGAGCCAGCTGGAGTGGGGTTCTGACCGCCGCGGTACACCGCTTCCGGTGGCCGATGCGATGGAATCGCTTTTCAACTCAACGTTTGACCACAACGGAAGGAAAGCGCCACTTCCTTACGCGACCGAAGCGGACGTCCAGGGACTGCTCACGATGCTTTTTTTCACACACCTTACCGCGGGCAATCCTCCGCTTTTCATGGATTTCCGGAAGGTCTGGGAGCCGTGGGAAATCAAACAGCTTGCAAAACAGAAGGGCATTAAGCTGGCCGGCAGGACAATATGGGAAAAGAAGGGATTTGTAGACGGCGACAACTCCGGCAGCGCCTCCTTTGACTGGGCTGCGAAACCAGGTGCATCGTTGAAGGAGATTATGTCAAACGTATCCTTCCCGCTTGCCGACGAGGGATATTTCCCGGGACTGGGGAACTCCGTCACCTTCGTGTCACCCGCGGGCATTGAGGGCATAGCCGGAAGAATGGCATACAGCAGCATGACCAATTTGTTCTCTCTTGTATGGGACGAAGCGCAGACCGTTGAATTGCCGGCGAAACTCTCCGATGCAGTTTGCAGAACGTCAAGTTTCACCTGGCCCCATACTTTTGTCGTTCCGAAATACGCTTCCATGATTGAATACAAGCAGTTCGCACCTGCCAACCACTTCCACATGACCTGGGGTCTCAAGCCCGCAAGACTGGAGTACTGGATGGACATGGTAAACGTCCTGTCCGTGACTCCGTGGCAGACGCGCCCGTCGTTCATTGAGGGCGTGGACAGGCCGACGCCTCTCCTGCATCTCATCAACGGCGGCGAAGTCCAGACCAAGCTCCGGCTTGCCAAATCCTGATTGAATTTCCTGTGTCCGTGCTTTAATTTTACAGGTGTTGACACGTACCATTATTTATGGTAATATAACCATGAATTATGGTAATGGAGGGAGGTCATGATAGAATCTCTACTGGGCAATGGCACTATAGAAAAAATTCTGTTTACTATTGAATCTTACGGACAGGCGTATCCTACGGAATTGTCAAAAATATTCAATATTCCGGTGAACGGTATTCAGCAGCAACTGGGACGTCTGGAAAACGGCGGAGTTGTAGTCAGTTTAATGACGGGAAGAACCAGGCTGTATAAGTTTAATCCGAGATATCCATTTTTGAAGGAACTGAGAGCATTGCTGAATAAGGCGATGGAATTTCTGCCGGAAAGGGAGATTCAACAATACTATAGAAGAAGGACAAGACCGAGGAGAAAGGGCAAACCCCTATGAATGTTGATTGGCAGAAAATTGGGATAACGGAACTTGCTGCGATTATCTCTGTCCATTTGCAGAAGAACGGTATTGAGGCCGTTCTTGTCGGAGGTGCCTGTGTCTCGCTGTATTCAGATAATCAATATATGTCTTATGACATTGACTTGATTACCGCAAGTCCCATCAAGAGAATAGAGCCGGTCCTTAAAAAATTAGGATTCAAGAATACCGGAGGTCGTCTATTTGAAAATTCCCGGTGCAGATTTTTGATTGACTTCCCGGCTCCTCCTGTATCAATAGGAGATGAACCCGTTTTAAAATTCAATCATCTGAAAACACGATTCGGGACAATATGTTTATTGACTCCGACGGATTGTGTGAAAGACAGACTTGCCGCCTATTTCTTCTGGAATGACCGGCAATCTTTGGACCAGGCAGTCATGGTAGCAAAAAGAAACAAAATAAACATGGCTGACATAAAGAGATGGTCTGAGAAGCAGGGCGCAAGGGAAAAGCATGAATCTTTCAGGAAAAAGTGCGGCAGGAAGTCATGAGGGAGAGGATTTTTTCAACTACCTGGGGGATTGTCAGGTTTGTGGTGTCTATGTGAGTGGCGTCCGGGAGCTCTACGAGCGGTGAAATACTTCTTTGCCGGTCCCTTTCGTCTCTCGCGGCAATATCTTTTTCTATCTCTTCAAGATTCCCCGTTACGCCCATTTCCTTCAGCTGGAGATACCTTCTCTTGGCCCGTTCCTTCACGGTAGCGTCAAGAAATAACTTTAACTGTGCATCCGGGAACACCTTGCTTCCTATGTCCCGTCCTTCCATCACGATGGCATGTTTTTCCCTGTACTGCCTCTGCATTTTCCACAGAATCTCGCGGATGGGGAGTATTGAAGCTGCATAATGGCTGTTCTTGCTCACTTCCTCGGTTCTTATCCCGTCGCTTACGTCTTCGCCGTCCAGAAAAACCCTGTATTTCCCGTTCTCCGGGCGCAGTTCTATCCTTGCGGACCGCGCCATCTCAATCATCTTCTTTGCGTCTTCAAAGGGAACTTTTTCTTTCAGCGCCTTCAGGGTGAGCGCCCGGTACATGGCGCCCGTATCAACGTAGAGAAAACCGAGTTTTGCCGCGATGAGCTTTGCCACGGTGCTCTTGCCGGAGCCGGCGGGACCATCTATGGCTACGACGAATTTCTTCATCAGCTTTCCATGATCTCTTTGGACTTTTCCTCTATCTCCTTGTCTACCTCTTTTATGGATTTATCCGTTATATCCTGCACTTCGTCTATACCCTTGTACATGTCGTCTTCGGAGATGGTCTTGTCCTTCTCGCCTTTCTTCAGGTCTTCATTGGCCTTTCTTCTGATTTCCCTGATTTCCACCTTGGCTTCCTCGCCCATCTTGTGCAGTATCTTTACGAGCTCCTGCCTTCTTTCCTCGCTTATCGGTGGGATGGGAATCTTTATCACGGTGGCGTCTGATATGGGATTCAGGCCCAGGTTACTGCTCTGGATGGCTTTTGTTATGTCGTTGAGAACGTTCTTGTCCCAGGGCTGAATCACAATCAGCTGGGGCTGGGGTATGGTGATGGTGGCAATCTGGTTCACAGGCATCCTGGAGCCGTAGTATTCCACGGTTATTCCCTCAAGAAGCGAGAGAGACGCTCTCCCGGCTCTCAAACCGGCGACCTCCTTCTTGAAAAAACTGATGATACCTTCCATCTTCTTTTGCGCTTCACCGAATATCTTTGCTTTCATGGTTGTTTATCCCCCTTTACCCCGAACC
>Ga0116202_10000566_pt1 | contig 20828 bp, 14 predicted proteins | sample LakKivw325mmetaG_FD_94479 | JGI IMG/M metagenome (GOLD analysis project Ga0116202, IMG submission 94479) | Anoxic lake water microbial communities from Lake Kivu, Rwanda to study Microbial Dark Matter (Phase II) - Lake Kivu water 325m metaG | ecosystem: Environmental > Aquatic > Freshwater >... | reverse complement strand
GTAATTGAGAAGCTTGGTCCACGCGTGTTTGAGCTTCCTCCGACAGGTCTTTCACTCTACCTTATCGCTCGTCTCCGGGAACGTGTTGGAGACGTGAAGGTTCACGTGTACCCGGTGGGTTTCAGCTCAGATGTTCCAAAGCCGCCTGACAGGGTACGTGAGCTTTTCAGTAAGAGGAAACTGCGGAATGAGGAGCTTGAGTTTCTCAGAGACTTATCGCTCAGAGCGTATTAGCGATCAAGGAGGGTAGACTATGATGAAGCTGGAGGTGGAGAACGCCTACGGGTTGAGGGGGCGACACGTCTTCTCCTTCAAACCCGGCCTGAATCTGATTCTCTGCAGCAACGCGAAGGGCGCTAGCAGCACTGTGAGGGCGCTCGCTCTCCTAGTGGGCCAAACAGACTTACGCGGTGCGATACATCGGGCCGCAGACGCCGCGACTGTGAAGCTGCATGCGAACGGCAGCGAATATTTTGTGTATCTAAAATATGCTTCGAACCTGCCCGCCATAAAGGAGGCGAACCTGCTGGATCAGAATGCGTTGAACTGCGTCATCGTCAACGAGAAGCATCCTCTCCACTGGCGTCTGGACGCCCAGAGCGTGAAGGAATTCATAACGAATGCGGCGAACCTTTCCAAGCTGACTGAGGAGCGGGATAAGGCGGAAAAGGAGTGTCTGCACCAGCGTCCGCAGCTGAGCAAGGTTGAGGTGACAGTCAAAGGGCTCGAGAAGGTTGAAGCGGAGTACCGTAGGGTGGCGTCGCGGATACAGCAGCTGAAGGAAGAATACGTGAGGCTGCGTTCACAGCTTCCTAGAAAGCAGCCTTCTGAAGAGCAGCAGCGCGCGCAGCAGCGTGCACTCGAGGAGCTTCAAGCACAGCTGATGAGATGCCGTCAAAACATACATGAACGCGAGACGGAAATACTGGACAAGCAGCGGCTTCTCGTTGAAGCTGAAGCCGAGTTGGCTCGGCTGGAAGCCGCCGGGGACGTTTCCTCAATTGAGAAGAAGATTCAGCAAGTCGACGCTGAGCATAAGAATCTGATGCATGATAAGGAAAAGTCCAGCAGGCTCGTCACGTTTGCGTCTGCACTGCGAAGTCTAGGACGCCAAGAAGAATGCCCGGCATGCGCGATCTTCAGCATCCACTCCGACTGGTCCAAGATCTTGGAGGACACGTTTGCTCAGACGCTGGAGAACTATTGGGGACGCGAACTGAACGAGCGTACCAGACTGCAGGAACAGATTGACGACCACATCCGTACCCTGCGGAACCTCCGCAACCTGTCCCGAGGTGCAAGTGACGATATCGCCTTGAAGAGAAGCGTCTGCAGGGAGGTCAGGGGAGAATTGAATACGCTTACCGAGCGTCTCAAGAACGCGCAGCGCGAGTTGGCGACAACTAATTCTCAGTGGAAGGAGCTTTCAAGAGAGTTTGGAGGCGCGGTGGCAGCCCGCAGCAGGGTACAGGATGCGAAACATGAGCTTGCCTTTCTGAGGGAGCAGGCCAAGCAGCTTGAAGTTTCGGTTGAGGAGCTGCGAAACGCTAGGGCAGCACAGCAGAAGCTTACGGATCAGCTGAAAGCCGCCCAGGCAGCGTTCAAGGAGAAGACCGCTGAGCTGCACACAGCCCTCAACGGTGCACGAGAAACCTTCAACAAGACCGCTAAGGCCCTGCTTCTTGAGGTTGGGTTGAAAGGTTTCAAGGAGGTCACGGTTGACGAGAGCTTTGAGATTAAAGTGGTCCGTGAGGGCTACACTGAATCAGCCGCTGAGCTCTCATCAAGCGAGTCAGCGACGTTGACGATCCTGATGACGTTGGCGGCTAAACGTGCATATTTCCCGAAGGTGCCGTTCTTCGCGGTTGACACGATAACGACAAGCTACAACGTCAGCGCGCAGAAACGCCTCATCTCGTTCCTTGAGCGTGAACTAAGCGACCATGTCATCGTGACTCTGCTCGCGCCGAAGGAGCAGGAGTTGAAGGTGATTCAAAGCTTTCCTTCTTCTTCTCCTGAGTCCACTCTGAAGGATTGAATGATTCCGACTAATCAAGCTACACATGCGACGCTTCTTTGTCACTTGAACGCTCAGTTACAGAAAGCACGACAAGAAAGCCCACGATCTTTAGTCGTGGGATGAATTGCCACTCATACCTTAAGAGAGTATGAGAATGGATCTTAGGACGTGTCGCTCGTGAAACTGCAACGGACGATTCATGCTTGTTCTAGACAGGGAAGGTAAGCGGGAAGCTGTCGAACGCGAGTATCATGCTTGGCAGCGTCAACTCGGCGGAAAAGATGAGACGCTCTATTCTGCCACAAAACAGCAAGCTGAACGCCTCCGACGCAGAGTCAAAAAGCAGGACAGGCATGGGCTGAAACGGAAAGAGTATCCGATGATTCTGAGACGTGACTGCGTCAAGGTGCAGTGTCAGAAGGATTCCGTCTTCAAATGGTGGATTCGAATCCCCGTTAATCCGAGAAGCATCTGGGTTCCAATGCAACTCCCCTACGACCAGGAACCGCTCCTAGCGCATGACCTGCGAGAATGCAAACTGATTCGCGGAGAAGATGATGGAGAATGGTACGTGAACATAACCGTGCAGAAGCAGGCACGCTTGAAACGCAGGTATGCAGCGGTTCTGCCTGTGGACATGGGCATCCGTAAGCTCGCCACAACCATCGAGGACGGTAAGCCATGCTTCTACGGCAAAGAGGTGCGGACGATACGAGGACACTACTTCCGTCTCCGCCGCTCCGTGGGCAAGCCCAGCATCATCAGCAAATGGCGGCATAGTGAGCAACGCTCAGTGCGGCATGAGGTTCACGCGATAACGCGGAGAATCGTTGAACATGCCAAACGCATGAACGCGATCATAGTCGTAGGAGACTTGGAAGGCATTCGGAAGCCGAAGCGTGGAAGAAGCTTCAACCGTCGTTTGTCGAGTCAGCCTTTCTACTTGTTCAAGCAGATGCTAACGTACAAGGCGAACTGGGAAGGAATCCGCGTCCTAACGGTTCCAGAAGCCTACACTTCGCAGACCTGTAGCTGCTGCGGTATGAGAGGACATCGTGTCGGTGGAAGATTCTCATGCCCCAACTGTGGATTGGTCTGTGATGCGGATGTGAACGGCGCATGGAACATAGGGAAACGGGCTCATGGCCTGTTGCGCCATGATGCAGGGGACCTATTGGCAGTTCCCAGAACTCTAGCCGTGTGTGAGCCATGAAGGCGCCTCGAATGGTTAGAGAATCCCCCGAATTCATTCGGGGGAGTGTCAATCTCCGGTCAGCTGCGAGATGGCAAGTATTATGACTAGGAAGAAGAATCCGCCCACTAACACGATGAGTGCGGCAGTGTATTCTCCAGGAGTCATCTTTCGCTGCCCTGTACACGTTCCAATCTATCTTTCGCATCTTAAAAGAAGAGGGCAGGAGTCAGCGTCATAGTGGCGTAGCTTGCGAGTAAGAATGGTATTGCAGGCATGGGCAGCTGAACCCAGTCGCCCTCTCTTGGTTCCTCCTCCTTCTCAGTGTCGGTGAACCATGTGAATCTTCCAGTCTTCTCCGAGTAGATTTTTCCTCCTGCTTCCGGATGGAAGGGAGCAGGATGTTTGACGGCGACTGTTAGTAACAGCGCGGCTGCCGGCGCGCCCAGCTTCTCGAGCTTCTCCGTGTATGATCGGTCTCTTCTCTGCCTCTTCAGGTTGACGACGCAGGCAACCGAAATATGCGTGACTATTAGGGCGATGAATGCGTAGGTCAGCGTGAAGAACGCTGCTTGAGGAGTAAGTAGCGCGACGCTCATGACTGCTAAGCCATCTGCGCGGCCCATGGCGCCTGTGATGAAGACCACTAGCCCCAGAATCATCCAGACGGCGGCCAGTGCTAGGAGGAGGGTGTTGACGCGCCCTGTGAGGGTGGACCATGCGGTGAATGGTATGCCGTACGCTAGCGCGGGCATCCAAACCCAATCTTCCACTTCGAGGGTTCTGATGTCTGATGCTGTGGCGGCGGCGAGTGTCACAAGTCCTAGCAGCCATGCGGCGAATGCTGGTAAGCTATCAGGCTGGAGCATGTGGCGTGTCGGCGGATCTTGAGGCGCTGGCTAAAAGCCGGCGAATTCAGATTCACGGCGGTGAAAGCTAAGCCATGGTCGAGTATACTCTGGAGCATATGATATTCAGCGTCTTTCTGGTGGGTTTTCTCATCTTCACGAGTGCGTTTGCGATTCAGTATGCTGGTGCACAGGCGCAGGTGACTCTGCGCGTTGAGTTGAGGAATGTTGTATTGCTTGTGAGGGAGGAGCTCTTGGACATCTACAGGGCAGCGGATGCGACGGAGGCGTCTCGTCTCGTAGTTTCGGTCCCGCTGCCTCAGGCTATTCAGGGAAGATCGTACATGGTCTACCTGTTCTCGAACGGTACCTTGCGCGGAGTCGTGGAGCAGGCGATGTTTGATTCGAAGCTGCCTATCCTCGACAATGTGGTCTGGGATCAGAGTATCTTCAGGAGCGGTGGGGGAACGATTCAGGTTACCGCCGAGTATTTGGTGGCAAATGGTTCCGTGCAGCTCGCGATAGCTTAGAAGCCGCCGGGTAGTGGCAACGTGATTATCAATGGGGGGCCGTAGGTGCTAACGGTCACGGTGTACAGGTTTCCGATGCGGGTCACAACGACGATGTACAGGTCCATTTTGTTCTGTTGGTTCTTCACTGTTTTTCCCTCATTTGTCTGGCTGGCTTTCAGGTTTGTGGTCTCGTGAAACGTGATGCCGGGCTGCCACGCGGCATCTGTGAGCGTGCCGGTTTCGGGATGGGCGTCAGCTACGCTGCGTAGCTGTCCTTGTTTGACGTGTGTTATGAGGGCGCCTTCCTGCGGGAGGCTCTCGTCAAATTCGACCTGTATGCGTGCCTCAATCAGGTAATATTCGTCTTCGCTGAGTCGAACGAGCACTGCGGAGCATGCGTCAGCTTCCGGCGGCAACTCGATGGGTCTGACGTCGAATGTTTCCTGTTGATGACTGGCGGTGTCTACCTCGCAGATGTATTCCCACTTCAACCAGCCCAGCGTGAGGCGTGACCAGGCGGTTAATTCGGAGGGTTCAGAGCCTGGTGGGCTGCCTAGCCATGCGCCCCGGGCCATGAGGTCCCATGGTCCAACTTTCTCGTTCGTTCTGTCATACAAGTCTGGTAGGCCGAGGAGATGTCCGAACTCGTGGGCGTAGACGCCGAGCGTTCCGAATCCGCGTGCCTCATATTCTGGGACGACCGCAAATCTGTTGAATGTGCCGTGGGCGGTCTCAACCGCGTAGTCGAGGTACGTTACGGACCATATGTCGTCTTGTCGTCCACTCGATTCCTGTCCGGGACCGGCGTGGAGTACGAAGATGCTGTTGTAGGCTGCGGTGTCCTCCGTAATCATGGGTGCGGCGTCACGCAGCATTTTCCATGTGTCAGGCATCATGCTTCCGCCTGAGGAGTCTATGAAGGGGCCGTTGTCGGCTCCGTAGTAGGCAGCCTTCATGGGCAGCATGATCCATTCTGTTACTTTGCCGGTGACTGAGGCTGCACCGTAGGAGACTGTGCTGTAGTATCTGTTCAGTTGGCCTATGGTGTGCTCCGTGACCTGTTCGGTCGTGAGTGTATGCGCTTGATCTGGGAATTGCACCGCGATTACGAGTAGGCTGACCGTTCCCAGCAGGATAATGTCGGACATGTTTGGTGGAGCAGCGCCGTACGCTGAGACTGGCGCCAAGTCCAGTTGCTCCGAGGCGCCTGTGGCGGCAGTGATGTTCCAGAATGTTAAGCAAGCAACGGTCGCCAGCGCTATGAGTATCCTGCGTATGTGAACGGGCAAAGCGGCTCATTGAAGAGTCATTGCGGAACGTAAAACGCGGAGAGTCGCCGGTTCGACTTTAAAGTGTGCACGCTGATTTTCAGCGATCGGGCTTGAAGCTGCGCTTCTCCGCTCTCTGCATTTTGCTTCCGCTCATCTTCTTTCTGTCGGTGTCTGCCAGCGTAAACGTGGTGACCACGGCCGATTATGTTCCTCCGCTTCCGCTGAAAGTTAGAAGCGAAGTTGCTGAGTCGTCCTCGAGTATTCTGCTTCTGCCGGCATCTCCGTCTGGCGTGTACGCGTCATCTTCGTCAGGCAGTCTCACCGGAACGCAGAAGGTTCTTGTTCTCACCGTTCAGTTTACGGACCTGAGTCACTCGACTACGGGCAGAATTGAGGAAACCGTGTCCGACCTGTCCAAGTACTGGCAGGACGTAAGCTACGGCAAGATCTCGTTGGCCGCGACGTTCTCGGCGAAGTGGTACATGCTCACGCAGACGCATGCGCACTACGGTGCAAATCCTGAAACCTCATCGAGGAAGATTGAACTCATCCAGGACGCCGTCTCGCTGGCAAGCGGCGACTTCAGTTTCGGCGACTTCAGTTTCCTCATCATAGTTCATGCTGGCGACAGTGAGGGGCACTCGATGAAGGCGGCGGACATATGGTCCGCCGGAACCATCGGACGTGGGACCGTCACAACCTCACAGGGATCCTTCCTGCTCGGCGTCTCTATTGTGGCTGAGAAGGATCCGGTTGGAGCATATGCGCATGAGTTAGGCCACAACTTCGGGTTGCCTGACCTTTGGGACTACAAGATAGCGAGCAGCTCCTGTCCGTGGTGTGACACATTCGTTGGCGAATGGGACCTGATGGCGCATGGCTGCTGGAGTGGGAACGGCACTACGCCGGCGCGGTTAACTTCTTGGTCGCTGATGAAGCTTGGTTGGCTTGACGGCTCAGCCATCACCGTGGTTAAGGCAGGAGATAAGAGCCAACAGCAGCTGCGTCCTCTAGCCTCCGCTACGCCTTCAGTAGTCAAAGTCACGATTACGGACTCAACGTACTACCTGGTTGAAGCAAGAGAGAAAACCGGTTGGGATAGAAACCTGCCTGATGAGGGGATTCTCATCTTCTACGTGGATGACAGGAAAGGCAGCGGTGAAGGGCCTGTCCGCTACAAGGGTCCCTCCAACAACCTCAACAAAGCGTGGAAGGCGAACGAGTTCTTCGTGGATGAAGCGAATCAACTGATCGTAGCGACCGCTGTCGACACGAACTTCCAGATCACAACGTACGGTGCATCTGCGTCTGGGACTTTCGATGTCACAATAAACGCGCCCTATCCTGACCTGCCCATAGTCTTCGATGGGAAAGAGTATCGAACCAGCCAGGGGGGCAGCGTAGTCATCAGCAGCGTCACATTCGGAGCGCATAACGTTACGACTCAAGGAATCCACATGGTCGACCGAGGCGTCAGAGGCGTTTTCTCAGCGTGGAGTGACGGGGATACAAGTAACCCACGTACGCTTGTAGTGCTCGCGAACATGAATGTGACCGCCATCTACAAGACGCAGTTCCTCCTCACGCTCGTTTCCGAAGTACCTGTGAACGGAAGCGGATGGTATTATGCAGGCAGCAAGGCCCCGCTCAAGGTGGACCAGTATGTTGACTATGGCAACGGGACTCGCCGTGCGTTCACCGGATGGAGTGGAGACTACACTGAAACTTCTCCGTCAGCAGAGTTAGTGATGGACACGCCGAAAACCGTCACCGCGAACTGGGCAGTGCAGTATCAGCTGACGATCCTGAGTGACTACGGTAGCCCTGAAGGCGCCGGCTGGTATAATGCACATGAGGCTGCGCAGGTCTCGGTCGCGAGCACCGTTGACATCTCCTCTGGTGCAAGAGTCAGATTCTTGAGTTGGACTGGTGACGCGTCACGGACAGAGACAACGTTCTCACTCACCGTGGACAAGCCGAAAACTTTGAAGGTGAACTGGCAGCTTCAACATTTGGTTTCGATAAATCTCGTTGACGGGAACGGTCAGTCTCTAGCCAACCCTCCTCCAAACCTGGTCTTCACCTATGGAACATCACAGTTGGATCTCCAAGGGGGCGGAGAGGTTTGGCTTGATGCAGGCAACTACACGCTTAACAGCGCCTGGTGGCACGGTGTCGACATCGCAATCGCGGGAGCCAAATACGTCACGTCGCCGAATGCTGTGTGGCAGACCCCTCTACACGTCTACAGTGTAACCGCTAACGTGAGAAGCATCATCACAGGTTTGCCTGCCAGCCATGCGGCGGTGACGCTCATCTTAGCCGACGGGGAAGCATTGAACGCCACAACAAACATGGAGGGCGTAGTCGTCTTCTCACAGGTCCCCGGTGGAGAAAGCTACCCTGTGAAGACGACGGTGCAGTATCTGCCACAGCAGTTCACGGTCACCGTTGAGTCAAAGAACGCGGAAGTGACGGCAAGGGTGCCGGTGCCGTTGGAGCTTGGAATCATCGCAGGCCTAGTTCTAGTAGCAGTTCTCATCGCGTTTCTGAAGAGGCGGAGAGGCGCGGAAGCGAAGGAGAGGCTGCGGCGGAGAAGGAGAATCGTGCGGAGACTGAAGTCAAACCCACTGCGGAACTACTTGAAAAACCTGTAGCCGGCGGCTCCGACTCGTTAGGTTGAACCTGCGCTTTAAAACGAGTCCGAGATCTAATTTCAGGTGTCTCATTGTTGAGGTTACGGGTTCAGGCGCCTCTGATTGTTGGCCTGATGCTTCTTTCAGTGCTCGCGGCTATGCCTGGATCAGTGATGGCCGGGGCGACGTACTCGCTTTCCGTGTCGCCCTCATCTGATACTCAGTATCAAGGCGAATCCTCGATATTTGTGGTGATAGTCAAAGACCTAGGAACCGGCCCGAACGTCACCTTGCGAGTTGCCGTCAAACCGTCGTTGCCTGCTGACCAAGCTTTCTTCGTCCAGTTTGGTCCAACATTCAATCAGGCATCCTACAATGCGACGCTGATAATCACGTCGAAGGCGAGTACCCCGCCGAATTCCTACCTGTTTGTGATCGAAGCCAACTGTACGGACGCACCTGAGGTTAAGCAGGTCTCGCTGACGGTAAACGTTCAAGCAGGCTCATTCACAATAACTCCTACGCCCACGTCGCGGTCCATCAGTAAGGGTGACTCTGCAGAGTTTGACCTACACGTTCAACCTGTCGGAGCCTTCTCTCAGATAGCGTACTTGAACGCTGACCCGCCTAGCGGCTTCGCCGGCTTCGGCATCATCACGAATATTGCGCCCAGTCAGAATATTCCTCCGTTCACCGCGAAACTTCAGGTCTACTCCACCAACGCTACGCCTTCAGGCTCGTATGTAGTCAACGTTGAGGGGCGCATCGAATTTGACACTGGTCCTCTCGTCTACTCGGCAGGGGTGACACTGATTGTTGGAAGTGCCAACTTCACAGTCTCTGTTTCTCCCACAAGTGAGACTGGATATCGCGGCCAAACGGTGCAGTACGACGTAACAGTGGGGGCTGTCGGGGCTTTCCATCAGCCGGTCACGTTGAGTACGCCGAATCCGCCCGCCGGATTAACTGCTAGCGTAAGTCCATCGGAGAATGTTCCATCCTTCACTGCGGCGCTGTTGGTCTCCATTGGCGCATCGGTGACTCCGGGGACCTTCTCGATTACGGTGCGTGGAACGAGCAGCGGCGGCGCGGTCTTCGAGGCTACGACATCTCTCACCGTAAAGGCTTCGGACTTCGATATTGCTCTCTCGCCGTCAGACCAAGGCGCTATGCGTGGCCAGACCGTATACTATCAAGTCAATGTGACCACGACATCATCACATACGCCCGCCATTGACCTTGTGATTAACCTGCCAAGTGGCATGCAAGCCGTGCTATCGAAGACACATGCGGTCGCGAACTTCTCGGCGACTCTCGCGGTCACGGTAACTTCGACGGCGGCGCCTGGCTGGCATCTAATCATAGTGCAGGGGCAGAGCGGTGACCTGACAAATTATGGTGCCGCAAACCTCTTCGTTATCCTGCCGGACTTCACAGTCACGGCGACCCCTGGATCTACGGCTGTGAGTCAAGGAGAATCCGCTACATTCACGATACATGTGCAAACGGCTGGAAGCCCATACACTTCCGTTGTGAGTTTGACCGTAACTCCGCCTGCCGGCAAGGAGATAACCGCGTCCGTAACTCCGGACAGTAGCTACTTGAACTTCTCCGCGACGATGATCGTCACCACATCCTCGAATACGCCGACGGGGACATATGTTATCTCGATCGCTGCGTCTGGAAGCGACGGTATCTCTCACCAGACGATTGTTACGTTGACGGTCGGTTCCTCAAGCTTCTCGGTGACAATCACGCCAGCTACGAAATTCGTCTATCAAGGTGAGACGGCGCAGTTCACAGTATCCGTTGAGAAGACCGGCGTGTTCAGTGATACTGTGAGGTTGACGGCGGCTGAGGCGTCTGGGGAGATGTCTCCTGCAGTTGGGCCTTCGACTGGTACGCCGCCATTCTCGGCAACGTTGCTCGTGAGCACGGACCTGACGATGGTGCCAGGCGACTACGTCATAACCGTCACTGGGGAGGGGGGCGGCCAAACTCAGGAGGCAGGGGTCATACTCACGGTGAAGCGTGCCGATTTCGCTGTGGAGGTTTCTCCCGCGTCGGTGAGCGTCTACCAGACTCAAATGGTAACCTATACGATCACGGTCTCGCCTGTCCCGTTCTTCCCTGAAACGGTCGTATTCAAGACGCCTAAGGTAAGCCCGAGCGCGACGAACATGACTGTGGTGGTATCGCCGACTTCAGGTATCGTGGGAACCGCAGGCTTCACAGCCGACCTGATCGTGTCGACAGGCAAGAACACTGCCGTGAATACGTACGCCATTACTGTTGAAGCGTCGGTCGGCGTAGGCGTGCCAGGCGGCACTTGGGCTCACTCGGTCTCCGTGATGCTGAATGTCATGGAGAAGCCTCCTGACTACTATGTGAAGGTGCGTACGAGCGGCCTATCGTCTGAAGGATACACGACCGTCTACGTTGACGGGAAGGATCAGGATGTCGAGTTGAACGATGCGGCGAATGTGACTGAGGTCGGCCCGTTCGATGGTCTCTCAACCCACACGGTCAAGGTTGAGTCGGTTGTCGATTTGGATACTGTGAAGTTCACTTGCGATGCGTACTCGGCGACTGTCAGCGCCGCTACGAAGTTGACCTTCAAGTATCAGAAATGGTACCTTATTCAGTGGCGGACAAGCGGGCTTCCGTCTGGGAAGTCCGTCATCATCAAGGTCGGCGGCACCTCGCATACGGACACGGTGCCCCTTGACTTGGAGACCTGGGCGAAGGCGAGCAAGAGTCTATCATTCGAGCTTGTTTCCCCCAAGAACATTCAGGTGGAAGGGAAAGCCTACACTTTCACGCGTTGGGTGAACTCTGCCGGCTCACCGATCACGTCGCCTGTAACCGTCACGAAAGCAGACACCTTCACTGCTGAATATACGCGGTCCCTCTTCGACGTGGCGGTGTATGATGTGCAGGGCGCGAATATCACTCTCGGTTCGGCTTCGTTGCAGGTCCCAGCTGGTGGCTCGGTGAGGTTTACTGTGAAGGCTGGAACATACTCGCTCTCGACGAGTCAGGTGCTCAGCGGAACAGAGGTGTCCGGAATCGTGTTCAAGTATTGGGTTATCCCGAAGGGTAGCAACAAGACCGTCACAGCGAATCCGGCCAGCCTCACCGTCTCAGCCGACATCGAGGTATCCGTCGTGAGGTCTGAGCAGGTCAAACTCACCATCGTAAGCTCATACGGCACGGTGACAGGTGCAGGTTGGCATGACCTCGGCTCGATAGTGCAGTTCAGCGTGGACGAAAGCGTCGCGGTCGACTCGGGCACAAGGTACTACTGCACAGGCTACACTGGTGACGCTTCAGGCTCCGTGAACTCTGGTACGATTACGATGGATACTGCGAAGACGATAACGTTTCAGTGGAAGAAGCAGTTTCTTCTGACGATAGTAAGCCAGTATGGTACGAAATCGGGTGACGGCTGGTACGATGAAGGTGCCAGTGCCCAGTTCCATGTGGCCGCTACGGAAGAGGCGGGAACACGCTGCATCCTCGTAGGCTGGGCTGGAGACTATGCAGGCACGTCGCCGTCAGGCTCAGTCGCTATGAACAGCCCGAAGACAGTGACCGCGAGTTGGAACCGTGAATTCAAAACTGAGCTTAGCTTCCGCGACGGAGAGGGCCAGCCGCTTGAGAAGTCTCCATCGGAGCTCGTGCTCTCAGGCCCGTCAGGCACGGCTACATTCACCGAGCTCAATGAGACTTGGCTTGCAGAGGGTAGCTGGTCAGTTGTGCAGGTCATCTACATTGGCGCCGATGTCTCTGCAGGCGGATCCTACAGTGCAGCCTCTCCAAACGGCAGCTGGGAGATACCCGTACGAGTCTACACGCTCACGGTGTCGGTGAAGTCGACGCTGTTCCGGTCGTCTGTCTCGTCGACGGTGTCGGTGGCCTTACCGGACGGCTCCGTAGCCTCGTCGTCGATAAGCGGGGAAGGGCAGGCAGTTCTAGCGCAGCTTCCAGCCGGCACATATCAGGTGCAAGCAACAGGCGGGGTCGTCCCCGGCTCGATGACGGTTCAGCTGGATCAGCCTCGTGATGTTCAAGTGCAGGTAATGGGATTCGCGGATGCCGGCATCATCGTGGCGCTCGTAAGCGTCTCCGCTGTCTCGGCTGTGATGTACCTCCGCTGGAGACGAAGTCACCCGAGACGAGAAGCCGGGGAGGAAGGGGAAGAAGTAGAAGAAGGAGAGGAGGTTCCGCCTCCGCCGCCTCCTGAAGAAGCGCCTCCTCCTAGTGAAGAGCCCCGTTCGCTCAAGGAGTTCTACGAACAAAGCAAATCTCCGTAACGCTGCTGGGTCACAGCGAAGATAATCTCGGGGAAGGTTCACCGCCAATCTAGTGTTGGGTGAAATCCGAAATGGGTAGGAACAGTCTCGTGAATGCTTGCGTGGTACTCAGCGGCCTCATCATGGTCGGTGTCGGCGTATCCTCTTCTGACGTTGGCGTGAAGGTTGGCGTGACGCTCTGCGGAATCGTTGCTATACTCGTCGCCATCCTCGGGATCATAAACGGAATACTGAGCAGTCTAGGTATACGCTTCCCAGAAACCGGAGAAGAAAACAAGCGAAAACGCCGTTTCTGCCCCAAATGCCTCACCCGGGTCAAGACGGTGATAGCGCCCGACCGGTCAGGCTTCCGCTACTGGTGTCCAAGCTGCAAAGAAGCGGTGTCGGTTCCGACCACCTCGAAGCGGCTTGAGAAACTACGCCCTCCAGAGAAGCGTCGGGCCTTGGCTGAAGAAGAAGACGATTGACGCTCTTTGTAAGGCGTAGATTTGCTCTTTTTAAGTGGCGCCTGGAAACTGCACGGTGGATTGGATGCGTGCCTTTCCCGGGGATTCTCTCAGAAAATTACTTCGAACCTTGGTTGTTTGGCTGGCTTTCGTGCTTGTTAGAGCTCTGCCAGCTCTGCCAATTGTGTTCGCACAAACTGATGTCACCCAAACAGTAGTAACTCTCGTCTACCAGATAATCGGTGCATGCTACGCTATCCTGATCCCGCTGATTCTAGTTGGCATAATGATGGGTTACGTGCAGATCGCTGGGCCCTGGGGCCTACAGACGGTAAAGAAGTCAGGTCGAGGACAGCTTGAGATGGGTTTCATAACGCTCTTTCTCTTTCTCATCACTCCCGCCCTCATCGCCCTCATCACATGGATCGGTACGAGCCTAGGCGGCAGCTGGGAGCCATGGCTGCATCCTCAACCATAATCCAGTGGGCTCGCCCGATATGGTGCCTCCGCCGCCTCCGCCACTGCCGCCCCCTGTCGCTCAGGGGAACGCTGTTCTTCTGAGTCTCGCCTTCGACCTCGCGACGCTTTCGTTGTTTCTCGGCTTCATTTTGAGGACGCTTCCTTACCGTAGGTACCGAAACGCAGGCAATGAGTTGATAGAGGATGGTTACATCTCGTTTGCGCTTATCACCATGATCAACGGAGTCGTGGCCGTATCAAGCCTGATTGGTTTCTTCCTATATGGCGACGCGTCGACGGCCGCTGCGTATCAAGGCTACTATGCATATGTCACAGGTGCAAAGAACGGGGCCTTCGCGATAATCGCTGCCATTGGAGGAGTGCTCTGGGCGCTTGGCATGGCCAATGTGGGCGTAGGTATTGTTGCGCCGGGGGTGCAGCCTTTTCTTCCGTTGAGTTTAACGTTTCAAAGTCAGATAGGGCCCTGGCTCAGCATGGTTCAGGCAACGTACTCGTTGATGGTGATGCTTGAAAGTGTGGCGCACATCCTTCAAGAAAGGCTGCTGGTCCTTGTAGCTTTCGGCTGCGTTCTATACGCCGTTCCGAAGAGGCTTACCCGTGCTGCCGGAGGCGCCATGATCGCGTGGCCGTTAGTCTTCTACTTCGGTTTACCTTTCATGCCAATATTCGTCAACATGTATGGGTCGGCAACGTACCATGAGATGGCATGTACTCTTAGAGCCTGTCCCGCCTTCGACAGCCTTAATCCGTTGAGCGGCAACTGGCAAACAATCATGTCCGGCCTTCTGAATTTTGGGGCGCTAATCAGTGAAGACGCCGCAGTGCTCATATGGACAAACTTCTTCCTTCCGCTGCTGTGGATAGGAATTCTATCCCTTGCAGCTGCGGGTGTCGGAAGACTGTTGGGTGGATACGTTTCTCTGATTGAACGCGTATTATAGGCAGTACACTAGACGCCCCGCTTTAAGGCGCCCCAGAAGAGACCCAACGGCCAGTGGCGTCTTTGGACTTGTGGTCCTCCGGATATGCTATCCTGGCTTTTGGATTAGCATACGTGACATTCTTGCTTGGGATTCTGCTGGTTTCTTTTCCGGCGCCTGTACGGTGGATGCGGCAGGCAGGTTTCGAGCTGATTGCAGACAGTTACGCGGCAGTCTTTCTTTTCACTATTCTCGTAGCCCTCTTTGCGAGCGGTCAAGCAATTCTTGAAGCAGTTTATCCGCCTTTCTGCTACGTCACTGAATGTGCATGCTATGGACCTAACGCGTACAAGGAGGTCTGTTTCTGCACTTCATGTACTCCAGGATGGAGTGGAAGTTTAGCTTGGCTGAGTAAAGAGAAGACCGATGTTATTCTAGTCATAACGGAACTGTCGGCGCCGAAAAGCCTTCTTCAGGCGATCGGAACATTGGTGCCGAACGTTCCAGGCCTGTCTTTTGCAGCGCAGGCTATCATATCTGAAACCCAGACATTGTACGAGCTGGCCACGGCGCCGATTAACAACATGCTGATGGCTTACGGGCTCACACTAGTTGGGCTGGACTACACGTTTAGTTTCCTGCAAGCGTACTGGTGGCAGCTCATCTTTCTCGGGGCGGTCTTCTGGGCGGTACCTGCTCGGATGGGTAGAATTGTCGGAAGCTGGATGATTGCATTTCCTTTGACGTTCTATTTTGGGTTGCCAGGCCTCCGCCTATTCATAGGCTGGTTTACAGGCTACGAGAGTCTACTGCTTGCCTTCAACGCGACTGCGCTCGGCAATATTGCCAAAGCAATAGTGACCGCCAATATTCTTGACGTTCCCGGCGTCGTGACAAACCTGCTGCAGGCAGGTAATGACTTTGCAGGATACATGGTTCTACGTACGCTAGCGTTAGGACTCTACATGCTTCTTCTTGGATTGGTGTCGAGTGGCATTGCGTCGGTTCTATCGCATGCTTCGGTTCCAACGGTTGAAGGGCTGGAGTGAGGTGATGCAGGGATGAGTGGCGTCACGGCTGCAGAGTTAGGAGGGCTACTTGATCCCACGATACTGCTGAGTTTGGGGCTGTCCCTCGTTACGGCGCAGATGATGATTGGTTGGGTGATGTGGAGTCTGCCAATTCCTGGAGGCCGCTTCAAAGAACCGTCGGTGCGTCGTTTCGGCTACGCGTATGATACGAGAAGTAAAGTGAGGTCGTTCGGGAGGATGATGATTGAAGACGCCTACGTGAATGTGTTCGTTCTAACGGTTTTCTCTGGGCCGAACTTGGTGCTTTCGCTTGTCAGCGAGCTTGGATGGGGTAGTGCGGCGGCAGCGTATGAGAACTTGTACGCGTCTCTTGGCATAGGTTGCTGCAGCGTGGGGAGCACAGCGCCCCTATGCGTTGGAAGAGGAGGCCTATGCGGCGTTCCCACTGGTGCAGGTTTGCTCGCGCAGATGCTGGCAGGGTACCGCTACGCATTCTGGTCTGCTGTAACTGCGGTGCTTGTTCTCATAGCTGTAGTGATCGGGATAACGATTGTAAAGGCGCTTGTTCCGCTGATCGTCGAATCTGTGATTCCCCCCGTTCCGGGAATCGGGGACCTTGCGAAGATAATCAGTGGTAAGATCGCTAAAATGGTTGTTGAGTTCGCAGGAAGCATGGTCACCATTTTCGCGCAGGTTTCAACTGCGATGTCCCTTCTCGTCATACTGCCGATTCTAATTTTCATTCCCTTTGCGACCTACTTGATCTATGGCATATATTTCTTGGCAAAGTTCATTCAAGTGCTCTGGCCGCTGCTGCTTTCGCTTGGAGGTTTCTTATATGGGCTTCCGGCGCGATTTGGCCGAAAATGGGGCGCCGTACTCATCGCGACGACGCTGGTGCTTTACGTTGGTCTTCCATTCATGCCTGTCTTCGTGAATTCGCTTAGTTCTACGCAAGAGGCAAACGCGAACCTTCAGAAACTGCAACAAGAATATGATAAGGCGTTGTACTATCTGATGCAAGGCAGCGGTGCCGACGTGACATTCCATGTCGCACCGCGCTTGTATGGACCTGGCGGCGACCCTTACATGTCGGCGCCTGACTTTGCACGTATTCAACTCTCAACTGCAGGTGCGCCTGATCGGTATCTCTGGACCGACGGGACTGGTACGCGACAGTACTTTCTGCCGCCAGGCACATACACGGTCAAAGCGGCTTGGTGGCATGGGGTTCCAGTCACATTCAACGGTACTGAGACAACGTTCACGATCATTGAAGAGGATATCAAAGTAGGTCGAATGAAGTTCATCACGTTGACGGCAGACGTGTACAGTTTTCGTTTCACCATGGGCGGCAATAGCGGTACCATTTTCTTCCCTGTTGGCTGGAGGATGTGGGGTGACGCGTGGTCCAATGCTAGAGTTTACAGCATGGAACTTGACGAGACAAGCGTTAGCTTCACCTTCTATGCAGACGTCTTCATCATATCTGGATACCAGTTCTTCATGTTCGTACAGCAGAACGTTGCGTACACCGATCTGCTCGACGGTGCACTACCGGGCTTGGGGGTCAAAATGGAGGTTAGAGATCCGCACTTTAATACCATGTGGACGGACGGAACGGTCTATCGGTACCGCGGGATCGTGGTCGGGCTTCACGGAGGCTATCATACTTTCAGAGTTAACGTGAACAGCGTAGGGCCGGCGCCGCCTGTACCTGCAATGGAAGATGAGGATCCCTACGCCTTAGACAAACTGCAGAATCCCATGTTGCCGAAGCCTGATGAAGCGCAGGCTCGCAGTTTAGGCTTGTACTATGCAAGTACGCTAATGCTGCCTGTCATCTTCGTCTATGTGGTTCTCGTAGGTTTGGCAGCAGGGATCGCTAGAACCATCAAGGGGCGAACATTGATTTGACCGCTGCCTGTCCATCCGGAGCTACAATATATGGGCAGGTGCTCGCGCTCAGTCTAGGCCTTGCGACTCTGAGTGTTCTTCTCGGTTTTGTTCTGATATCGGTTCCAACTGGGGCAAGCAAGCGGCTGAAGGCTGCCGGGTACACGATGATGATGGATGGTTACGCGTACTTGGTGTTCATGACGATAATCAACTCGGTCTGGCTGTTCATGTCTCTTGCATTGTCTCTGCTTAGGCCAGGTGCTCCGATAGCAGATCCGCAGGCGACAGTGGAAAGCATGTATGCAGGATACAATCAGATGCTTAACCCGGACGGCCCTTTCAAAATAACGCTTCGGCTCATCTATGAGGCCATAGGTAACTATCTGACCGCATATACTTGGGTTCCCATAATTGGAAGCGCTCAAACCCGCATGCATTGGAGTCTCATCAATCCAAGTCTGCAGATGCTTAACATCGCGTTGTTCGTAACGACCATACTGTACTTTCTTGGGCAGTTCATACGTTGTGCATGGCTAAGTTTCGTTGCGTTCGGCGCTTTCATCTACGGTCTGCCGGGGCGGGTTGGGAGAAATCTCGGTGCGGCGCTCATTGCGACGATGCTCGTCTTCTATGTTGGCTTGCCGTTCATGCCCAGCTTTGTGGGCACTCCCGAACAGCCGGGAATGCTCGTATTGCCCACGCTTCCTCGAAGCGAGAACATGACTCGCACATATTTGGATGATTCAACTAGGCTGCTGCTGGAAGCTCAGCAGGCTCATGCCGGATATGTTTCATACACGCAGTCTAACGTTTACATTAGCGTAGAGCAGGGTTATCTTCCAGACGGAACTAAGCTGACCGGCGGCTATACAAGTAATTATCTCATCTACTTGACGAATGGCACTGACACTTGGAAACTTTGGACTGACGTAAACGGGCAGCGGACTCACAGGCTACCTACAGGCGACTACTGGATTACAGACATAATCTTCATCGGGCAGCACCTGCATTTCCGAGGGGGTCAGGACATTCGCATCGAAGAATCCTCGAACGTTACAGTGCCAGTTCAGCTTCCAATTTATGGAGTACGAGCGGCCTATGAAGGACGTGAAGTAGAAGGCTACATTGACCTCGAGCAGACTACAGCTCAAATGCTCTCCGTCGCCCGTGATGTCACTGGCACCAAGTACACGGTCCAAGTAAACGTGAGAAGCGAAAGGGACCAGCTCGTAGCCTACTACGATAAACGTGCGGACTTGAAGTTTACTTGGGAAGAACCATGCACACCGATAGGAACGACTGTTAGTTGCGGACTTGGGCCCTGTGAAAGCTTTGCAGGGATAACCAATATGGGGGACGATGCAAGACGATGGGTTGTTCCAATGCGGATTGACCGCTACTCGGAATGTCCATGTGGTAACTGCACCCTCTGCCAAACGTGTACGACTTCGCTTCCGCAGGTCCATACGTTAACCATCGTGACAAATTTGGTTATTCCAATGCTTGAGCTTCCTCAACAGTTTCCGAAGGAAATGAAGGATGAAGACCCGCAGTTCAGCTTTGAGTTGGTGCACTACCAGGACCTTTCACAGAAGGGAGTTACGTCACTGCGTGAGCTTGCGGACTACGCTGCGAGGGTGGCTCTGGAGATGATTTTAGCGCCTTTGCTCTTTCTTCTGCTCTTAACGCTAATTGCTATAGGGATTGCGAGAGCGCTGGGTGGCGGGAGAGGCTTGCCGCTACCGGGTGTGTAGAGGTGCCTTGAATGGCGTTTGTACAGGGCTGGTACTTCGGCTTAGCTTCCATGTTCGCGTTGCTAATGTACATGCTAGGCTTTCTCCTCCTAGCCATTCCTTTGCCCAAATCAGCCGGTCTGAAACATCACGCGCGGAAGATGATACATGACGGATTCAGTCTTGTCGTAACGATTTTCATCCTCAACATTTTCATGACGATCGTTCTGAGTTGGCAAGATGTGGTCTGGTGTGCGATCTACGGTACGCCAAGCAACTGTGGAATAGTAGGCATCGAGGCTTTTCATAAGGACGCGTACCGGCTTGTGGTGGAGGCGCATCAGCATAACGTTGACGCACTGAACACGTCAGCAATTGGCATGACGACGGTGCTTATTGAGGTTTCGATACTCACGGCGCTGGCAGGAGGCGTCATTGGATGGGGTACGCTTCCGCTTGCAATCTATAATGGTATGCAGGGCGGCGCTCAGCTGGCTACACAGCTGGCTTACATCCTTTCGCCCGTGAGCAGCTTGTATGGCACAGCGTTGCTTGTCAGCACATTCGTCGTCTACTTTGTTGAGTTCATTTTCAATAACTGGGCGCTTCTCGCCGCATTCGGCATCCTGCTAACAATAATGCCGTTCAACATTGGTAAGAGAGCCGGTTTCTTTCTGATTGCCTTCCCGGTCGTGAGCTACGTTATGATTCCTCTCTATGCTCTCCTCGGCCCGATCATGGCTGAGAGTATTGCAGGGGTTGCAGGAGCTACTGGTTGGAAAGTTATCCAATCATACGTCGATCCTGCGGTTGTGGGGATGGCTCTAGCGGCTCCTGTAACGTACCTGACCTTCACTACGCTCGCCATGAGTGGTTTAGCCGCATTCACCGGTGCATCAAGCATCCCTCTCCGTGGGTTACCAACAAACATTGGACAGATGAGTCATCGGTGGATAGAGGAGGCAAAACGTGTCATGGCAGGTAGCCCTGAAGCGAAACAGGCAGGGCATGGTGTACTGCACACAGCAAAGAGTCTTGCTAAAACAGTCAAAGCTCAGGCTGAGATGGTGAAGCGTGGACCTGACACTCTCAAGTACAAGTATTGGCTGGAAGGTAGAACCCCATCTGGTGAGAAGTTTAAGGCGCCGCTTGAGCGTCGCCAGCGCTACTGGAAGCATCGTGAGCAGGCGCTCCAGTACTTCCAAGATTACCGTCGTGCACCTGTTCTTGAACGGGGCAGTATTTCTCCAGTTCCTAGTCGTGACATGAAGCGGCTGCGTGAAGGTCCCTCACTTGACCTGAAGCAGGAGCCCGAATGGATCATGCCGCGAACCATAACCACGAAAAAGGGTGAAGTTGTTGATGTTGCAAAGGCAAGGGCGGAAGGCAGGACTGAAGTGAAGCGGTCCGTTCTGCCACATCGTCAGCGAGACAGAGGTATTGCTTGGGGTCGAGAGGATACGTTCTCGAGGGCGCATAGGGAAGCACGTCGGCGGATGTTGCTTAGAACCGCAAAGCATGATG
>Ga0116202_10000565_pt1 | contig 20831 bp, 21 predicted proteins | sample LakKivw325mmetaG_FD_94479 | JGI IMG/M metagenome (GOLD analysis project Ga0116202, IMG submission 94479) | Anoxic lake water microbial communities from Lake Kivu, Rwanda to study Microbial Dark Matter (Phase II) - Lake Kivu water 325m metaG | ecosystem: Environmental > Aquatic > Freshwater >... | reverse complement strand
TCCCAGAACGACTCCAGGATTCAAGGATTAGCCGTTCTTCAGGGGTTAATTCTATAACAGGTGCTTTTCTACTCATGCTGACAGTATACATAATATTACCTATTTATGCAAGCTGGCACTAGTATGCCCAATACGTTGTAGTCGGGAATTCCCTTGACGATAGCGAAACAGTCACCTAGATACTCTTCCTGAGATGGATGACCGAAGACCACGTATGGCATTGTCTGGGGATCGTACAGGCCGCCCCAGCTCTTGGGTACTGCCTCGTTACCGTTTCTGCAGATAAGGATCACCTTAGCCTTGGTAGTCACGTCTGAAACAGTGGGGAAGTTCCAGCTCCAATGACCCACTATGGCCTTGCACTTGTCGCCTTCTATCAGCTGCTTGGCTGCAGCCGCTCCGCCCTCGGGTGTATTTTGGTCGTCAATTTGAATCAATTTAAAATTGTAAGTCTTGCCACCCGCCTGAAACCCCTCTTTATTAAACAGTTCCAGAAATTTTTCATAAAACGGTGTGGGAACACTGCCCCAATTGGCTGCCATGCCACTTAAAGGTACCGGGGTTCCGATGTTTATTACGATGGGACCCGCAGCCTCAGGTTGAGCTGTCTTGGCACAGCCAGCGGCGAATGCGCCTAATAAGATTATAGCAACTATTAGAATCGCCGAAACGTTATACCACCTTTTCATTGATACCCATTCTCCTTTCTTTTTTTGCCCGGCTCCGATTCCTTTTTCACTAATGCATAGACCCTCCTTCACTAATTTGTGGTAAGCTGAAAAATGATTGCTTCGAGTGGATAGCGTTGAAGTTATCAGACCCATAGTTAAAGCTTAACTATCTCACGCCCGACCGTTTTTACTCGCTGCGAAGTAAGGCAAAATGAATATAGCTCTCGAACTGATTGTGCCCCAGAGATAAAGTGCGTATAATCTATCACCGCCCGCTTTTTATTGTCAAGGCAAATTCAGTTCTTAATAATGACATCGTGGAGAGAATATATTGGCCAAAATAGATATTAACTTTATCGGTCTCTGGCGGCTGCTCCTGGGTGTACGGTCTACAACAATTGACGTCGTCAGAATTGAGGATGTACGGACCTACATCGAGACGAACTACGGGCCAATTCTTGCAGACAAACTTAGGTCCAGAGGCGTAACCACTAAGTGGGCTATCTGGGACAATAGCAATATACTGCTCAACGGTAAAAATATCAGCCAACTTGATAATCCGGTTCTGAAAGACGGCGATAGGCTGGATTTGATATCCAAAGTTGCAGGCGGTTAACGGAACCGAGCCACCCGGATTCTGGCCACACTAAAATTGGTTCAATACTACTTGGCACCTATGGCATCGGCAATTTCCGGCATGCCCAGAGCCTCTAATCGTTTTTTCGACGGTTTGCCGGTAGCTGTATTCCAATCTCTCAGAGCATAATACTCGGGGAGCATTTTACTAATGTTGGGAACATGGCCTTCTGTTCCGCCCTCAGAGATCGATTTCATAGCCAGTTCAGGCATTACATCATCTTTGGCCGAGATGCCCAGCTTACAGGACAGCGCTCGCTGCAGTTGGAAGATGCGTTCGCCGGACTTCAACAGTTGATCCAGATCTATGTTCCAACCTGTAGAGGCATTAACCATACCGGTGATCAGGGCTACCGGTATAATCGCCCAGTGGCAGATACCTAACGAATCGCTAATGGCTACCCAGTTCTGGCTCCGCTCCACCATACCCGCTTTGTCATCCGCCCAGCGGTCTGTAATGGGGAAGTCCAAATCCGGGTGACCGGTACCGCCGTCTATCTGGTATGCGTTGCTCTTATTATGATCGGCGCCACGTGGGGCGGTGGCGTAAACGAGTGCCATTGAGTGATAGGCTCTGGGGTCGTGCATCGGAAATTCCAGTCCCTTGGTCTGGACGGCCTCGCCGATGGGGCGGCTATATTTCTGAGCCATCCGTTTTGTCCCCCCCGTCACAATCGCACCGAAACCTTCGTTCTTTCCGATAAGGTGTAGGAGCTTAGTAGCGGCGCCGATGTCCCCCCATGTCAATTTTAGGCCGCCTGTGTCCTTTTCTGAAATTATACCCAGACTATATAGATAAAATGCATAACCCGCGCTGGCGCCGCTGCTGATGGTGTCTATTCCATAGGCATTGCACATCTCGTTAAAATAAACAGCTGTCGACATATCAAGGTCCAGGCCCATCATTGCTCCCCAGGCTATCAAGGTCTCATATTCGGGACCTTCTACCCTGTCATATAAATATTTGCCTTCTTTGATTTGCAGTATTTTGCGGCAACGTATCGGGCAGCTGTAACATCCGGTGCTGTCGGTCTGGTATTTCTCAAATTGCTCAGCACCGCTTATTTTAGTGGCCTCGGGCAGGGTCGGGGTTGTGTAGTAGTCGGTCGGTCCGTCGCCATAAGATATGGCAGAGTCCACCCAGGACGCCGTACCGCCTTCGTGCATCCATTGCGTGAAAAATCCTTCTTTGACTTCTTTCATTGCCTGGTGCGAAACATCGCGGAATTTATCAGAATCGTACATAGGCAGTTTCGTCTTACCACGAACTGCTACCGCCTTGACTTTTTTAGAGCCCATTACGCAGCCTAACCCGGCCCGGCCAAGTGCGTGGCCGTATTCGGTCATAATATTGCCGCAGAGCGCGCCGTTCTCGGATGCCTGGCCGATACAGGCTATTTGGGTACGTTTGTCGTCATGTGCCTTCTTGATTGCTTCCTGGGTTTTGTACGTGTCTTTACCCCAGAGGCTGCCGGCATCCTTAATTTCGGCGGTACCATCATTTATATAGATATATACCGGCTTATTAGATTTGCCCTTCAGAATGATGCCGTCATAACCCGAGTTCTTAAGTTCCGCGCCGAACCAGGCACTGCCGTTGGCATCGCCGTAGTGCCCTGTATAAGGAGATTTAGTGGCTCCGCCCCACCGGCAGACGCTGGGGCCGCTGGTTCCATTAAGGAGACCGGGCATCAGGATAAGCGGGTTGTTTGGTCCCAGAGGGTCGGTTTTCTCATCGACCATATCAAACAGATAGCGTGCAGCCAGGCCGGTACTGCCTATGAAATCACGGGCATATTTTTCACTCAGGAGTTCATCGGCAAGCTTACCTGTACTGAGGTCGGCTACCAGGACTTTACCATGATATCCGTTCATGGTTGCCTCCTTCGAATATTAGTTAGAAGTCAATATTTTTGCCTTCGTAAGCGTAGCGGAAAATTTTTCCCAAGTCTTCTTCACCGGGAACCCGGGTCACGGTCATGGTCATAACTTCATTTAGGGCCCTGTCGATTAACCCGGGTATCGCCTCCTCGTATTTTGCGTTATCGATACCGCAGTCTTTGACCGACAATGGCTGGCCGATTTCTTTGGCCAGAGACCGGATTTTCGCTACCAGTGCCTTAGCGCATTCCTTATCGCTGCTAGCCGACGCAATTCTACAATATCGCGCTATTTCAGCATACTTGGCGGTTGTATCTTCGGCGCCATTTATCAGGTATTCCATGGTATAGGGCAGGAAGAGACCCACTGTGCGGCCGTGAGGCAGGTGGAAAATAGCGCCGAGAGCGTGTCCGGTACTGTGCCCGAGGCCCGCCATAGAGTTGCCGAATGACATGCCGCCCAAAATGGCTGCATTCTGCATTTCCTTGCGTGCCTCAAGATCGCCACCGTTTTTATAAGCTTTAGGTAAATATTCAAACGCTTTTCGCGTGGCCACTATGCCGGGGCCGTCAGTAATGCTGGTGCCCCAGGTGGAAACATAACCCTCTATGGCATGCGTCAGCACATCCATGCCGGTATCAGCGGTTATCAGCGGTGGCATACCGGTAACCATAACCGGGTCGAGAATGGCCACGTCAGGCATACATTCGGTGGTGCCCAGCCCTAGCTTGCGATTCTCTTTGGTGTCGGTTAGCACGATTGCCCATGTAGCTTCTGCTCCTGTGCCGCTGGTAGTGGGAATTGCCATCAGTCTGGCTTTGGCCCTGAAATTATAAGTATCGGAGGCGATGATACAATCCGGTTCGAGGTCCGGACGCACCAGCAGGATGATTATTGCCTTGGCAGCGTCCATGCAAGAGCCGCCACCAATACCTATGACCCAATCGGGTTGAAACTTGCCAACCGCTAATCCCCCTTTTTTCACTGTGCCCAGGGAAGGTTCAGGTTCTACCTCGTCGAAAATTTGCCATTTGATGTTTATTGCATCGAGTTGGTCGGTAACCAGCTTGGCGAGGCCCAGTTTGACAATATTCTTATCGGTGACGATAAATGCCTTTTTGCCCTGAATTTGCGCTATGTACTCCAGAGCGTTATCTCCGTAGGCAATAAACGGGCATGAAAAAGTCCACATGCTAGCCTCCTCCTTCCGTTTTAGATAAGTATTGGTTTAGTCCAGCCACTCGGTAGGTACCTGTGTGGTACTCGTGGTGAGCTCGTTAGCCGCCTTGACGTAGCGCATAATTTTCGCCATGTTACCTGATAGCTTGGCCTGCCGGGTAATCATGGACTTTATGGGGTCCAGCTCTTTGGTGGCTATCCGCTTCCACACGGAGTATGGAGCTGTCATGGTGAATTCAGGTTTATATTTAGATGGGTCGGTGACAAGTTCTATTTTACGGCACTTACCGTGGTAAAGGTCTATATAGGTGTAAGCAGTCTCCTTGATCGGACCTCCGTGCTCCATAATGAAATAAAAATCCCCTTCCCAGGTTTTGGCTGCCTCCTCGTATGCCTTATTGCTATTGATCGCTTCCTTGTACAGGTCGCCCCACTCTTGAGTAAAGAACTTAGCCATGTTTCCTCCCTTCCGAGACTTGAATTATTTTAAAGAATTATTGAGATGGTGTTAATCCAGCCATTCCGTATCTATTTTGGCAGTAATATTGGTCAGTTCGTTGGCAGCCTTAGTGTAGCGCATGATTTTAGCCATAGTACCTCTGCTGCCCGTCATCAGCTTGGACTGCTTGGTGATAAGCGCCTGTGTTGAATCGAGCTGCTTGAGACATATCCTCTTCCATATATGATAAGGAGCCTGAATAATGAACTCCGGATTGAACTTCTTGGCCTCGGTGACTACTTCGGCTGACCGGCATTTACCGTGAAACAGGTCCACATATCCATAAATCGGGTCTTTTATGGGACCACCCTTTTCGGTGATAAAGTAAAAATCTCCTTCCCATGTCCTGGCTGCTTCTTCATATGCTTTGCTGTTGTTGATTTGCTCTTTGTAAACGTTATACCATTCTTGGGTTCCGTACTTTACCATAATGAACTGACCTCCGTTTGCGAAGTCAAATCTAGCATTAACCATCGGGCTTGTCAAGAAGTCTCCGGGGTGGTTAATGCGCCCAAACCTGCCACCATTTGAAGCTAAAAAGATGGTATTTTTTCAGAATTAATGACGTTGGTACTATTGACATTTCCCTCGTGATAGTTTATTGTGTAGTCTTAAGGAGGAAGGAAATGCAAGCATACTGCATGAAGTGCCGCACCAAGAGGGAAATGAAGGATCCGAAGACCATAAAGATGAAGAATGGCAAACAGGCGACCCAGGGTGTTTGCCCGGTGTGCGGAACTAAAATGTTCAGAATAGGGAAGAGCTAAGTACCTCGGTAATCAAGATTAAAAGGGCCGGGTTCCAGTATCTGGATACCCGGCCTTTAATTTTGGTCGGTCCATCAGGCTGCGGCGAACCGCCGCGGTTTAGACGGCTCAGCCTCCGCCGAACCCAACTTTCACCTCGTTACCAATCACCATAATTGGAACTATACCCGTACCGCCGGAAAGACGCATTATCTCCTCAACAATTTTCGGGTCGTTTTCTGTGCTCAACTCTTTATAGGGGACACCTCGCTCTTTTAGGTCCTGCTTAGCCGCGGCACAGAAGGGACAACCTGGTTTGGTATATATGGTTACTGGCTCCGATGGCTTAACAGCTTTCATGCCGGTATCCATTTCGTAGAGCTTCTCGATAATAAACTGGACATAACGGTCACATTTTTCACTGGCCACACCCGATTCCTGGAATCGCTGGTAACCTCCGGGCTCCGAAAAGTCTATCCCTACCAAATCCAGACAATTAATTGAGCCGAACTTTTTAGTGAAGGCCTTGGCCAGTTCAGCAGCATTTTGACGAGCTGCATATCTGGCTTGCTTGACCTGTTGCTTGTCTAAGGCGTAACTGCGGTGACGCAAACCGAGGCAGATGGTTGCAGAAGACAGCGCGCCACACGGCGCCCGCTGCTCCCCACCTATACCGCCGGTAAAGGCTATGCCAGCCCAGAGAAAGTCCTCGTTGGCTAGTCCGTATGCTTCCCACATAACTTGCAGGACACCGGGACCTCAGTGGTAGCCCCGATGCATAAGCTCGACAGCTCGTTCTTTGGCCTGCTGCAAAGTCAGATTAAGCGGCATGGTTAAGGCTCCTGTAATAATTTCAAATTGGCGCCGTTAGTATGTTAGTGAGGTTAGTAGCGGTTGTCAAGGTAAATATGAATCCTACCGTCACTTCAGGAGAGTGTATCTGGCAAACTGTGGTTTCTAAAGTTAAAAACGGGTAAAATGTTATTAGGGGCATTAATAATTAGGCTGTTACTACTTAGGTAAAGGAGGACAACCGATGGAAGCAAAACTGGCGTCTAAAAAAGACTTACCCGCCGGTAAAATGATGGGTGCGGAAAGCAGCGGCCAAAAGATATTACTGGCGAATGTCAATGGCTCATATTATGCTATCGGTAACGTTTGTACCCATAGAGGCTGCACACTGTCGGAAGGCACTTTGACTGGCGATAAAGTACAGTGTCCGTGCCACGGTTCGATTTTTGATGTAAAAACTGGAGCTGTGGTAAAAGGTCCGGCAACGAATCCTGAGAAATCGTTCAAGATTAAAGCGGATGGTGACGCTCTGATGGTTACTATCTAGAGCGCCTCGCCCTGGATCAGGTACGTCGCCTCCGGTTTTATTTCTCTATTTGTATTTTAGCTCCGGCCCTTACACCATAGGTGTCAGCGAAATTACCCAGATTAATTGACAGTTGAATTACACCCAGATTGTTGATAACAAAGACGATTTCTTTGCCTACGGGAACATCCGCGTAAGTCGTACCGAACCGAGCATTAATAGTACCTTGAGGGCTTGTTATCGATACTGGATCACCAGACTTCAATCCGAATTCGTCTGCCGTTTTTCCAGGTATGTTGGTAACAGCATTGCCGAAATGGTCTACGTAAACCACGGTTCCCAGAAGCTGGCTGTCGGAGATTGCCGGCTGTTGAATATCCAGCATTTCAAAAGCGGTTAATTGTGGCCCAACATTCTGTGGAGAATAACCAGAAGAGATAAGCGCCCCAACTTTACCCTGTATGCGTTCCGCCACCAGTTCTTTCATGGGCCGGTCAAATAGCTGCTGATTGGTTATCTTGTAGATGGCTCTATTGCCTGTGTCCTGAACGACATAAGTCAGCAGTCCGTTATCGGGCAATATGAAAAACTGGTTCTTGTCATTGATAAGCACAAAGTATATCGGCTCAGGTTGATTATACGGTGCGATAATGCTTATAAAGACAACGTTTTCGGGGAATTCCCTGGCAGCCACATCGAGAATATAGGCGCCGGTGGCTATATCAAATGCCGGCACACTGTGAGTGGCATCTATAATTCTGGCGTCAATGTTATTGGTAAGGATGATTCCTTTGAGCAGAGCGATACGATAGTCTTCGCTACCAAAGTCTGTTAGCAGAACAATGGGCATATTTACGTTTTTGTGATTACTACAGCCAAAGTTGCCCGGCGCTATCAGAAGCAGTGCCAGTATGAAAATTAAAGGAGCGCGGATTTTTTTAATGCTGCTATAGCCATTCCAGAACATGATTAATGAATGTCAAAATCACAGGGTGGTGGGGTACACTGGACAGTTCACGAACTTCTGTTCGAGAAGAAGCATCTTATTCCTGACCTTCATCTGTTACTCTTCCACGCCGATAATACTTGATGATTTGTCCCGTAGAGCCTGGGTATATTTGCTTCTGCCAACAAAATGGAGGCAAATATACCTCCCTGTAGCTGTCACTTCCTGCCGTGAATTATACCAATTTGCCCGACCATGAATGGTAGCTTCATCGCTTCAGGTATGAATCCTTGCTTACTCGTATCTACGAGCTTAACTTCACGAACACCCCAACTTTGAATTGCTGTAAGCAACTCTTTTGGTTCACCGTAGATGATCTTCCACAGGAAAAGATCCTGGAAAACGTATACGCCATCTTTTTTGAGTACCCTCAAGGCTTCTCTGACAGCTTCTTTCTTATCCTTTACATCCTGTACTTCATGAAAGACAAAATTACTTACCACTGCATCAAAAAATTCATCAGCAAATGGCAATCTCGTTGCACTGGCCTTTTGAAAACATGTCCGTTCTGCAACGCCAGCAATCTGTGCATTCTTCTCACAGGATTCTTTCGAGTATTCCCACTGCCCACCCCAATAATCTATGCCGACTATCCGTGCTTTATCATACTTTTTAGCAGCTTCAATGGCCAGGGCCCCATTCCCACATCCGATGTCCAATAGGCTGCCATCCCCGTCCCAAACGAGCTGATTAGATACCAAGTCCCTTATCTTTGCCTGGAGGTTGCCACCCCTGGGTGAGAACTGGAAGTAAGCATAAATGAAATAGACTGTGGGTATTAAAAAGATAAATGTACCGAACAGGAAAAATAACGATAAAAAGGATAAGCCTGAGAATATTATTGTTAATGCTGCTGGAATGTAAATGAATTTTTTAGCCACCCAGTTACCATAATCAACTTCATGGTGCCGATCCCCCATAGCCTAAATATTACGTCAAAAAGATACGAGATTCAATATTTAGTACACCTTGCGTTATTGTGATAGTAATATCACCATCTTTACGAATATAAAACCTGAAAATTTATCTACTTGGTGAGAATCGAAGCTAAAATAAGGTGATGATATTACCCGGATGGTGGGCCATTGTGGACTCGAACCACAGACCCCGGTCTTATCAGGACCGTGCTCTAACCGTCTGAGCTAATGGCCCTGTCGAAAAGTATAGCTTCTGTACGGAGATAGTGTCAAGGTATAAGCGTTCCGAAAATCTTTGACCGTTTACTTCGGGACTTGCGCATATTCCACCAGAGCAGCCATCGCCCTGGCTGCCTGCTCCGGCGTATCGTATACGGGTATTCCGGCCTCTTTTAGAATGACTATAGTGGGGTCGTCTGTGCGTCGAAACCGGATTGTAATGATAGGTTTTTTATACTGCCCAGGTAATGCTGCAAAATGCCGCGAGGCCTGTATCGACGCTTCAATGATATCGGCTGTGGCTTTATCGGCGCCATCGGGTTCCGGTTTTAGCCCCCAGATCATCGGATTTACGGGCACATTGCTGATAACGCCGTCTATGTAATCCAAGCCTAGTAGTTTTTCGACTACTGAGACCTCAGTCAGGGTGGTGCGGTAGCTGCCGGCAAAGTCGATTGGATTTCTGGCCGGAGGAGCATGCGGCGGCAATAGTTTTTGAATGTGGCGCCTGGTCTCCCTATCGAACTCCGGTACTTCGAGTCCCATCGAGATGCAGGCATCGGTAATCACCACACCCTGACCACCGCTGCCCATTATGGCCACGCGATTTCCTGACGGCAGCGGCTCTCCTACCAGTGTCTCGGCCATTTCAAAGGAGTGAATAGCCTCTCTGGCCCTGATTAGGCCAACCTGCCGGCACATTCCCTGGAACACCTCTTCGGAGCCGGCCAGCGACGCTGTGTGAGACAGCGTGGCGCGGGAGCCGGCCGCCGTGCTGCCGCCTTTGTAAATTATTATGGGTTTCTGTTTGATAATGTCTCTGGCTAACTGAAAGAATCTTCTACCGTCTTTAAAACCCTCCATGTAGAAAACGATTACTCTGGTGTTGTCATCTTCTGACAGGTATTCCAGGTATTCGGATGCAGTGATATCGGCTTGATTCCCGATGCTAATAAATGTACTCAAACCGTAACCCTTGGAACTGGCAATCTCAGATAGGTAGCCGCCAAATGTGCCGCTCTGCGAAACGAAAGCTATAGCTCCAGGTTTGGGTGCCTGGTCAAAAGACAGATTGAGCTTACCACTCGCACTCCATATTCCCATACAATTGGGCCCTACAAATCGTATACCGCCTTCTCTGGCGATAGCTACCACTCTCTCTTCGAGAGCTTTGCCCTCTTTGCCGGATTCAGCAAAGCCAGCCGAAATAACAACGGCACCTTTAACACCTTTAGTACTGCACTCCTGCATAAGATGCGGAACTGTGATGGCGGGAGCTGAGATTACGGCCAGGTCGATACTATCGGGTATATCCAGAATGCTGGCATACGTGGTCAGACCTGAGATATTCGATTTGTTAGGATTGACCGGGTATATAGGTCCGGCGAATCCGCTTTTTAGCGGTCTTTCGACCATTACGTATCCCCACTTGCCCGGCTGATCGGAGGCACCCAGTACAGCGATAGATTCAGGTTTGAATATGGGTTTTAATTTGTTTGTAGTATCGCTCATAACCCGTCTGAATATAAATGATTAGTCCACTAATTCATTGAGCCCGGTATAGTTATCCATTTCCCGTACAAGTTGATAATCAAGTTCACCTACAGTCACCTCGGCGGTGGAAAATACAATGGCGCTGGCTAGATGACCCCCGCAGCAAACATTCTCGGTTGAGAGCTGGATATGTATGTGAACAATGGTAGCATTGTCCTTAAGAGCCACGGAGCCCTGAGCAGAAACGATTTCTAAAGGGCCAATATAGTCGACGCCGCGGTACTGGCCAGGTAAGGCTTTTAGAAAATTAAGCCTGGCCTTCTCTAGCGAGCCGATGATGCCGATAATAATACCGGATGTGATGCCGGATTCGATGCAAAAACGACTCACGCTTTCAAGAAGTTCCTGGCCCGGTTTGACCCGAAACACGTGTATCTGTTTGAACAAAGCTGTTTCCTATACGAGTTCGGCTTCGGTTTAGTTTAGCATAGCTTCTGCGGGCAAGTCTTGTTTGGACATTTCACCACTATACCAAAATGTTGTGGCCGGAGACTGCCAGTGGTGTTATACTAAACCTTGCTTGTAGATGATAAGCATTATGCTATACTTATCGAATACGACTTAGACTACATTATATGACCGGATATGGGGACCATAATTCGTAAGAGACCTAAATTATCCAATCCCGTGCTGGTGGCCTGCTGGCCGGGGATAGGGAACATCGGTATTATGGCTGTTGATTTGCTAAGGCGAATGCTTGGTGCCGAGGAATTGGGAGAAATAGAACCCTGGGATTTCTTCTATCCTAAAAAAGTTTTGATAAGAGACGGAGAACTACAAGATTTGGAGTTCCCTGAGAATAAGTTCTATTTCAAAAAAACAGGTAAAAGAGACTTATTGTTCTTTATTGGAGAGGAGCAGCCCAGCGATAGCGGCGCAAGTTATGCCGAGGGCACGAAAGCTTACAAGATGGCGAATCTGGTCCTGGACGTAGCACAGAAGTTTGGTTGCCGAAGAATTTATACCTCGGGAGCTGCCGTAGCCCCTATCCATCATACAACCCTTTCCAGGGTTTGGGTGGTGCCTAACAGTGAAAGCTTGCTGGAAGAGATAAAGGACTACGAAAACACTGTGCTGATGTCCGAGGTGGAAGGCAGGGATGGTCAGGGGAACATAACCGGATTAAATGGGCTACTATTGGGGGTAGCTAAAAAGAGGGGTTTGGAGGCTATCTGCGTGATGGGAGAAATTCCGATTTACGTCCATGGCTTTCCGATACCCTATCCTAAAGGTTCCAAAGCGGTGTTAGAGGTTCTGACTGCTGCATTGGGTGTAGTTATACCTATGGATGAAATAGACGGACTAATTCGACAAAGCGATACCGAAATTGAAAGCGTTTATGAAAAACTTCCCGCCGAGATAAAGGAACAGCTGGATAAACTGAAATATATAGTCTACTCTAAACCGCCGAAACCAATAACCGAGGAGGACAAAAAGAAAATCCTGCAGGAACTGGATAAGTTATTCAGAAAAGATACAGGGAGAGACTAGCTTGGGTGAGAATAAGTATTTCAAATTACATACCAGGCAGAAGTACGATACCTCTTCATTGATAGTGGTCTGGAATCAGGACGTCGGAAAACTGGGACCAAGGGTTTCAGCTTACTTGGCTAAAGAACTCAAAGCCCGAGTACTCGGCGAAATCAGCCCGGAAGGTTTTTTCTCGTTGAGCGGCGTCACAGTGGAAAATGACGTCGCCCAGTTTCCTGAAAGCAGGTTCTACGGCGGCCAGAATAAGAACCTGGTGATTTTTAAAAGCGATATTCCCAGGTCAGACTGGTACGGTTTTATTAAACTTTTACTGTATGTTGCAGAAAAAACCTTTAAGGTTAAGCAAATATTGACGATCGGTGGCATGGTATTGCCGGGCGCACATACTTCGCCGCGAACGATCTTATCTATAGTTAATTCGGCGAGCATCAAGAGAGCGCTTAGCAGCCTTGATGTAGTTCATGACATGGACTATGAGACACGAGATGATCAAAGACCAACCTTCAGTTCATATCTAATCTGGGCTGCCAAAAACAGAAACATTCCCGGTACATGTTTGTGGGCACCGATACCGTTCTACCTGATGACCCTGGAGGACCCGCAAGCGTGCAAAAAGATATTGGAATTATTAAATGGCTATCTTGGGTTGCGTATAAGTTACGCACGTATCGATGACGAAGTAACAGAACAAAATTTGAAAATAGCCCGGATACGGCGTGAGTTTCCGGAACTTGACGGTTATATTAGCAAGCTCGAGAGTAACCAGGGCCTGACGGCCGAGGAAGGCGAAAAACTGGTCAAAGAGCTTGACGTATTGCTGAGAAGCAGCCACCAGGCGTAAATAGAACTTACGGCGCGGCACGATTATGTTCCGCCAACGGCGATTATTACCAGCGCGCCCGGGCCGGCATGAGCTCCTAACGCGGGCCCAAGCTTATCTATCCTGATAGCTTTGGTGCGAAATAATTTGCAAGCACAATCAGCAAGATGCTGTGCATCGTTCTCCGAAGTGCTGTGCGCTATCGCGATTTCCTCTGCTTCAAATTTGGATAACATCCCGAGCAATCGCTGAATACCACCGGCCCGATTGCGGACGACACCGGCAGGTCGAATCTCTCCATTGACAAGAGTAATTAATGGCTTGATGTTAAGTTTCGACTCGAGAGCTAAAATCGTGTTACTGATGCGACCGCCTTTGATTACATACCGAAGCGTATCGAGAAGTGCCATAGCACGGAGCCTATCTATGGTTTCGTGCGCTTTGTCCACTACCTGTTGAGTGTTGTACCCGGCCCGGGCAGCCCGGGCGGCCATTATGGCAACCAACCCCTGCCACATGGTGACACCCATCGAGTCTACGACCTCGACCTCAATACCTTTATCTTTGGCAATGCTCTTAGCAATGAGGGCGGATTCGTACATGGCACTATGTCTGCGGGTCACATGTATGGAAACTATCTGGTTGCTTTCTTTGGCTATCTCTTCGTAGACGGTGGCAAAATCACCTGGTGACGGCGCCGCCGTAGTAGGATGAATGGGGGAGGTGACCAATTTCTTATAAAATTGGTCGCAGTCGATATCGACCCCGTCGCGGAAGACTTCGTCGCCAAAGCAAACATAGGCGGGAACCACCGTAATTCCCAGTTTTTTGGCTTCTTGCTGCGTGATATCCGAGCAGCTATCCGTGACAACTCTGACGGTCATCGGCTGATGTTACACTGTTCCAGCAGTTCGATGTGAGAGTATACGTTATGGCAGCTAATGTGTAAAGAAAGCGTACAATCAAACATACTGGCTTGCAGTATATAGCCTGTCGGGTTAAAATTAGTGGCTGTTGACTTTCTAGCATATTAGATTCGTTTCAGTAATGATTAGTAATAAAGGCTGTTAAAAACATGCAACAGATTTTCCCCTGTCCCGTGTGCGGCGCGCAAAATTATGTAGGCCAGGTACATTGCCAAGTTTGCGGGCAGAGATTTCAATACAATTGCCCGTACTGTGGTGCAATAGTGGACTCTACGCTGGTAAATTGTCCCGGCTGCCGTCAGAGCCTGTTTTGGCCGACTCCTCAGAGGGTAAAGCCATTTCCGAAGCAGCCCGCGATGTATCGTCAGGCACAGGCATCCCCCGAAGCGGTGGAGGAGCAACCAAAGAAGAAGTCGAAATCCGATCCATGGCTAACCGGTTGCCTCGGGCTAATTATCATTGCCATCATATTACTGGCCGCGTACTTTGTCTATGATAACTATATCAAGGAAAAGTCTACACCTACACTTCCGCCTGTTTCTGCTACACCAATCTGGTCTCAGAACATCTGATTAAAAATATTTCTCTGCCGTGCAGGATACAACCCGGGCCTGTATAATGGAATCATAGGAGGTTATTCGTGCCGCAAGAAATGTGGTATTTCTTAAAAGAGTATTTCTGGTTGCATTCCAGTATCTTGGGTTGGGGTCTGGCCATAATCTTTGGGGTCATTTGGCTGGCGATCTATCGACCACCGTTTATATCCAGGCCCTGGTTGTGGGCCGTGCTGGTCGGTGCAGCTCTTCTGGCTCCTATTATAATTGACATAACCTCGTACGCCTTAAACTTTGGCATCAGCCGACTGGTCACCACTTTCTGGAACCAGCAAGCCATTCATAATTGGAGCTGGCTGATAAGTATACCATCCATTTTTGTTTACGGGCTTATCTGGGAAGGAGCCAAGCTAGTGCCGGTCACGATTTACTGGTGGCGGAAAGGCCGGACTATTGAACCTAAGTTCGGCTTATTGCTCGGCGCGGTAGCCGGTGCCGGTTTTGGCATAATGCTGGTAGCATATACGAATAACTATTTCATATTTGGGACTAACTGGAACTGGGCGCTGATGCAGATAGAAGGCTTCGCAGCTATAGCCGGCTTCTGGGAAGGTTTCTGGGTTTTGGGCTTGAGCGTGGCGTCCACTGCGCTGGCTGGCTGGGGCCTGGCCAAAGGCTGGGGGTGGAAGTTCTATCTGTTGGCGGCGTTTGTTTATCTGGTCACTAACTACAACACTGTTCTTGTTAACTACGATATCCTGTCAGCCACTCAAGCACAGTTAATCATCGCTACCTGGGCTCTCATTGTGGTCGGAGTGACGCTATGGCTGCGCGAAAGGCAATCGGAGCCTTTAGCTAAAAAGGCAGTCAAGAAAGTGCCGAAGCCTTCGAAGAGAACATCACTCAAAAGCTCACGGGCGACTTCACGGAAGATTTCCAGAAAGAAATAAAAGGGAGGTGTACCGATGGACATCGGGTGGTTCAGGGACCTGGTAATTGTTATTTTCGGGCTTGTAACAACAATAGTCGTCATATTTCTTGCCATACTGGCTTTTCTATTGTTCAGGAAAGTAAGGCCGATATTGGATTCAGTACAGGGCACCACCGCTGCCGTTAAAGAAATTACGTGCACGGTTAAAGAAGAACTGGTTAAACCGGTGCTTCAAATCTCGGCCTTGATAAGAGGAATCACCCAAGGCATCGAGTTGGTTACCAAACTTTTTAAAAGAGAAGAAAAGGAAGAACAAGAAGGAGGTTGTAATGGCTGATAGAGAGGGAGGCGCTGGATTCGGAATCGGGTTTCTGGTCGGTGCAGCGATAGGTGTGGCTCTGGGCATTCTATTTGCTCCCCGGCCGGGAGCGGAGACCAGACAGATGCTCAGAGAGAAAGCTGAGGTGGCTCGAGGGAGGGCAACCGAGGTGGCCCAAAGGGTCAGAGAAACAGCCGGCGAGGCTGTAAAAAAAGCTCGGGCAAAAATGGAGCAACCTTAACCGGAACACCGTATATTTGAATATTTAGGTTTTTATTGGTATTGTATCACCGAGTTAAACTACTAACTTGGATACATCTACAAATATTTTTAAGAGGCAATGGCGCCTGATAGCTTTCACGGCTATCCTTATTATCGTCTTCGCGCTTCTCTGGATATTTTGGCAGGTCTTACTCCCCTTCATAATTGGTCTGATACTGGCGTATCTGTTATATCCGCTTATAGCCTGGCTGGAGAAGAAGATGCCCGTCCAGAGCAAGTGGCTGTCCGCCAGACGGGCCTCATTAATAACCGCCATATTTATAATCGTGATAGTGATTTTAGGCCTGCTGGGTTTCTACGTTTTCACGGGCGTAGTCTCTTCTTTTTCATCGCTTCTTAAAGATTCGCCTAAGTACTTTTCGGACGGACTGAATACCCTGCAGGAATGGATTAGTAACATTCAAAAAATGCTGCCGGCTACAGCCCAGGAACAAGTCGGTAATCTAGCTCAAAATATCGGTACCGCGGCGGGAAACGCACTAAAGAATGTTTTTGCCAAAGGTGCGTCGGTGGTTTCCAGTACTTTCGGTGTAATCGTCAGTTTTGTGGCTTTGCCTGTATTTCTGTTTTATATGCTTAAGGACTGGGAAAAAATTAAGAACAGTTTCTATTCGGCTTTCTCTGCGGAGGCTGCCGTTCACGTCAGAGGTTTTATGGGAGTAATCGATAAGGTACTGGGCAGATGGATTCGCGCTCAGTTGATGCTGTCGGTGGTAGTGGCGGTGCTGACATTTATTGGATTGATATCGCTAGGAATTAAACTGGCACCGGCATTGGCCGCGCTGCAGGGATTAATGGAATTCGTGCCCATTTTGGGGCCGTGGATCGGTGGTGCCATAGGTGTTATCGTGGTCCTGGCTATCGCACCGCAAAAAGTGGTCTGGGTCATCTTAGTCTATTTAGCTGTACAGCTGTTGGAAAATATATTACTGGTCCCCAGAATTCATGGAACCTATATGCGCATACACCCCGCCGCGATACTGGTTTTACTGCCGTTAGGAGCCTTCATCGCCGGCCTTTGGGGTATAATACTGGTTGTCCCATTAACGGCCACGCTTATAGAGCTTGTCGACTACGCACGGGAGAATCTGATATCACGCGAACCTCAGCCCAGGCCGTCCCGGGCCAAATAATAACCTAGCCCCACTATTTCTTGGCTAAAGACAACGCTTCCTGTTGTGTATTCAGGACATCTTTCAGGTATTTACCCGTGAAAGACGAGTCGATCATAGCCACCTCTTCGGGAGTTCCCGTGGCTATAACGAAGCCACCCTCATCACCAGCACCCGGCCCAAGGTCTATTATATGGTCGGCATTCTTCATTACGTCCACGTGATGCTCGATAATTACCACCGTGTTACCGGCATCTACAAGACGTTGCAGCACTTGCAGAAGGCAGGCGATATCGGGAAAGGACAGGCCGGTGGTTGGTTCATCCAGGATATAAAGGGTCTTGCCCGTGGAACGTCTTGATAGCTCTGCTGCCAGTTTGACACGCTGAGCTTCGCCGCCCGAGAGCGTAGGAGCTGGCTGTCCCAGACGGATATAACTAAGACCGACGTCCCGCAATGTCTCAAGCTTGTGTCTTATTTTGGGGAAGTGCTCAAAGAAGGTCAAAGCTTCATCCACGCTCATGTCAAGAATATCGGCTATGTTTTTGCCCTTGAAATAGATTTCCAGTGCTTCGCGATTGTAGCGCTTACCCTTGCAGACTTCGCAGGGGACGGTGACATCGGGCAAGAACTGCATTTCTATCTGGATGTAGCCTTCACCCTGGCAGGCTTCACATCGACCGCCGCGGACATTAAAGGAAAAACGCCCCGGTTTATAGCCGCGCATCCGCGCTTCCGGCACCGTGGCAAACAGTTCGCGGATAGGTGTGAAAGTGCCCGTGTAGGTAGCCGGATTGCTCCGTGGAGTCCGGCCGATGGGCGACTGGTCGATATTAACGACCTTATCGATGTGCTCCATGCCGATGATCTCGTCGCTTTTTCCCGGCCTCTCCTTAGCCCTGTAAAATGTTTGGGCCAGCTTCTTATATAGGACCTCGTTGACCAGTGTGCTTTTGCCACTGCCGGATACGCCACTGATACAGACGAACTTGCCCAGCGGTATGTGAACATCGATATTTTTCAGGTTGTTTTCCCGTGCACCTTTAATGACCAGCTCATTCCCGGAACCGAAGCGACGGCTCAGCGGCAAAGGTATTTGTTTGTTTTTGCTGAGGTATTGGCCGGTGACCGACTCCGAACACCGCATAATTTCCGATGGATTGCCAACAGCGACGACCTGGCCTCCGTGCTCGCCCGCCCCGGGTCCCATATCGATAATATGGTCGGCGGCGCGCATCATAGCCTCATCATGTTCGACGATGAGTACGGTGTTGCCGAGGTCACGTAATCGCTTCATTGTTCCGAGCAGCCTATGGATATCAGCCGGATGGAGCCCGATAGTGGGCTCATCGCAGATATACAGGACGCCCATGAGGCCGCTGCCGATTTGAGTAGCCAGTCGTATTCGTTGTGACTCACCTCCGCTGAGTGTGGACGATGGTCTGTCGAGCGTAATGTAACCGAGACCGATATCTATAAGGAAACCCAGGCGGGTGATTATCTCTTTTAGTATTTGCTGGGCAATCGCCATCTCATGGGTGGATAAACGTGGATTCGCCGGCTCGGTGAGCTGGCGAATCCAGCGCAGCGCCTCTGAAGCTGGCTTTGCAGCCACCTCGATTATATTCAGGCCGTCAATAGTTATGGCCAGTGATTCCGGCTTCAACCTTTTTCCCTGGCATACGGGGCAGGGCGATGAAGCCATATATCGTTCGATATCAGCTCGGGTATTGCTTGACTCCGTATCGCGATAAATACGCTCCAGGTAGGGAATAGCCCCTTCGTATCCGGTAAAATACTCTCTGACACGGCCGTAGCGGTTTCGGTACTTGACCATCTCTCCGTCCTCGCCGTATAAAATGAGGTTCAGGTGCTCCCGGCTAAGCTTATTTACGGGAGTGCTGAGTGAGAAGCCGTAGCGGCGGGCCAGCTCCTGAAGCTCGCTGGTATGCCAGGCAAACCAGCCCCAGGCGCGTATGGCACCCTGGGCCAGGCTGAGGTCCCTGTCCGGTATCAGCAGTTCCGGGTCGATCTCTAGTTTAACTCCGAGCCCGCTGCAAGCAGTACAGGCCCCGTGGGGGCTGTTGAAGCTAAACGTTCGAGGTGCGATTTCGCCCAGACACATGCCACAAACAACGCAGGCGAAATGCTCGGAAAATAGCAGTTCTTCTCCGTCGGCAACTGAGATTAAGACCACTCCGGCGCCGAGCTTCAGCGCTGTTTCTACGGAGTCGGCGATGCGGCTTTTTTCCGCCTCACCAATCTGAAGACGATCCACCACGGCTTCGATGGTGTGTTTCTTATTCTTATCGAGTTCGAACTCTTCGGATAGGTCGCGGATGCGTTTGTCCACGCGCACACGTACAAAGCCGGCCTTACGCAGATCATCTATGACAGACTGGTGTTCTCCTTTCCGGTCTCGAATCAAAGGAGCTAGAACCATTATTTTGCTGCCTTCCGATATTTCCAGTACCGCGTCCACGATTTGCTGCACTGTCTGCCGGCAGATTTCCCTGCCGCACTTGGGGCAGTGGGGATGGCCTACGCGGGCAAAGAGAAGGCGAAGATAGTCATAAATTTCGGTCATGGTGCCCACAGTGGACCGGGGGTTATGAGACGGCCCCTTCTGGTCTATTGAAATCGCCGGGCTCAGGCCTTCAATGTAGTCGACGTCTGGCTTATCAATCCGCCCGATAAACTGCCGGGCATAAGCTGACAAAGATTCTACATATCGACGCTGGCCTTCGGCATATATGGTGTCGAATGCCAGCGAACTTTTGCCGGAGCCGGAAACGCCGGTGATGACAACAAGCTTATCTCGTGGGATGACAATGTCTATATTTTTTAGGTTGTGCTCTCGCGCACCCTTTACAATGATTTTATCTAATGGCATAACATGTCCTGAAATATGGATTAAACTAATTTTAGCACTAGAGGCCCGTAAATCCTAAATCCAAAAAGTAGCACAAATGATTGCAAGCGATTTCTTTGTGAGAGCTATCTCCTGGCACGAATGAAGACAGCCACTGAAATAGCGACGAGTAAAATCGTGAGGGTAATTCCGATCCATAAAAAAATATTGCCTGATAATAATCCCGATCCTGACTCTAATGGCACATCATTGGCAGGTGGGACCTGGGCGTTGTCACCAGGTGGGGGACCTTGCTCTTTTGGCGTCGAGGCAGTTGTGAATGACATGACCTTGGACCACTGGCCTTCGCCGGTTTCGCCGGTCTCAGCCTTGATGACTTTTATTTCCCAAAAATATTGCTGGCCCTGCTGGAGATTGCCTGTGTCTGATAATGTCCATCGGGGCGACTGATTGCCTTCGATAGGAATGGTTTGCTGCAAGACTATTTGATTAAAGGTCTGATCTTTAGCCAGCCAGAGTTCGTATTCCTGCGCGGCTGTCAGATGCCTCCATTCGAATGTCACGTCTCTAATGCGGCCGGTATCCAGATATACCGGTATCACTGCGCCGTCTGATGGTGAAATCGGAATCGGTGCCTGGAACAATTCCTCGTGGCTGGGTGGAGCCGGTGAGGTATACTGTGGGCTCGGCGATAGGCAGTCGTAGAAATTCCACAGCCGACCTGTTGTGGCAGTGTAGGGCCGGTTGTCTATGGCCCAGAGGTTGATGCCAGCGGAGACCTTCAGAGAAGATGGTTCCCGGGTGAAAATGACTCCTGGAGTAAGACCGACATGAAGCGTGTCCCATTCTATGTAGGGCGGCTCGAGCTTCTCCGGCTCCAATGTCCGGTCCACCGCTG
>Ga0116202_10000564_pt1 | contig 20847 bp, 22 predicted proteins | sample LakKivw325mmetaG_FD_94479 | JGI IMG/M metagenome (GOLD analysis project Ga0116202, IMG submission 94479) | Anoxic lake water microbial communities from Lake Kivu, Rwanda to study Microbial Dark Matter (Phase II) - Lake Kivu water 325m metaG | ecosystem: Environmental > Aquatic > Freshwater >... | reverse complement strand
CTCTGCCGCTTTGCGTTGATCCCATTCACGAAGGCCTTGAAGTTATCATCGACCTCGATTTCAGAAAGATTCTGTGGCGCGAGCCCTATTTCTTTCTTGATCAGCTCAACGAAGAACTCGGAATCCGAGCCCTGGACTTCGGCGTTGATGAAACCGTTGCCTGTGACTCCAAGTTGTACCGAAACATCCAGACCTGAGGAGAGTTTGTTGATCTTTGCTTTGAAGACGGGCGTGAGTTCCCTTCGTGCATGATATGGAATTCTTTCAGCTATCGCCAGTCTGCCATTCATGATCATCGGGCCTTCTGATGAGGCGAGAGAGCTGATCGTGCTAGTGGCGTCACTGTTTCAGCTCGTCTTCTATCTGCTTGATTCGTTTCTCCAAGAACTCCACCACGGGGGCGTTCTCGCTACTTTCAAGTTGCCCACCGCACTTGGAACACCTGAAGGACGATTCCATCGCCTCTTCGAACGTGACTCGCACATCACCGCACTTCTTGCAGATGAAGAAACTATGGTTTGTCTCGTAGTCGAGCTTGTGCTTCAATTTCTCCAGAACGCGTCTCTTTCTGCTCCTGATAAAGGCGTCCAGCTGATCCGTCTGCAGTTTCCAGTAGAAAATGAACCAGCCGGTCTTTTCGTCGCGGACTCTGGTACACGAAACCAAGCCATGGTCGTAGAATTTGTAGAGGATCTTCCTTACCGTGTTCAGTCTCACTGTGGATTCGTTGGCAAGCATTTCGTCGGTGGCTTCACTCTTCTTCCTGAGAATGTTTATGACCGTTACCGCCTCGTCGCCGCCAAATAGACGGGCGACCTTCATCAGCTCTTCATCCAAGACTGCCATGTCAGAGCCCTTCAAACGAGGCGAATACCTATCCTTTAGTGGCGTACCATTTAATCTTCTTCCAGATTGGCCTTGCGAGCGCCTGTGAGAACCTTTTCAGCCTTGAGGCCAGACATTACTATTGGTAGGCAACATACTTTGGCCGAGCAGATCGTGGTCCTTCGGTTAGGACACAGAATCCCGCGCGACCTGAGGGTTACGACACATGTGTGTCTCACAGCCAGGGCCTTCGGGGCCGACGGACTCATTCTGGCGGATGTGGTCGACACCGCGCTTGAGAAGACCATTCTGGATGTGCGTAAGCGATTCGGTGGGAGTTTCTGGATTCGGATGGGCGAACCTTGGAGGCAGGCTGTGAAGGATTGGAAATCAAAGGGCGGGGAGATTGCGCATCTCACAGCATATGGAATCCCGCTACCGGAAGCGATGGAGGCGATCAACGCCTCGCCTAGACCCAAGCTTGTGGTTGTTGGTGCAGAGAAGGTCCCAGGAGAAGTGTTCGAGGCTGCCAATTGGAATGTGGCGGTAACGAATCAGCCCATAAGCGAAGTCAGCGCACTCGCCATGTTCCTTGACAGATACTTCGGAGGCAAGCAATTCTCAAAAGAGTTCGAGAACGCAAAGCTGAGGATCATCCCATCAGCGCACGGAAAGAAAGTCGTGAACTTGGCCGAGCCTGAGGGCTAGCTCAAGCGTCAGGCTTTCAGTTCTGTCGTGTCTTTCCCTTCTTTGCTCCGAATCCTGGCGACATCAGCTAGGGTGACTTCCTTCGTCGCGCTAGGTGCAAGCTTCGGGACCGGAGGCTCACTTGTGAGCACCATCAGCTTGATTCGCAGGACATGTTCAAGTTCTTTTACCAATCGCATGTTAGGAATCATCTTGCCAAGCTCTATCTTCCGGATGACTGACAGGTGTTCCTTCACTTTCATCGCCAAGTCTTCTTGGCTCAGTCCATGCTTTGTTCTCGCCTTCTGTATGATCTGTGGATAATTGTCTGCAATGTCGAGTTCCTGAACCTCTCTTGGGGCTCGCCTGTCCGCTGGCTTGGACGGAACGGGACGAGGGACAAAGACGGGCATAGGCCTCGGCCCAAGAATTGGAGCGGTCAGAGGGATTGGCTTCGGTTCCTGGTATGGCGTCCCCAAGCTCGCGCATGCACTACACGTCGTCATCTTTGCGCCTTCGACGACGATACGATTTGGTCTGCCTTGGATCTGGCGCCCGCAAATGTCACAGTTCAAAATGCGCCCCGACCGCGCAACATGAGCCATGTCCACGCTTAAATGGTTTGACTGTTCTACTCGAAGCGTGTCATTTGATGCAGAAGGCGACTTGGCGGGATCTCAGGAAACTCAGAGGCATCGCGAACTATCAGTTTGGAAGCCATCTGGGTAACGTCTTCTTCAAGCAGCCAATAGAGCTCACAAGATCAGGAAAGACCAACAAGATACGTTTGATCTTTCGCGACGGCAAGCTCATCTCAACCTTGCGAGCGAGAGATGGTTTTCTGGCTCTCACGCCTGACGGGGCCAAGATCATTCTAGCGTCGATGAAGAAGCCGCCTCGCGTTGTCGTCGTCCGTGGCGATGTGGCGGAATTCATCAGAGCCGGGAGAAACGTCTTCGCCAAGCATGTTGTGAGCGCGGATTCTTCAATCAGACCTCAAGATGAGGTCATAGTGATCGGTGAGAAGCGGCAACTCCTAGCCGTAGGGCGAGCTGTCCTAGCTGGGTGGGAGATGACCCAGTTCAAGAGAGGAATAGCCGTGAAGACTAGACGAGGCGTCGAGACAGACGAACAGACGCAATAGACTTATCCTATCATTCATGATGACCAGCTCTCATCGGTTGACCCGACGATGGCATACAAGGCGTACAAAGCTGCGAAGGGCGCGCCTCAAGGCAGAGACGCGAAACGAATGATGCAGAAGATGGGCATGAAAATCGACGAGATCGATGGAGTCACTGAGGTGCTGATACGCACCGCCACTCGCGAGATCATCATCGAAGAACCGGTTGTCACGTCAGTTGTCGTTCAGGGACAGAGAATGTATCAGATCACGGGCGGATCTGCACATGAAAGGGTGCCATCAGCCGAAGCGGCACAGCCCGAGGTTCCGGAGGAAGATGTGAACCTGGTGGCCACGCAAACCGGAAAGACTGTGGACGAAGCTAAGGCTGCACTGAAAGAATCCGGCGGAGACCTCGCAGAGGCAATCCTCAGGCTGAAGCAGAAGAATCAAGCCTAAGCATAATGTCTCAGGATCAAGGAAACAGCATCCGTTTCGCGAAGCCGAGCTGATGATGATAATGGATAGCACACGATACCTCATTGTCGGAGGAGGACTGGCGGGCGGATCCGCCGTCGAGGCGATCCGAGCACGAGACCAAGAAGGACACATCGTGCTCGTCTCAGACGAGAAGCATCTTCCCTACGATCGTGTCGGACTCTCGAAAGGGTACTTGATGGGGAAACTCCGCCAAGAGAGCCTGTTCCTCCAGGACGCCGAGTTCTACCAGCAGCAGCACGTGGAGCATTTGCTTGGCCGACGCGTGCAGCAACTGAATACAGATGCACGGACGGCACTCCTGGACGATAGCCAAGAACTGGAGTATGAACGTCTTCTGCTGGCGACCGGAGGACGCGCACGTCGTCCCTCGATACCAGGTAGCGATCTATCTGGGATCTACTGCCTACGAACGATCGAAGATTCCGACGCAATCCGCACGGCTATGTCATCTGCCCGCCGCGCAGTGGTGATGGGCGGCGGCTTCATCGGATGCGAGATCGCCGCAGCGTGCAAGCAGCAAGGACTCGACACGACAATAGTTGAGATCCTCCCCTCGCTCCTGAGTTTACCACTTGACCCGGAGACAGCGCAATGGGTCACGAAGTACTTCATTGAGCAAGGCGTTCACGTTCTCACGAACGAGACGGCGGCTCGCTTCGTCGGATCCAACGGTCGAGTCGCAGGAATCGAGACCAAGACTGGGAAGACGATTCCAGCTGATTTCGTGGCAGTAGGAATCGGCATCACACCAAATGTCGAACTGGCAAAGGAAGCCGGGCTTCCAGTTAACAACGGAATCGTCGTCAATGAACAACTTCGAGTCGATGACACGAGCATCTACGCCGCAGGTGACATCGCATCCTTCTACAGCCCAGTCTTCGCTAGACATCTACGAGTGGAACACTACGATGTCGCCGCCAAACATGGCGAAGTAGCAGGAGCTAACATGGCCGGAGCACAGGAGAGATACACCGAGTTGCCGCACTTCTTCTCATCCATGTTCAAGCTACGGATCGAAGTCTGGGGAGACGCGACGCAGCGAGACACGGTGATTCGACGTGGTCCACTCGAGCTTTCTGACAAGGGCGGATTTGCACAGTTCTACCTCAGCCAAGAACGCGTGCAGGCATATCTCTCTGTTAACCGCTCCTACAAGGAAGTAGAGTCAGCAAAGAACCTGATTCTAGGCCGGCACCCTGTCAAACAGACCTTGCTTCTTGGCAACGAGTCAGTAGACCTCAACAACATGGTCAGATAGAGCCCGCAATAGCAATCGGATTCTGGTCCAGGGAGAGATGCATCAGCGAACAACTGCTTCTAACGCATGCTTGAGATCCTCGATTACGTCCTCAGTTGCCTCTATCCCAACTGACATGCGTACGAGTCCGTCTGTGATTCCGAGCGCGTGCCGGTCTTCTGGTGACATTCCCGAGTGGGATGTCTTGGCTGGCAAAGTAAGCAAGGTTTCAACACCTCCGAGGCTGGGAGCTATTATTGGTAGCGTCGTCCTCTTGATGAACTCCTCAGCTGTCGCGGCGCCTCCTCTAAGCTCGAAGCTCAGCATGCCTCCGAAACCATCGAGGAGCTCGCGTACCCTCTCGTGCTGTGGATGTGTGTCGAGCCCCGGATAATTCACCTTTTCAATAGCCTGATGATCATGCAAGAACTTTGCGATTCTTAGTGCGCTTTCATTCTGATATCTGACTCGAACTGCGAGCGTTTTCATTCCTCTATGTAGGAGAAAGCATGCGTGAGGGTCGAGTGACCCGCCCAAATGATCTAGCCTGTTCTTCACTCTGTCCACCAGCTCTGCGCGTCCGATAACTGCGCCAGCAACGATGTCGGAGTGACCGTTCAGATACTTTGTGCAACTATGGAGTGATAGGTCGAAGCCCCATTCCGGGGGCCGGAAGTTGATTGGGCTCGCGAAAGTGTTGTCTATCATCGTTACCAATCCGTGAGCCTTTCCGAATTCGACAATGGACTTGTGGTCCGCGACCTGCATCGTCGGATTCGTTATCGTCTCAACGTAGATCGCTTTGGTGTTCGGTCTCAACTTCGTCTTCCATGACTCTGGATCATCTGCGTCAATGAAATCATAAGATATGCCGAACGTGCGAAGATCTTTCGTGACAAAATCATGGGTTCCCCCGTACAAGCAATCTTGGACAAGCAGGTGGTCACCTGAAGAGAGAACTGACAATAGTGTCGTTGAGATAGCTGCCATCCCGCTCGCTGCCACCAAGGCAGCTTCAGCATTTTCAAGTGCTGCAAGCTTTTCATGAAGAGCCGCATGATTTGGCGTATTGTTCAAGCGAATGTACTTGAGATCGTGGTAACTAGTCTCGCCAGCGTACTCGAACATGGCCGATTGGAAAACCGGCATACTGACAGCGCCCATTATACGCGGTTCAGGTTCCCCCGCGTGAATGAGTTTAGTCTCGATATGTTTGAAGTTCTTCGGCAACCGATTTCTACTCCTCAAGGCTATCAGAACCTGCTAAAGACCTAATGGTCTTTTCGATCGTACACAAATGGTGCTGGAGAACGGAGCCCACGAAATGCACTGGTCAACCAGAGCCTCAACGACAAACATCTTTCATGAGGTCACATACAGTGCTTACCGAATTTCTCAATGCCTTCGCGTTCTCTTTGAGAATGCTGTCAACAGCGCCGCGACGACAATCAAGAGGCCGCCGGCGATCTGATATGCGTTGAGGGATTCGGCGAATAGTATCGATGCAGCGACTATGGCTGTAGCTGGCTCAATTGAGCTAAGAATGGAAGCTCGCGACGGCCCGATCAGTCTCACTCCCTGAAAGAACGTCGTTATCGCAACAATAGTGCTCACAACAGAGATCAGCAGAACCCATATCCAAGCTTGAAAGTTCCATGAAATACTGATGCCGCCAGTAAGTGAATCGGATAGAACAAAACTCAGCGCGGCTGCACCCATCACGTAGAAGGATGCCACGTCGCCGCTGACATTTCTCAAAACCCTGGTGCTGACGAGAATGTACATCGTGTATGTGATTGAAGCTCCGAGCGCCAACAAGGCACCAACAAGTACGATATGCCCTGTTGGGTTGGCCACTAGGCCCAGACCAACTAGTGCCAGCGAGAGGCAGACGGCGAGGGAGACGGACATCTTCTCCCAGCCAAGCACCAAGGAACCGGCCGTCACGAAGGGAGGGTACGTGTAGAGGATCAACGAAACAATTGAAACCGGAACGTAGAGCAGCGAGTTGAAATAAAGGGTCGACTGGGCGAAGTATCCAATTCCGCCCAAGGCCAGCAAGATCAGCAGCTGATTCCTATCTGGAACCGCAAGTCTGCCAGTTGCTAGAAGAAACGCCCCCATCGCAAGGAACGCCAGAATGAACCGAACCAAGAGCAGCTCCCGCACGTTGACGTGGTTTTCGTAGGCGAGACGGGCGAAGATTGGCATCAGTCCGAAGGAGACCGCTGAACTCAAGACGAGAACGTTGCCACGCCAATGCTGCTTCGTGGAGGTCATCCCGAATGCAGGTTTCCGATTTGATACGGACGTTGTGGGCGACTCCCTTTCATGTATCTCCTGATCTGCGTCTAAACCCGTACACACACAACGCAACCGCTGCGCTGATGATGGTTCAAATCACAAAGAAACCTGACGACCAATAAACTTCCTATTCATGCCACGCCATTGAAGATGCCTCAATGGCATATTGTGAGGCGTGAGCCACCGTGCCTCGATCCACGAAGATTCCTGAGACGACGACACGGCAGGGAAAGGAAAAAGAACAGATCGAAAGAGGAACCTCATAATCTGTCCCGTTGTAGATGAAGGAAATGTACGAGTCAATTGTTGATGGCGCAGCAACTACTGCAATGCATGGATTGGCTGCAAAGTATAGGTTCCTAGGATCTCCTTCGCAGAGACTGTAGTCGTCTCCGAAATGAGGTGCACTGTACTTGACAAGGTATCCGACACTGGTCACTTTCTGACCAATATAGGCGGATGGACGCTCGTGTAGTTGTCTCACTGACACCTCACGCCGATATAGCCGACCGGGCCCCAAGACGAAGAAAATCGAAGCGCCCATGAAAACCAGTATTAGCATTACCGCGAGAAGGCGAATCCTGACGGTGGTCCTGTTCCCACTATTCTCGCTTACCACGGCGCGATCGGTCATTACACCACTCTTCCCCGGCACATCAGACACTCGAGAGGCTTCTACTTGGACCTGGATTTATTAGCTGAAGTGGTAGCACTCTGACTTCAATCTGTTGATTCAATTGGAAACTAAGACAATAGTTATCTCAGGAATTGTCGCGGGAATCGTTATTCTGGCACTCTCAATGGTAGTCAGTACTGCTACACAATTACTGTTCGACTACAATGTCTTAGCCCTCGCGGGCATGCGCTCAGTCAACGATCCTGTAAGCATGCTATTCTTCGTGTATCCGTTCGTTGTCGGGCTGGCAATGGCAATACTCTACGATTTCACCAAGAAGAGCTTCACAGGAACTGCAATACGAAAAGGGATCGTATTGGGACTGCTTGGATGGATTGTTTACGGCATTCCATCAGCATTCATAGTATTCAGCAGCATGGACTATCCGATAGGTTTCACGGTGAATTCCGTGATTGGATCACTGATCTACATGCTCGGTGCGGGGACCACCATCACAAGGCTCTCGAAGTAGCATCGTATTCGAAAACTGACGGCTCTAATCACGATGTCTGCACCATTAGACGCATGAGGGGCACGCACTTCTTTGTCTGCGGGTGACATGTTTGGTGCATTGTTACGAAGGGCGGATCGTAATCTCCCTTGATGTTGCGCTGTCAGGACTGTGGCACTGAGACCCCTGAAGAATTGGCATTTTGCCTGAAGTGTCGCAGGAGACTCCATCCAAGAAGCAGGTATGATCTTACTCTTGATGACTACGCCTACCCGCCGGACCGAGACGCAATCGAGATGATCAAAGCCACAGGAGTCCTACCCTATCTTGTGAAGAATCTTGCGGTTGGAAAACTCGAGAAGGATCTGTTGGCAAAGCTTTCGCGTGAGGCACGCACAGTCGAATATCCGGACCCTCTGGATGCCCTAGTCCGCCACTGTGCCGTCTTGTTGAGTGTTGATTTCCTACCAGAGATCTTCGTGGTCAACGGCGAGCCGCCAAACGCCTTCACATTCGGGACCGAACAGCGCCCCTATGTGGCCGTCAACTCTGGCGCCCTGAAGCATTTGGGACCGCGTGAGCTGACCGCAGTTCTAGGACATGAGCTGGGTCACGTGAAGAGCGGCCACATGCTCTCTCATACAGTCGCGGAGATACTCGGCGGCGGAATCGGATTCTCCGCCTCATTGCTGGGAGTCAGTATCGTTTCGGTCCCTGTTCGCCTTGCGCTCCTATCTTGGCATAGAGAGTCTGAGGTGACAGCCGACCGGAGTAGTTTGCTGGTTGTGAGAGACATCGCCGTCGTCAAGTCCTTCATTACCAAGCTAGCAGCGTGGTCATCTCGTGGAATGTCATCATTGAATCCGCTTGATATTGAGAATGATAAGGTTGACACGCTTGAATCCGTCTCAGAGTTGTTCCGCACACATCCACTGTATTCCCGCCGATTCAAGCTCTCAAGAGGGTTTTTCGAAAGCGTGCAATTCCACCAAGCAAGTCTGAAGATCGAGGCGAGATTAGGCTATCTCAGGGCTCTGATTCCTGTCTGCCGTTTCTGTGGAGCAAGAAAGCCTGTGGAAGAAATGTTCTGTCCATCATGCGGCAAATGTCAAACGTAGACGTATCCTCTCTGATTGGTGGTGAGCTCCCTCTCTCTTATTGAGAGAGTCATGCAAGAAAAGACGGCTAAGCCGCGCTGACCTGCTTCTGCATTCGGCTCTTTATTCTCTTCAGTCTGAAGAAGTCTTCGCGTTCGCGTTCTTCCAGATGCATCTGGATATATCTGATCGAGTGAAGAACCCGTGGAATGATCACGTAATCGAGAGAGTTGACGCGCCTCTTGGTTGAGGCTATGGCTTGGGCGAGTTTTCGTGTTGATGCCTCTGCGCCCGACAATTCCGTCATCGCCTTCACTGCTTCTGTCATCTTCATCGTGGCCTCATCGAGCTTTGCTGATGTAGCTAACAGATTGTATGGCGCAGTTCGAGTCGGCGTGACTTTGACTTGCACTTGTGGCAAGGTGACGCCAATCACATTTCTCGTTTTCGTGTTCAGCTCGAAACGATCTTCCACCCCGACTGCGAACTGTTCGAGTCTCGCCAAGCCGTGCACCATCTCTGCTTCCACGAAGAGGTTGTAAGCTTCTCGAAGGAGCGCGTGGGAGCGTTCTCGGAGCTCCGCTATCTGGCGCACATTCTCGAACAATTCAATCATCAACGCGTCCAGTTTCTCTCTGAGTAGGTCTCTTCCGCGCTCTGCAATGTCTCGCCTCTTTCTTAGGGCGAGCAGTTCCATTCTTGTCGGGTGAATGCCCGATATAATTTCTGACATTATGCGGTGCCCTTGTCCCTATGAGCAGGATGATACTTCGCGATGGTTGATGGATCAATACGCTTGAGTTCGACTTCAGGTACCATGGACAGGAGGTCCCAGCCGAGGTCAAGTGTCTGTTCGATGTCTCTGTTCTCGTACTCGCCTTGGCTGATGAATCGTCTCTCGAAAGCGTCGGCGAAATTCAGGTACAGCTTGTCTCTTGTTGAGAGTGCTTCTTCTCCGATCACGGCGACGAGGTCTCGGAATGCTCGTCCTTCCGCGTACGAGTAGTACAATTGGTCGGAGACTTCTCTGTGGTCCTCGCGTGTGCGGTCCTTTCCTATTCCTTCCCTCATGAGACGTGAGAGCGAGGGGGATACATCGATCGGAGGATAGATGCCGCGCCTGTGAAGGCCTCTGTCAACGATCAGTTGCCCCTCCGTTATGTAGCCAGTCAGGTCGGCGATTGGGTGAGTGATGTCATCGTGCGGCATGGTCAGGATTGGCATCTGTGTGATCGAGCCCTTGCCCGTATGCGTCCTTCCAGCCCGTTCATAGATTGTGGACAGGTCAGTGTACATGTAACCAGGATAGCCGCGTCTTCCAGGCACTTCCTCACGAGCCGCTGAAATCTCGCGAAGTGCTTCCGCATAGTTCGTCATGTCAGTCAGTATGACAAGTACATGCATGCCGAGCTTGAACGCGAAGAATTCGGCCGCGGTAAGTGCAACTCGTGGTGTGAGAATTCTCTCTATCGCGGGGTCGTCGGCCAAGTTCACGAACATCGTCACATGCTCGAACGCGCCTTGCTTCTCGAAGTCTTCTCGGAAGAACCGGGCCTCGTCGGCTGTGATGCCGATAGCGGCGAACACCGTCGTGAAAGTCTCGCCTGTGCCTCGAACTCGAGCTTGTCTGGCCACCTGCGCGGCTACCGCGTTGTGTGGAAGCCCCGCCCCGGAGAAGAATGGCAGCTTCTGTCCTCTGACGAGCGTGTTCATTCCATCTATGGCGGAAACTCCGGTTTGGATGAACTCTCTTGGATAGGTTCTCGCGCATGGGTTGATCGGTGCGCCGTGAACATCCCAGTAATCCTCGGCAATGATATTTGGGCCACCGTCGATTGGCGTCCCGCTGCCGTCGAGCACTCTTCCAAGCATGTCGGATGATACCGGGAGTTTGATTGTTTCCCCCGTGAATCTGACTGCGGTTCCTTTCACATCCAGGCCCGATGTGCCTTCGAAGACCTGAACCACCGCCATCTTGTCGCTTACTTCTAGGATCTGTCCTCTACGCTCCACACCGTCCGGAGCGATGACTCTGACGAGCTCGTTGTAACCGACATCTTTCACGGCCTCCACGAACAGCAATGGCCCAGAGATTCGCGAAATCGTCCTGTACTCTCTCAGAACCAGGCTCATGCTTGCGGTCCCTCCGAGCCGTGTGTCTCGGCGGTTAGTTTGCTGAATTGGTCATCCAGATTCCCTTCGATTCTTGCTGCGAGTTCATCGAATCGCTCTGAGGGTTCGATCTTGCACCGCGCGATCTCCTGCCTAACAGGGAGATCTAGGATCCGCTGGAGGGTTACCCCATCCTCCACAGCCTTCTCCATCTTCTTGTGGAACTTCATGATCAGGCGCATCATCGCTGTAGTCTTCTCAGGCGAGCAGTAACTGTCGACAGGATGGAGTGCGCTCTGAATGAGAAAGTCCTCCTTGATCATGCGAGCGGCTTCAAGCGTTGCCCTCTGACTATCTGATAACGCATCCGGACCAACGAGCATTACGATCTCTCTCAGCTCCTCATCTTTCTGCAGAAGCGACATCGCATCTTGCCGAATGTGCTTCCAGGGTTGCTTGGTCTTCTGCTCATACCATTCCTCGACTGAGTCGAGGTAAAGCGAGTAGCTCGTCAACCAGTCGATGGCTGGAAAATGGCGTCTCTCGGCGAGCGACTTGCTCAGAGCCCAGAAGACCTTCGTGATTCGGAGCGTATTCTGCGTTACAGGCTCGGAGAAGTCTCCACCGGACGGTGAGACCGCGCCGACGGCTGATATCGAGCCAGTCCGTTGCTCACTGCCGAGAACTTCCACTCTGCCTGCGCGTTCATAGAATTCCGCCAACCTCGAAGCCAGGTAGGCAGGGTATCCTTCCTCGCCAGGCATCTCCTCTAATCTACCGGAAATCTCTCTGAGCGCCTCTGCCCATCGAGAAGTGGAGTCAGCCATCAAAGCGACATCGTATCCCATGTCTCTGAAGTACTCTGCCATCGTGATGCCTGTGTAGACGCTCGCTTCTCTTGCCGCGATTGGCATGTTCGATGTATTCGCGACCAGTATCGTCCGAGCCATAAGCGGCTGTCCGCTTCTAGGGTCCTTCAGTTCCGGAAATGTCTCGAGGACTTCAGTCATCTCGTTGCCGCGTTCTCCGCATCCGACATAGACTATGATTTCGGCGTCGGCCCACTTCGCAAGCTGTTGTTGCATCACCGTTTTTCCGGTGCCGAATCCTCCGGGGATTGCGGCGGTTCCTCCCTTTGCTATTGGGAAGAGGAAGTCCATTATTCGCTGGCCTGTGACGAGTGGCACGACGGAAGAGAGCCTGGATTTGACCGGCCGCGCCTTTCTAACCGGCCAGGTGTGCATGAGCTGGAGCTTCACGAGCCCGTTCTGCGTCTCGACCTCAGCGACGTCATCTGTAACACGGTAATCGCCTTCCTTCACAGCTGACTTGATCGTGCCGGTGACACTGGGAGGAGCGAGAATGTGCTGTTTGACAAGGACAGTCTCTGACACTTCTCCAAGAATGTCGCCTCCCACAACCTTCTCGCCAGCCTTCACTCTTGGTATGAAGCGCCAAGTCTTCTTCCGGTCGAGTGCAGGTGACGTAACGCCACGCGTGATGAATGTTCCCGCGATCCCCATCAGGGTTGGGAGCGGCCGCTGTATTCCGTCATAGATCTGATTGATCATCCCTGGACCTAGTTCGACGGAGAGAGGGTTCCCGGTCCTTTCTACACGCTCGCCGGGTTTGATGCCAGCGGTCTCTTCGTAGACCTGAATGGTCGCTTTCTCGCCCTCGACTCGAATGACTTCTCCTATCAGGCCTAGGGTGCCCACCTTGACGAGCTCGTACATCTGGGCGCCTAGCATATCGTGGGCCACAACGACGGGGCCTATGATTCTCTCGATGACTCCTGGCTTGTACAAGTGAATCGACCGAGCTGAGTGCTACGTCCTACTGGAACGGTGTTGGTAGATTCGTATCGCAATTAAGCATTTCCAGAAACAAGGTCAGGGGAGCCGCGACGTCACAGAGATGCTAGCGTCTCTGCAGCGTGGAGAAGGCACGCCTAGCGCCACCTTGATGGAGTACTTTGATTCAACTCTCTTGCTTATACTCGGCGGCCAGCGATTCTTCAAACGATCAGTGCAATGATATCGATCAATGAAATGAAACGCAACAGCGAGCAGCTCGTTGACTGTACTGTCAGAATTGAGCAGATGCTGATGCAACTAGCCGCTGCAGAATGAAGTCACCTAGAGCAGGAAGCGTCCTTTCTCCATCAGTTTCCTATCGTCCACCCACAAGGTGGCATCTTTCATGATCGCGTCTATGTGGGTTTGCGATTCCCAGTCTGCGCCTGTCTCATCCGTATAGGGGTCGCCGAAGGCGACATGGATGGTCGGAAACTTCTCGTCTTGAAGTAGGTTTCCAATGAGCTTCGTCAGGGACATGTTCGTGCCGATTGCGAACTCGCCGAGTCTGGTGCTGTTCTTGTCTGTCTGAAGGTACTTCACCAATTCGCTCTGCAACTTGCTGTTGGAGCACCTGATTGAGGAGGGTTCGGCTCGCGAGTTCCTCACATTTATCGTGACGGGCGATCTCTCCAGCACGCCATACTTGTCGCTGAACCAGTCGCCAAGCTCATCAGCTACTACTGTTCCTTCTGCTTTCCATGCTGCGGTGAATAGCTCGCCATCAGGGAGATTGCCCCAGTCTCCCTTCTTTCGGAAGATTCCGTCGGACACCTTCCATCTCCACTGAGGATTGAATTCGACAGCCAAGTCAGATCCGGCCGCTGTGGTAACACGTGCCTTCTTGGCAGTTCCCACGCGTTGATGAATCCGTTTCGTGAGTTCAGATATCTTCTCGTAGTCAGCGCACATGCCTTCTTCCATCAGCTGCTCGTTCACAGAGGGCATATGTCCATGCCTCGCATACCGTTTAGCGAGCTTGATGAATGGCATCCTCAGGCCCAGTTCGCCGCCCATGCTTCGCGCGGCGTAGAACGTCACATTCGCCCAAGGAATAGCCTCCTCTAGAGGCTTGGGAAGTGATGTCAGGGGACGCTTGCCAAAATCCTCCAAGAACGCAATCTTCACATTTCCCGGACTAGATTTCTCGGCTGCCCGCTTCAGTGCTTCCCCGATCCTACGGGTGAAAGAGTCTGTCACTATGAACACGTGCTCGCCTGGCTTGACTCCCATACAGACTTCAACTGCTATGCGCGCGCCATCATCCACTGTGCCCAAGAGAGAATCACGAGCTTTCGATGCTCAGAGTAAGCGTATTAACGCTTGGGCTATTTCACGGGAAAATCTCGTGCCTGAATTGTTGGGCGCGCTTACGCAGTCAAAACAAAGGTTTAGGCGCCGATTGTGCGTTCCGGCTATAATCGGGTGTTCGGGAACTCCGCCCCGGTTGCTGGTTGATCTTATGATCGTGGACTACCCATTTCTCACAAAAGAAGCTGCCTGCATTCAAGCCACTACCCACGTCAAGAACATCGCTTCACAAAGAGTCTTAGAGAGAAGCTGACTTGAATAGTCTGATAACTGCAAGGTTGCCTTGGTTAGTCGACGTATCGTGATCCGCTTCATCAGAGTCGCCGAATCAAAGGCCAGATTTGCAATCGCACTCATCTGCATCATACAAATCGGAATCCTACCATACCCCGCAACTGCATGGTCAATTGACGCTCACTCAGCAATCGCGAAAGCCGCGACAGAGCTGCTTCCAAGCCCATGGAGACAATTCTTTGCATACTACGCAGAGTTACTTGCTGAAACTGCAACTTATCCTGACACCTACTATCGTGAAAGCGACCCGATCGAATCGCCGAGACACTTCATAGATCTGGAAATCTGGAACCCAAACGACCTGTCAACTGGCACACTTCCACAAGCAGTCGAAGAGTTCACTGGAGAAATGGAGTCTGCGATACGAGCGAAGGATTGGAACAGCATGTTCATTGATGCTGGCCAAGTATCCCACTATGTGGCCGATGTTACTCAACCGTACCACACAACAGTCAACTATGATCCTCAAACCAGGAATGGTGTCGGAGCGCATCAACTGTTTGAGTCGGCAGCTCTTGCTCATCTGTCGGAGATTAGATTGGTGGTCTCCGCTGATGTGGGACCTGTCATGCCGATCAGCAATGTGACTGATTTTATCATAGAGACAGCTGTCCGGAGCCACTCCTTCCTGTCATCCATCAATCAAACCCTCATCGACGAGGATCTACAGTGGAGCCCCGAACTTACCCACATTGTCGAGAACAGGACCAACGCGGCAATCATCGCGACGGCCAGAGTCTGGTACACTGCAATGGTGAGGTCCAACTCCCCGCCACCAGAACTACCAAAGACCGACGAGCTTTCAATCGTTGTTGAGAGCATCGCTCTGAATAGCACGAGCTACGGGATCATCAGACTTTGTGTGATTGATTCGCTTGGAGTGAAGACGCGAGCCGACGTGTCCTTGAGTATTGACGGATCAACCTTCCGAGGGCAAGTGGCAAATGTCGTGCCTCCTGTCGGCGAGTACGTAATCGTCGTGCCGTCAGGAACGTACAACGCCAATTTCGTCTTCACGGCACAGAAGGAAGGATACCGACCTGCAGTGGTCACCCTTTCTATCGGTACCCCTACAACGAGTCCCACAATCGCCGTGGTGAATGTTCCGTTTCCAACGGTCGTGGCCTTGGCGGTGATGGTGGCTGCCCTCGTCGCGCTCATCTGGCACCGAAGAAGGTCCAGCCAGTGTCCCTGATGCCCTCACGGATAGTTGAAGCCCATGTTGGCAACTTCAATCTGTGACGGCGAATGTGCGATAATCTCGGGGGCTCCCTGGTAGAGTTCGATCGTTCCCGTGACTCGAACTTCCTTGTTGAGGTAGAATGACGCAGGCGAGAATTGGAAGTTCTTCACATCGCTTGCGAAAATTGTGACTTCGAAGTATCCTTGGTAGGGGTCGTGAAAGTCCAAGAACACGGTTCCCTTGCTTGAGACATACGTGCGCACGATAGTGCCTTCTACCGTCTTGGATTGGCCGACGTAGTTTGCTGCCTGAAGATAGGATACCACATTCGCATTGGGAAGCCACTTGCCATTGGGTGACGATGTGGTGCTCGTTGTGGTTGTGACGCTGACCGTGTCGTGAACAGTGCTTGTGACGGTAAGCGTGTCATGAACGGTGCTCGTGACGGTAACGGTCACCGGGGGTCTAGCCCACGGCCCGATTGCGAATCCTGCGGAGAAAGCGATTATCACGATGAGAATCGTGCCGACGAGTTGAGGCCGCAAGTGGAATCTGTGCTTACGAACTCGGGAGACGGGCTTCCTGACCTCTCCGTATCTCGGGGGCACGTCCTGCCAGGACCCCTCATCCCAGAACTGTGAGGTCTCTTGAGGAGCAGTTTTGGCTTTCATGCTGGATCCACAGCTCGGGCAGACTTGAGCGTGAAGTGGTGTCTCAGTCCCGCAGCTTGGACAACGTGGCAAGACGAGGAAGCGCTTTGAGGGCGATTGCCCGTCGTCGGTCATTCGCATCAACGGGGTTGTTTGTTTGCCATCGCAAAGATAAGGCACTTGCGACTGAAACCTATTTCGCGGAGACTTCTGGAGCTTGGCGGTTTCAGAAGAGATGCAGATGAGTTCTAGAACCAGAGCTACTTCCAAGGTCATTTATCGCCAACTCAACATATAGAGTCACGTGGTCTTGGGGCGTTGAACCTTAGGTCGATCCTGCTCGTTCTCCTTCTAGTAGTCGCGTCCGTGATTGCCGCCTTCGAGTATGTCCAGAATGCGCAGCTCTTAGCCGAGAATCAACGGCTCAAGAAGGAACTGTCTGACAGCAGTCAGCGTCTTCTGACGTTGCAGGCTCAACTGAACGAAACCCAAGAAGAGGTTGAAAAGCTTCGGATAGACATCGCGAAGCTGCGTGAACAGCTCAGAATGGCAGGGTCCATAACCGTCGGGCTAACCTTTCTCTGGCAACTAGGTCCTGAATGGGCTGTCCCGCTGTTCCGGTTCAATGTCTCGGATCTGCAAAGAATCGTGCAAATTATGAACGATGTAGAATGGGCTGGCTCAGGCGTGTATTTCTTCATGCGACACGCGGCGCCGGAACAGCTCATGTCCGACACATGGGGACCACCATGCACGATGCCGTCAAACATCTGGCCGAAGCCAGATGTCTCCGAGTGGCAGCCTTGGGGGGCGGAAGCTTGGCAGCTTTTCCCCGAGAAGGATATACCAGTTGGCATATTCGACAGTGTTGGCACAGACGAGAATGGGTCTCCTATCGGGGGATGCGTTTGGAAGCCTGAAAAAACAGAACAGGTGTTCGTGGCCATTGCGTTACCTATGTCGGAGTACCCGATGACCGTGAACACGACAGAAGGACCGAAATCTGGCATAGAACTGCAACTAAACGTTGAGGCTTCAGCGGGGCTACTTACCCACGAGCTAATGCACGTTTTTGGATTCAGTGACGAAGAGCTAAAGGCGAAAAACATGTACGATCCACGATCTGCGCTTCCGACTGAGTGGATTCCCCGGATTCAAGCAGCCGCCAAAGCGTTTGAAACCAATCCCCCTCAACCTGGCTCAGGTTAGCGATGCAGGGGCCGATGCAGCTACATGGTTGAGAGTAGCAAGTCTAGAAAGGATCCTTTGTCTTGTAGGCTTTGATCAGTAACAGCGTGGACACCAACGGCAAGGCTTTTCCAGATGCGAAGACCATGTTTGTGGGTCGACTGAGAGTTCTTGTTCTCTCCTGCCAAGCTTCGAACTCGGCTTAGTCTGTTGATGTTACTGAGCATTGTTCTTGCGTCGAGTGTTGGGTTGGTTCCGGTTGCTGTCTCAAGCGCGCCGTGCGTTTGTGGGCCCAAACAAGTGATCATTCTATTATTCGACTTCCAAGATGTGAAACACAACTCATCCAATACACTGCAAAAGTATCAAGAGATCATCGTGGCAATGGACGAGAGCTTACGACGCCAGAGCTATGGAAAGCTGTGGCTCGTTGGCGGTAAAGTCTTTGATTGGAGACAGTCTCCATATGTTCTGGATGCCCTCGTAGGCATCACAGAAATCTCACCTTACGGATCGGTACGCCACGCAGGCGAAAAGAACGCCGCCATCCTAGCTGATTCGACACTTGAATCCGCTCGCCAGTGGTGGATAGACCCCGACAAGTATTTCTTCGGAGTCTATGCGGGTGGCGTTTGGCCCGTTGCGTTCCCTGCCAAGGGTGTCAGTGTCATTGGTGAGAATTGGGGCGTCGCGACCTACATGCACGAGTTCGGACACCTAATCGGCTTACATGACATCTACAATCCCGGGTCGATCGGAGAATGGGATGTCATGGGCCTTGCAGGGAAGGAAGAACCGCTGGAAAAGAACGAGTTCTCTGCTTGGTCAAGAATCCAATTGGGATGGCTCACAAGCGACGACGTGGTCATCACAAAGGCAATACCGGCCACTTTGCTAGAAGTCGAGTCGATCGATGAGCTTAGCGGAACAAGGGCGGTCATGGTGCCTGTCCATGCACAGACACCCCAATACTATGTTGTTATTGAAGCTCGGTCCACAACACTCGTCATCTACTCTTTCGCAGGCTATTTCATCGAACACGAGACCGTTGATGTCATCTCTTGGGAGGATTTCGCTTGGGAGCAATCGCATGTCTACAATTTCACCTGCCTAGCTATGATCCAAACGTTAAGCGAAGAAGGACTTGGGCGAGTCTTCACCGGCGAATCGACACCAATCAGTGCGGACATCGGAGTGGTTCTGCTGTATACTCGGCCGCATAGTCTGAGAATCAAGCTCACCAGCAACGCCGATGCAAAGAACGCAGAAGAAGCGCTCAAGGCGATTGGTCTTGCTTCAAATGTGTTGCGCGGGATTCTATTGAAGAGCAACAAATTGAATGAGGCAGGGGGATCATTCCAGAACGGAGACTTCGATGCTGCAAGAAGCTCGGCGGAGAAAGCGAAAGCGGAAGCTCCGATCCTGCTTACACTGCAAGCAACTATTCTAGTCTTGGTTGTTGTCTGCCCAATTGTGGGGATACTCTTGTACAATCGAAGAAGGAAGAGCGTGAAAACGACGTTGAAGCCAACTCCCGCCAAAGCTGTGGGGAGCAAGTTCTGTCGTCAATGTGGAGCAGAGATACCTCGCGACAGCACGTATTGCGAGAAATGCGGCACTAGACTCGCCTGACGTTGTCTCGATCTTGAGTGGGACAGACGACTAGTGCATTGGGATAGAAGAGGACTGAACCAGAACTCTCAAGAGCGGAGAAGACCATAGTTGGCCGCGTCTATTCTTTGCCAAAGCGTCCCAAGTCCGGAGATAGTCTTCCTTTTTCTAGGCCGGAACTCCCTTCCCCTTTCTTCTTAGTTTCAGATGTCTCCGTGATCCGGCGCTCCATCCCTTGCCGTCTTATCCGCCGGACTTTCCCTTGCCTTGTATGCGGGAATCAGTGATGGGGAGAACGATACCGTCATGGCGTATCGTCGTCGAACAAGAAATCGTAGCGATGAACAGGTTCAAGCAGTTCCTCGGGCCTGAAGACCGAGCTGTCTTCGATGACCTCCTCAGCCAATGTAAGCTCTACGCGGCGGAGGCCGGAGTCCTCGTCTCACCCGTCAAGGAAGTGCCGCTGCTGCTATCGATGATCTTCGCTCAGCACAAGAGACTCGTAGAGCTCGAAAGACAGCTCAACGAGATCTCGAAGTGATGTTCGATATTGTCTCGTACGATAGCGCTTCCTGAGAGTCCGCGTGTTTTCATTGGTCTGGTCGTAGAGTTATATCTCTTGCCCGCTGAGGTTCGCTTTGAATGAGGATTCCGTAGGCTTGATTCCATTCAAGTTCCTTGATGATGTGATGAGCCTGAAACGTGTTCCGAGGAGCGGCTGGATAACATATAGAATCGGCAAGCATGACGTGGAATCTGTCTCTTCGCATTCCTATTCGGTGGCCGTGATTGCGCTCACGATGTCTGAGATCATCCGATTGCGGAAGCTGGAAGTGGATGTGGAGCAGGTGTTGAAGATGGCGCTCCTCCACGACCTCTCCGAGTCGCTGACCTTCGATATCAGCAAAGCGTACCTACGATACCTCGGCAGAAAGGGCTCTCGAATGAAAACACGCCTCGAAAAGAAGGCAGTCTCTCGCGTGCTAGCGGATCTTCAGAATGACCGGCTCGCGCGCACATTCAGGACAACCATTGAGCGCTATTCTTCCTCGAGCTCGCTTGAGGCGAGGATCGTACACTGCGCTGACGCTCTAGATCTTCTACTTCAGGTGATCGAATATGAGAAGATGGGATACTCGAAGGCCACTCTGGACCCCATTTGGAGGGAGACCAGATCGAAGTTGATGAAGTACAAGCTCCCGCTCGCCAACGAATGGTCACGTCAACTACAGCGAGTCAGAACGGGGCTTCGGAGCAAGACTAGACAGGCAGCATGAAGGCGCATTGTCGTCAAATGATGCGGATGTATTCGCTTGAGACCTGAACGACTCCAACGTCCGGTTCGAGCGCCCATACCCCGAACTGGTTTATCGCAGGATCAACCACAAGGGCGATGACGAACGGCGAGAATTGCAGCAGCTTCCCGTGCGTCGTCATGTCGGTTTCTGACATGAATATGCCGTAACCGGGATGAGAGTGATACCACCCAACAATCCTACCGTCAATCTTCCCTCGTACTATGTCGTCCGCAACTCTGGCTAGCTTGTCTGCGGGGAGGACGCATGATGTTTCCGAATTGCTGTCTCCTCCGATTACGATGTCGTTTACCCATAGTCCGTCGTTAAGGAAGGATCCGATCAATAGCCCGATGCGCTCATATGGGCGCCTTACGTCGGCGGAGATTCGGTCCAGTACCATGCTCGCGATGTTGATGTTGAACAAGCTGTTCGCCGTCTTGGGG
>Ga0116202_10000563_pt1 | contig 20866 bp, 17 predicted proteins | sample LakKivw325mmetaG_FD_94479 | JGI IMG/M metagenome (GOLD analysis project Ga0116202, IMG submission 94479) | Anoxic lake water microbial communities from Lake Kivu, Rwanda to study Microbial Dark Matter (Phase II) - Lake Kivu water 325m metaG | ecosystem: Environmental > Aquatic > Freshwater >... | reverse complement strand
CCGCCGAGTCGTACTACCTGGGGCAGCCGGATATCACCGAGTACACCGAGAAAGTTATCGTCAATGGCAGCCAGTGGTCCCGGGAGGCCGGCGATTACACAATTGACTACAAGACCGGTGTGCTCGCGTTCGTCCGGGCGCTGCCGCCGGACGCCGACATCCAGGTGACCTACGAGTACCGGCCGCTCTTCTCTCTTTCCCAGAAGTCGCTCGTCGGCGGCCGGGCCGAGTGGGCCGCATCCCAGGAGGGCAAGCTCGGTGCCAGCGTTTTCTTCCGCGACGAGGGCATCCAGGACGAGAAGCCGGCGCTCGGTTCGGAACCGTATCGCCGGACCATCGCCGAAACCGACGCCTCCTATACGGTCAGTTCGGATGCAATCAGCGCCTTCCTCGATGGGCTGCCGCTGCTCCGCGCCCAGTCGGCGACGACTTTCAGCGCCGCGGCCGAGGGCGCGGTCTCGCTGCCGGACCCGAACACGCGCGGCGTCGCCTATCTCGATGACTTCGAGGGCACCACGATTACGCGGGACGTGTCAATCACAGCGTTGCTCTGGTCGCCCGCCTCAGTGCCGGTGGACAAGGACACCGCGCACTTCGCCCAGACCCGGCTCTTCTGGATCAACCCGCTGACCAAGGTGCGCAACGACAGCGTGTTCGGGCCGTCGGTCGGCGACGAAGGCACGGAGACGCACGAGGTGCTGCGGGTGACGTTCACCCCGGATGCGGGCGACCGCGGGTCATGGGCCGGCATGATGACCTCGGCCGCGCAGTCGGGCATGAGCATGAATCTGAAGGACGTTGACAACCTGCGCATGATTCTGAAGACCCGGCGCAGCACCGGGACGATTCACGTCACGGTCGGCATGTCGATTGACGAGGACGCGCCGCGGCGGAATCGCGCCGGCGCCATCGTCGGACTGGACGGGCGCAACAACACCGAGGACCTGAACGCCAACGGCGTGCTCGACGCCGGCGAGGAGGACAGGGGGCTGGACACGGTTTTCGGGATCGACAGCACATGGGGAGGCGCGGACACGGTCGACGACGGCAACGACGACTACAACTCTTCAACGAACCCGACGGGGACGGAGGGTAACAACCACCTCGACGGCGAGGACCTGGACCGGAGCGGTTTCTCCCGGTACAACCACTACTTCGAGTGCGACATCCCGCTCGGCGACGAGCGTTATTTCACCGACCTCGTCAACGGCTGGAAGCTCTGCCGGGTCTCGCTGCACGACAGCGTAAGCTTTCGGACCGTGGGCCAGCCCAAGTGGGAGGACATCCGGCTGGTGAGAGTCTGGATGGACGGCTACGACGCGCCCGACACCATCGACTTCTACTCGGTCGAGTTCATCGGCAGCCGCTGGACCAATCCGCTGCTCCTCTCCATCCGCGATACGACCCGCCCGCCGGGCCATGTGCCGGGCGACACGACCGAGAAGGTCTGGGCGACCCAGATTTCCCGTAAGACCGACACCAGCTACACCGCGCCCTTCCAGCTCAAACGCGACGCCAGCGGCAACCTCGAGGAGGAAGGAGCGCTCCTCTTCGGCTACCAGAATCTGCGGGGCTACCGGCGGGCGACGGTGAACAAGACGGCGGCCGACCAGGAGGATTACCGTGAGTATCGCGACCTGCGCATGTACGTGCACGACGACGGCAACGGGCTCGCGTTCCTGCTGAGGCTGGGGTCGGATTCGGTGAACTACTACGAGTACCGCGCCCCGGTGACCGCCGGTGAGCTGGTCCCGGGCCGGGACGGGAAGTGGTACGAGTTCGTGATTCCGCTCGATTCGTTCCCGATGCTGAAGATGCGGCGGGACCAGGCCGACGTGCCGAAGAACATCGTGTGGTCAAGCGGGCCGTACCGCGTGTTCGGCACACCGTCGCTGGCCGACATCCGCTACACCGCACTCGGCATCGAGCACCCGGGAAGCGCGCGTATCAATGGCGGGCTGTGGTTCGACGACATGCGCCTCACCGGGCCGCACAAGGAGCCGGGTTACGGGTTCCAGGCACACTCCAACCTCGCGCTTTCGGACTTCGTCACGCTTGGCGTGAACTACGGATACTCCGACCCCAACTTCCGCCGGTTCAGCGAGGGGCGGGGCGTGAAGGCCGGCGGATTCGGAACCAGCCTTGGCGCGAGCGCCCACGCCAACCTCGACCGGCTGCTGCCCTTTAGCTGGGGCCTGAGCATCCCCCTGACCTACTCGATTTCCGACCAGCGCGACGTTCCCAAGTTCTCGCCGCTCTACCCTGACCTGCTCCTGCCCGCGGAGCAGGCGTCGTCCCCGGACTACGTCACGTCCGGCCACAGCGAGGAGATATCCGTCGACAACGTCCGCAAGCAGCGGTCGGGCAACCCCTGGCTGAACTACACGCTCGAGGGCATGGGGATTTCATGGCGGCAGCGCCGGGGACTGAGTCGCTCGTCGCTTAACCGGGACTCTTCCTGGGCCAGCACATTCCAGTGGGGCTATGCCGTTTCGCCGGACCTGAAGGTCAAGGTCGGGTCCGACGACGAGCTTTCGCTCTTTCCCCAGGACATCAGATTCGGGATCACCGACGGCCGGCAGCAGACTCTGCGCGGCACGCGCATCAGCCTGGACAGCGCCTTTCGTACCGACACCCTGACCGGCCACGGCCTCGCCACCGATTTCGGGGTGGAATACTCGCCGATTGAGGACATGACTTTCGACTACGGGGTTCAGACCGAGCGGGACCTGATTATCGCTGATTCGCTGTCCGACTCCCTGTGGTTTCTGAACATCGGCGCCGAGGCCAGCCGGGATCACAGCTTTGACGCCGGCTACAACCTCGACATCGCCGACGCGATAACGCCCGGAGTCGACTTCAGCGGCAACTACTCGCATGAACGGATCAAGTCGGGCTTGAGCTACGACTCAGTCCTGAACATGAACAACTCCGGCGATATTGAGTTCACCCTGAACACCGACCTGCCGGAGTTGCTGGGCAGGCTCGAAGTCCGGAGTCCCAGGCCCAAAGGCCCGGGGCCCGAAGGTGAACCGCCGGGCCGGCGCTCCGGGAAGGTCAGGCCCGAACCCAAGGGCGACACGCTCGGCGGCGAACCGGTTGAGCCAGGGTTGGAGCCGCCGCCTCCGCCTCCCGATACGCTCGGCAAACAGCCGCCGCTCCGTCCCGACTCGACTCCTCAACCGGGCGGGCCATCTCATGCCTTCCGTCCACTCCCGGCCCTCGCCAGCCTCGGGTCGCACCTCGAGCCGGTTGAATTCAGTTACACGATATCGCGTACCAGTGACCTCATCGGCGTATTCGACCCGTCGCCCTGGCAATACCGGCTCGGGTTCACCGACATCTTCCCGTTTGACAGCCTTCACGACCAGCCCAACGCTACGCGCGAGCGGACCAACACGCTCCGGGTTTCTTCCGGGGGGCAGGTGGGCGACTTGAGCGCGAAGGTCGGCTACGAATGGTCCCGGGGCCTCAACCTGAGCAGCATCTTCCAGAGCACGGCTCTTGACCGCGGCGTAACCTGGCCTGACCTTGAACTCACCCAGGGCAAGGTCCACAACCTGTTCAAGAAGTGGGCGACCGACTCCAAACTCACTGCCAGCTACCGGCGTCGGCACGACCTGGTCGGCGACTACGTCCGTTACTACGAGTACGGGGACGGCGACAGCACGCGGCGCGAGTCCCTCGGCATGTACGGCCGCACCGAGACCTGGTCAAACGAACTCAACCCGCTCCTTTCCTGGACTACGACCTGGAAGAAGCGCGTGAGCACCACGTTGTCGGCCAACTACACCTTCGGAACTGCGACCAACTTCCTCAGCGACTCGGGAACTGATCGCAGCGTTACCCATACGAACGACCGCGGCATGAACCTCTCGCTCTCCTACACCTTCACCGCGCCGCAGGGCATCAAGCTGCCTTTCCTGAAGAAGGTCAAGTTCTCGTCGGACCTTACCTTCACCTGGACCCTCCGGGTCGCACAGACGCACCGCTGGCTTCAGAAATGGGAGGCCGGAGTCCCGGTCGACCCAATCAGCCCCCTTCAAGACGACAAGACCTATGGCACCGCGCTGGCGGCTTCCTATCGCTTCTCGCGCAGCATCGAGGCCGGGCTGAACGCGGAGTACAGCCACAGCCAGGGCCTGTCGCCGACCACGACCGAGACGATGAATCTCGACCTCTGGGTGCTGTTCAGGTTTTGAGATTGACGACTTGCGGGTGCCAGTCCTGACGTGAACCGGCGGGAGTGGTCGGTTGTCCTGCTGCTTGTCGCCGCCCTGGTCGCCGGCGTCGGCATTGCGCAGTACAAACGAGCCCGGCTCGCGCGTGCGGCGGCCGCCAACCCCATTGTCGTGACTCGTGATTCGGGAGCGGCGCCGTCGCCCGATTCGATGGCTGTATCGGAACCAGTGGACATCAATCGGGCGACAGCGCGTCAGCTCGAGATGCTGCCCGACATCGGCCCGGTGCTCGCGGCCAAGATAATCGAGTACCGGCGGCGACACGGCGGGTTCCGCCGAGTCAGCGAGTTACGGGCGGTGCCGGGAATCGGGCCGAAGCGGTACGCCGCGCTTGTGAGTCTGGTGGTGGCAGGGCCATCTGAGAAATCAGAAACCAGAAACCAGAAATCAGAATTGCCGGACGCCCTACCGGCCGGAGTCGGGCGCTGACTCCGGGCTGGACGCCGTTCAGTACTACAATCATACCACAATGTCGTTTTCGCGAAGATGTTTCCGATTCCTGCTTCTGTCCTGAGGTCGTCGGGTCCTTGCTGGTCGCCATCCTCGGCGCATCTTGACTTCTGACTTGCGCGTCCGACGCGCGCTGTGCTCAGCCCGGCGGTTTGAGCGTGGCCAGCAGGCTGTAATTGAAGAGCCGGGCGTTCAGATTCTGACCGGCTTCGCGACCGCGCGAAAGCAGGAACTTGACCGCGCGGCGCAGATAGCTGATGTCCTGTCGGGCGGCTCGGTCAACGACACCCGGGTTCTTCTTTGCGTAGGGAGACTCGCCGCCCAGTCTGACTCGCAAAGCCTCCCGGTAGAGGAAAAGCAGGGTATCGACTACGGCCGCGGGCGCGACTTCTTTCATCGACCCCAGAGCAGTAAGCACGGCCCGGTAATCCGAGCCGAGCCGTCCCGCGAAGTACTGCACTACCGGCTCGACCAGGAATGCCTCACGGTCTTCCAGAAAACGCAGCGCCGCGCCGATGGAGCCTTGGGACACGGATGCGGCAAGCTCGGCGTCATCCGGCGAGGAACCGGCGTTCTCCTGTAACCAGGCGCGCAGGACGTCCGCGGCAATGGCCGAGAACCTGACCACCTGGCAGCGCGAGCGGATGGTCGCCGGCAGCGAAGTCGGGCTGGCCGACGTGAGTATGAAGGTGCTTTGGGCCTGCGGTTCTTCCAGTGCCTTGAGCAGGGCGTTCGCCGCCTCGCTGTTCATCTGGTGCCCGTGCACCAGCACGAAGAAACGGCGCCGGGCCTGCAGGGGTGGTTTGGCCATCTCGATGCGGAGCCAGCGGACAGCGTCAATCGGTATCTTCAGCTTGGGGTCCGGGACCGGCTGAGCCTGGCCCAGGGCGAGTTCAGCATAGTGGCTAATCGTCACGGCGATGACATCTTCAATCGTCGCGTCGGGCTTCGGCTTCTTGATCGGGAGCAACACTTTCAGGTCCGGGTAGTTGAGCTGGGCGATAGCGCGGCAGCTCTTGCAGACGCCGCAGGGAATCGCGGGGCGAGGCGGGGTTTGTTTGGGGCCTGGTGCCTGGGATTTGTGACTCCCGTCCTCGGCAGTGCAGTTGGCTGCCTGAGCGAGCATCAGCGCCGCGGTTCGCTTGCCCACGCCGGCAGGCCCGGCAAAAAGCAACGGCGGGAAGGTCTCATTGGCCAGCCACGACTCGAGGAACCGCACAGCGCGCTCCTGGCCGACGACGGGCAAGCGCAGTCTACCGGACACTGGAACAGGATTCAACGACCCAACGATTCGAGGGGTCGAGGGTCCGGACACTCGAGTCCTGGTATCCTCGACACAACTTTCGGACAATCCAGAATCCAGAATCCGGAATCCAGAGTGTCCGGCAATTCTGATTTCTGGTTTCTGAATTCTGCACTATCCGGTCCCAACTCTTCCTATGGCTTCAGCCAGTCGGTCGGATTGACCGGCTTCCCGTCTTTCCTGATTTCAAAGTGCAGGTAATCCGTGGCCGTCCCGACCCGGGTGCCGGCGACCACGTCAGCGCCGACCTTGGACGCCATCTCATCGAGGTTGGCGTACAGGGTGTAGAAGCCGGAGCCGTGGTCAACGATGACGAGATTACCGTAGCCCATGAACTGGTCGGCATACACCACCCGGCCGACAGCAACCGCCTGAACCGGCGCACCCTGTCCGGCTTTGATGTCAATGCCGAGGTTGTTGGTCTTGGTCTTGTAGCGGGGGTGAACCTGAGAGCCGAACCCGGCGATAATCTGGCCGCGGAGCGGCCAGGGGAGGCTGCCGCGCAGGGTGCTGAATGCTGAGTGCTGAGTGCCGAGGTTCGAGGAGGCCTGTTCTTTCTTGAGCTGGAGGCCGGCAATCAGTTGCTGCAGCCGGCCGGTTGACTCCGTGAGCTGCTGCTGGAGGGCCTTGCTCGTTTCTTTCTCGTCCCTGACTTTCCTGAGCAGGGCCGATTCGGCAGTCATCGCCGCGCTGAGCTTGCTCTGCTGGGCAAGCCGTTCCTGCTGGAGGCGCTCGAGCTCGGTGCGGGCGGCAATCAGCCGGGTCCGCTGGAGGGCGAGCGCGAGGTTGAGCTGCGAGAGCTCGGCGGCGAGCCGCTGGTCGCTGCGGCCCATCCAGCGGAGGTAGAGCATCCGGCGGTAAATCTCGGGGAGACTGCGGGTCGACAGCAGCGCCTGGAGCGGGTAGAGGCGGCCATACTTGTAGATAACGGTCAGGCGGCGGCCGAGGGCCTGCTTGCGGTCGGCCACCTCGGCCGTGGTCTGTTCGATTTGACGCGCGACCTGGGCGATTTCGCGGGTGCGGGCAACGGCCTGGTCCTGCAACTGGCGCAGGTATCTCCGGGTGAGGTTCACCTGTTCTTCGAGTGAGGCGATTCGGGCGAGGCCGGCCTGTTCCTTCGCGGTCAGCTCGGCCAGTTGGTTGCCGACATCATTCAGTCGCTGCTTAGTCTGCTCCAGTTCGGACTGGTTCTGCCGGATTTCCCGGTCGAGCTGCTGGATGTCGACGGTGTCGGGAGTCGAGAGTCGGGAGTCGAGAGCAGAGGGGGCGAGGGGCTGAGCCTGTAGCGTGCCGGTCAGCAGCAGCGCATAGAGGAACAGGAGTCGGCGGACCGCAACCGGCCTTTCACCATTCACTATTCACCATTCTCTGGGGCGCCCGTCGGCGGTGCGCGATGGATGCGATTCAGGGCGATGAGCGAACCCGCCGCCCCTGAGAACGCGCCGAGAACGACGACGACCAGCGCGACGATGCCGGCCGGCAGGGCAGACGCCGGGATCACCGCAGCGGTGATGCGATGCAGGACAAGGACCAGCACGAACGCGGCAACGCCGCCCAGTATCCCCTGGGACGTGCCTTCGATGATGAAGGGGAGGCGCACCGTGGCGCTGGTGGCCCCGACGAGTTCCATTATCTCGATTTCATGGCGACGCGACGCGATTGAGGCCTCGACAGTCTGGAATGCGATAAAGAGGACCGCGCAGAACACGACGACCAGGATGGCGAAGTCAAGGAAGAGCACGGTCCGGCTGACGCGGCTGAGCCGTTCAATCATCTCCTTGCCGGACCAGACCTCGGTGACACCGGGCATGAGCATTGTCTTCCGCTCGATTCCATCCAGCTCGGCGGGTGACGCGAAGCCGGGCCGGACCGTGATGCGGACCGAGGCAGGCAGGGGATTCTCGCCGAACGCATCGGCCAGGCCGCTGTCCGGCCCCAGGTCGGAGCGGAGTTCGGCGAGGGCTTCGTCCTTGGCGACATAGCGCGCCTGGGCGACGCCGTCGAGCGCGCCGATTCGTCCCACCAGCAGTTCGGGGTCGGCGTTGTCGGCGACGAATGCGTAGAGCTCGATTCTCCGGCTTGCGGTTTCGGAAAGCCGGACGACGTTCCATGTCAGTACTATGAAGATGGCGAGCAGGAAAAGGCAGATGGCCTGGACCGTGGCGGCGAGGATGAAGCTGCCGCGATTGCGGCTGATGCTGCGCAGCACTTCCTGCAGTATGTAGCTGAGCTTCATGGCTTAAGCGGGAAATGGTGAATAGCGAATGGTGAAGTGTCAAAGCGGACTCCGGATTTCACTATTCTCAATTCTCTATTCACTATTCTCCTCGTTCTACGTTTCATCACGCACAATTCTGCCGGCGTCAAGCGTGACCCGGCGGCGGCGAGTTCGTTCGGCCAGGTCGGCGTCGTGGGTCGCCATGAGCACGGTCGCGCCCTGGTAGTTGATGTCTTTGAGGATGTTGAGGATGTCGGCTGCGGCCTTGGGGTCGATGTTGCCGGTGGGCTCGTCGGCGAGGAGAATCTCCGGCTCCTTGACCAGTGCCCGGGCGATCGAGGTCTTCTGCTGCTCGCCGCCGGAAAGCTGGTGCGGATAGGAGTCTTTCTTGTGGACCAGGCCGAGGCGCGTCAGCGTCTCCTGAATCCGGCCCGGTATGGTCTTCGGGTCGGCGCCGGTCACGCGCAGCACGAACTCGAGGTTCTCGAACACGGTGCGTTCGGCGAGGAGCTTGAAATCCTGGAAGATGATGCCGATGCGCTTCCGCAGATGCGGGACATCGGCCGGCGGCATCTTCCTCAGGTCGTAGCCCAGGACCTTGACGTCGCCTGCGTCGGCAAGGTCCTGGCGGTATAGCAGGCGGAGCAGCGTGGTCTTGCCCGCGCCGGTTGCGCCAAGAATGAAGGTGAAATCGCCCTTCTCAATCGTGAGATTGATGTCGGTCAACGCCGGCCATGAGCGCTGGTAAAGCCGGGACACGCCGACGAGTTCCACGGCGTTGATGGAATCGGCGTTCGTCGTTCCTCGTTTGTCGTCCATCGCTCTCTAGCTCACGTACCAGCGGGCCAGCTCGATGCAGGCGGTCACGCCGTCACGGGGCCCGATTTTCTTCCCGATGCGGCGGGCGTTGTAGCGGATGGGCGCCTCGACAACGCGGCAGCGCCGGCGCAGCAGCTTCGCCGTTATCTCCGGCTCGATTTCGAAACGGTCGGCCCGCAGGTCCAGACTCTGGAACAGGGGACGCCGGATGAGCTTGTAGCAGGTCTCCATGTCGGTGACCCGGCCGCCGAACAGCGCGTTGGTCAGGAAAGTGAGGAGGTAGTTGGCCAGCCTGCTCATGAACAGGAAGTTGCCGCCGCCGCGGAATCGCGACCCGAACACGGCATCAACCTTCGGGTCGGCAAAGGGCTCAAGCAGCGCCGGGTAGTCGTCGGGGTCATATTCGAGGTCCGCATCCTGGATGACCACGACGTCGCCCGTCGCCTGGGCCAGCCCGGTGCGAACCGCCGCTCCCTTGCCCCGGTTGACCGGGTGCGAGGTGACCCTGATTCCGGGAATGGCGTTCAGCACCGCGAGCGTGCCGTCGCGGGAGTGGTCATCGACCGTGATGATCTCCTTGTTCACGGGGACCGCCTTGACCCGTTCGATGAGCTTCGCGACCGATGACTCTTCGTTGTAGACCGGTATCACGACGCTCAATGTCATGCAACGGGCACACAATTGCGGGCGGATGGCGGTCGGCGAACAACGCCGGTGAGGGGAACCCATTCGCTGCTGTCGGCGCACGACGTGGCCATGGCGGCGAGGCAGCGGGTCACTTCCAGGCCCAGTTGGCCGTTGCTGAGCGGTTGCCGGCGGCTGCAGCAGCAAGCGATGAAGTCGAGACACTGACGACCAAGCGGGGAGTTGCGAACGTCCCCTGCCAGGTTGCCGCTCCCGGTCAGGTCGCTGAGTTCGGTCTGCCCGCCGGGGCCGGCGACCTCGAATCGGCGCGTGTGCGGCGGCTCGCGCCATTCCGCCTGGCCGTGGAGCAGCGCGTCGCCCGCAAAGCGGACTTCGTACTCGACGCCGGTCCGGACGCAGCTCGCCCGCGCCGCGACCGGCGAGCCGAACAGGAGCACGGCCATCGCCAGGTCGTGAGGACAGAGGTCGTAAATCGGGTTGGAGCGGCCGTCGGTGTACCCGCGGGAAGTCCGTACGGCCGATGCCTGTCGGCGCGGCCGGAGCGGCTCGGCCGCAAGTCCGTTCATCAGAGCCATGAAACCAGGGTCGTAGACCGCGGTGTGCCCCACCGCAAGGACCCGCCTGCCCGCTTCTGCCTGCCCGGCGAGCGTTTCCGCTTCGTCAGGCTCGAGCGCCATCGGTTTCTCAACCAGGACATCGCGTCCGGCCGCCAGCGCCTCGGAAGCCAGGCGGAAGTGAGTGCGGTCGGGCGTAGCGATACACAGCGCCGTGACCGACGTGTCGGCCAGCAGTTCCTCAAACGAAGCGCGAACGGCGATGCCGAGTTCCAGCCCGGCCCGGGTTCGGGCCGCGGGATTCGTGTCAGCCGCCGCGATGAGCCGGCACTCGGGCAGGGTCAGCAGGGTCCTTGCGTAGTTGCTGCCCCAGCGGCCAAGTCCGACGAGGCCGATGCCGAGCGGCAGCAGAGAGGGGTTGGACAATTCAGAATTCAGAGAGCAGAATCCAGAATGCAGAATGTCCAGTCCTTCCGGTTTCAGGTTTCTGGTTTCTGGTCTCTGCATTAACCGGTTCTGCCGCTACGTCGGAACCATTCGATTGTCAACTTGAGACCCTGCTCCAGTTCGACGCGTGGCTGCCAGCGGAGCAGCCTGGCCGCGCGAGTGATGTCCGGGCGGCGGCGCTTCGGGTCGTCCTCGGGCAGCGGCTCGTAGACAACCGTGCTGCGGGACCCAGTCAGCTTCTTGACCATCCCGGCGAACCGGCGAACCGTGAACTCATGCGGGTCCCCAAGGTTGACCGGGAACTCAGGACCGGGCATTCCGGATTTCGGGTTTCGGGCTTCGGGCTTCACGGTGGCAAGCCGGTACAGCCCTTCCACCAGGTCCGAGACGTAGCAGAAGCTGCGGGTCTGCCGGCCGGTGCCGAACACTGTCATCGGCCTGCCGGTCAGAGCCTGATGTATCAGGGTCGGAACCACGCGGCCGTCGTCGAGCTTCATTCTCGGCCCATAGGTGTTGAAAATCCGGGCTATCCTGGTGCGCAGTTGGTGGTGACGGTGGAAGGCCATTACCAGAGCCTCGGAGAACCGTTTGGCTTCATCGTACACCGAACGCGGGCCGACCGGGTTGACGTTGCCCCAGTACGATTCGGATTGCGGGTGAAGCAGCGGGTCACCGTAGACCTCGGACGTTGACGCCTGCACGAATACCGCCTTCTTTCGCTGCGCGAGTTCGAGCAGGTTGCGCGTGCCCTGAGAGCCGGCCGCAAGGGTCTCAAGCGGCCACATCAGGTAGTCCTTTGGCGAGGCCGGCGAGGCGAGGTTGAAAACAGTGTCGATTGGCGATCGGCGATTGGCGATTGGCGATTGGCGAAGACCCTCAGCGGAGACGTCGGCGCGGATGAAACGGAAGCGGTCGTTTCCAAACAGGTGACGGATGTTGCGCCTGGAGCCGGTGACAAGGTTGTCAACGCACAGAACCTCGAAGCCGCGCGCGAGCAGATAGTCGCACAGGTGGGAGCCGATGAACCCCGCGCCGCCGGCAACGAGTGCCCGTCGGGAATGGCGAATGGCGAATGGCGAATGGCGAATAGGGCGCTGTCCGACCGGGGCCTCTGAGGCCAACTCCGAGCTTCGCACCTGGGCGTTCGGAGTTCTCACTTTCAGCGGCCGACCCCGATGTAGGTGAAACCGAGGTTCTCGACCTCGCGGCGCTCGAACAGGTTACGGCCGTCACAGATAATTGGGACCCGCATCCGTTTCTTGAGTGCGGCGAGGTCGATTTCGCGGAACTCCGGCCACTCGGTCAGTATCGCCAGCACGTCGGCCTCATCGGCCACGTCCTCAGCCCGGGAGCAGTAGGTGATGTCGGGCAGCACGCTGCGCGCACGGGCCATCGACTGCGGATCGAATGCCCTGACCTTTGCGCCTTCGCTTAGTAGCGCCTTGATGATGTCAATTGACGGCGCAAAGCGCATGTCATCGGTGTTGGGCTTGAACGCCAGGCCAAGCACACCGACGTTCTTGTCGCGCAGGTTCCACAGCACTGAATGAATCTTGCGGACGAAGCGACGCTTCATGTCGTCGTTGACTGCCTCCACCTCCTTCAACAGGCGGAAGTCGTAGCCGAGGTTCTGGGCGATGGCGATGAAGGCGCTCAAATCCTTGGGAAAGCAGAATCCGCCGTACCCGATGCCGGCCTCAAGAAACGACGGCCCGATACGCTTGTCCATGCCGACGCCGCCGCAGACCTTCCTGATATCCGCGCCGGAAGCTTCGCAGACGATGGACAGCGCGTTGGCAAACGATATCTTCATTGACAGGAAGGCGTTCGACGCGTGTTTTATCAGCTCGGCTGAGGCGAGATCGGTGAAGACTATCGGGGCGTCAATCGGGGCGTAGATCTCGGCCATCACGTTTCGGGCGCGGTCGGATTCGGCCCCGACCACAATCCGGTCCGGATGGAGAAAGTCACCGACCGCCGAACCCTCGCGCAGGAACTCCGGGTTCGAGGCAACGTCAAACGGGGTGCCGGCCTTGTTGTAGCGCTCGATGGTCGTACGCACCCACTTGCCGGTCTGGACCGGCACGGTCGACTTCTCCACCACCAGGAGGTTGTCCTGAATGCTCGCGGCGATGTCGCGGGTCACGTCCTCGACACAAGTAAGGTCCGGCTGACCATCCTCGCGCGGTGGCGTGCCGACGGCGATGAAGGCGGCCTTGCTTTCATGCACGGCCGCACGGATGTCGGTCGTGAACCGGAGCCGGCCCGCGGCCCGGGTTTCGGCGATGATCTCCGGCAGGCCGGGCTCGTAGATCGGCACGGAGCCGCGGTTCAGGATGTCAATTCGCGAAGCGTCATTGTCCACACAAATCACGTCGTGCCCGACCTTTGCTAGGCACGCGCCGCTGGTGAGCCCGACGTAGCCCGAGCCAATCATCGCGATTTTCATGGGGTAACTATACCGGTAGAGGCGCTTCAGTCAAGCAAGCGCGGGTACCCCAAACCCGAGATTGGGTCAACCACAGCGGCGGCGGTGGAGACAGAGTCGGGTGCAGTTCGGAGTCCGTTCCGTACCCTCGGTGATCTCTGTACTACAATCATGCAACAACGTCGTTTCCGCGACGATGCTTCCGATTCCCGCCTCTGTCCCGAGGTCGTCGGTTTCCGGTTGGTTGCCCAATCTGGAATCTGGAGTGAACCGGGATGGGCTGGGAATCGGTGACTGTCCCTAATTCCCTTCGTGCCTCCCCTTGATTGGTCATTGACGCTTGGTCATTGGTGCTTGCCTGCAACCTGCAAACTGGTCACTCGCGGCTCCGCCGCATCTAGCTTCTCGCTTCTGCCTTCGTTCCCCGTCTTCCGTCCTCTGTCTTCACTCTTCCATCTTCGTCCTTCTTTCTTCCTCCTCTTACCCGCCGTCCGCCCCGCGGTTCCGACGCTCCTAACTTGACAGCACGCCTCTTCTATCGTATCCTTACTCGACTACAGTAAGAAAGTAAGGAGAACCATTGCTGACGAAGAAGACGACCAAGAATCAGCTTACCATACCGAAGGCGCTGCTTGACCGCCTGCCGCCGACCGACTACTTCGACGCCGAGGTGGTCAGCGACGCGCTGGTGCTGCGGCCGGTGCGAATCGTGCCCGCCGTCGACATCGACCGCGTGCGCGACCGCCTTGAACAGAGCGGCGTGGAACCGGCGGAGGTCCGGCGCGCGGTGCGGTGGGCGCGAAAGAAGAAGTGACGCGGCTGGTGCTTGACACCAACGTCGTGGTGTCGGCACTGCTCTTCCGCTCCGAAGCGTCGGCCCTGTTCGACGCCTGGCGGGTGGGACGCTATCGACTCGCGGCCAGCGAGTCGGTACTCGACGAATACGCGCGGGTCCTTAAGTACCCGAAGTTCCGGCTCAGCCGGCAGGAGGCCGCGGCAGTCATGGAACATCTCGTTCTTCCCTCCTGCGACCTCTTCCGGGTCCCGCCCGGACCTCGTTTCTTCGCCGACCCGGACGATGACAAGTTCATCCATTGCGCGCTCGCGGCCGGGGTCGCCGCGCTGGTGAGCGGCGACCGGCAAGTGCTCTCCCTCGGTCCACGCTGTGAAGGCGTGACAATCATCTCGGTCTCCGACGCCTGCGCCCGCCTCTGCCGCTGACCGCCGCCCGCCTCGTCCGGTCCGCAACTCTGAGCTCTGATTCCTGCTCTCTGGATTCTGAACTATCCGCTCCCTCCTCCGCGATTCCCGGCGGTTGCTCCGCCGCCCGTGCTTCTGACCTTTGCATATTGCCCTTTGACCCTTGACCTCACTCTGCGCTCTCGCCTCCAGCTTCTCGTTTCTGCTTTCGGTCATTCGTGCTTTCCCCTTGATTGGTCATTGGCGCTTGGCCATTGGTGCTTGACTGCAGACTGCCTCCTGCAGACTGCGAAATCGGGCCCTGCAGATGACTCGCCGAATTGCCGTGCAGGTGATTCACCGGAGAATCTACCAGACAGCTCATCGGATTGCCTTCCAGATCGCCTGCCGGATTCTCTTCCAGGTGATTCTTCGGGCAGCCTGCGCGATGGTCGTCCGAATTGCCGACAAGGCGGTCTTCCGGATAGCGGAGAGGATTTTCGGGCAGATGGTCTGCCAGGCGGTCGAGAAGACAGCAGTCCACGCTATCCAGCAGGCAATCCGGGCAACGGCCTGCCTGACTGCCCTGCAGATGGCTTACCCGATAGCTCACCAAATAGCCCGGGAGACGGGATAGGGGAGGTTTGAGAATTCCTTATAACCAACTACTTATGAACAACTTACAGCATTCCAGGGCGCGATTCGCAGGGGACATATATATAAACTAGCCATCGCGCGGCCCTGACTGCGGGCGGCAGAGGACTAACACCCTCACGCATGCTGGCACAACCGAGGAACTACTGCGCCCCCAGTCCGACACCCGCAACCTGCCAACCGACGCGCAGCGTCGCCCCGACGCCGATGGAGGGGTCTCCTCTGTCCACGTCATTGGTCACTGGTAACTCGCGTCGCTCAGACGCGTTCTCCCGTTGGGCCTACGGGGACTCTTCTCCACGGCCGCGACGCTGGCTCGTGGACCCGTCGCAGCGCCTTGACTTTGGCTGGTTCTCTGGCATATTTCAGACGTGCCTAACCCGCGACAAGACCTCGCCCGCGAATCCGTCCCCGCCTGCAACCTGTTCAACTCCGAAACACCCCAACTTGTTAGTATGACCGCGCGTCTGACGTCCATCCGATTCGCGGCTACAACCTTCCACGCGGTATTCAGGTTCGGCAGATGGAGTTGAGCGAATCCGCAACTAGACGCGAGCGGATCGACCCCAAGCTCAGGGACGCTGGCTGGAAGGTCATCAAGTTCCGCGACGGCCTCGGCCTGGCGGACTGCAACGGATGTGCGATAGCCGAGTACCCGACCGACAATGGCCCCGCCGACTATGCCTTGTGTTGTGCCGGCCGAATCCTAGGCATCGTTGAGGCCAAGCGCCTCACGCTTGGTCCCCAGAACGTATTGACCCAGGCCGAGCGCTACTCAAAAGGCGCCAAGTCCAACCCGCTGAACTTCCACGGATTCCGGGTTCCGTTCCTCTACTCGACGAATGGCGAGGTTATCTGGTACCACGACATCCGCCATCCTGAGAGCCGATCCTACAAGGTCACGCAATTCCACACGCCGGCTGCCCTGACTGAGAGGCTGGACCGCGACTTCGAGAGAGCGTGCAGCGACCTTACCGCGCTGCCGAACAACCTCACCCGCCTGAGGGATTACCAGGTTGACGCCAATACCGAGGTCGAGACGTCCATCGCGCGCCGCAAGCGCGTGATGATGGTGGCAATGGCAACCGGCACGGGCAAGACCTACACTCTAGTCAACCAGGTCTACCGGCTGATGCGCTCCGGCGTGGCCCGACGCGTCCTGTTCCTTGTGGACCGCCGAGCTCTGGCTGCCCAGGCCGTGCGAGCCTTCGCCACATTCGAGCCCGAACCCGGCATGAAGTTCGACAAACTCTACGAAGTGTACAGCCAGCGGTTCCAGCGCGACGACTTCGACCCCGACGAGAAGTTCGACCCCAAGGTTCTGCCGTCCGAGTACCTGACGGACCCCAAGCCCGGCCACACCTTTGTCTATGTCTGCACTATCCAGCGCATGACCATCAACCTCTTCGGCCGTGGTGCCGTGTTCCGCTCCGACGAGGAAGAGGCCATCGACGAAGACGCCGATCGCATCAGCATCCCTGCTCACGCCTTCGACCTCATCATCGCCGATGAGTGCCACCGGGGTTACACGGCGCAGGACTTGTCGGTCTGGCGCAACACGCTCGACCACTTCGACGCAATCAAGGTCGGGCTCACGGCCACGCCCGCAGCTCACAGCGTCGCCTACTTCAGGGACATCGTCTACCGCTACGAGTACGCCCGCGCGGTCCGGGAAGGGCACCTCGTCGACTACGACCCGGTCTTCGTGAAGTCCGACGTCCGGCTCAGAGGTGTCTTCCTGAAGGAGGGTGAGGCAGTCGGACTGGTCGACCGTACATCCGGCGCCGAGCAGATGGACCTCCTTGAAGATGAACGCCAATTCGACGCAACCGAGGTTGAGCGCCGCGTCACGTCGCCGGACTCCAACCGCAAGATACTTGCCGAACTCAAGAAGCACGCGGACAAGCACGTCGAGCGCTATGGCCGATTTCCCAAGATGCTCATATTCGCGGTCAACGACCTTCCGCACGTATCGCACGCCGACCAACTGGTGGACTTCGCCCGCGATATCTTCGGCCGCGGCGACGCCTTTGTGCAGAAGATCACGGGCCGCGTCGACCGCCCGCTGCAACATATCCGCGAGTTCCGCAACCGCCAGAACCCGGGCATAGTCGTGACTGTCGACCTGCTTTCGACCGGCGTCGACATCCCTGACCTTGAGTACATCGTCTTCTTGAGGCCTGTGCAGTCGCGCATCCTCTTCGAGCAGATGCTGGGACGAGGCACGCGCAAGAGCGAGCACTATCCCGACAAGTCCCATTTCACGGTCTTCGACTGCTTCGACGGTTCCCTCCTCAAGTACTTCGAGAAGGCAACCGGCATCACGGCCGAGCCCCTGCGCCGCGAGTGCAAATTGCTTTCTCGCATCGTCAATGAAATCTGGCAGAACGTGGACCGGGACTACAATGTACGGCTCCTGGCCAAGCGGCTGCAGCGTATCGAAAAGGAACTGCCCGGCGAGACCCGTCAGGCAGTCGAGTTGCACATCCCGGGCGGGAGCCTCAGCCGATTCGCCGCCGGACTGGAGGCCGCCCTGCGCAACGACTTCACGGACACGATGCTGCTCCTGCGCGACGAGAACTTTCAGAAGCTCCTCACCGGCTATTCCAAGAAACCTCTCTTCGTAGTCGCCTATGGCGCGGAAGATAAGGTCAGCTCGACTGAATTCGTGCGCGACCCTGCCGGCAACCGCTGGAAGCCCGAGGACTACCTGACCGCCTTTGCGCGCTTCGTGGAACAGAACAAGGACCAGGTTGAGGCTATCGCCATCCTGCTGGAACGGCCGCGGAACTGGAGCGTTGCCGCCCTGTCCGAACTGCGCAGGAAGCTTGCCGCCGCGCCCGAGCACTTCACCGACGAGAACCTGCGCCTGGCGCACCAAATTCACTACCACAAGGCGCTGGTGGAAGTCATCTCGATGGTCAAGCACGCGGCACGCGAACAGGAGCCGTTGCTCACTGCCGAAGAGCGCGTGAAACAGGCACTGGCCAGAATCACTGCTGGCCGTGAGTTCACCATCGAGCAGGCAAAGTGGCTCGACCGCATCAAGTCGCACCTCATCGAGAACCTTTCCATATCGCAAGGCGACTTCGACCTGGTGCCGGTTCTTTCCGACCCGGGCGGCTGGGGCCGGGCGGACAAGGACTTCAGCCACAAGCTGGATGAACTCCTCAAGCAGATCAACGAGGCGGTGGCGGCGTGAAAGGGGAAGGTCACATGTCACAGGGTTACAGCGGCAAACGGACGGTGCAGAAGTTCGAGGAACTGAACGTCTACCAGCAGGCGCTGGAGTTGGCAAACCGAATCTACGCGGTCACGCGATCGCCTACGTTCAGCCGCGATGCCAGCCTTGTTGACCAGATACGGCGGGCAGCAGTCTCCGTGGTATCGAACATCGCCGAAGGGTATGAGCGCGGCACGACCACCGAGTTTGTGCAGTTCCTCTACTTTTCCAAAGGTTCGTGCGGCGAGGTGCGGGCGCAACTGGGAATCGCGCTGGGGCAGAAGTACCTGTCGCAATCGGATTGCGAGAAGCTGCAGGGCCAGTGCCGGCTCGTGAGCGGAATGCTGCACAACTTCATCGAGTACCTGCAGGGCTCGCGCATGCCTGGTCAGAAACAGCACACGGTCCAGCGCCAGGCCGTGAAAGCAGCCGAAGAACGGCGACGCATCCTCGAAGAACTCGCCGAACAGCGCCGCCGCGAGAGAGAAGCTCAATGACGCCCTATGACTCTGTAACCTGTGACCCTGTGACTCGCATCTATGTCTGATATCGTCAACAAGCTCTGGGGCTTCTGCCACACGTTACGCCACGACGGCATCGGCTACCTCGACTACATCGAGCAGCTCACGTTCCTGCTGTTCATCAAGATGGCCGACGAGCGCGGCATCGACCTCAGCCGCATGCCCTCTGCAACTTCTGTAACCCGCGACCCTGCGATTCCTTCATGTGACTCTGTGACGTGTGACTCTGTGACTGCCCGTGGCCTCGTTGATTGCTCCTGGCCCACGCTGGCCAAGGCCGCGGGCACCGGCCTCATCGACCACTACGTTGACGTCATCCGCACCCTCGGCCGACAGCTCGGTATCCTCGGCGACATCTTCTCCGGTGGCCAGTCCCGCTTCCGCAACCCGGTGAACCTGAAGACACTCATCAGCCTGATTGACAAGACCGAATGGACCGAGCTCGGCGTTGACGTGAAAGCCGCCGCCTTCGAGGGCCTGCTCGAAAAGGCCGCGGACGAGGGCAAGAAAGGCGCCGGCCAGTACTTCACCCCGCGCCTGCTCATCGAGTCCCTTGTCCGCTGCGTCAAACCCGACCCGCGCAAGCACAAAGACTTCGCCATCTGCGACCCGGCCTGCGGCACCGGCGGCTTCCTCATGTGCGCCTACGAGTGGTTCGTCGGCCAGACCAAAGGCGGCGCGCTCGACCGCGACCTCGCCAAGCGCGTCCGCGACCACACCTACTTCGGCCAGGACATCGACCCGCAGCCGCGCCGCCTCGCCCTCATGAACCTCTACCTCCACAACCTCTCGCCGCACATCAAGCTCGGCGATTCCATCTACGAAGACCCGGACTCCCGCCGCTTCGACGTCGTCATGACCAACCCGCCCTTCGGCACTCGCGGCGCGAACCAGGCGCCCACCCGCGACGACTTCACCATCGCCACCAGCAACAAGCAGCTCAACTTCGTCCAGCACGTCATGACCGTCCTCAAGCCCGGCGGCCGCGCCGCCGTCGTTCTTCCCGACAACTGCCTCTTCGCCGACCAGGCCGGCGAGGTCTTCAAGGTCCTCACCGAAGACTGCAACCTCCACACGGTCCTGCGTCTTCCCAACGGCACCTTCTCGCCCTACAGCGCGGGCACCAAGACCAACGTCGTCTTCTTCACCAAAGGCTTCCCAACCGAGAACACCTGGATATACGACTGCCGCACCAACGTCCCTCACATCACCAAGAAAGAACGCCCGCTCTCCAAGTCCCAGTTCGCCGAATTCGAGCAGTGCTTCGGCTCCGACCCGAACGCCGGCGCGAAGCGTCGTGAGAAGGACTCCAAAGAAGACCGCTGGCACTGCTTCAACATCGAGCAGGTCAAAGAACGCGGCTACAAACTCGACGGCCTCAAATGGCTCAAAGACGATTCCCTCAAAGACGCCTCCGACTTGCCCGAGCCCGACGAACTCGCCACCGACGCCATCGAAGAGCTCTCCGCCGCCGTCAAAGGCCTCAACGCCATCCTTAAGAGCCTTGGGTAAGTCTGCTCCCCTCTCCCTTGAACGGGAGAGGGACAGGGTGAGGGTGAAGCCGCCTCCGCCGTCAGGCGCGGCCGACCTGCCCGAAGGCTGGGCCAAAACCGCGCTTGGCGAGGTGTTGACCATACAGTATGGCAGGGGGCTAAAGGAGAGCGTGCGCCGTCCTGGCAAGGTACAAGTCTTCGGGTCGAATGGACGTGTCGGAGTGCACGATGCGGCTCTGACCAAAGGAGAGACGGTCGTGATAGGCAGAAAGGGTTCGGTCGGCGAGGTGCACTTCTGCCCTGACGCATGCTGGCCCATCGACACGACCTACTACATTGACGATTTCGGTCCATTCGAACCGCGGTTTCTATCTGCCCTATTGCGGACTGCCGGGCTCGCGGAGCTTGAGGCGTCATCCGCGATACCAGGTATCAATAGAGACCAACTGTATCAGAAGCAGATCCCTGTCGTTCCTCTTCCCGAACAGCGCCGCATCGTCGCTAAGGTCGAGGAACTGCTGTCCGAGGTCAACCAGGTCCGCGAACTCCTCGCCCGCGTGCCCGCAATTCTCAACATGATTATGCGGTTTACTCATCACGCAAGTGCTGTAGAATCAATGGGTGCCAAAGACGGTCGGGTCGGTAATACCCGAAAAACAGCGGTTAGCGTATCGTAGCATGGGGCTGTTGG
>Ga0116202_10000560_pt1 | contig 20901 bp, 17 predicted proteins | sample LakKivw325mmetaG_FD_94479 | JGI IMG/M metagenome (GOLD analysis project Ga0116202, IMG submission 94479) | Anoxic lake water microbial communities from Lake Kivu, Rwanda to study Microbial Dark Matter (Phase II) - Lake Kivu water 325m metaG | ecosystem: Environmental > Aquatic > Freshwater >... | reverse complement strand
GTGGAAGACGGGGGCGAGAAGGAAGAGCAGGACGGCGTAGAGGCCGCCATGGGGCTCTACGCCGTCCTGCTCTTCCTTCTCGCCCCCGTCTTCCACGGCACGGCGCAATTCATGACCATTGACGGCCCCTACTACGCCTGCTGGCTGCTCGCCGCCCTGATCGTCTGGCGCCTTTCGCGCACCAGCGGTTCCATCGCGGGCTATTTCCTGCTGGGCGCCGCCATCGGGCTGGGCATGCTCTTCAAGTACACGATTCTTCTGCTCCTGCCCGGAGCGCTCTGGTTCCTGCGGCGCGCACACCCCGCGGCCGCCCCGCGCCGGATAATCCGCTTGCTTGCTCTCCTCGCCGGCATTCTCCTTTGCGCGAGTCCCATCTTCCTCTGGAACGCCCGGAACGGATGGCCGACCCTCGCCCATCTCCTGGGGCACGCAGGCCTTCCCGGCGGCGACATCTCCGTCCGCCCCGGATGGCGCTTCAACCCGCTCTGGACCCTGGGCTACATCGCTTATCCCCTCCTCTTCCTCGGTCCGCCCATCGGCATCCTCCTGTTCCATTCCATCCGGGATTCCTGGGGCAACCGCCAGGCGCAGCCCGGCCGCTGGGCACTGACCTCGTTTGCCCTGCATATCAGCCTGCCGGTCATCGTCTTCTATCTTCTGCTCTCCCTCAAGACCGACATCGAATTGAACTGGGCAGTGGCCGGATATACGGTTCTCCTTCTCCCCATTGCCTGGATCCTGGACGATCCAGCCGCGCGTACCATTCCGGTCTCCCGTCTCTGGAAATGGGCCATCGGGTTCGGCGTTGCCATCGCGCTGCTCATCTCCTTCGGCGCATGGCCCTTGACCGCTGTTTCCCGTATCCATGTCGCCGGTCGCTCCATTCCGGCCGACCGCGCCCTGAAGCGGGTCAGCGGTCACCGGACCCTGGCCAGGGCCGTGGAAAAGCAATCCCGTTCCGTACGCCGTAAAACCGGCCAGGAGCCCTTCGTGGTCGCCGCCGGCTACAGCCGGGCCAGCCTCCTGGCATTCTACATGACTGGGCGCCCCGTCGTCCGCTGCGCCAGCCCCATGCTGGGCGGACGGGAATCGGCCTACGACTACTTCGCCGACACCCGTCTGGCGAATCCCGACCTGTTGGGGCGTCCCGCGATCCTTGTCGGCGCCACCCAGGCGGCCTGGGATCAGGGGCTCTACTTCGACACCATCGTCCGCAGCCGCTACCCCGGCCGTATCTTCTCCGCCTGCAACTACGGCGGTCCAACCCGCGAACCCGCTTCCCCTCTCCGCCGCTGAGCCCGCCCCCGGATCCGGACCCGGGCCTTTCTTCCTCGACACACGCCCGCTTCTACGTCTATATACAAACGCTCGTTGAACCCCTGTCCGGAGACCGGTTGTGCGAATTGTTTCACGCTATGTGCGCGACAGCTACCTGCTGACCTTCCTGCTGACGCTCCTTGTCCTGACCTTTGTCATGTGCGTGATGGTCCTCTTCCGCATCGCCGATCCCATCGCGATGGGCGGTTCCCTCTCCCTGATCGCCACGATCTTTCTCGCCGGCCTGCCTTCCGCCTTCAGCTTCTCCATCCCCGTCAGCATCATGACAGCCGCCCTGCTGACTTTCGGGAAGCTCTCGGCCAACGGCGAACTCACGGCGATGCGCAGCAGCGGCATCCGCATGCTCCAGATCATGCTGCAGCCCATGCTCTACGCCGCCCTCATGGCCGTGATCTGCCTCCACCTCAACGCCACCATCGTTCCCAACAGCTATGCGGCCCGCCGTGAGGCCCTGCGCCAGCTCGGCACGGAAAACCCCATGCAGCTCATCGAGGAAGGCCGCCCCATCCGCGATTTCCCCGGCATCACCTTCTATGTCGGAGCCAAGCAGGACAATGAACTCGTGGACATCTTCATCTACCAGATCCAGCGCGGCGCCCCACCCCGAACCATCCGCGCCAAACGCGGCACCATCACCGCCACCGAGGATAAACAGAGCCTGATCGTGGACCTCTACGATGTCCGCGTGGATCCGTTCTATGATGACCGGCCCGGCGCCGGCCTCGCCAGCCATTTCCCGTTCATAATCAACCTGAACCCGAAGGACCGCGACAGCGGCCCCAAGATCCGCAAGAAGAGCGACATGACCCTGGATGAGATCGTCGCCGCACTGCAGGACGTACCGGCCGCGTATCCCGGCCTGCCGCCGGAACAACTGGCCCGCCAAACCGCCGTGCTGAAGGTGGAACTCCACAAGCGCATCGTCATGTCTCTCTCCTGCTTCTTCTTCGTCCTTCTCGGCGCCCCGCTGGCCACCCGCACACACCGCCAGGAAACCACCGTCGGCATCGGCATCAGCCTCGGCCTTGTCTTCGTGTTCTATCTCTTCATCATTGTGGCCGAAACCATGACCAAACACCCCATCCTCCAGCCGCACCTGTTCACATGGTTGCCCATCGGCATCGCGGCCTGGCTCGGGGCCCGCCTGATCCGACGCTGTGACTGAGCCACGCATATCCTACCGTTCCCTCTGGCTGCCGGACCTGCTCGGCCTGGTCGTCCTCGTCTTTGTCGCAACGGTTCCCTTCCTCTCCGGATCCCTGGATGTGCGCCTGCAATCGCTCTTCCATACCCCTGCCTCCGCGACGCCCTGGGCCTGGGAATCCTGGCCTCTCTGGCGCTTCCTCTACCGTTTCGGCACCTGGCCAGCCCTCCTGGTGGCGCTCGTCGGGTTGCTCGTCTTCGCGCTCGCCCGGCGTCACCCCGGGCTGGCACCCTGGCGCCGCCACGGTCTCTACCTGTTCCTGGCGCTGGCCCTCGGGCCCGGACTTCTGGTGAACACGATATTCAAGGACCACTGGGGCCGTCCCCGCCCGCGCCAGACGCAGGATTTCGGCGGCCGCTGGGAATTCCAGCGCATTCTGGAAAACGGGGCCCCGGGACGCGGCAAGTCCTTCCCCTGCGGGCACAGTTCCACCGGCTACTATTTCGTGGCCTTCTACTTCCTGTTGCGGCGCCGGCGCCGGGCGCTGGCTCTGGCGGCGCTGGCCGGTTCCGCAGCCTACGGCACGCTGATCGGGCTGGCCCGCATGGCCGCCGGAGCGCATTTCGCCTCCGACGTGCTCTGGTCCGCCGTGTTCCCCGCCGCCGCCGCCTTTGCCCTGTACTACGTGATTCTCCGGATTCCCCGGCACGAGGATCACCCGGCAGCGCCTGCTCCCGCGCGGTATCCTGTCGCGATCGGGATCGGCGCCGCCGCCATGGCCGCCGGCGCTCTCCTGTCCGTCATGGCCGCGACCCCCGTGTTCCGCGAATGGCATACCACCCTCCCCGTGCCCAAGGGCGCTCACCCGACACTGCAACTCGATGTCGCCCGCTGCGACGTGGAACTGGTCTTCACGGAGGATTCGGCACACGCGGTGGAAATCGCCGGTGAGGCCCAGGGGTTCGGCTGGCCATGGGCACGCATCCGCGAGAGTTTTTCGGCGCAGGCGCCGACGCGCGACGTGATCCGCCTGGCGGTGATGCCCGACAAGGGATTCAGCGAGCTGTCCGGCACCCTGCGCATACGTATTCCCGCTGCCCTTGCAGCCGCGATCGAGGCGGGAATGCAGGACAATCAGGTGTCCCTGACCGTTCCCGAGGGTGCGGTGCTGCCTTCCATCACATTCCGCCTGCGTCAGGCCACGCTCACTGTGCCCCCGCGCCTTCAATCCGCGCTGCTCGCCCAACCCGCCACCAACGGCGTTCAGGTCCTGCGCCTGCCGGGAAAACCCTAGGCGACAGCCCCTTGCGCGTTCCCCCGAAAGGGATGCACGCAAGAATCGGACTCCGGCCGAGCCGTCCCAGTGTCCGGATATTGTCCTTTTCGATGAACCCCATTTTTCCGGGCTGCGCCTGGTTGATGACAATACCGGCCACGGGCAGCCCGCGGCCCCGCAAGGCGTCAAGCGTCAGCAACGTATGGTTCAGCGTGCCCAGTCCCGGCCGCGCCACCACCACCACGGGGAAACCGAACATCGTCATGATGTCGAGCATGGTTCGTCCGCCACCGATCGGCGCCATCACCCCCCCGGCCCCCTCCACCACCAGCCGCTCGTGATTGCGCAGGAGCGCCAGCGCCGCCGACCGGATGCGCCGGAGGGAAATCGTCTCCCCCGCCATCCGCGCCTCCAGATGCGGCGAGCAGGCAGGCCGATAGCGGTACGGGGCCATTCGCGCATACTCCGCCGGCGCCGCCTTCATCCCGGCCGAGTCCAGGCAAACCTCCAGATCCGGCGCCCGCAGCGCGCTTCCCCGTCCCACGCACCCGGTCTGCACCGGCTTCATGGGCGCCGCATCCACACCCGCCGCACGCCATTGGCAGAGCCATGCCGCGGCCACAACCGTCTTCCCGACGCCGGTGTCGGTGCCCGTGACAAACACGCCGCGTTCCGGATCGAACCCCGCCTGCCAGCCGCTCATGATGCCCCCTCCCGCAACGCGCTCACGCACAGCACCTCGTAGCCCCCATACACGCCGCCGTGCCCGTCACTGCATTCGCGGTCGTATTCCCGGGCCACGCGGCCCAGTTCCCCGCGCGTCAGCGGCCGCACCGCGCGCGACACGGCCCCGCCCGTCAGCCCCTGGGCATGGATGGTTTCGAGGAAGTCACGCGCCGATGCGTACCGGGCATGCACCAGTTCCGTGCGCACATCCTCCAGGGTGAAGCCCGCCGATTCAATGGCCGCGAGAGTCTCGGATTCGCCTGCCAGCCTGCCCGGGGGAACCTTCTCCGGCGCCACCCGCGCGCGGATGTCCCGCAGCTCCCGCAGGGTTCCCGCGGTCATCATGGCCGCGCATAACCTGCCTCCGGGCAGGGTCAGGGAGTACAGATTCCTCATCGTGTCTTCCAGGGGGACCGCCCAGTGCAATGCCGCGCTGCTGGCCACGAGGGGGAACGCCCCGTCATACCGGAATGTCCGGGCATCGCCCTGCAGGCAGACAAGCCGTCGTTCGTTGACGAATTGCTCCCGCAGACACTGCACCATGCCGGCGGCCACATCCACCGCGTGCAAGCGCGCCCGGGGATAGCGCTGCAGCAGCAGCCGCGTCAACGTGCCCGTCCCCGCTCCGAGTTCCAGGACCGGCCCTTCCCCGACCCCGTCATCGCCCGGCAGAAGTTCCGCCAGCATGGCCGCCACATGACGGTGCAGGGACGCGCCCCGCTCATAGGTTTCCGCGGCCCGGGAAAACACCCTGGCTACATCATCGCTCATGCCAGGCCCTCCTCGCGAGCCGCACGGATACAGGCATCCGCCGCTCGCGCCAAGTCTTCCTCCGTATGCGCCGCCGTCACCGAAAACCGCAACCGCGCCGTGCCCGCGGGAACGGTCGGCGGACGGATCGCCACGGCAAGGATCCCCTGCTCCAGCAGACGGCGTTGCATCCCGATGGCCCGTTCGTTCCCGCCGGTGTGCACCGGAACAATCTGGCTGGCGGAGGCGCCCGTATCCAACCCGCCTGCGTGTAACCGTTCCCGCAGTTGCTCCGCCCGCCGCAGGACCGCGGCGCCCAGGCCGGGATTCCCCGCCAGAGCCTCCAGCGCCGCCAGGCCGGCGACCGCCATCGCCGGCGGCAGCGCCGTGGAGTAAATGAACGGTCGCGCCTGGTGGATCAGCCATCGCCGCATTGCCGCCGAACAGCACACACAGCCGCCGTATCCGCCCAAAGCCTTGCCAAGCGTCGCCAGGGTCAGCGTCACCCGATCCTCAAGACCCCACGCTTTCACCAGTCCCGCTCCGCCCGGACCGAACACGCCCGTGGCATGCGCTTCATCCACCACGAGCATCGCGCCGTGCGAACCGGCCACGGAGGTGATTTCCGGAAGCGGCGCCAGGTCGCCGTCCATGCTGAACACAGATTCCGTCACCACAATCCGCCGCCCCCCGGCCGGGCAACGCCGCAACAGATCCTCCAGATGCCCGGGGTCATTGTGCCGGAACCGCCGGAGGGCGGCCCGGCTCAACACCGCGGCATCCACCAGGCTGGCATGGGCCAGGCGGTCAAGAAACACATGATCCCCGCGGCCGGCAAGCGAAGTCACAATCCCCGCGTTGGCGCTGTAACCGCTTCCGAACAAAAGTCCCGCTTCATAGCCTTTCAGCGCCGCCATCCGGCGTTCAAGTTCCTGATGGCATTCCAGAGTGCCGGCGACAAGACGGGAGGCTGTGGCGCCTGCCCCCCACTCCCGCACAGCCCACACCGCACCCTCGATAACACGGGGGTCGCCCGCCAACCCGAGATAGTCGTTGCTGGAGAAACTCAGCAGCGGTCTGCCATCCTGCATCGCATGGCTTCCCGCCCGCTGCAACACCAGCGGATCGCGCTCCAGACCGGCTTTTCTCCGGCCGGAAAGCTCATCCAGTATCCATGCCTCGTTCTTCCGCATAGGCGCCTATCCTGCAAGCGCACGCGGCCGCTGTCAACCTGCGAGTAGGATCAGGTCATGGCATCGCCTGGGGATTGCGGCAGGCTCAAGCCCTGCGATGCCGTGCACCTCCGGGGACCTGTGAGCGAAACGTCTTGCGTTGCTACGCGGCGGCCAACGTGATACCAAACGGGCGCATGACCCGCCACATCCAGGACCGCCCCTGTGGCAACCGTCCCGCGGTGGCCGTCAAGACCCTCGGTTGCAGGCTTAACCAGGCGGAAACAGCCATCATTACCGGCCGGTTCGTCGCGGCCGGATACACCCCTGTCGTGTTCGGCCAACGCTGCGACGTAGCCATCATTCACGGCTGCGTGATCACGGGCCGGGCTGAAAGCGACAGTTTGCAGTCGGTGCGGCAGGCCCGCCGGGCCAATCCCGATGCCGTCGTGGTCCTGGCAGGCTGTCCGGGCGAAACGCTCCCGGCGCCCGCCCGCGACGGCGCCGGCGCCGATCTGGTGGTGGGCCAGCAGGCCAAGCTGGAACTCCCCCGCCTGCTCCACAAGTTCGATCCGCAGCGTTTCCCCAAGGCGGACTCCGCGGAGCGGCCGCCCGATCCGCACGTGGATACCCGCCGCGCCTATATCAAGATCCAGGATGGCTGTGACTTCGGCTGCGCCTATTGTATCGTTCCCGCCGCCCGCGGCAGGCCCCGCAGCCGGCCCCTGCCGGAAATCGTGGGCGAGATCAGCCGCCTGGCGGATGCAGGGTTCCGGGAAATGGTTCTGGCTGGCGCCAATATCGGCTGCTACGCCAGCGGCCAGGACACTCTCGCCGACCTGCTCCGCGCCGTCGTTGCCATCCGCGGCGTCGGCCGTTTCCGCCTCGGGTCCATCGAGCCAGGCACCGCAGAGCGTTTCGTGGCGGATTTCATGCGCGAATCCCCCGCCATCTGCCGCTTCCTTCATTTGCCCCTCCAGAGCGGCGATGACCGTATCCTGGCCGCCATGGGCCGCCGGTACGATGTCTCGGCCTATCGCCGCGCGGTGGACCACGTCCTCGACCGCGTGCCGGAGATAGGGCTTGGAACGGATGTGATCGTCGGGTTTCCCGGCGAGGACGATACGGCCTTTGGACAAACGGTCCGGCTTGTGGAGGCGATCCCCTTCAGCAACCTGCATGTGTTTCCCTACAGCAGGCGGCCGGGAACGCGCGCGTACGCCATGCCCGGACAAGTGCCGGACAAGGTCAGGCAGGAGCGGGCCAGGGTGTTGCGCGACCTGGCCGCCGACAAGCGGCGCCGTTTTGCCACCACGTTCGTTGGCCGCACCGTCCGCGTGCTGGTCGAAAGGACGGACTCCGCCGGGTGGGCACGGGGGTGGACCGCCGAATATCTCGATGCCGCCGTACATGCCCCGGACGCCAGGCCCGGCGACCTGATCGATTTCACGCCGGCGGAAGCGGCGGATGGCGTCTTGCGCGCGCCGCCGGAGCGAAAAACCGAAAAAAAGAAATGCTGTACACGCCGCGCTGATTCGCGTATATTTTCGGGCAAAGTTGGTTGACGACAACTGAAACGGTACAGCATACAGGCTATCCCCATCAGTGATTCGATCTTCCTCCTGCAAGGGTTTCAAGGTGAAACCCCTTTCCACGGGATCCGGAAAGCGAAAAGTGTGGATCCGGTAATGCGTTAGAAAACGGAGAGTCAGGATATGGGTAGGAAACTGTATGTGGGTAATCTGGATTATGGCGTCACAAGCGACGCGCTGCAGAGTCTTTTTGGTGCGCACGGCACGGTTACAAGCGCCGACGTGATCACCGACCGGATGACGGGCCGGGCCAAGGGCTTCGGCTTTGTCGAGATGAGCACCGACGAGGAAGCCAAGGCCGCGATCGCGGCGTTGAACGGCCAGGAAGTGGAAGGCCGTGCCATCGTCGTGAATGAAGCGCGCCCGATGGCGCCCCGGCCTGCCGGCGGCGGTTTTGGCGGCGGCGGCGGATTCGGTGGCGGCGGACATGGCGGCCCGCGCGGTGGCGGTCGTGGCGATTTTGGCGGACGCAGCGGACGCGGCGGACGTCGGTAAGAATTCCCGCACCCACCCCGTTTCCGAACGGGGTGAGTTTACGCAGTCAGGGCATGCGCGTGCATAACGTGCATGCCCTGGCCCTTTTATAGGCGGGAACTCACGGTTGCGGCGGAAGAGGCGGGGCATCCCGCCGCCTGCGTCCGGCGATGGCCGTATCCACCAGGCTCACGAGATAGATCGCCATGCTCAGCACAAACGGAATCACGATGGCCACGAGCGACGGCGCTTCGCCTGTCGCGTGGTTGAAATCGAATGCCAGGTCGTAGTAGGCCTTGAGAACTTTCAGGCACCGCACGATCATCCAGCCGAAGGCCACGCCAAATACGACAGCGTAGGCCGTACCTGCCACCCAACGCCGCTGCATCCATTGGCCCACACCGGGAAAAACCACCGCCGACAGGAAGACCGGCCCCATGCCTTGCCAACGGGGACCTGCCTCCCGCCTTCCGCCGGCAGTGTCCCGACCATTCATGGCAGAACTCGCCATAACGCCCCTTTCGGCTTCGCTCTTCCGGACAATCCGTGTTGCTCCATCCGTACCGTTACTATATAAGGCCCCTTCAACAAAGCAATCCCGGACAACCATGAATGCCTTCCTCCGCCTGTGCCTGATCCTCGTTCTGCTCTCGCCACCCTGCATCGCCATGGGCGGCCTCAGCCACCTTCGGCAGTCGGTGGTCAAGATCTACGTCACCGCCCAGCGGGACGATTTCCAGCAACCCTGGCAGGCAGGCGGCTCCGGCAGCGGGCACGGCTCCGGCTACATCCTGCCCGGAAAGCGAATCCTCACCAACGCCCATGTCGTTTCCGACACCCGCTTTATCGAAGTCCAGCGGGAGGGCGACACCCGCCGCTACCCGGCCACCGTCCTCTTTGCCGCCCACGACTGCGATCTGGCCATGCTCACAGTGGCCGACGAACGATTCTTCGACAATACCCGCCCCCTCTCCCTGGGCAAGACACTCCCCGAGCTTAACGACGAGGTGCTCGTGCTCGGCTATCCCATGGGCGGCGACCGTCTCTCCCTGACCAAGGGTGTCGTCTCTCGCATCGACTACGCCCTCTACAGCCACAGCACCGTGGATTCCCACCTGGTCCTGCAGGTGGATGCCGCCATCAATCCCGGGAACAGCGGCGGCCCTGTGCTTTTCCGCGACAAGGTTATCGGACTGGCCTTCCAGGGAATTCTCGGCGCCCAGAACATCGGCTATGCCATCCCGCTGCCCGTCATCGAACACTTCCTGCAGGATGTGACCGATGGCGTATACGATGGTTACCCCGAACTTGGCGTGCAGCACCTGCCCCTGGAGGCCCCCGCCCTGCGCCGCGACCTAGGCCTGTCCGAAAAACAGACCGGCGTGGTCGTCGTGTACGTGGACCCCTTCGGCGCCGCCCACGGACTCCTCCGCGACCGCGATGTCCTGCTGTCCATCGACGGCTACCCCATCGCCAACGACGGCTCCGTACGCTATGCCGGCAACACCGTGGAGTACACCGAACTCATCGAGCGAAAGCAGTGCGGACAGAAGGTGGCTTTCTCCGTCCTGCGTGACCGATCCACTCTCTCCATCGAGGTCCCCCTTGCGTTCCGCCGGGATCCCTTCCTCTTCCGGCAGACCTATGACCAGCGGCCCGAATACTGGATCGTAGGCGGCCTGGTCTTCTCGCCCCTCAGCCGCGGTTACCTGGGAACCCTCGGGGGCGATCTCAGCACTCCCGCGGCACAACAGTTGTTGTATTTCTCGGAGTATGCCAAGCGGGACCGGCTGTTCGAAGGCCGTGACGCGTTCGTCGTTCTCATCGGCCGGCTCCGCCACCCCGTAAACACCTATTGCGACGGCTACATCCACCAGATCGTGCGAACCGTCAATGGCATCGCCATACGGGGCATGAGCGACCTGCCAACCGCTCTCGCCGCGGCTTCCAACGGCTACCATGTCGTCACCTTCGAGAAACACGACAACCCCCTGATTCTCGACGCCACGGCTGCGGCGGAGGCCGACGGCGAAATCCTCCAGCGCTACAACATCCCCTCCCGCTGCCATGTGCAAAAGGAATCCAAGCCATGAAACTCCTGTCGCTTCTCATCCCGATCGCATTGGCCGCCGGGCCGGCCGTCGCCGAATCCCAGCCTGCCGCCGTCATCGAACAGGGCATTGTCGAGGTCGTGGTGACCGCCCAGCGCCCCGACGCGCGTATCCCGTGGCGCCGGGAACGCCCCGGCATGCGCATCGCCTACGGCGTTGTGGTCGCCCCGGGGCGGGTTCTGACCACCGAGGACACCGTCCGGAACGCCACGCTGGTGGAAATCCGCCGCCCGGGTCAGCCGGCCAAGTACACCGCCGGCATCGTCAAGGCCGACCCGCGCCTCAACACCGCCCTTCTCTCGATTCGGGCCGAAGCCGCCGCCCGGTTCACCCCCTTGGCCTGGAACGGCATCCTCTCCCGCGGCGCCAAGGTCGTCCTGGCCCAGTTTGACGACGCCGGCCAGTTGCAGACCGGCGATGGACGGGTCACCAAAACCGCCGTCACAACGCTTCCCTCCGCTCCCCATGCCGTACTCACGTTGAGCGTTCTTTCGGACCTCAAACTGGACCGTATCGGGGCCCCCGTTCTTGCCGGTGAACGCCTCGCCGGCATCGCGATCCGCTACGACAGCGCAAGCCAGATCACCCAGGTCCTGCCCGCCACGCTGCTGAAGCGTTTTTGCGAGGATGCCGTCTCCCCGCAATACCGCGGCTTCGCCAGCGCCGGCCTCCTGTGGTCACCACTCGTGGATCCCGTCAAGCGGGGATACTACGGACTGCAGGACGGGACCCGCGGCGTCCTCATCCTCCGGACAATTCCCGAATCGGGATCATCCCAGGCCCTTCGGGCCGGCGATGTAATCCTCCGATGGGACGGCTGCGACATCGACTCCCAGGGGTATTACGTGGATCCGGACTACGGCCGGCTTGCCTTTCCCCACCTTATCGCCCGACGGTATCCCGGCGACACCGTCAACGTCACGATTCTCCGCGACCGGCGCGAAATCTCCGTTTCCGTAAGCCTCGACGCTTTCGATGATGCTCGCGCCCTGGTTCCCATGAACACCGAGGGCGTGCCGGCGGAATACCTTGTGGAAGGCGGGATGGTCCTCCGCGAACTGTCCGGCGATTACCTCACGTCCGTTGGCGGCCGGTGGATGGCGGTCAATAACCCGCAACTCGTGAATCTCTATCTTACCCGCTCCCAGTTCCCCGAAACACCCGGTGACCGCGTCGTCCTCCTGGTCGGAATCCTGCCCGATGAAGTCAACAAGGGCTACGAGACGATCCGCGACCAGATCGTGACCGGCGTCAACGGCAAGCCGGTGGCTTCGATGAAGGATGTGTTCGCCATCCGCCGCGCCGACGGAGGAATTTCCCGCGTGACCCTGCGGAACATGGGCACCGACATCGTTCTGGACGCCCAGGCGCTGGGTCCGGCCAACGCGCGCATTGCCGGGCAGTACCGCATTCCCAGCCTGGTCCTCGAACGCCCCGCAAAGTAACCGGAAAGCCGCTACCGCGCTGTCCCGAGAACCGCAAGCACCGCCGCATGGACGGAGTCTGCCGTAATGGCCTCCAGCGCCGCGCGGGCCGCGGAAGTCTCGCGCGGGATATTCCGGTCACGAACCACCCCCGGCGCCATCAGCACAACGTGCCCGTCGCCCAGGGGGCCCGTCACCCGCGGGTCCGTCAGGCCGTAGAGAGCCACCACACGCGTCCCGACCGCCGCCGCCAGGTGCATCCCGCCGCTGTCATTGGCGATCACCACGTGACACAGCGACAGCAATGCCGCCAGTTCCCGCAGGGTCGTGAGCCCTGCCAGACTCACCGCGCCGCTCCCGATCCTCCCCGCGATCTCCTCGCACATGGCACGGTCTTCTGCCGACCCCGCCAGGACCACCCGGCACATACTTCCCGCCGCGAGGCGCCGTCCCACCTCCGTGAACCGATCCGAAGGCCAGCGTTTCGAAGGGCCCCGCGCCGCGCCCGGGAACATGGCCACCAGAGGCGCGGCCCCCGCCGGGGACGAAAGCCCCGGCCGCTGCCGCATGGCGTCGCGCTCCACCTCCGGGACCGCCACAAGGGGGCCGTGCAAGCCGCCACCGGGCTCCACACCCAGCAGCCGGAACGCCTCCTCCGACTGATGAATCCCCGCGGACGACCCGCACACACCCTCCGTCAGCAGCCAGCGCCGGCAATGCCCCGGATAGCCGCGACGGACCGGGACCCGGGAGAGGAAGGGGATCCATGCCGACCGGAAGGAGCCGGGAATCACGTAGGCAAAATCAAAGCCGCCGGCAGCAACCTCGCGGACCGCTTTCCGCATGCCGCGCCAACCGGTCTCGAATTCCAGCACTTCGTCCACCGCGGGGCACAAACCCCAGACGTCCGCCACGGCGGGTTTGGCCAGCACGGTTATCCTCAGCCCGGCCGCCTGCCGCTTGAGTTCGTACAAGGCCGGCATGGCCATGATGCTGTCGCCCAGCCAGCTCGGGCTGACCACGAGGATCTTCTCCGGCCGCACGGGTGCACGGCCGCGTCTATTGGAAACAGATTCGGGAGATGCAGGCATGGAAGTCCTCGGTTCCCGACAGCAACTCGATATCCACCCGAAGGAAATAAACCGGAACGTCGCTGCGGTCAAGCCTCGGGAACCGCACGGCATCCTTTTCCGTCGTGATGATCGCGTCCGCGCCCTCCGCCCTGGCCCTGTTGATGGCCTCGATAATCTGCTGCTGCGTGTAACGGTGATGGTCGGCATACCGGATACGGGCCGCCACCTTGGCGCCAAGCGCTTCGAGGCTGCTTTCAAACCCTTCCGGCGCGGCAATCCCGGAGAGGGCTATCACGCGCAACCCGCGCAAGTACTCCAGCTCCTTGCGCGCCGTGGTAAACACATGCGTCAAATGCCTTGGCTCGTGACGGCACTCGATGATTTCCGCCTTGGGATTGTGACGCCGGATCTCCGACTTGAGTCCGCTGTTGTCCATACCGTTGCACTTGGTGATGAAGACGTAATCCGCCTTCCGCAAGTTGGCGACCGATTCGCGCAGGATGCCGCGCGGCAGGACGTAGCCGTTGCCGAAGGGATTCCGGCTGTCCACCAGCACGATCTCCACCCGGTGCTTCATGTAGAGATACTGCAGTCCGTCATCCAGGATCAATGTGTCGCACCCCAGCCGGCTGATGGCATAGCGCCCGCTCTTGACACGATCCTTGTCCACCAGCACCGCCACATCGGGCAGGTTGGATGCCAGCATGTAAGGCTCGTCGCCGCCCATCGCGGAATCCAGCAACAGGGTCCTGCCGTCCGACACGATCCGGGGCGGCGTGCGCTTCTCCTGCAGGAGCAGCTTGCCGGCCAGCCGTTCCAGCAGCGGCGGTTCTTCCTTCTTGTAGCCCCGGCTCAAAATGGCCACTTTCCGGCCCTTCTGCTGCAGCGTTCGGGCGAACACCTCCACCACTGGCGTCTTGCCCGTGCCGCCCACCGTGAGATTTCCGATGCTGATCACCTGGCAGCCCAGCGTGTGATGGCGCAGTATCCCCTTGCGATACAGGAAATCCCGCGCGCGCATGACGCCGTTGTACAGGTGGGAAAGCTGTCGCAGGTTCCATAACAGGAAAAGAACCTGCCGGTCACGGATGCGGGAAACATCCTTCCGCTGGATCAGGTCGACCAGGAATTCTTCTGTCTGTTCACGCCTTCCGCTCTTCACTGCCTGCCCCCAGCCAAATGTTCCCAACAAAGCGCCGCATGTTGCCATCGGATCGCCCCCGCCGTCAAGCCACGGCTGTTTTCCCGTTCTTGACGGATGCGGGGGGCAATGGGGTATCATCCAGCCTCAATCGCAAGGAGGACCATGACTCAACCCCATCGCACCATCGTCGGGCTTGGTTTCGGCCCGATTCAATCGGGGCTGTTCCTTTACGAAGCCTTCCGGACAGGCCTTTTCCGGCGACTCGTCGTGGCCGAAGTGATCCCCGACGTCGTCCGCAAGGTCCGCGCCGCCGGCGGCTACAATGTCAACATCGCGACCCTGTCGGGAATCCGTTCCGAATTCATCCCCGGCGTGCAAATCCTGGACCCCGCCCAACCCGGCGACCGTGAAGCTCTGCTTCAGGCGATCGGCGAAGCCACCGACGTATCCACCGCCCTGCCCAGCGTGGACTTCTTCGATCGCGGTGGGGCCAGCGCCCCCGCCGGAATCCTCGCCGAGGGACTCGCCCTCAAGTCCCGCCGAGGAGGTCAACCCGCCGTGATCTTCACCGGCGAAAACCACATTCATGCCGCCGAGCTTCTTTCCGCCGCCATCGAACGGCGCGGCGGACCGGCGGACCTGCCGCAGCTCTGCCAGTGTCTCAACACCGTGATCGGCAAGATGAGCCAGATCGTGTCCGATCCGGAGGAAATCCGCAACCGCCGTCTTTCCCCCTCCACTCCCGACTCGGGCAAGGCCTTCCTCGTCGAGGAATTCAACCGAATCCTCATCTCCCGCATCACGCTCCGCGGCTACACACCGGCCATCCGCACGTTCATGGAAAAAGACGACCTGTCGCTTTTCGAGGAGACCAAGCTGTACGGACATAACGCCGTTCACGCCATGTCCGGGTACCTCCTCCACACCCGCCGTTGCGCCGGAATGGCGGAGATGCGGAAGCACCCCGACCTGATGACGACGGCCCGTGAGGCGCTCGTGGCCGAGTCAGGCGCCGCACTCCGCCGGAAGTACGCGGGCGCCGATCCCCTCGCCACCGAAGACGGCTTCAATGCCTATGCGGACGATCTGTTGCCCCGCATGGTCAACCCCTGGCTGGGTGACACCGTCGATCGGGTCATCCGCGACCCCGCCCGCAAACTCGGATGGGACGACCGCCTGATCGGCGCCATGCGCCTTTGCCTCTCCCAGGGCGTCATGCCCCGCCGCCTGGCGGCCGGCGCGGTCGAAGCCATGCGCTTCCTGGCCGCCGCGCGAAACGCGTCCGACCCGGTTGTTCTTCTGGAAACACTATGGCAGCCCGCGTCACCCGACCCCAGTGAGAAAGCTGCCGTTCTCGATACCCTGCGGGAAGCCGCGCGCTCTGCCGCTCCCGCGGCGCCATGAACGACACACCGCCCATCGCCATCGAAGCCAGCGGCCTGACCCGTATCTTCCGCGATTTCTGGGGCAGGCCCAAGGTCCGCGCGGTGGACGGCATCAGCCTCTCGGTCCCCGCCGGACGCATTTTCGGGCTCCTGGGCCCCAACGGATCCGGCAAGAGCACCACGATCAAGATGATCCTCGGTCTCCTCCGCCCCACTTCCGGGACACTCACGGTCCTTGGCCGCCCGCCCGCGGATGTCGCCGTCAAGGAGCGCATGGGATTCCTCCCGGAGGAGTCGTACCTCTACAAGTACCTCACCGCCACGGAAATCCTTTCCTTCTTCGCCACCCTGAGCGGAATTCCCGCCGGGTCCCGCGACGAAACCGTGCACGATCTCATCACCCGCGTGGGGTTGGACCGCGCCCGGCATCGCAGGATCGGCGAATTCTCCAAGGGAATGGCGCGCCGCGTGGGGCTGGCCCAGGCACTGCTGAACGATCCTGACCTGATCCTGCTGGACGAGCCCACCTCCGGTCTCGATCCCGTCGCCTGCCGCGAGGTCAAGGACCTGCTTCTCTCGCTCTCGGCCCGCGGCAAGACCGTCCTGATCTGCTCCCATCACCTGGCCGACATGCAGGACATCTGCAGTCGCGTCGCCATCCTCCTGGACGGCCGCGTTTGCGCGCAAGGGGCTGTGCCGGACCTGCTGCGGGATCCCGGCCGCCTGCAGTTGACCGTCAGCGGCCTGGCGCCGGAGAAGCTGCCGGACCTGCTTCGGTATATCGAACGGGAAACCGGCACGGCCCCCGTGGTGGACCATGCGGGCCGCAGCCTGGAATCCGTCTACGTCGAAGTCGTTTCCAAACGCCGTGCCGCGCCATGAATCCGCGCCACGTACTCGCCATCGCCCGCCTCACCCTGCGCGATGCACACCGTTGCCGCCTCCTGCCTTCGGCGGCGATCCTGCTGACCGCCATAGTCGCCGGACTGCCGTTTCTTCTGGCCGCCGAGACCGGAGCAGGCCGGCTTTTCGTCATGCTTCGCTACTCCATGAGCGCCGTTCTTTTCCTCCTCACCGTAACGACACTCTGGGCCTCATGCGGGGCCGTGGCCGGCGATATTGCCGACCGGCGCCTTCAACTCGTCCTGGCGAAACCCGTGCGGCGCCGGGACGTCTGGACCGGCAAATGGCTCGGCATCATGGCAATGAACGCGATGCTTCTGGCGTACGCCGGTCTGCTCACCGGCCTCCTGCTGCACCACGCCTGGGCCGGCCTTCCGGCCGGTTCCGCGGACCGCCGGGAGACGGGGGCGCGGCTCCTGACGGCCCGCGCCGCCGTACGTCCCGATCTTCCGGAGGAAATCCTCCGGCGCATCGGCGACCGCGCGGCGGCCTTGCGAAGCGAGGAGCGCCATCGCACCACCGACGCCAAGATCCGCAAGCAGGCGGAGGAGCAGGTCATCCGCGGCGGCATGATCGTCCCGCCTGCCGGATCCCTTTCCCTGCGATATTCCAAGGTTCCGGCCTTTCGTTCCCGCCAGCCTGCGGAACTGCGCTATACCTTCCAGTCCTCGCACCCCGAAAGCGGGTTTGCCACCGGTTTCTGGCGCATGGCCGGAGCGTCCGGCACGCCGGTGGACATTCCGTTCACCAATCGTCCCGGCGCACCGGCCCGCATCCTGGTTCCGCCGCTGGCCGGAGATCCGTCCACACTGTTCCTCACGCTCCACCGAACCGACGCCCACAGTCCCGCGCACCTTCTTGTGGCTCCGCGGGGCGAGCCGCCGGAACTGCTGGTGCCCGTGGGCGCCTTTGAGCCGAATCTCGCGCGGGCCATCCTGGCCCTGTTGTTCCGGCTTTCCTTAGTGGCCGCCTTGGGGGTGACCATGGGATGCCTGCTTTCCCTGCCGGTATCGGTCTTTGCCGGTTGCGCGCTCGTGATCGTCCTGCAAATGACCGGCTTTGTGGCCACGGTGGCCTCCACGGGCGCCATCGTGGTCTCGCATCACGGCGACACGGCCCCGCCGGACTGGATGGATAAAGCGGTGCTTTCCGTGCTTACCGCCATGAACGCACTCACTGGCCCCCTGGAAAACCTGGACCCCATCCCGCTGCTCGCGGACGGGCGCCAGGTGACGGCGGCCTTCACGGCAAGGGCCTTCGGGCTGCTGGCTGTCCTCTACACTCTCTGCGCGGCCATCCCCGGCATGCTGCTCTTCTCGCGCCGTGAACTGCCCTGACGGCCGTTCAGATCGCTCCCTTGCTGGAGGGCACCCCGCGCACGCGGGGATCCAGCCGGCAGGCCGCCTCCAGCGCCCGCGCCACCGCCTTGAACATGGCCTCGTAGGCGTGATGGGGCTCCCGGCCATAGAACTGCCCGATATGCAGATTCATCCGGGCCTTCACCGCGAATGCCTGGAAGAACTCGCGAATGAGAAGCAGGTCGAAATCCCGTATCTTGCGCGTCCGGTTGGCTACATCGTATACCAGATACGGACGCCCGCCCAGATCCACCACCGCGCGCGCCAAGGCGTCATCCATCGGGATATACGCCCATCCGTACCGCCCAAGCCCTTTCCGGTCCCCCAGCGCCTTGTCCAGCGCCTCTCCCAGCACGAGACCGATGTCTTCCACGGTGTGGTGGTAGTCCACGTCGAGATCTCCCGACGCCTGGATATCGAGATCCATCAGCGAATGTCTGGCCACCAGCTCCAGCATGTGGTTGAGAAACGGCATGCCGGTCCTGACCCGCGCATTGCCCGAACCGTCAATGACCAGCTTGACCCGGATATCCGTCTCCCGCGTCGCGCGGGCAACAGAGGCCATTCTCTTCTTCATCGCTGAACCTCCCGGGCCGGCGGCGAATGACTCCGGCGCCGGCTCGCGTCAGTATGTATCATCCCCTCCTCCGCTACGGAAGGAAAATCACCCCGGCCCGTCCAGCACGGCAAGCAGGCGGTCAACCTCCTGATCCGTGCCGATGGTGATGCGGATATGGCGTCCGGTGCGTTCGCCGGGGAAATAGCGCACGAGCACGCCCGCCGCCTTGAGCTTCGCGAAAACCGCCGGCGCTGCCGCTCCGCCGGGAATCGTCCACAGGAAGTTGGTGGCCGAATCGCACACTTCGTACCCCCGCCGCCGCAGTTCGCCGGCCAGCCGCTCCCGCGTGGCCTTGATCCTCGCCACGTTGCCCAGCATGTGCGGCTGGTCCTCGATCGCCGCGCGCGCCACGAGCTGCGTGACCCGGTCCACGTTGTACGAGTCCTTGATCTTGAACAGCGCGGCAATCAGAGCGGCGCTCCCCACCGCATACCCGAACCGGATGCCGGCCAGGGAATAGGACTTCGACAAGGTCCGCATCACCAGCACGTTGGGAAGGGTTCTGGCCAGTTCCATGCAGTGGAACGGCGCGAAATCCACGTAGGCCTCGTCAATCAGCACCACGCCCGGAAAGCCGCGGCAGAACCGCGCGATGTCCGGCGCCGGAAACGCCAGGCTCGTCGGCGCGTTGGGATTCGCCAGGAAGAACAGCGCGCACGGCTCCGGATCGCGGTCCGGCCAGCCGAACCCGGGCGTCAATTCACACGCGCTCCCCCGCGCGTTGCGGATCGCCGCCAGGACCGGATACAGTGAGTAGGAAGGGTCGAAATAGCCGATGACCCCGTCGTCCTCCACAAACGCCCTCGTACAAAGCGCCAGGATTTCGTCGGATCCATTCCCGGCAAACACCTGATCCGGCGTCACCCCGTGCAGGCGGGCAATCGCCTGGCGGACATCCGCGCTGACAGGATCCGGATAAAGCCGCAGATCGCGCGGGTTGAGGGAAGACAGCGCCGCTGCGACAGCCGGCGACGGCGGGTACGGGTTCTCGTTGGTGTTCAACTTGACCAGGCCCGGAAGCCTGGGTTGCTCCCCGGGCGTATAGGCCGTCATCTTCTCAACATTTCCTCGTATCATCCTGCACGATTCCCCATCCATCATTGCCCATCAACCCTTCCCTGTTTCCGCCTTCACACTTCAAAACGGATCCGCGCGGCGCGGGCATGCCCATCCAATCCTTCCACCCGTCCGAACGCCTCGATCACGCTCAACGTCTCCTGCAAGTCCGCCCGCGTGAATGCCATGAAACTTGTCCTCCGCCGGAAATCATCCACCGTCAGCCCCGAGAACATGCTGGAGGTTCCGCCGGTCGGCAACACGTGGCTCGGGCCCGCCACAAAGTCACCCACGGACTCCGGCGTCCAGGTCCCGAAGAACACCGCGCCCGCGCTTCGCACCTTGCGCAGCCAGTTCCGCGGCTCGCGCACCATGATTTCCAGGTGCTCGGGACCGAACTGGTTGCAGAGTTCCATCCCCTCGTCGAGCGTGTTGACCAGCACGATGAGCAGGCCGCGTTCGAGCACCTTGGACAAGGCCTGTTTGCGGGAGAGTGTTTCCGCCTGCTTGACCAGTTCGTTGGCCGCCTGCGTCGCCACCTGCGCCGAATTGGTGACCAGCATGGCCTTTTCCTGACCCGTGCCGTGCTCGGCCTGCGCCAACAGATCCGCCGCCACGCAGGCCGCCGGCGCTGTTTCGTCGGCCAGAATCGCGATCTCGCTCGGCCCGGCGACCAGATCCAGCGCCACTTCGCCATAGACCAGTTTCTTGGCGGCGGTCACATAGGCCCCGCCCGGCCCCACGATCTTCTGCACCTTCGGCACCGTACGCGTCCCATAGGCCATCATGCCGATGCTTTGAATGCCCCCAACCCGGTAAATCTCTGTCGCACCCGCCAGTTCGAGCGCAAACAGGATATACGGGTTGACCTTCCCCTTGGCATCCGACGGAGTGCAGGCCACAATCTCCGGGACGCCCGCCACCTTGGCCAGCGTCACCGTCATGAACACCGTGGAGACCAGCGGCGCGGCCCCCCCGGGAATGTACACGCCCACCCGGTCGAACGGCACGAACTGCTCGCCCAGTTCACCGCCTTTCGGACTGAACATCTTCCAGCCCTTCTTCATCCCGTTGCGGGCAAAGGTCGCCACGCGCTTGTGCGTCTCGCGGGCCGCAATGCGGAACTGGGGATCCACCGTCTCGCGCGCCTCGGCAATCTCGCGGGCCGTAACCCGGAAATCGCCGGGCTTGAGCGCTACGCCGTCAAACTGGCGCACATGCTTGATCACCGCCACGTCGCCGTTCAGGCGGATATCCTCGAGGACCTCCCGCGCGGCGGTTTCCGCCGACGGGTCGAACGCGGGCCTCTTGAGGAATGCCACCACCGCGCTGGAAGGCTTCTCGGGTGTCCACTTG
>Ga0116202_10000558_pt1 | contig 20936 bp, 20 predicted proteins | sample LakKivw325mmetaG_FD_94479 | JGI IMG/M metagenome (GOLD analysis project Ga0116202, IMG submission 94479) | Anoxic lake water microbial communities from Lake Kivu, Rwanda to study Microbial Dark Matter (Phase II) - Lake Kivu water 325m metaG | ecosystem: Environmental > Aquatic > Freshwater >... | reverse complement strand
GTCTTGCCCATGCTGGTCGGGCTGGCGCTCGCGGGAGGCATAGCGGCGATGGAAGGCGTGGGCACTGGCTCAGCTTGGCAAGCACTTGCTAGCAAGGCTACCAGCAAAGCCCAGATGAGGGCCATCCTACTTCGGGTGGCCTGCCGGGCATCCAAGGAATGGGACTTCATTGCATAGCCAACCTGTCAGCCGCGCTTTGGGCAGCGGCCAGGGCATCCGCAGGCTCCGCACTGCCTGAACAGATGCTGGCTGCCGTATCCGCCAACAGCGAGCGGATCTGCGACCAGTTGGGCAGCAGCGGTTCAGGCTGGGCATGGGCCAGAAGCTCACACGCTGCGGCGTACTGCGGATTCTGCTCCAAGTATGCTTGCATCTCAGGCAAATTCCTGCTGGACAGCCGCAACGGCAGGGCACCAGTTGCTAGCGCCCACTGGGCATCGTTCTCAGGTCGCAGGAGCCACTTCAGGAACATCCAGGCCGCCAGCTGCTGGCGAGGTGAAGTGCGCAGCACGCTGAGGAGCGAGCCTTGCACAGTCACAGTGGACTGGCCTGCAAGATGTGGCATGGGGGCAACCGACCAGTCAAAGCGCGGTTTCTGGGTCTTGGCGTTCATGATGGCCGCGGAATAGGCTGCCAATTCGTGCGTGGACCCAAAAGCGAATAGGACCTCCTGCGAGCTCAAGTCCTCGCGATTGGCGCCAGGCTGTGATACGCAGTAGAGGCATTCCTCTCCGGCGTAGTTGCGCAGTAGGGAGAGCGCTGTGATCGCCTCGGCACTGTCCAGAGCGCTCGCTTGGCGCTCAGCATCCACTAGTGATCCGCCCAGGCCGAGAATCCAGTTCACGAGCACAGGTCCATCCGGAAAGAAGGCGCAACCTGCCGTGCCGGCCTTGCGATCCTTTGCCGCGGTACAGGCAGTGCCGAACTCCTCCCAGCTTTGGGGCGTTGCCGAGATCTTGAGCTTCTTGAGCCAGCTTGTATTGTAGAACATAACGGTGGCCTGGCAATCAAGCAGCAGGCCGTAGATCTGACCCGTTCGCGAAACTACCGATGTAGCGTGCAAAGCGATTGGCCACAGGTCGGCCTGCTCGGCAGTGCTCAGGCCGTGGGTTGGGTCCGTGACGTAGCTGCGCAGTGGAACGACTGCATCGCGTTGCAGGCATTCCGCCAATTCATCTGCGGACGCAATGATGACGTCGGGCGGATGGCCAGCCTCCATAGCCACCAGGGCTTCTTTCGCCACCGGGTCATGGAACTCCACGCGCAGGCGAATTCTTGGGTAGCTCTCGGCCTCGAACCTGGAGGCCAGGCTGAGCAACACAGATTCCTTGGGGCCCGTCAGGGAGTGCCACACATGCACTTCGCTATCCATCAGATCGGCCATGCTCAGCGGGCGTGGAGTAGGCGAGGATTCGGCCGTGACTGCAGGAGTAGGGCTAGGTAGGGATGTAGTTGGCGTCGGGGACGCGCAATTGGCCGCACAACTGGCAATCAAAGCGCATATGGCAAGTAGCCTGATCGTTGTGAACTTGGCAGTACATTCTCGCGGCAGCATGACGAGCCGATTATAGCGCGGGAGGCTGTGCCTGGCAAAGCCCCCTTCGAAGATGCTGAAGCCTTCAGCCAGCACGGGCTGCTTGCTGATAGCCCCACGACGCGTGTATAATCAGCCCAGGGGGGAATTGGCATGACACAACCACAGACTCCGCCTTCAAGCGATGCCAACTGGCTCGCTGCCCAGGTGAAGAAGCTGCGCTTGTCTTGGCGACTGCTACGCGACCCGCTGGTGCCATTCTGGACCAAACTGATCCCTGCGGCGGCCATCGCCTACATCCTCTTGCCCGTTGACATCAGCCCTGACATGCTGCCTGTGCTGGGTCAAGTGGACGATCTAGGCATTCTGCTATTAAGCCTGAACTGGTTCGTGAGCCTGTCTCCTGCCGATGTCGTGAGGCGGCATCTGGCAGAGATGTCATCTGTCAAAGGAGACTATCGAGTAGTAGAAAAGGATGCGCCAACTTCACCCCACGTCTCCGGCTACCTCGATGTTGAGTCTCATCATCTCCCCGACGAGGGAGCCGAGCAGGAGAAGGACTGAACCTTCGCGCCTAGCACAGCGTCAGTTGCTGTGGCGGGCGCTGCCCGTCCAAAAGGACAAAAGCAGCCGCCCGTGCAACCACAATGCCGGCAGCCCGCAAGTCCTCGATGCGCCGAATCCTGCTTTGCCTGCGGCTGTGAAGAATCCGCACCGTGGATTTCGGACCGATGCCAGGCACTCGTAGCAGTTGCTCTCGACTGGCACGGTTGACCTCGAGCGGGAAGAACTCCGGATGCGCGCGAGCCCAAGCCAGCTTCGGATCGCACTCGCAGGGCAGGCCCCCGTTGTCGCCAAAGACCAGATCCTCCAATACAAAGCCGTACTGACGCAGCAGGAAATCGCCCTGGTACAGCCGATGCTCACGCAGGGGCGGGGTGGCAGGGAGATGTTCCAAGGGCGTATGGACTATTGGCTGGAAGGCACTGAAGTAGGCACGTCCCAGGCCCAATCTGCGGTACAAGTGATCCACGGTGCTCAGGATTTCCCGGTCCGATTCCCCTGCCGCGCCTACGACAAACTGGGTCGTGATTCCAGACCTGGCCCCCAGCCCTCCATTGCGCAATCGCTGTGCCCAGCGCATGGGTTGCATCAGGTCCGTTTCAAATCCCTTGGCATCGCTCAGCCTGTGTAGGCGTTCTGGATTGGGGGCCTCCAAGTTTACTGAGACGCGATCTGCGAGTTGTACTGCACGTTCAACGGCGGCCTGGTCGCAGCCTGGCAAGAGCTTGAGATGGACGTAGCCGTGGAACTGGTACTTGAAGCGCACCAGCTCCACGGTGGCGATCATGCGATCCATGCTGCGATCCACACTGCCACACACTGCCGAGCTGAGGAACAGGCCCTGGGCTCTGCCACGCCTGGCCAATTCATCAAAGGCGGCGGCGAGCTCATCCGGTCCGAATTCTCCGCGGCGAGCATCGCGTGAGCGCCGGTTGGCACAGTAGAAGCAATCGTTCTCACACAGATTGGACTGCAGTACCTTGAGAAGGGAAACGTGCCTGCCATCTGGGAGTACCGCAGGGTACAACCACTGACCGATCTCATCGCGTACGCGGGAGGAAGATGTGCCACAGGCAGCGCAGAGGTCGTATTGTGCCGCACGTGCGAGGAGCTTCATCTTCTCCTGTCGGTCCATTGGGACACCTCGGCAGTGGGTTGGATGGCGGTCCAGAGTGATATGGTCAACTGCGCCAAGCCGGGCAGTCAAGGTACACGAAGACCAGCCCCGGCTGCAAGTATACGAACATATGTTCTGGATGTCAAATCGCGGCTTACTTGCCAGGAGGCAGGAATCGCAGTACAATCTTGGCTGAACGTTATTGCGCGTTCATAACATGAGGTACACGGGAGGGAGTGTACTGTGGCGGTAGACAAAGGAACTTTCAAGGTTAAAGCAGGACTGGCCCAGATGCTCAAGGGCGGCGTAATCATGGATGTGGTGACGCCCGATCACGCCAAGATCGCGGAAGAGGCGGGTGCCTGCGCGGTAATGGCACTCGAGCGCGTGCCCGCCGATATCCGGGCGCACGGTGGCGTGGCGCGCATGAGCGACCCCGAACTGATTCAACGCATCATGGATGCCGTCACGATTCCGGTCATGGCAAAGTGCCGCATTGGCCATTTCGTGGAAGCGCAGGTGCTCGAAGCGCTGGGCGTAGACTACATTGACGAGAGCGAAGTGCTCACTCCGGCCGACGAGGAGCATCACATCGACAAGCACCTATTCAAGGTGCCTTTCGTGTGTGGCTGCCGCAACCTGGGAGAAGCGCTGCGCCGTATCGGTGAGGGCGCTGCCATGATTCGCACCAAGGGAGAGGCAGGCACCGGCAATGTGGTGGAAGCGGTGCGCCACGCCCGCACCGTGCTGGGCGCCATCCGACGCTTGCAGAACATGGCTCCCGAGGAGTTGATGCACGAAGCCAAAGAGATGGGCGCTCCCTACGAGCTCGTGGTGCAGGTGGCGCAACTGGGCAAGCTTCCGGTGGTCAACTTTGCCGCAGGCGGCATCGCCACTCCGGCCGATGCTGCACTGATGATGCAGTTGGGTGTGGATGGCGTGTTTGTCGGTTCGGGGATTTTCAAGTCTGGAGACCCAGCACGTCGCGCCAAGGCGATTGTGGAGGCCACCACCCACTTCAGGGATCCCAAGATCATTGCCGAGGTGTCCAAGGGGCTGGGCGAGGCCATGCCTGGGTTGGAGATTGCCGCCATTCCTGAGGCAGAGCGGCTGGCGGGGCGGGGATGGTAGGATGAAGCGCTGCGGCGTTCTCGCTCTGCAGGGCGCCTTTGTCGAGCATGTGCACATCCTGCGCACTCTGGGCGTCGAGGCTGTGGAAGTGCGCCTCCCTGAGCACTTGCAGGGCCTGAACTGGCTGATCATGCCAGGCGGAGAGAGCACGACCATTGGGAAGCTGGCAGTGACTTTTGGGCTGGTGGAGCCGATACGGAACATGACCCAGTCCGGAATCCCGGTCTGGGGCACCTGTGCCGGCATGATTCTGCTCGCCAAGGATGTGGGCAAGCAGCAGCCCTTGATCGCGGTGATGGACATTGCCGTCAGACGCAACGCCTTCGGACGTCAGGTGGACAGCTTTGAGGCTGACGTGAGCATTCCAACGCTGGATGCTGTGAGCGCGGCAGAGGAGCACGGGCGGCCATTTCGAGCCATCTTCATTCGGGCGCCCTACATTGAGAGCGCTGGCAATGGGGTGGAGGTGCTTGCCAGGTTGCCCGATGGGCCGATCGTGGCTGCGCGTCAGGGCAACATGCTGGTCACGGCTTTCCACCCCGAGCTAGGCGAAGACACTCGTTTTCACCGCTTCTTCTTGAGTCTAGCTGGCCCGGGGCTCGCATAGATGCCGAAGCCTTATGGGCGGCATTTTGCAGGATGAGCGAGACGTTTGCGCTGCAGTCGAGGTGAGTGGTGATCACTCCATTTGGGCTGCGCCATATCGCGCTGGTGCGGAACTTGCCCAGTGATGGTACGGTGACCGACCTGCACAGCTTGCTGCAGGAGCCGGCTACGCCCTTGGCAACGGCTCTACGTGGATATCTTCTGGGCGCTCGTTCAGGCGTGTTCACCTATGTGTTGCAGGCTCCCGATCACCAGACAACATTGCGCGGTTACGCTCAAGCTCAGGCGCATGGTGCCACCCCAACGTGGACGATTTCGCGCATGGCCCCGGCTCTGGAGAGCTTACCCGAGAGCCCTGGCATCTCGCGGGAGGATACAGCAACCATCTGGTATCGGCTGTTGCTCCACCTGTGCATCGCTGCTGGGGAGAAAGGCGTGCAACGCCTGTTAGCTCGGTTACCGGCCGAGAGCTCAGCAGAGGATGTGTTTCGACAGGCCAGCTTCGCCGTCTACACACATGAGCAGGTATTCGTGTGCTCTGCGCCGGGCGCAGCCGGTGCTCTGAGCTCCAATCTGCGCCCGCTGCAGCGTGAGGATGGATGGGACGTGCAGCGGTTGTACTACAAGCTCACGCCGAGACTGGTGCTGCAGGTGGAGGAATCCGATGAGCCTCGGGCGCACGATGAGCCATTTGCGATGCTGGTGCCTAACGCTGAGCAGTGCTACGCTTTGTACAGCAGCACTGGAGAGATAGCGGCCTGCATGTGCATGGCTATTGTAGCGCGCGGATCGTGGTTGCGGATGATTGTGCATCCTGACGTGCAAGGCGCCACTGCAGAGATGTTGTCTCATGCTCTGGCTGTGGCGGGCGACAGGAAGGCTTGGCCGCTTTACCTGGTTGTGCGAGAGTATCAAGGCGGCATCCGCGGACTCCTGGGGGAGCGAGGCTTTCTGCCCCTGGAGAACTATGCCCTGATGGTCAAGCATACCACGGTGCGGGTCAAGGAACCCGTGCGCAATTTGAGGCACGCGCTCGAGCCGAGGGCGGAGATAGCACGCACGGTCTCGCGCAGCCGCTGCTGTGAGCGCTAGCAATGGGCGCCTTGTGGTCTGCTTATCTGGTTCATACTTGTAGTGAGGTACCGTAGTTGACCAAGCTAGAGATCACGGATGACTTGGAGGCATTGGTGGCGGTGCTCCCGCCGCCGCTCGCTGCTGCCCTGCAAGCAGCAGACCGCAGCGAGGACCTGCTGGAGATTATCCTGGACCTGGGTCGCCGCCCCGAGGCGCGTTTCGTGGACGGCGAAATCGAGCTCAGTGAGCAGGAAGTAACCCAGGCAGAGATTGATTATGTGGTGAGCCGCATCGGCGACTTTGGAGATGACAATCGTGCTGGCATCGAACGCACGCTGCACCGCATATCGGCCATTCGCAATCGCAAGGCGCGCATTGTAGGCCTTACCTGTCGCGTGGGGCGAGCTGTGTACGGCACGATCGACATCATTCGCGACATCGTGGAATCGGGCAAGAGCATTATGTATTTGGGGCGGCCCGGCGTGGGCAAGACTACGATGTTGCGCGAAGTCGCGCGTGTACTGGCCGAGAAGAAGCGTGTGATCATCGTGGACACGTCGAACGAGATCGGCGGCGATGGCGACATTCCCCATCCGGCCATCGGCCGGGCCCGCCGCATGCAGGTGACAACGCCTGCTATGCAACACGCGGTGATGATCGAGGCGGTCGAAAACCACATGCCAGAGGTCATCGTAATCGACGAGATCGGCACCGAGCTGGAGGCCGCTGCTGCGCGCACCATTGCTGAACGCGGTGTGCAGTTGGTGGCGACGGCGCACGGCAACACGCTGGACAATCTGATGATGAACCCCACTCTGTGCGACCTGGTGGGCGGCATTCAGACTGTGACGCTCAGCGACGAGGAGGCTCGCAGGCGGGGCACGCAAAAGTCCGTTCTGGAACGCAAAGCGCCTCCCACGTTCGAAGTGATCGTCGAGATCCAGGACTGGGACCGCCTGGCCGTGCGGCACGAAGTCGCAGATGCCGTGGACGCCATCCTGCGTGGCCGCACTTCCCTGCCCGAGTTGCGCTATCGTGACGAAAGTGGGGAGATACACACGGAACAGGCGCTGGCACGCCCTACAACCATGCCGATGGCAGGAGAGAGGGGCAGGTCATCGGGCGATGAGACCTGGCTTTCACCGCTGCGCGTGTCGGAGCGCTCGCACGACAAGCAGCTCAGTGTCTTGCGTGTTTTTCCTTATGGGGTTAGTCAGAACCGCTTGAGACAAGCTGCCCGCTCTCTCAACGTGCCAGTGATGGTGGTGAGCAGCATTGGCGAGGCTGATGTGCTCATGACCTCCAAGAGCTACTATCGCAAACGACCCCAGTCAGTCGCAGATGCCGAGCGTGCTGGGATGTCGATATACGTGCTGCGCAGCAATACCGTGACGCAAATGGAGCACTGTCTGGCGGACATCTATCACCTCGAGCCTGCCGAGGAAGAGCCCTTTAGCATGGCCATTCAAGAGACCCAGGAGGCAATTGACAGGGTTCTCAGCGGGGAACGCGCTTCGGTTGAACTGGCACCGCAGGACGCCTATGTTCGTCGTCGACAGCATGAGATGGCCCGCGCAGCCGATCTTGCTTCCTACAGCAGGGGTAAGGAACCGCATCGCCGCGTGCGCATCCACCAGAACCAATGAACGCACCTGCTCGTTTTATCACTTTCGAAGGGCCCGACGGCAGTGGCAAGACTACGCAGATTCAGCTTCTGTACGATGCACTGCGCCGCAAAGGATGCCGGGCATTGCTCGTACGTGAGCCGGGCGGCACGGAGATCGGCGACCAAATCCGTCAAGTCCTTCACGATACACGCAACGCGAGCATGCTGCCAAACGCAGAGCTTTTGCTCTACAGTGCGTCGCGTGCACAGCTTGTGGGGCAGACCATCCGTCCCGCTTTGATGGCAGGTGTGACCGTATTGTGCGATCGCTATGCCGAGTCTACGCTCGCCTACCAGGGGTATGGGCGCGGCCTGGACTTGCAGGTATTGCGAACCATTACTGATTTTGCCACGGGGGGATTGCGGCCGGATTTGATCGTGTATCTGGATATCGACACACAAGAAGGCCTGCGACGCCGGCAGAGTAGTTCGCAGACAGGCAGCGGTGAATGGAATCGCATGGACCAGCAGGAGCTCGAGTTCTACCGTCGAGTACGATCCGGCTACCTGCAGATGGCTGCGGAGGAACCGTACAGATGGTTCATCCTGGATGCGAGCCGTTCCATTGCCGACATTCAAGCTTGCATTTGGGTGAAAGTGGAGCGTTTCTTGGTAGAGGGGTCGAGTCAAGCATAGTTGCCTGCTTTCTGACCGGGACGTGCGGATTGCGAATCTCGGTACTCGCAAGGACTCTTGGCTGGCAACAGGCGATCAGGAAAGGAGACCGGCGGAAATGAAACTCGTCATCGCTATCGTACACAGTGACGACGCCGACGCATTGGTGAGGGTTTTGCAGCAAAAGGGTGCTCGCTCCACGCGCATCAGCACTACCGGGGGGTTCCTGCGGGAAGGCAATGCTACCATCCTGATCGGTACGGAAGTGGACCAACTCGATGGAGTGCTCGCCATCATTCGCGAGAACTGCCATGCGCGCACTCAGCTCGTGAGCCCACTGCCGCCAGTCGCCGAGGCGGGTGAACTGTACATCCCGCGGCCGGTGGAGGTTCAAGTGGGCGGTGCCATCGTCTTTGTGCTGGATGTGGAACGTGCCGAGCGCTTTTAGAAGCCCTCGGAAGGACCAGAGCCGAGGTCGGGCATGTCGGCTTCCACGTCTTCGGGGGATTGTCCAGCCTCCAGGCGATCCACCACTTCGTGGAACTCGTCGCCCATGTCCTCGCCCACTTCACTCGACATCTTCTTCATGTAGCGAGCGATGCTGCGCGGATCATTCTCATCCAGGTCACCCAGCGCGGAACTGTCCGAGAGCGAATCCAGGCGCGCCTCTTCCGATTTCAATACGCTCACGCGTGACACCAGGCGCAGGAGCTGGTCAGACCCACAGTGAGGACAAACTGGTCTGGCTGACTCCAAGCTGGCAAAGCCGCGTACTAGCATGCTTACCCGGCGTCGACATTTGAGACAGCGGTACTCGTAGATCGGCATACGAACCTTTCAATCTTCGGGACTGGCCCGGAATGGGCCGGTGTGTGCCAGATTATACTGCATCTCTCCCTCTCTCTCAAGCGTTGTGACCCGCTTGGGGCGGTCTCGCGAGTGGATGCACCCTCGAGGAGTATGCTCGATGTTGTATGCGGCCTACAATGAGCAGGCGGAATTGCAGGGGGAGCACGAAGCAGCCTTGGACCTCAAGCCGTTTGTCGAGCGCCCTAATCCATTGCTCGTAGTCATCTCTGGGCCATCGGGCGTCGGCAAAGATGCAGTGGTCCGCCGCATGCAGGCTTTGAACTTCCCGTTCTGCTTTGTGGTCACGGCAACTACCAGGCCCCCGCGGCAAGGGGAACGACACGGCATCGATTACTTCTTTCTCTCCAGGGAGGACTTTGAAGACCTGATACACCGGGGAGAACTGATGGAGCATGCCCTGGTCTATGGGGAATACAAAGGCATTCCCAAAGAACAGGTTCGGCGTGCCCTGGCCAGCGGTCAAGACGTGGTGATGCGCCTCGATGTGCAAGGCGCGGCCACGGTGCGGCGCCTAGTTCCAGATGCCGTACTGATCTTCTTGATCGCCGGTTCCGAAGAGGAGCTGCTTGGCCGCTTGCGGGCTCGCAAGACCGAGTCATCCGAGAGCCTGCAGCGCCGCATGGAAACCCTGCGCGAAGAAATGCGGTGCATGCTCGAGTTCGACTATGTGGTTGTGAATCGCGAGAACCAGTTGGAGCGTGCGGTGGAACAGATTGCGGCGATCATCACTGCCGAGAAATGCCGCACCAGGCAGCGCACGATCCGTCTTTAGTGGAAGGGAGGAGGGATATGCCGACGGCAGGCAAAGGCATCCGCCATTCTGTCATTGCTGGTTCCTGGTATCCGGGCGATCCCAAGCAGTTGCGTTCCGCGATTCAAGGCTTCTTGGACAAGGTCGCGGGGCAGGCGCCTGCGGGCGATCTGGTGGGCTTGGTGGCCCCGCACGCTGGCTACGTCTATTCCGGGCAGGTGGCTGCCTACGCCTACGCCCTCTTGGCTGGCCAGCCCTTCTCCAGAGTGTTGATCGTTTCGCCAGTGCATCGCATGTATCCCGGACGTTTCGCAGTCACTGAAAAGGCTGCCTACGAAACGCCCTTGGGCAGTGTGCCTCTCGATGCTGAGCTGGTACAGGCCATCGAAGGCCGGGTCAGACTCAACCGTGTCTCCCAGGACATGGAGCACTCGCTGGAGATACAATTGCCTTTCCTACAGCACATGCTTGGCGAGTTCGCATTGACCCCCATCATGATGGGCGAGCAGGACTGGGAATCGGCCCTGGAGCTAGGGAAGGCGGTGGCGGAGGCGGTTGGGAAAGAGAGGGTGCTGCTGGTCGCCAGCACGGATCTGTCGCATTTTCATCGCTACTCAGAAGCAGTTCGTCTGGACAGGCTGGTACTGGACCGCATCGCGGCCTTTGACCCAGAGGGCCTGGCTGCGCTCCTCGCCAATCAGGAAGCCGAAGCTTGCGGTGGTGGCCCGGTCAGCGCCGTCATGGTCGCGGCGCGTGCGCTGGGAGCCGACCGCGCCGTCGTACTCAAGTACATGAATTCGGGGGATGTGACTGGCGATCATGGAGAGGTGGTTGGTTACGGTGCGGCCGCCTTCTTGCGCTCCTGATTCGCCCCAGCCGGGTGGATAGGCGAGGCCGGTCTTGAGTTCCATCGCCCGATTTGCCGAAGTCGTGGTGCACTCAGCGCTCGGGCGCAGCACGCGGCCCACTCTGCCCAGCTTGGTGGACGGCGCCGCGCGTCCCGAGCTGGCTCAGACCTTCCACTACTCGATTCCTGCTCACTGGCAGAATAGCGTGGTTCCAGGCTTGCTGGTATGGGTTCCTTTCGGCCCGCGCCAGATGCCTGGCATCGTGCTGTCTACCGCCAGTTCTGCCCCAGTGGAGATGACCCGCGACATTCTGGGCATCATCGATCCACAGCCGGTTCTCACCCCCTATCAGATCGAGCTAGCGCTGTGGCTGGCTCAGTACTACCATGCACCATTGCACAGTGCTGTCTGGAGCATGTTCCCGTCAGGTATCAGTTGGCAGGCAGAGACGATGCTGCGCCTGGGAGAAGCAGCCGTTTCGCCAAGCGAACAGGAATACCGCATCTTGGCCCTGTTGCGCGAAAAGGGCCCCATGTCGGCCAAGGAATTGGAGCGCCGCATTCATAGGAGCGGTCTTGGACGGATGCTGGGGCAGATGATCCGCAAGGGTTGGGTACTTCGCGAGATTCGAGTGCGTGGACCTCAGGTCAGGCCCAAGACTGAGGCAGTCGTGCGTCTGGCAGCGCGGGCGGAACATGAGTCTCTGGCGGCACTGTCGAGGGCGCCCAAACAGCGGGCGGTGCTTTCATACTTGTGCCAGCAGAGCAGCGGGCAAGCTGCCCTGGAAGTGCCACTCTCGGAAGTGTGCAAGCAAGTCGGCGTGACCCGCACGGTCGTGGACAATCTGGCACGACGTGGGCTGCTGAGCATCGACCAGCGTGAGGTGCGGCGCGATCCCTTGGCGGGCCGGCAGTTTGTGACCACTGAACCGCCCAAGTTCACGACGGACCAGGAGGCTGCCTGGCGATCTCTTGCCCCCGCCTTGGAGTCCGCTCGCAACCAGGTTTTTCTGATCCACGGCGTGACCGGCAGCGGCAAGACCGAAATCTATCTACGCGCTTTGGCAGAGGTGCTGAGGCGTGGCGGGCAAGGCATCGTGCTGGTGCCCGAGATTTCGCTGACGCCCCAGACGATCCGGCGCTTTGCTGCTCGTTTTCCGCAGCGTCTGGCTGTGCTGCACAGCAGGCTGAGCGAAGGTGAGCGCTATGACGAGTGGCGCCGCATTCGAGACGGTCTCGCGGATGTAGTCATCGGTCCCCGCTCTGCGATCTTCGCGCCGCTGCCACGCCTGCGGCTGATTGTATTGGATGAGGAACACGAGTGGACCTACAAGCAGCCAGACGCGCCACCCTTCTACCACACGCGTGAGGTAGCGGTCAAGCTGGCGGATCTGACCGGGGCCGTGGTGATTCTGGGCAGCGCCACCCCTGACATAGGCACATACTACCGTGCCGAACGCGGACAATACGCCCTGCTGCGCCTACCGCAGCGCATCATGGGCCATCAGCGCAGCCTTGAGCAGCAAACGGCTGAGCTGGGCCTAGAGCAGCAGCCCCTGCAGGTCAAGGCCTTCGGGCCGGGCTTTGAGGATGCACGCTATATGGAAATGCCGCCAGTGGAGGTGGTGGACCTGCGTGCGGAGCTGCGTGCAGGTAACCGCAGCATGTTCAGTCGCGCTCTCCAGCGGGGCCTCCAGGCTGCTCTGGACGCCAACCAACAGGCGATTCTCTTCCTCAACCGGCGTGGCTCTGCTTCCTTCGTCATGTGCCGTGACTGCGGACACGTCATGCATTGCCCGCGCTGCAACGTATCTCTGACCTATCACGACGACGTCCAGTACCTGCTATGTCACCACTGCAATCGTCGAGTTGCGCTGCCTGAAGTCTGTCCACAATGCTCCAGCAGGCGCATCCGCTTCTTTGGCGCGGGCACACAGGCGGTGGAGCAAGCGGTGCATGAGCTGCTGCCGGGGGCCCGAGTATTGCGCTGGGACCGCGATGTGACTGGGGGCAAGGATGCCCACGAGGAGATCCTGGACCGCTTTTTGCGACATGAGGCGGACGTGTTGGTCGGCACGCAAATGGTTGCGAAGAGTCTGGACCTGCCCTTGGTCACCCTGGTGGGCGTGGTCAGCGCTGACACCACGCTGCAACTTCCCGATTTCCGCGCCAGTGAACGCACGTTTCAGCTGCTAACGCAGGTGGCAGGACGTGCAGGCCGCAGCATCTTGGGGGGCAAGGTCATCATCCAGACCTACGCGCCACAGCACTACAGCATCCAGGCGGCCAGCCAGCACGACTATGAAGGTTTCTACCGACAGGAGCTCGAGTTCCGGAGGCAGCAGGGCTATCCGCCGTTCACTCGTCTACTGCGGCTCTTGTTCATGGATGGCGACGCACGCCGGTGCGAACGGGAGTCCCTGGCTTTGGGACAAACCTTGCGTGACCGTATCGCGCTAATGGGATTGCCCGATATGCATGTGATTGGGCCTGCGCCCTGTTTCGTCGGCCGCATTCGCGGCCGCTACCGATGGCAGATTGTGTTGCGCGGCACTGACCCAGCGGTTCTGTTGCGTGGCTGGCCCTTACCACTGGGCTGGCGAGTTGATGTGGATCCCAGTAGCTTGCTCTAGGTCGAGGTGCGCGATGTTCCCATTGCCCTATGCGCAACCACTCAGAAGTCTCTTGTATGTGCTCTTTGGGCTGGAGATTGTCCTGTTGGCTGGGGGTCTGGCCTTCGGGAAGCCAAACGCGGACAAGACCTGTCGTCTGCCGCTTCCTCTGCGCATGTCCCTATCAGCCATCCTTTTGCTGGCAGCCTGGCTGGGCTGGCAGGGGGGTGCGCGGGGAACGGCCATGCAGACGTTCGCCCTCCTTATCCTCTGTGGTATGGCGGCAGGATTCGTCGGCGACCTGATCATGGCGCGCGTGCTCCGCACTCCCAATCGGCTGATCTTCGGCATGGGAACGTTCGGACTTGGCCACGTCTTCTACCTCTGCGCCCTGTTGCACCTCAGCACCAAGACTGGCCCTCTCCTGGAACCCAGGCGCTTGCTCGTGCTGGCTGTGGCGCTCATGGCGAGCCTCGTGCTGTGGTATCGCTATGTACGTGCGCCTGGTGGCAGCAGGGTGCTCAACGTAGCCAGCCTGGTGTATGGGCTACTGATTGGGGCTGTAATGGCTCTGGCATTTGCGCTTGCTCTGGGGGATGCGCACTATCTTGGCCTGGCTTTGGGCGCTCTGCTCTTTGTTGCCTCTGACATGTTGCTGGGCAACTGGGTGATTCAGGGGCATGTATGGCCGGGTGTGAACGACGCGATCTGGTGCTGCTATGCGACCGGACAGTTGCTCATCGTCTATTCCGTGGCCGCCGCGTTGAACGCGTGGATTTAGGCTGTCCAGTCAGGCACACCCCCGAGTGGGTGCCTAGCCCTGGCTGCCCTCGAACAACCTGTGCGCAGCCTCTGCCACTGCTTGGACCCGAATCTCCAGCACACAGGAGTGCTCGGCCAGCTCCTGCATGGTCCAGTCCAGCCGATTGCAGGGGATGCAGGCGCGGCCTGAGGTGAGAACAACGTGCTGGCGGGGCGGACCCCAAGGGCCAAACTTGAGCGGGTCCACCGGTCCATACAAGTGCAGTGTGGGTGCGCCTACGGCCACCGCCAGATGCAGCGGCCCACAATCCGGGCCCATCACCAGCCGGCAGCGTTGAAAGAGCGCTGCGAGCTCGCCCAAGGAGGTCTGGCCGGCTGCCACCAGGGGTTCAGAGCGCATGTGCGCGCTGATGGACCAGGCCAGATCCAGTTCGTTCGCTCCTCCCGAGAGCACGATCTGGGCGTTCCAGCGCGCGGCAAGCTGGTCGGCGACCTCAGCCCAACCCTCCGGCGTCCACATCTTGACGGGCGCACCTGCGCCCGCGTGAATGGCGACCACGGGCCGACCTGTCGTGATACCATGGGAGTTCAGATAGCTGCTGATGCGTTGCTGGTGCTCTTGTGTCACGGCGTATTCAAGGGAAAGCTCATCGCTCCACACCGATTGAACCTGTGGTGACCCGTTGCCGTCGGCCGCACTCGCCTTGTTGACTGCGGCCTCATCGTGCGTGTAACGCTGATCTGCCATCTGCCGCGACGCATACTCAACCAGGGTCAGATTCTGCAGTACCTCGTGGCGCAAGCTCGTGTAGGGCAAAGCCTGTGTCAGGAAGGGGCGTGCCTCCGGAGTGTCATATCCCAGCCTGCGTGGGATGCGCGCCAAGTAGGCTAGCAGCGCTCCCCACCAATGGTCGGAGCGCAGCACGATGGCGAGATCGTAGCGTTGAGGCCTCAGGCGCGCGGCCCAGGCCTGCAGCGTGCGGTAGGGGGCCCAAGCCGCGGACTTGGGCTTGCGTGTGAACCCGGGAAATTCGCAGACGACGAGCTCGTCCAAATGCGGATTGTTCTCCAGCACGGCCCTGCCCCAGGGCCCCAGCATGCACGCCAAATGCGCATCCGGCATGCTCTGGCGCAACATGCGCAGAGCGGGCGTGGCGAAGAGCAGATCGCCGATGTGGTCGGGGCGCAGCAGGAGGATGCGCGGCCTGGGGGGCAAGGCAGGTGGCCGGCGCGAAACCCAAGGCGCGCTCAGCGCGCCGAAGCCTCGCAGGAAGGCGAGCCGCAGGCGCTTGCGGTTAGCGCTCATACGCACGCTGGAGCGGCGCTGCCACAGTGGTCCAGTCGAAATGCCGTTCGACGAAAGCGCGTGCGGCGCGCCCGAGGTCCTCGCGCTTTGGTTGAGCCCGCAGCAGTTCCAGCACCTGTTGGGCGAACTCGGCCGGGCTGTCGGCCAGCACGATCTGCCGCCCGGATGTGGCCGCGATGCCCTCACAGCCCAGGGTCGTGGACACAATGGCCTTGCCCATGGCCATGGCTTCCAAGATCTTGAGCCTCGTTCCGCCGCCAGTCAGGAGAGGAGCCACATAGACAGCCGCTGCCGCGATGTAGGGTCGCACGTCCTCTACAAACCCCGTGAGGGTTACTCCGGTCATCTCGGTCAGGTGCGCCAGGCGCGGGTGCGGGTTCTTGCCCACGACGTATAGGTGCGCTTCTGGGCACTGTTCGCGAATGATCGGCAGCACGTGGCTGCAGAACCACAGCATCGCGTCCACGTTTGGTCGAAAATCCATCTTACCTGTAAAGACCAAGGCTTGCCCGTGGAGTGCTGCAGGAGGCACTGCGCCGGGCCGGCAGATGTGCGTGTCAACGCCGTTGGGTACGATGATAGGCTGCAGTGTGGAAACCAATCGCCGCATAGCCCTCGCATCCGCTTCCGAGCAGGCAACGATGCGTTGCATGCGCTGGCAAACCGTCGTTTCGTAGCGCACTAGCTTCTGCCACTGGATCAGCGAGTACACAGCACCGGCCCAGCGACGTGGCCGCTGGGCGTCGGTCTCGAAGATGCGTTTCTGCAGCATGTACTCTGCGTTGTGCGCGTCAAAGACCAACAGCGGGCCGTTCTTGATGCGCTGGCAGCGCAATGCGTACCCCACCATTTCAAGCCCTTCGATTTGGATCACATCCGGCGACAGCTCGGAGAGCTTGGCCTCAAATGCCTTCTGGAAGTCTGGGCTGGCAAGACGATGTGCGATGTCAGGCAAGGGAGAGGCGAGCACGCTAAACAGGCGTCGCCAGGTACTGCGGGTAGGAGCGGGCACGCTGGTCACGCTCTTGCACAGATCGCGCAAGGGGCCCACGTCGCTGCTAAAGCCAGAAGGGTCGAGAAACGACAGCAAATGCACTTCATGCTGCCTGGCGATCTGTGCAATCAGGTTGTAGTTACGAATCGCGGTGCCCTGCTGTGGGGGATAGGGCAACTGCGGCGTGAGGACAAGGATGCGTTTGTGCGTACCTGGCTGCGCTGCCATAAGGTTGCTCACGCTACTCGATGGTAGATGTCCAGGGTCTCCAAAGCCGTCTTGCGCCAATTGAACTGGCGGGCACGTTTCAAGCCCTTTTCGGCCATCTGCTCGTGCAGGACATCGTCAGATAGCAGACGCCACATGGCCACGGTCATCCCATCTACGTCCTGAGGTTCCACGAGCAGGGCGGCATCCCCTACTACCTCTGGCAGTGATGAGGTCTTGGACACCACGACCGGCGTGCCACAAGCCATGGCCTCCAGTGGCGTCAGGCCAAAACCTTCATAAAACGCGGGATGAACCAGCAGACGTGCCGCATTGTACAGTCCCAACAGGTCCTCCGGAGCAACCCGCCCCAAGAAGCGCACTCGTTCTCTCAGTCTCAGCTTGTCCACCAGGGCATAGACCTCGTCCGCTAGCCAGCCTCTTTCACCACCCAGCACCAGATCCGCCTCCGCACGGTAGCCATCCAGCAGTTTCCTGTAAGCCATTAGCAGCGTGGGCACGTTCTTGCGGGGCTCAATTGTGCTGACGAACAGAATGAACGGACAGTTGATGCCAAGGCGGGATCTGAGCGGGCGCAGGAACTGCTCGTCCTTGACGGGCCGATAGATGGGATTCGCGGCCTCGTAGACCACCGTGATCTTGCTCTCGGCCGCCCCTGTCAATCGGATGATGTCACGCTTGGTGCTGTCCGATACGGCAATGATGTGGTCACAGTTGCGGACAGCCTGGTCAATCTGGCCGTAATAGCTGGCGCTCTCCGGGGTAAGGAAGTGTGGATAGAGCAGAAAATTGAGATCATGGATCGTGATTACGGATTTGCAGTTGCGTCTGAAAGGGGGAATAAAGTCGGGGCTGTGCAACACATCAAGATCCAATGCAGCCAGCTCCAAGGGCAGCAGCCATTGCTCCAGTCGATGATGAGGAGGAGTCCAGCACGCATGCACCTGAAAGCTGGGATGTTCGACCAGTCTTCCCTGCTGCTTGCGGCTCTGCAGGACCACGAACTGATCGTCCTGGGCAAGGGCACAGAATTCGTGCAGCAAGCTCAGGGTATACTGAGTGATTCCGGCTTGCGTGTATTGAACAAGTCGAGCATCTATGCCAATGCGCATACCCGCTGTTTCCTATTCCCTGACCGAAAAACGTACCCCCCACTTCTGCACACAGAAATGGGGGGCAACGGTGACCCTCTTGAACCTCATTCTAGCACGTTATGCGACTGCCGTCAAAACCGGGCAGGCAGCCTGCGCTGGCCGAATCTCCTGCCTTAGCCTCCATATCCAACAGGCGGCGCTTCATCGCCAGGCCTCCTCCGAATCCGGTGAGCTGACCCTTGTGCCCGACGACGCGGTGGCAGGGAATGATGATGGGCAGCGGGTTCATCGCCATTGCTCGCCCGACTGCGCGGGCAGCCAGAGGTGAGCCTACGCGTGCGGCGACCCAACCGTAGGTGCGGGTTTCGCCGAAGGGGATATGGCGCACAGCCTCCCACACGCGCAATTCGAAATCCGTGGCCACAGAAGTGTCCAGCAACGGGTCAAGGAAGCTGATCCGCTGGCCAAGGAAGTAGTGCCGCAGCCTCTCGCACAGGTCCTCGAGCAACGGAGTCGAGCCCTCGCGCGCTCCGGGGCACTGGCGCAGCAAAGCATGCAGGGCTTCTTGCCGCGAGCTCTTGGGCAGACTTGAGGCGCACAATCCCCGCGGACCAACTGCGGCGCCCACCCAGCCCCAAGCGGTCGAAAACGTGTAGATTACGCCATCCATGGGATTGGTCTCCACAGCGATTATAGCGCGTCTGCCCGTGGAGGCAAGTCGATCGCGTCGCGCAGAAACCGGGCTCCCGTTTGCCTGATGCGCGCCCAGTGCAGCGCGGGCTGCCCTTTTCCACAGTGCGGGAGCAGTAGCGCTTTCTACCGGGGATGCTTTGTTTGCGGCGCAGAGGGCGCTATAATCTTCGCTATGGAGGAGATCAGCGCTTCCGAGCAATTCGAATTGCGGGTGGGCGCGGCCAAGGTCAGCAAATACGCGGTGAGTGAGAGCGGCGACACGCTGGAGATGACTGAACGCCCTCACGGCGGGCTTTCGCTGGTCTTGGCGGATGGCCAACGCAGCGGGCGTGCAGCCAAGATCATCAGCAATCTGGTCGCACGCAAGGCCATCTCGCTTCTGGCCGAGGGGGTGCGTGATGGTGCGGCGGCGCGCGCGGCCCACGATTACCTGCGCACTCACCGCGAGGGCAAGGTGTCATCCGAACTGATCATGGTCTCACTCGACTTGGTGACGCGCACTATCGTGGTTTCGCGCAATTGCCATTGCCCGGTGCTGGTGGCGGATGGGCAGGGTTTGCGCAGCCTCGACGAGCACAGCGAAGCTATTGGGCTGCACGAACGCACCAAGCCGGTCATCACAGAGCTGCCCATCGCGCCCAATACCTGGGTAGTGGCGTTCACAGATGGAGTGCTCGAAGCCGGAGGACGTGCTTCCGTCACCTTCGATGTGGCGGCACTGGTACGCGCTCTGCTGGCCCAAGGCGTAGCCGATGCCGCCGCGTTGGCCGATGCCATCCTGGCGCGTGCAATGGAGCTGGATCAGCAGCGCCCACAGGACGACATGAGCGTCCTGGTCCTGTCACTGGTGCCAGCTCAGCTGAAGGACAGCGCGCGTCGACTGACTGTGCGCTTTCCGTTGCCGCCCTTCTAGGCAGCGAGTGCCATGCGTGTGGTCCTGGTGGGCGTCTGCGGCAGCGGAAAGAGCACGCTTGCTCAAGAGTTAATCGCCAGGGGCTATGAGGTGCGCGAGTGCCGCCAGGAGCATTCCGGAGTGCCACGCATGTGGCAGGTGATTTCGCGTCCGGACGTTCTGATCTTCCTGGATGCCAGTGAAGAGACGGTGATTCGACGCGGCAGACGCCCCTATATGGCAGGTTGGTGGGAGGAGCAGCAAGTGCGCCTGGCGCATGCTCGCGCGCACTGTGACCTCTACATCATGACCGACGAGTTGACTCCTTCACAAGTGCTGGAGCGCGTCCAAGACTTTCTGGTGAGCTGTGCCAAGCAGCGAAATGATTTGACAGTTGGCCTGGGATAGGATATAATCCGCCAATCTATAGGTTCTGCGCCGGCCACACCCGGCATGGGTGTGGCTGTTGTTTGCATGAGCGCGCCTTCGGAGGAGTGTCGATGCAGCAACGCGATGTGACTTTGCTGATGGTCATCATCATTCTGGTGGGCATCGCTGCCTGGGTGGTATGGCCCAACAACCCCGGCCTGCACGTGCAGGTAGGTCCACTGAACTTGAAGCGTGAAATCAAGGTGCACCGCGGCCTGGATTTGCAGGGGGGCATGCAGATCGTGCTGGAGGCAGACCAGCCTGCTGGGCAGACCGTGGATGGTGATGCCATGGCCGCTGCCAAGGGCATTGTGGAAAGCCGCGTGAATGGCCTGGGTGTGACCGAACCACTGGTTCAGCTTGCCGGCACCAACCGTATCGTGGTGGAGCTACCGGGCATCCAAGATCCCGACCAGGCCATTGCCACCCTGCGCCAGACTGGTTTGCTCGAATTCATAGATGCTGGCAGCACCTTCTTGCCACCCGGCCTCGAGGTACGCACCAGTTACCGGGAAACAGGGGAGTTCGGAGTTGTGACGCCCACTCCCATTCCGACCACAGTGCTCAGTCCGACGCAGACGCTCACCCCGACTGCTACTGCGACTCCCACATTGACCCCTACACTAGCTCCGACCTCGGAAGTCTCTCCCACGGCGGCGGTCTCGCCGACCCCTACGCCAACGCCGCAGCGCATCGTCTTTCGCTCGATCATCACGGGCCAGCACCTCAAATCAGCGCAGGTTGGTCAGGACGAGTACGCACGCCCAGAGATCGATTTCACCCTGACCGATGAGGGTGCCAAGATCTTTGCAGACTTTACCTCGGCGAATGTCGGTAGCTATCTGGCCATCGCCATGGATGGCGTGATCATCTCTTGCCCCAGGATTGAAAGCGCCATTACAGAGGGAAGTGGGCGCATTACCGGTGAGTTTCAGTTATCCGAGGCGCGCAGCATCGTCATCCAGTTGCGCTACGGCGCATTGCCTGTGCCTCTGAAGGTGATTCAGAACAACACCATCGGCCCCACTCTGGGCCAGGAATCTGTCGAGAAGAGTACGCGCGTGGGCATCATCGGAGTGATCATCGTGTTGTTGTTCATGCTGGTGTACTACCGCCTGCATGGAATTGTCGCCGACGTTGCTCGCCTGATC
>Ga0116202_10000557_pt1 | contig 20984 bp, 16 predicted proteins | sample LakKivw325mmetaG_FD_94479 | JGI IMG/M metagenome (GOLD analysis project Ga0116202, IMG submission 94479) | Anoxic lake water microbial communities from Lake Kivu, Rwanda to study Microbial Dark Matter (Phase II) - Lake Kivu water 325m metaG | ecosystem: Environmental > Aquatic > Freshwater >... | reverse complement strand
GAACCCACGGTGTACTGGTAGGGGCTTCCCGAGCCTATGGTGTAAGGCTGAAGGCCGCTGGAACCCACGGTGTACTGATAGGGGCTTCCCGAGCCGATGGTGTATGGTGGAACTGCTGAACTGCAAATGGTATATGCCATCGCTGGCGATAACGTGATGGCAGCCACCAGAAGCGCCGCCGAAACCGCCAAAAATCCTCTGGTCATCTAATCCTTCCTCCGATTCCTCTCTAAACATATTCACATACTGAGCTTAAATATTCTCCCCTCTGACAAGAACCGCCCTGCTGACCGGCTCTCAAGGAACTGAGTATTCTTCACATATATAGACTTTCGTGGCCGGACTCCTCTGGATAATGCCTCCGTCGATTTCTATTTTGAATTTGAAATGAATTTCATATAAATAATTCGTCATCTATCCTGGGAATGGGGGCGTCTCAGGGATCTCGCCCTAAGGCAGCTTTGATGAGGGGCGTTTTCGATCCGGCGTGATTGGGGGTTACGTCTCCGGCATCCGAGATATCGCAACGTCCGAACGGCTCTTGGAACCTGGAGTGTAATGTCCCTCAAGATCGCGGAGGACGATCCCCCTATAACCCCGATCCAACGACCATTGATAGAACTCTCTCGCCCTCTCCAGATCGCCGATGACCCGCTCCTGGGCCAGGAATACTTTTGCAGATAAGGGCTCTCCGGCCGCACCTTTCAGAGCCTCCCTCAATGCTCGTCTCCTCTCGGCGTAGCCCTTATCGATCAGCTCCTCCCCGTTCAGGTAGAGGAGGTCCGATGCCGCGAAGGAGGGGATCGCTGAACCTCTCGGCCTGCCCCTGAGGTTGATCCTTGCCACCATCTCCATCCGGGGGGATATCTTCCCCTGCCGGACGAGGATGAGCTCGCCCTCCATGACGAAGTTTCCCTCGACCATCATCACCTCCTCTGCCAGGTCTGAAAGGGGCTGGGTTACGTTTCGAAGCCGGCTCGAATATATGAAGACCTGGTCGTTGAATTTGTGGACCTGAACCCTCAGCCCGCCATACCAGACGACGTAAGCCGCAAGCCCGGCCCTCGTTATCGCCTCAGGGGGGAGTTTCTCCCGCCCCAGGGGCATGAGCCTGACGGGGTTTGGCGGTGCCAATTTCACCTCGAATATCTCTCCTCGAAAGGCGTCGAGGGCCACCACCCCAAAATCCGGGAGGCGAGCGTACGCCCCCTTTACCATCGCTTCATCGACGGAGAAGGCCTTCCCGATGGCCGCCGAGATTAGAGAAGGCCCCAGGCCCGCCGCCGTCCTTCCCAGAACGGTTCTCACTATGTACTTAGCCTCGAGGGGGGACGCGTTGAGAAAAAGCCCTTTAAGGATGGCCTTCTTTCTGGAAAGGGATCCCGGGCCCTTTTGAGCTGAGATCTGGCGAAGGGCGTCGTAGACGAATGAAGAGTCCATCGTCGCCGGGGCGAGGGTCTGCTGAGACCTGTTCAGGACCATCATCTCGGCTCGATCCTCCAGATCGGGCCTCCCCTCTCCTTCGAACGCCCCCTGAGATGAAAGCTCTTCAAGAACCTCTCCCAGGGTTTCGGGTCCGATCCCCATCTCTCGCAGCTCCCAGGGGGGCCAAAGGCGGCCCGATATGAGCCTGACGACGGGTCGGATCATCTCGGGCGGGATGCTTTTGAGAAGGTGAGCCAAAAGTTTCGCCTTTTCGTCTCTCCGCTCCTCTCTGGACGCCGCGTCCAGAGCTTTTGTTATTTCTATGTAGGGGGGCATCGGAGGCTACCGCTCTATCTTGACGTCCTTCAGCTCTCTGGTCATCTCCAGGATCTGGTCGATGGCGCTGTCCAGATCTTTGATAAAGGTCTCAGTCCGCTCGGTGGTGACGGCCCCCGGCGCCGAGGCGGCGATGAGCCCTTCCTGCTCCAGGACCCTCAGCGAGTATCGGACCTTATGGCTGGGTATCCCCGTCTCTTCGGCCAGCTTGAGGATCCCGATCGGCTCGTTCTCCACCACATATTTGAGGATGATAATGTGCCTTCTAAGCATCTCAAGCTCTCTTTTCACCTTCTCAGTCAGCATATTTTCACATCCAATCTCAGCATCCATCTTAAGCCATCTCGATGCCTTATAATTCCGTCGATTGACACGGTGAGTATTATCCTTTGCGATCTGGACCTCCGCCCCAGTATGATGACCATTTTTTGCTGAAGATTCCCCCTTCATCGCCCAAAAGCAATCATGGTCCATGGATGCGAAGAAGATCCTCATTTTCCATTGATGGGCTGCACCTTCACGATTCAGGATCGACGCTGATTTCATGCCATGGTGCGCGGCATAAAATCAGCGTCTCATCCTACCGCGTTTATTTCGAATCAATAGGTTCATATATGGGGGGCTCATTGCTAGGATTATAAAATCATGAAGAGTTGGACTACGGATGATGGTGCCCCACGGGGTTTTTTAGGTGCAAGGATCTTTGGTGGTCTGAAGATGCTGCGAACCTTGAACTCGGAAGTCGACCTGGGACGGCTTAATCCCCGCGACGAAGAGCTGGTCATGGCCTTTGTGCCCACAAACCGCGAAATCTATAGAGTGCTCCAGGCCTGCCACCAGCTGAAGACCGTTTACATCCATCCGGATACTTTCAAGGAGATGCCGTGTGTCGGCCAGACCCTCCTTTACATGCAGAAGGTAAAATTGGTGGTGGACGCCAACGTTCCCAAAAGCTCTCAAAAAGAGAGGGAGGAGTCCCCCCAGAGCGGAGAGGAGGTCCCCCCCCAACCTCGCCTCCCCGGCCTCGTGATGGTCTTCCGTTGACCTGGTGGCGAAGGGCTTGCCCCAGGATTCATGCGATCCGTCGGGTTGAGAAGCGCCAGGTTTTTTTCGGTCAGGTATCGGACCGCCTTCTCCTCACGAAGTCTATGCCGTGCTTGGAGACGACGCAGCTCTTCTTTTGTTCCTCTTTGCCCAGGATTTGGGGGGACGAGACGCCGGTTACCACCAGCATCGTTCTGATGCCGTTTTCGAGGCTCGGATCGATCTGGGCGCCCCAGATGATCCGGGCGTCGGGGTTGATCCTTTCGTAGACCTCTTCCACCACCGTCTCGGCGTCGGAGATGGTCATGTTCAAACCTCCCACCACGTTGACCAGCGCCGAGGTCGCGCCCGAGATGTCCACGTCCAAGAGGGGGCTTCGGAGGGCTTTGATCACCGAATCTTTGCTCTTCATCTCGCCTTCCGCCTCTCCGAGACCGATCATCGCGACCCCCCCGTTGGACATTATCGTCCTGACGTCGGCGAAGTCCAAGTTAATCAGCCCCGGCCTTGTGATCAGCTCTGCTATCCCCTTGACAGAGCGCATCAAAACCTCGTCCGCCACCTTGAAGGCCGCCTGGAGGGGCAGATCGGGGACGACCTCGAGGAGCCGGTCGTTGGGCACCACGATGACTGTGTCCGAGACCTCCCTCAGCCGTTTCAGCCCCATATCGGCGTTGGCCATCCTTATCGCCCCCTCGGCGGCGAAGGGGAGGGTCACCACCGAGATGGTGAGAGCGCCCAGCTCCCTCGCCACCTCGGCGACGACCGGAGCGGCCCCGGTCCCCGTGCCGCCGCCGAGGCCGCAGGTGATGAAGACCATGTCCGCCCCCTCCACGGCGGCCCTGATATCGTCGATGCTCTCCCTCGCCGCCTCCTCTCCGATGGATGGAAGACTTCCCGCTCCCAGACCCCGAGTGGTGCGCCGCCCGATGAGGACGCGCCTGTCCGCGTTTATGTGAAGAAGGTGCTGGGCGTCGGTGTTCATGGCAAAGAGCTCTGCGCCCTCGATCCCGGTCTCGGCGAGCCTCTCGATGGTGTTGGACCCTCCCCCGCCGCAGCCGATCACCCTTATCACCGTCGTGAGCTGTTCCAGAACCGCGACGAGATCCTCGTCCTTCTCCTTGGCTCTCGACTGGGCTTGTCGGATCTCGAGATCCTCGTCGTCCTCCACGGCTCTTGACGGAGGGGTCCGGCCCTCGAGCTCGGCTCTGTTAAGAGCCTCATCTATAATCGACTTCACGTCCATCACCTGGGCTTCTTCGATTCTGACCATGCAGCTTATTGGTATATGGATTTTTTCATAGTTCCCCTGGAATGGATCTCAAAAGCCCCTCTCCAGAGGCGCTATTGTTACCTCTACGCCCCGCATCACAAAATAAGAGGCAGCAACTCTGCTGCCTCTCATCCATCTCCGCCGGGTCACCCCTCCGATATCTTTCCGCCGACCTCCTTTCTGGTTTCGTTCAGGGAGCTCGCCATCGCCCCGAACCCCAGGCTCATCGATATCAGCTCAATTACAGACCCCGCATAGGGTATGAGGAAGAGGACGCTCAGGACCGCGTAGCCCAGAACGAAGGCAGGAACGTCTCCCACCCTCCTGTTCAGGGTGGATGCGATCCATCTTCCCAGGCTGAAGGAGACGAAGAGGTTTGCGAGCAAGAGGCCGGCGACGAAGAGCGTCAGGAGGAGGAGCCCCAGGGGGATGCCCACGACGCTGATCATCGCTATGACGATCAGGATCGCTGATGCGACGATCAGCCCAAAGCCCAGGAGGGCCTTGACGGGGGGCGATCTCCTCATCTCTCGATCGACGGCGAAAACCCCCCTGGAAAAGAGTTTCAGGATCAGTATGCCGACGATGAGAAAGCCCAGGATCATGAGGATGCTGAAGGTCGAGATGAAGGCCTCGGCCTTCTCCTCGGCCTCTTCCTCCTCCCACATCTTGTACTTGACGTCCCCCGCCGTGCCGGCGTTCTCGAAGCTCCCGGCGCTGACCCAGAGGGTGCCTGTTACGTTCCCGCCGTTGTAGACGTCACCGCCGGAGATGGCGGCGTCCCTTCCTATATTCGAAGGTGAGAGGATCCTCACCGTCCCCCCGGCCATCACCACGTTCCTCTCGACGTCGCCCCGAAGGTCGATCGTCCCTCCAGCGGCCACGATCTTTCCGCCGACGTCGGCGTTGATCTCCACCTCGCCCCCAAAGACGATCAGGTCTTCCTTGATGGGGGCGTCTATCGAGACGGTCCCTCCGACGATGACGGCGCTATCCACCGGAGCGTTGACGTAAACGGTGTTGCCTCCGGCGAAGAGGTCGTCTTCCACGGGGAAGTCGACGGAGACGACGTCGCCGCTCATCTGCTCCAGAGCATCTGCAGATGGAGATAAGGCCAAGATCAATATCAGAAGCAGTCCGTACAGCCATCTCATTCAAATCACCCTTCTTAAAATTGATTTTATAGAATAAGTAAATTATGTTTCAAAAGTACCCAGGCCGCCGAGAATATGGACCTCCGATAACGTCGAACCTTATGCCGGAGCCTATAAAAAGAGGGGTTTTGAGCTCGAACTCAGGTCGCGGCTTTTGCGGCCACACCTCACGAAGAGACCTCGTAGGTCACCACCACCTGAGATCTGACCTCCACCATCCCTGGTTCGGGGTTTTCCATATCGAGGTCCAGCATCCCGGCCCAGGAGGGATCGAAGATGTACATCATCTCGAGAGGGTCGAAGATGGCAGGTTGTTGGCGGATCTGGGGCTGCGAAGGCTCGAATATCTCCAGCCGCTCTCCGAGGACGAGGCCCGCGGCTGAGGCGAGATCTCTCGCCTCCCTCTCGGCGTCTTCGACGGCCCTCTGCCGCGCCTCGGCAACCGCCTCGGTCGCGTCCACCAGATCATACCCCGATATCTCGGCCTCTGCCCCCTCGGCCCTGGCCGTATCGAGGGTCCTGTTGATCAGATCTTCGTCTTCTGCATCGAATCTGATGATCACCTGCTCTTTTACGCGGCTGACGGCGTCGTTCGCGACGATCGCGCAGGTGGTGTTGTTGCAGACCCTGCTGTTGGTCTGGATGCTCTGGACGCTTCTGCCGCGGCCGGACGAGACGTCCTCTCCGGCGATGCCGGCGTCCATCAGAGCCTCTATCGTTCTGTTCAGGGCGTCGGCGTTCTCGATCGATGCCTCGGTGAGGTTCTCATCCTCGGTCGTGACGCTGATGGTGACGAAGACCGTGTCGGCTGGAACGGTGATCCTGCCCTCGCCGACGACGGTCAGGGCGGGGGCGTCCTCAGACGCCCCGGAAAACGTCAAAATTATCAGACCCAATAAAATCGCCATAACCTTCATGGCATTCCCCCAGGTTCTGGCGATGTCAGAGAAGTCCTTAAAGCAAACGGTCGGAGGAGGATCAAAAAGAGCCCCACGGCCAAGTTATTGTAGATCTTCAGTCCAAAAGATGGCCAGAAATCTCCGTTGGATCTGCAAAGAGATGAGACCCCTTGGAACGGCGCACGACCGATAGATGGGGACCCAGGGCCAAAGAGAGGGCGCGATCCCTCTGCCGCTGGGCCGACGGCCTCAGCCACGACGGTTTGAGCTTAGCGGTCCAGGCCCTTCGAAGCTTCAACGAGGCCCGGGGATCGGAGGCAGCGGCGGCCATCTCCTACTACGCCCTCTTCTCCCTCTTTCCTTTTCTGATCATCCTGGTGGTGGTCAGCAGCTCTCTTTTGCAGAACCGGGAGGTCCAGGTCATGATCCTCAACCTGGTGAGCGAGGTTCTCCCTCCTTTAGAGGAGCTGGCTCGGGAGAGCATTGAGAGGATTCTGGAGCTGGGCAGCATTCCGCCAGCTCAGAATATCTTCAAGGAGAACGTCCAGCAGGTCCTGGACCTCAGGGTTCCTGCAGGGGTCGGAGCGGCTTTTGGCCTCATCTGGGCCTCGACTTCGGTCTTCACCGCCCTGGCCACCAACATCAATCGGGCCTGGCAGGGCTCTTCCCGGCGAAACTTTCTGAAGTGGCGGCTCATGGGCCTCGCCATGGCCGGAAGCCTCCTGACGGGCCTTCTGATCCTCTCCCTGATCCTCTCTGGCCTCTTCGGTCTAGTCTCCCGGTTTCTGGCGGGACCCGTTTCCTTCTCCGAGGTGTGGCATATCGAGGTGCTCGGGGAGCTGGTCCCCATGCTGCTCGTATTCCTGACGGCCTCCGTCCTGTACCTCTGGGCTCCCGACGCCGAGGTTAGATGGCGAGAGGCCGGATGGGGGGCGGTGGTGGCCACCTCTTTTTGGGAGGTGACCAAGGTGGGCTTCTCGTGGTATATAGAAAGCGGCTTTGCACGACACCAGCTGGTCTACGGCTCCCTGGGGACGGTGATGGCCCTGATGCTCTGGGTCTATTTGAGCGGCGCGATCGTCCTTTATGGAGCCCACCTCAGCGCCGCCATCGGCCAGCGAAGGCGAGCGCAGGTCAGAAAATGAGAATCGAGAGGGGCGAATCAGGGGCAGGGGATCCATTCCGTCGTCCCTGGAGATGAGCTGAAGTTCGATCCGAGCTTTATCTGCATATCGATGGAGAAGACCCCCACCAGATCGGTGACCCTTCGGCCGTACTCCGCGTGACGGCCCTGGCCCGCCTGGGGGTCCCAGGAGGCCCAGCCCAGATGAGCGCCGCCGGTGTACGCGCCGCTTTCTGCAACGCTCAGAGAAGCCGATGTCGAGTTCAGATCCGACGAGACGTTCTCTGCCATGAGGATGCCCGGAGTGAAGTTCTCTTCTCCTGCCGCCCTCAAGTCGCCTTCAAGTCCTGTGGAGTTGAGGCTGAACCCGACCTCTGGCGACCAGTCGATGACGAGAACGCCAGCCTCAAGCCGATAGAGGCTTTCTGGCTCCGCACCGTCGGCGGCCCCGGCCGAAGGGATGCAGATCGATAGCATTAGACATAGAGCCAGACTCAATCCCCGGGCCAAAGTCGACCCCGAAGGTGACACGCGAAACAACCCCCAGCGACATAGGGATCTCCTGAGGATAAAACGTTTACTGACGACCTTGCCGTCCCCTCTCCGTCAGGTTCTGGTACGCCTCCAGGGCGAGATCCCTCACATCGATCCCCATCTCCCTCGCCACGAGAAGGGCCACGGCGTCCAGGTTCACCAGCCCCTGAAGGGTGTCCTGCCTCTCGTTCACCATGGAGATCGCCTCTTTTCTCGCCATCCCCGTCGCGGATACGATCAGCCGGACGCCCTTCTCGAAGATGTCCTCCTCCTTTGAAGGCCGAAACCCCACGGGGACCTCAGCCTGGTCGTCGTCGAAGGCGGCGGTGACGTAGTCTCCTTCGATCCGGACGAGCCCCTCGTCGGCCGCCTCCTGCAGAAGAGCCCGAACCTTATCGGGGGGACCCCACTTCAGGTCCAGAGAGAGGGCGAAGACGAAGTCGCTCATCTTCAGGCTCTTTTTGCCCCGCTTCTTGAAGGGCGTGGCCACGAGATACGCCCGTTCACGATCCAACCGCTCCACCCGCCCCGGAGTAAGTTATCCCCGCCATAGGTATTTTGGCTCTCCCTTGCGCCAGAAATAGGTGTCGATCGTCAGGGAGGACGATGTCGATCCAACAGGAGATCGAAGATGATCGAAGAGGAAAAGCGATGGAAAAAAGAGAAGGTGCAGATGGGCTAAAGGAGGCCTTTGGACAAAGGCCCCCTGCTATCTGCCGCCGTCTTCAGGCCTTGCTGATCAGATCACCAGACGTAGACCCATATCGGGTTGCTCCATCCGGAGCGGCTTCCCCAGATCGCGATCTGGTGCCAGCCTCTCTGGTCTGCCCTGAAATATCCAAAGCGAGGTCCTGGATACCAGTATCCTCCGTACTCCCACTGCTCATGCCCGTCGGGGTATCTGTCGTAATACCACACATACTGATATTGGTAGTTTTGTGTGATAGTATTCGTCTGCTGGCCATACCACAGGGCTGCGGGGCCGTAAGTCCATCTCCCGCAGTAGTATATCAGATGCTGAAGCCCGCCGTAGCCATAGCCGTAGCCGTAGTATCCCCCATAGTACGCCTGGGTACCGCCGTAATATCTTCCGTAGCGATCCTGGGATCCGCTGTAGTATATTCCGTAGTAATCCGGGCCCCCTCCGTAATAGTCGGAAAGGGCGTCAGGACTTCCGGAATCCAGGGGCTCGTCGAATCCACCGCCCAACGTCGGAATTTCCTCCCAGCCGGGAATGCTCTCCAAATCACTTTCAGAGAGCAGCTCGCCCTCGTCAAAGGAGGATATCGGCAAGCTCGTTGAGGCCAGCGGCGTGTCCATAGGCTGCGGCGAGCCGCCCGGCCTGTCGGTTGTGGGCGGACTATCAGAATACGTCCCCGTGGGAGAATACGTCTCCTTGGGCTCCGAACCGGGCACAGTCGTCGGCGTATTGTACTGCCATTGCCCCTGCCACGAATAATAATTCTCCCAATTATCCCAGTTCTGCCAGGGCTCGTCGTCTGGATCTGGGAACTGACCCGACCACGGCCCACCCTGCTGTGCTGAAGAGATCGCAGCCAAAGACGTCAGGGCTGCGAAGGCCAGCACCAAACCTGTTGCCATCTTTTTCTTCAATTACTCCACCTCACTTTCAGTCCATGGGCTCTGTGGACCGCCGATTTCTTAAGGAGGTGACCCCCTCTCCATAAGCAGACATAGCCCATAAATGTTTTACAACTTCAATATGAGGGGCACAGCATTTATAACTTATCATGATTGTACCCCAAAAGCCCCGGTCCATCGGGCCGGAAAATTCGCCTTTTATCTGAATTTCCGCCGAATCGATCTGCTTTCGATCGAAAAACGCGCCGCAAAGCTTATTCATCTGTACCTCTCCTATCCACCTGCGAATATAATTGATCCGCCCTCTGGTCCACCCTCATGCTGCGTGGATCAAACGCATTGACGTAAGCGAGTTCTCGCCGGCGTTTCCCATCCGGTGGCGATCCGAGCCAGAGCGGGAGAAGGCGCCGATCAGGACTGAAACCAGCCTCTCTGGAGGCGGGCAGACGACGCCCGGCCTCCCAGGCGAGGAGGCGGAGGCGGACCCGTCCGCGATCAACCGAAAGTGGTGCCCCAATGAAGCTGATAAACCTGCTCTCCATCCTGATGCTGCTGGTCTCCGTTTCTGCGGCAGAGCTGGCGGCAGACAGGGACCGATTCGAAGTGGAACTCCATCCCGGCGAGATGACCGAAAGGACTCTGACCCTCGAAAACATCGGCGATAAGCCCGTCTCCGAGATCACCTCGACCCCCGTGGCTGGCGGGGCGAAAGACCTGGTGACGGTGGTGATCCCCGAGTTCGACTCCCTGGGCCCCGAGTCCGAGGACGTCAACGACGAAGAGGAGGTGAAAGTCGATATAATCTTCTCCTCGCCGCCGGAGACGACCCCCGGCACTTATTCGGGGTTCGTTTACTTCTTCGACGATACATCTTCGCTGCCGCTTCGAGCCGAGTTCGAGGTCGAGCTGACCGAGGAGGAGAGCTACGGGGTCAGCCTCAGCATCGACGATGCGAGATCGGCCTCTGCGACCGTTGACCCCGACGAGGCTGCAGAATTCGAGCTGATGGTCAGAAACGCCGGCCTCTTCAGAGATGTCATCTCTGTGGATGCGCCGGACCTTCCCCCCCGATGGACGGCGATCCTCTTTGACGGCGGAGAGGCCGTGGATCTCCCCTACAACCTCACCCTCTCCTCGGGGGTGAGCCGGGTCCTCGACCTGGATATCGCCGGCGAAAGGGCCGGAGATAGCCGGGAGATAGAGATAGTGGCGACCTCCTTGAGCGACCCATCGAAGAACGCCTCGGTGAAGGCGGCGATGGAGGTCAACCAGGAGATCCGGGCGTATGAGACCATTCTCAAGCTTCCGGACGTGATGGTGACCAACCGAACCCACACCGGCTCGATCAAGATCAATCTCAACGTCGACGAGAGGATCACAGTCCAGATGGTGGCGCCGCCGGATCTGATGGTCATGCCCGAAAGCCAGGTCATATCGGTGGGAAAGACGAAGTCCGGGATCGGCGAGTTCACCCTGATGGCCAAAAGGCCCGGCAGGTTCGAGATCGAGTTTATCCTTCACGACTCCTACGGGATCCCCCTCCCCACGGAGAGGGCTGAGGTCTTTGCCATCGAGACGGATACCTTCGCCATAGTGACCGGCGACGACCTCCTCTATCGAGCTCTGGCCCTCTCTTACGCCGAGAGGGAGGAGAACTTCACAGTGCCGGTGGTCACCCTCTCCGGCGGCGAGCTGGACGAGGGCGACGTCGCGGAGCTGGAGGAGCTGCCCCTGGCCAAGATAGTGATCCTGGGGGACGAATCGGTCGTCTCCTCCGAGGTCGAGGCGCGCCTCGCCGAGATGATGCCGACGGAGAGGATAGGCGGCGAGGACGTATGCGAGACCTCATGGCTCATCGCGTCGACCCTCTGGCCAGAGGGCACAAGGGAGGTGGTTCTGACGGGGACCGACGAGGCCGAGGCCTTTGCAGCGTATCAGGAGGCGAAGAAGATGGGCGCGCCCCTCATAATCTGCGGCGGAGCCCTATCTGAGGCCAGCGCCTCCGCTCTTAAAGAGATGAAGGCGGCGGGCCTCTCGGAAGTCCTCATCGTGGGGAGCGGCGTCGATGAGGCCGTTATAGAAGCTCTGAAGGACGCGGGGCTGTCCATCGAGGAGGCGAGATAATTGAGACGCTTTTTGATCTATCTGGCGTTATTTTCGATCATCGCGATCGCCGCTGACGCCCAGCTGGAGAGAGGGACGAAGTCGGGGTCCCTGGAGGAGATCATCCTGGTGGGGGCGGACGACTGGCATGCTCCGGTCGCCGCGACGCCTCTTGCCATCTGGTCGGAAGAGGGCGGCGTCGAGGCGAGGCCCCTCCTCATAATGCCGAGGGAGATCGGGGCGGGAGAGAGGCTCGGCTGGATAGATCAGGCCGACCTCGATCGGTACGGCCCCACCTCCGCCCTCCACGCCATGGCCGCCGCCAACGTATCGGCCCTGGTGATCGACGCCGAGGGCGACCTCGCGAAGAGCCTCGTCGAAGCCGCCCAGAAGGAGGGGATCGAGGCCTATGTCACCGCCACCCTGGAGGTTCCCGAGGACTCCAAGGCGGAGATCACCGATGAAGACGTCCTGGCCGCCGCCGACAAGGATGCGGCCATCGGCCTATTGGCTGAGATGCTCGCCCAAGAGCGGGGGGCTGAAGGGGCCGGAAAATCGGGGGCTGCGCCGGAGAAGTTCGAAGACCTCTATCCCGACTCGGCTCAGATCGCCGTCAGCTCTGCCGGGATCGTCGTCGCCGACCGGCTCTGTCCCGTGAACCCCGACGCCCGAGATCGCCTATTCGACCGGGTCGAAGAGGTGATCGAGGATTACGGCGCCGACGGCGTCATCCTCTACAAATTCGGGTTCGTGGACGAGAGCTACTGCCTCTGTGACGTCTGCAAAGAGGAGTTTTACAACGACACCGGCGTCGACCTCGCCAGGGCCGGGTCCAGCAGCTACAACCGTCAGCTTTGGAGTCGGTGGAAGGAGGAGCAGGTTCTGGAGATCGTCGATGAGGTCAGAAATATGACCCGCGACCTCGGTCCCGTGAAGCTCGGGGTCGCCATCGGCGACCCCTTCGATAGGAGCGAGGGGTACAACTACGCCGAGATATCGGATTACTCCGACTTCATGGTGGTGAGCCCCGTCGCGCCGGCGGACATGAAGGTGGCAGCGGAGATGGCGGCCGCTCCCGTCTACGTCAGGCTCAGCGACGACTACGTCGGGTACACCATATCCACCCAGAACGTCGAGGGGACGGTCGGGTACATCGAGGACCTGGTGGAGGGGGGCGCCGCAGGTATGGTCTTCGAGTACGACGTCGTCTACACCCCTCTCTGGTCGGAGCTGGAGCCCCCCTCCCCGTCGGTCCGATGGCTTTTCGACCGGCTGGAGGGAAGAACCCTGGGCATAGGCGACGTCTTCGAGGACTGCGATTCGAATATCGAGGCCAACGACAGCATCGAGCTGGCGGTCGGGATCGCCTCGAAGTGGGAGAGGTCCCCCGGCGTGGTCATGGTGGGCGACAACTACAGCGCAGGCCTCACCGGCGCGTCCATCGCCTCTTACCTCAACTGGCCGATCCTCTTCGTCGGCGACGATCTCTCGAACTCGACGGAAGACGCCCTCGTCCGCCTCGGGGCGACGACGGTGGTATCTCTGGGCCCCATCTCGAAGGAGGTCCTATCGCGCCTTTCAGACCTCAACCTGACGGCGATCGAGGGGGACGACGAGCTATTGATCGGGGAGATGAGGGCCCGGGGAGACGAGGTGGAGTCGGTGGTCCTCGCCAACTCCCGCGACCTATCGCTCCTCGCCCCGAAGCCAGAGTCGGAGATTAAGAGGACCGAGATCGACGACGACCTCCTTCTGGAGGTCGAGAGAAACCCCGTCGAGATCCCCTCCGATAGCGAGGGCGAGATCGTTCGGCTCAAGGTCACCCTCAAGAACCAGGGCGAGGAGGAGCTGGAGAACCTCTCCCTCACCGACCTGATCCAGCCCGCTCGGATGGTGATCTGGTGGTCTTCGGAATCGGGCGACTTCGACCTCGTCGATCCCCTCACCGGCGATGAGCCTACCGCCGGCGGCGCCTTCTTAGACGGATCTCTCCTGAACTGGACCCTCGATAGTCTCGGCCCCTCCGAGTTCGCCACCTTGAACCTTGAGGTGATGATCCTCCACGCCCTCGACGCCGGATGGACTCAGCCCCTCGACGGCGGGATCTCGGTCACTTACAGCGGCATCGACGAAGACGGCGGAGAGGAAAACGGCATAGACGAAAAAGACCTTGACGGAAACGGCATAGACGAAAACGGGATGGTCAGAGGTGCCGAGGACAGGCCCTTTGTCAACATAACCTACCCGTCCCAAACCTCGCCGGGATGGTCCGAGATCTCCTGGAGGGTGACGAGAGTCCCCCACCACGTGGTTCTGAACTACTACAGCCCCAGCGGCTGGATGGGGAGCCAGACCTTCGAAGACTCTAGTCCTGAGAAGATCTCCACCGCCTCCGTCCTCTTCGGGGTGCCGGGGACATGGACCTTCAACTTGGAGGCCTGGAGGGGGGAGGAGGATATCGATCACAGGACCAGGAACTTCACCGTGGACGTTCGGTCCTCTGCAAGCCCCATCAACGTGACCGCCTTCAGCCACACCAAGATCCCCAAGCTATCCCTCATATCGGCCGAGATGGCCGGGGCGAGGAGGGGGATCTTAGTCGACGTTGCAAAAGATCCCCAGTATCTGGACCCCGCCGAGGTGGAGGAGGACCTCCAGACCCTCGTCGATGACCTGGAGATCTCGCCAAAGTACCTGATCGTGGTTGGGGGTCCCGGATCTCTCCCCTTCATACCCACGGGAGGAAGGCAAGAGGCGGGGGCCTTTGAGTTCGATATTAATAGGGAGTATTCGATCGAGCTGGACGACGACGGCTATCAGGACGTGGCATCGGGGAGGATGATAGGGCTCAGCGTCTACGACGCATCCCAGATGGCGGCAAGAACCCTCGCCTACGATCGGATAAGCGGCGACTGGCGAGGCTCGGCCCTGGTGATATCGTCGCCCACCGACTACCCCACGTGGCCCGCGTCGCCGATCCCCCTCCGGATCGGAGAGTACCTGAGGGCTGCGGGGCTCCTGGCCGAGAACCTCCGCTGGGAGGAGGCAACCTACCAGAGGGTATCATCGAAGATGAACAGCGGCGAGAACATCGTCTGCTTCGATTATCACGGCGCCGAATGGGGCTGGCAGCTCTCCATCTGGGCGCTGATGGACCAGATGATGGACGAGGAGCAGGTGAAGCAGCTGACCCTCGCCCCTCAAACCACCACCACCTCGGCCTGTCTCACCACCAAGTTGAACGGCCGGATAATCCCCTACACCGATGGGATCGACCTGTACATCCCGACGAGGCTGGAGGACTCCCTGGCCCTGGCTTTCCTGAAGGCCGGAGCCGTGAACTACGCCGGAGCGAGCGCCCTCTCCTGGATATTCGTATCAGATGATTATTCGGGAAGGATGTATCAGGCCCTCGTCTTCGAGAACGCCACCATCGGCGAGGCGATGATGGCGGCCAACAACCTTTACGTATCGAAGATCCGGGCCACCGAGGGGATCGAGCTCAAAAATATCGACGAGTCTCAGCCCTGGTACGTCTCCGTCGAAGATATGCTCAATCAGACCGTGAGCATCTACAACCTCTTCGGAGATCCAGCCTTCAGGCCGACGATCCCGAAGACCCCGGACCTCCCTTACGAGATCGAGGTCTCAAATTCGTCGGAGTCGAACGCGACGGCCGAGGTTTCAGTCTCGGTCAAGCCCACTTCCGAGTGGTCGACTGACTGGGTCTACTGGATCGTGGAGGATACCGCCGACGGCTATCTAAGCCTCAACGCACCCCCCGCCCTGGTGGGCGAGGTGATGCTGCCCGAAGATGCTGAAGAGATCGTGGTGAAGGAGAGGGGACGGGCGGTCTGGCACGGCGAAGAGATCGTCGGGGGTGAGAAGAGGGTGGTCTGGCCGGTTTTGAGCCCGGCCATAAACGAGAGCAGGACCTTCGCCGTGGAGTACCGGCTGGTCCCGGGAGAGGTCCAGGTCGTCAACGTCTCGGTGGGCTGGACCCCCTTCTCCCTCCACCTGAGCCCGAAGGACCCCTCCGTCGCCGAAGCCCTCGATCGGAAGAGCTATCGGAGCATATTCACCCTTTCTGCTGACGGCTGGAACTACACCATCAATGACGACCACGCCTTCAACGTGACCGAGCTGAAGCCGGGGGTGGGCTACGTCATCGACGGCGAAGAGAGCTTCGCCCTGGAGATCCCGGGAAAGGCGGTGGAGCTTCCCTACATGGTGGAGCTGGTAGAGGGGTGGAACCTGGTGGGGGTTCCCATCAACGAGACGGTTCCTTTGGCCAACCTCACTGTGAGGGCCAACCACCAGCGCTACTCCTACTCCGAGGCGGTGGAGGAGGGGGTAGTATCGGCCCTCCTCTGGGACTACAGGGACGGAAGGTGGGCATATCTGGACAAGAGCGAGCCGATGATCCCGGGAGAGGCCTACATGATGGAGGCCGCCCTTGATTGCGAGCTGGAGTTCGGCTGAAGGCCGGACCCCCCTCCCTCCTCTAAGTTCTTATCGGATCAGCAGGGCCGTTCTCTGGTCCTGAGGGAACCGTCCACCGAATCAAAGACGTTCGGAGTTCGGGGAAAAAAGATCGTGTCATGACCTGTCCGAGGTCATGACATCTCATTCATCTTTTCGGGCCGAATTGGCATTTGCAGGGGCTTATTCCTCCTTCGCAGTCCCACCATCCGACGTAGAACCTCCCCGCATCCTCTACGCTTTTTCCGTTGCAGGTCACCTTACAGGTGTAAACACCCTCATCCCCCTCCTGGACGCTCCATATGATGTAGCGGCTGGAGGTGGCGTTAATTATGGGGGTTCCCGTCGCTGAGGAGTTGCCTCTATACCACTGGTAGCTGGGGTTCTCGCAGCCGGAGGCCAGCGCCCTGAGGGTGGCGGTCTCGTTCGGGCATTTCGCCTCATTCGGGACGACGACGGCCAGGTTCTCGAAGACTCGGTACTGGATCACGTTGCTCTTGTTGGTGACGTTGAGCTTCTCGTTATGGACCTCGTACCAGACGGTGTAGTTCCCGACCGAGTCGGCGGTGAACCAGGTTCGGTAAGCCCTTTTAGCCATCACGTACCAGCCGGGGACGTAAATGTGCTCCGTGCCGTCGGGCTTCTGCTCGTGGATGGTGATGGTCCCGCTTGTTCCTGGAATTATCAGCTCCTTGGCGTATCGATCCTTCTGTATCATGAGCCTGGTGGTGCGGACGTTGTTGCTGTAGGGAAAGACGATCCAGAGGGCGTTCTCTTCCGGTCCCGGCATCCCTGGATGGTCGTCGGTCTCAACCCAGCCGAACTCTTCTCCCTCAGATCCACCGTAATCGCTGTAGAAGCCCTCGTCGATGATCCAGTCGTCGGGGGGGTATCCGTCCCATGAGCCGTCCATCGATACCTCCGGCGAAACCTCCGACTCCGCCTCGCCAGGACCGGCGTCTTCGGAGGGCACTTCCTTTTGCGTTCCTACGCTCTGCCAAGCCAGGTCATCGCCGAAATCGAACCCCACGTCCCAGGCTGGCCACCCATCTTGGAGGGGCGGTATCGTGCCGTCGAACTCCATAGAGAAGGGGTCTTTCGCCTTGCTCTCGGCGCTGTCTATGCAATTGCTGCACTGGCCGAGGGAACAAGTCGATCCGACCAGGCCGATGACAGCGATCGCCATCAATAGTTTAATCGCCTTCATGCTAATCCCTTTAGTAACTTTGCAGCCTACTGATATAAAAGATTTATTTTGAAAAATTTTCTTAGTCATCGGACCCGGGCCTCTGGTGAGCAGGTTAAAATACGAACGTCGCCAAATTCGCTCCGTGGAGGGGTTACGTTGGCCAGGCCTCTGGTGCTCGGAAACGGCAGAATTCTGATCTGCGAGGACGAGAGGGGGACGATCAGAGACGTCTACTTCCCCTTCGTCGGCCTTGAAAACCACGGCCACTTCGTCAGGGCCGGGATCTGCGACCTGAATGATCCCCGCAGATGCAGCTGGTTTGAGGGCTGGAGCCCCGTCCAGAGCTACAAGTCGAGGTTCCGCCGGGAGTTCATCGGAGATTCTCCGATCCTGGTGGGGGACCCCAAGCCTGACGAAGGGGGGTTCGTCGGCGGCCTGATCTCGAACATCGGAGAGACGGCCTTTCGAGATCCGGCGGCGGGCCTCGAGGTCGCCGTCTTCGACGCTGTCCACCCCTCTCTGAACGTCTTCTCAAGGGTCTTCGATATAAAAAACGTCTCGGATGCGAGAAGAGACCTGAGGCTCTTCTCCAACCAGAACTACAGGATTCTGGAGAGCAAGATCGGGGAGACGGCGGTGGTGGACCGGGACGTTCTGATCCACTACAAGCGGGATCGGTACATCCTCCACGGGAGCGATCCTCACTTCGACCAGCATGCCACCGGCACCGCCGAATGGGGGGGCCTCGAGGGGACCTGGCGGGAGATCCTGGAGGACGGCAGCCTCAGCGGAAACCCCGTTGCTCACGGGTCGGTGGACTCGACCCTCGGCTGGACGATCATGGGGCTTGGGCCCGGAGAGTCGCGGAGGGTCCACCTCTGGATCGCCTTCGGGAAGAGCTACAAATCGGTGATGAACTCTCATCGGCGGCTCACGGGGGGAGAGAGGCTGAGCCTCTACAAGACCTCCTTCAACTTCTGGAACTCCTTCCTCGAGCGGATATCCGTCCTCCCCGAGGCCCCCCTCGTAGACCGGCTGCCGAGAAGGGTTCGCGAGGTATTCTACAGGAGCCTTCTGGCCACCGTCGCCCACATGGACGTGAACGGCTCTGTCATCGCATCCTCCGACTCAGAGATCCGACAGTTCGGGGCCGACCTCTATTCCTACTCCTGGCCGAGGGACGCCGCCTGGGCCGCCATAGCCCTCGACCGGGCGCGGTACCATCACCTCACCGGCGAGGTTTTTTCGTTCTTCGCGAAGACGATCACCGATCGGGGATACTTCCTCCACAAGTACACCCCGGCTGGCGACTTCGGGTCCACCTGGCACCCGGTCCCCATGATCCAGATCGACGAGACGGGCCTGCCCCTCTTCGCCCTCAGCTTCAACTGGCTCGTCGCGAGGAACGTCTGGACCGCGGGGAGGTACTTCGGGTCGATCGTCTCCCCCGCGGCGGGCTGGCTCCTCAGGACCCTGGATGAGTCCGGCCTTCCTCCGGCCAGCTTCGACCTCTGGGAGGAGAGAAAGGGGGTTTTCACCTACAGCTGCTGCACCGTCTACGCCGGCCTTTCGGGGGCGGCGGAGCTGGCCCGGGCCCTCGGAGACGACGCCCTCTCAGAGGCCTGGTCGGCGGCGGCGGGCAGGGTCAGAAAGGCGATTCTGAGGGACCTTTACGACGATCTGCTCGGCAGGTTCAGGCGGTCGATCGAAGACCCAGCCCTCGATTCCTCCCTCTTTGCCATCTGGTGGTTTGGGGTTCTCCCTCCCGAAGACCCCCGGGCGAAAAGGACGATGGAGGCGGTGGAGCGGGATCTCTCGCGCCCCTCGGGAGGCGTCGCCCGGTACGAGGGCGACCTTTACGGCGGCCGGATGGACAGCTGGATCATCTGCACCCTCTGGCTCGCTCAATGGCACGCTGCGGTGGGGAATTTCGAGAGGAGCCTGGAGCTATTAAAGTGGTGCGCAGATCACGCCCACCCCACCACGGGTTTGTTGCCGGAGCAGGTGGCCGACGACGGCAGCCCCCGGTCTGTTCTGCCCCTGACGTGGTCTTGTGCCGCCTTCGCCCTCGCGGTTTTGGAGTACCTGGAGGCCCTGGGGAAGAGCGAGGGAAGGTGCGATCTTGAGAAGATGAGATGACGATCTTTAAATCAAGCCAAAACGAGCGGCATCTCGGCCTCGATCCTCTCTTCAAGGCGGCGTTGGAGGAGATCGAAGATCCGATCCACCTCCTCCGAGGCGGGAAGATGCTCCCTCATCCGTTCAAGGTATCCCCTATCCCTGACCGCCGCCAGAGCTGGCCAGAAGTTTATGTCGAAGACCCAGCTCGCCTGGAGGAGCTTGAAGTCGTTCAGGCTCCTGAGGTTCTTCGACTTCACGATCTCTCCGGCCAGGATATCTCTGCGGACCTCCTCGCTGATCCCGGGCGCATCGGGAAGGTCCAGCTCCAGAGGCTCGTTCCGGTATCCCTCCGTCTCGCGCCTCTGGTAGTAATCGAGGAGGACGGCCCAGATGTCCAGTTTGTCGGCGTCGCGAAGGAGCTTTGAGAAGAGGAGGCACCTTTTCGACTCGCCCTCGGGAAGGGCGGCCCGGTTGTGGTATGATATCGCTTTGAGGATGAGATCTCGCTCTGAGGGGTCGAGGTCGTCGAGGACGCCGTTTTCGAGGAGGACTTTGACGGAGAGGGCGGCGTGGTCGCAGGATCTCCTGTCAGAGAACGTCCCGTAGAGGGCGTACTGGGAAAAGCGGCCGAGGTCGTGAAATAGGGCCATCGCTCCAGCGAGGCGGAGGTCCTCGTCGTCGAGGCCGAGGGCACCGCCGATCTCGCGGATCTCCCGAAGGACGCGGCCGGTGTGCTCCTCTTTCAGGACTATGTTTCTCTCCTCGTCGGGATCGCCGGACTTGAAGGTCTTTACGTATCCGCGAAACCAGCGGGAGAGGTCGTCGAAGGCGTCTTCATCCATCCAGCCGCAGAAGAGACCCCAGGGGTTTTAATCTCTTTTCATCAGCGGGTCGTGTACTTGTATGACTGAATAATTTATATATTAGCACCTCCAACTATGATTGGGTGTAGCGATGGAGGACAAGCTGGATTTATCTAAATTCTGGTGCTGGGAGGAGGATTGCCCCGATTATGGGAAAACCGGTGCTGGAAATATAGTTTTGAAAGAACGATACGGGAAGGATAATAGAACTCTTCTCAAATGCAGGACCTGTGGTCATTGCTTCAGCGATACTCATGGAACGCCGTTCTTCGGCCTAAACACATCGATAGATGAAGTCTGCCGAACGTTGGCGCTGATTCCCGAAAAAGGAAGCATTCGCGGTGCGGCTCGGGCATCCGGCCATAGCATTAGCACAATCTGCAGGTGGATAGATCTCGCAGGCAAACACTGCAAAGAAGTGAATGATTATTATTTGAAGAATCTCCGTCTCGATCGCGTGCAAGTAGACGAGATATGGTCATATATAAAAAAAAGGAGAAAAACGTCGATGCCAACGATTCGAAAGAGTATGGTGATATTTATAGCTTGACTGCAATTAAACCTGATACACGGCTATTCTTAAGCCATTGTGAGGGAAAAAGAACCGCAGAAGATTGCATCAGATTATTCAGCGACATCGAGAAGCGTCGCGCAATTGATTCACCAATTCCTGTATTTACATCCGATAACTGGGACCCTTTCGAAGAAGGTCTTCTCAATGTCTATGGCTTCCTTGAGATGCCACCCTATTGCGGTATCGGGAGAAAGCCAAATCCGGTTCTTGTCCCCTACCCTAACTTGAAGTACGCAAAGGTCTGCAAAAAAAGAAAAAACGG
>Ga0116202_10000555_pt1 | contig 20994 bp, 13 predicted proteins | sample LakKivw325mmetaG_FD_94479 | JGI IMG/M metagenome (GOLD analysis project Ga0116202, IMG submission 94479) | Anoxic lake water microbial communities from Lake Kivu, Rwanda to study Microbial Dark Matter (Phase II) - Lake Kivu water 325m metaG | ecosystem: Environmental > Aquatic > Freshwater >... | reverse complement strand
TCGTCATCAGACGCAGTGACGACGGAGGGATGAGTTGGACAAACCCGGCTGATAGAAAGAATGGTCTGCTGTTCAGAGGGGGCTACTACCACGATCCGCCGAACTACCACTGTTCCAGCGTGCCGGTTCTCACTAGCCATGGACGTATATATCGCGCCTTCGAAGATTGCGATCCCTGCACTTGGGGTTCTGGGTTCCGGGCTGCAGTGATATCGGCAGACGAGAATGCCGACCTGCTGGACGCATCGAACTGGAAGATGAGCAACAAGCTTTCATTCAAGAGGGAATGGATACCATCTGAATGGGGAGAACTCGTTGACCCCGGGTGGCTCGAAGGAAACGTGGTGGAAGCGGCCGACGGCTCACTCCTCAACATTATGCGCTTTCACTGTGACCCGCTGGCAAACATGGCCGCGATGCTTCGGATAGAAGACGAGGGAGAACGGCTGAGCTTCGACCCGCAAGATGGTTTCATTGATTTTCCTGGCGGCATGACCAAGTTCACCATCAGGCGCGACCCGGTCACTGGGCTGTTCGTGGCTCTTGTCAACCCCGCTGAGTCCTATACTGCCGTTTACAGGCGCAATGTGCTGGCGCTCTCATTCTCACCCGACTTAAGGCACTGGACGTTAGCGAAGATACTCCTCTCGGATGACACTGGGTTGAGTTCGGAAGACTCTTTGCTGTGCACTGGTTTCCAATGTGTAGACGGGCAGTTGGACGGCGCGAATATAATCTACCTATGCAGGACCTCGTACGAGGGTGCACACACATTTCACGACTCAAATCGAATGACGTTTCACCGGCTGCCGGATTTCAGGCGATTCCTCGAGCACCCTGAGGACTGTGAGGCAACCCTATCTTCTCAAGACTATGGAGTAAGCGCACGATGAAAACCAAGGACAAGTTCTGGATATGGGGACAGGAGGCCGGATGCCACGATACGTACACCGGCCGGCACTCAACCACAACGCCCGTGGAGGGCGCGCAGTTCCTGGGGATCGACAACATGATTGTAGTCCGGTATGGCGGCAAGCCGGAGCCCCCGTTTGTTGACTACGGCCGCGAGATGAGTCACTACAAGCAGTTGGTGTGGTCGATCATAGGCGACGCAAGTACCGGGGCTTCAGTCGACCTTGATAGCTTTGTTGAGCTAGCCGGGACCCGCCCCAACCTGGTGGGCGGCATCATGGACGATTTCTGCCCTCGAACAACCGGCGAGAACCCTCTTCTTGTACCACAAGATATCGCAGACATGAAGCGCAGCATGATTGTTGGCGGACGCGAGCTTGACCTCTGGGTGGTGCTTTACGCGCACGAACTAATTGATGGCGAGAGACTGAAGCCATACATAGACAACTGCGACATCATCAATTTCTGGACGTGGCGCGCCGAGGAACTAGCGGCGCTCGACGAGAACTTCAGCACCCTTGAGAGACTCTACCCCGGAAAGCGCAAGATTCTGGGATGCTATATGTTTGACTATGGGGACTGTAAGGAAATGCCGGTGGAATTGATGGAGACCCAGTGCGAGAGTGGTCTTCGTTGGCTCAAAGAAGGCAGAATAGAGGGGATGGTCTTTCTGGCAAGCTGCATCTGCGACCTGAACCTGCCGGCAGTCGAATGGTCTCGAAAATTCATAGCCTCCGTTGGGGAAGACGAACTGTAGTCCCTGCAGTGAAAAGAGCGGCTAACGCTGCCACGTGCGCTCAACAGACAGATGCGCAGCCGCCACAAATAGAAGTGTCCCCCCAGACAGAACACGTCTGGAGGGACTACAATACTCCGCGGAACTACGCAGTTAGCCTGCTGCCGATTCTCGGGGCCTATCTGATATCGGCGCCGCCTCTGGCACGCAAGTTAGGCTGAATTTTGCCGTCTATCCGGACTGTGCTGATGACACCGGTGACGGACCTGAACGTGCCTACCGCAGGCGGTGTGACCGCTGGTGTCCCGGCGACCAACTCGCCATAGCTGCACCTTATTCCGGTGTGGCCGGAACCGTCGAAGCGTCCAGCGCCGTCGTCGATGTAGAAGTACTTGTCCGCCTCAGTCACGATCGCCGTGTTTACGAAAGTCACCGTGCCGGACGTCACGACCAGCAAGCCGATGTTGTTTAGGCCAACGCCTCCTTCGACTCCGGGAGTATATTCATTAAGGGGACCGCCGCCAATTGCGGCGTTGCTCATCGCTAACGGTTCGATCACCTCTGCAGAGCACAAAGAGCCTGTCAAGACGATGAAAACGGTTGCTGTTACTAGAAAACGTAATCTCATGTATCTCTACCTCTACTCTTACTATACCGCATTATTACCAGTATGGCAATACCTTCGCACAATTTTTTGCTCCCAGGCCTCCAAAAACGCAGAGCGGAGCAGCCAAACCATCTCCTGTCAGCGAGTGCTGACCCATTCCTCAGTCTGAGCGTCGTAGCGCTTGATGACGCGCGCCGGGATTCCAACTGCCACGCTATAAGCAGGGATGTCTCTTGTCACCACGGAGTTGCTTCCAACTACGCTATGCCTGCCGATGGTCACGTCGGGCATCACGCATACGCCCTCACCCAGCCAGACTTCGTCTTCGATCGCAACCGGTCCTGGGACTTTCAGGGGTTGGGCCATCACCGGCCTGGATATGTCTTCATAGCCGTGCAGGTTATCGGTGATGTAGACGCCATCAGCAAGAACCACGTGTCTTCCTATCGAGATATGATGGCACGCGATGATATGGGACCGAAACCCTATGTATGCGTTGTCACCGATCTCAATCCGCGCGTCTTCCAGACTGTGTCCAGGGGCAGCAAAGGTATCCAGCCAACCTCCGGCACATATCATACAGTCGCGCCCGACATATACGCCGCCCGGATTGTTGCTGTGGAACGGCGGATAGATCACACTGCCACGACCGATCGACCCGAAATCACCTCTTGCCAGCCAGGAGTAGACCTGAGCAGCCTTGTGCTTGCGCCAACGCTCGAAAGCCAGAAATCCCATCATCTCTCCTCAGGCCTAACGATCAACTCGAACTCCGTCTCGCTACCGCACCCGGACACACGATGGCCTGAGTGCATTCCGGACTGCTCAGGTCATAACACAGCTTCCCATCAGTTGTTTCCCACGTGGCACTAATAGGCCCAGACGGGGTCGGCACCACTCCGGAAGCTCTCAACACCACGTTCGGCAGAGGCGAGAAGCTAAACACCCTGAAGCCCGGCTCGACCGGCTTGATGCCAAGTAGATAGGCTTGATATACATATACAGGAATTCCGGACCAGCCGTGGCACAGACTACCAGCCTTTTCAAAGTCGTCAGCCCCGTTGAGTGTTTCCCAGAAACTTGTGGCACCATTGAACAGCATCATGCCCCAGTCTTTCGCAATCTTGTCGATTACCCAGTTGCCGTAGACTTCAGGCTCCTGCAAGACCGCCTCGAACTTGTAGAGCGACTGGCTGAGTGTGGTCTCAATCATTGCGCCGTCACCGCTGATTAGTCGCCGCCGAAGCAATGAGGCCTTGTCGCCTTTGCATACCCCGGCAACTATCGCCAAAGATTGGGTCAGTTCCGCAAAGTGCCTCTCCCTTTCGGAATCAGCGTAAGTCACATACGCATCCGCCTGAGTATCCCAGAAAGCTCCGTCAAACGCGTCACGTATGCTCTGGGCACATTGACGATACTTCCGGGCCCTGTCCGGGTCTCCGCAGTGTGTTTCCATATAGGCCGCGCTGTCCAATGCCAGGCAATAGAACAGGTTGAGAGGGGCATCCAGGACACCCTTGCGAGCACTCAGCTCCGTATTGTCCAAACCGCTGGCCCAGTCGTAGAAGTGCCAGTATTGCTCTCCCTGCGGAATCGGCAGAAGTCCGCTCTGCATTCGAGCAACCTGTCCGTCCAGAATCGTGCGCACCGCTGGCAGACATTCGATGGAGAGTGAAGCGTCTCCGCTGTACAGCAGATGGTCGGCCAGTTCCATAATCCACGCCATCGTAAACGCGGGAATAGTGATCGGAATATCACCTGGAGCGCACAACTCGAGGAATCCGTCATCTCTCAGGCTCTGACCCAGCAGCGAGAAAGACGCAGCAGGAAACCTGTACTCGCCGAAGCAGTAGTAACCACACAGCGCCTGATTGCGGGAGTCATTGGCGTAAAGAGACTGCTCACGCCACACACAGTCCTCGTAATGCTCGTGCATGCACAGGTGCAGTGTTCTTATAGACGTTTCGTATATGCGTCTCTGAAGACCGTCTGGCGATCTGAAGTCTCCACGAATCTCGATGGGATAGTCAGCGGGGTGCAGTCCGGCGTAGTACAGGGTTAGCTTCCCTCTGCCTCGCACGTGCAACTGGAGATACCGCGCGCCCAGTCTGTTGAAGTAGTGCGTGAAACGCTGCCGTCCTGCCTTGCTGGTATACCTGTTGGCAAAGTTTCGCACTCCAACAAAGGCCCTCACTCGGAGATCGTCCAGATGCTCGCCGTGCGCAATGTCGATGACCGTGCCCGCGGCACAATCGAGTTCGATGTCCAGGAAGCCTGCTTCCTCCCTCCCGAGATCGACTATCATATACACGCCTTCACCGTCTCCGTCCGGCAGTGTGGTCTCGATCCCTGAGTGACACGGCAGGTCGGGAAGCAGGAAAGAGCCGAAAACATCTTTGCTTGTGCGAGCCGAGAGGAAGTCCGACTGCATAAGCTCCGCCACCGTCATACTTTCGGTCACGTCTCTCTTGAATAGACCTTGGGCGACGATTCGCGACTGACACCGGTCTTTGATTTGGAGCTTGGATACCGGTCTCTTACGGGCCAGCGGGAGATCCTGCGATGAGGCCATAACACACGCTGCTGACCACGTTGAATCCGACAGATAGGTTTCCGAAAGCCAACCATCGTCACGAGCAGCATCGTGGTCAAACACGAAGCCAAGCTGAGGAGTGACTCTGGCAATAGGGCCGCAGTGATAGCTGGGCGACTGACGGCAGCGCGTATCCTGCCCGCTGACAACACTCCCCGCTCCAGACTTGATGACGTATATGATGCCAGGTTCGCCTTTGAAATACTCAAAACAGCTCACTCCACGGTAGTGGGCAGCGATTTTGAGGGAGTTAGCGCCCGGCCTGAGCTTGCCCCTCAGGTCCAGTACATCGTAAACCTTATTGTGCGGGTAGTCTTGATACTGATTGCAGTCGACAAACTGCCCGTTAAGGTAGACCGCATAGTCACTATCAGCGCTGATGTACATAACGGCATCTTCTGACAGACTGCCTAGTGAGAAATCGTGGATGAACTCCACATACTGATTCTCAGTTACGCGATCTCTTTCAACCCATATCCATTTGGCTTCAGAAAACATAAATCCTCACATCCTGTATTTGCGGATCCTACTGGACCTGCCAATCCCCAAGAGCACTCGAGACGCGCAGCAGCCTCTGGCGCGCGCCAACTCCGTCAGTATACATACTACTCACTCCCGTCGCAACAATTGAGGTCCCCACGGATGGTGGCGTCACTCCGTCCGGCAAGTCAAGCAGTAATTCATCAACCGAACCATCACTGATTACGACTCCGCCGCTGACGACTGACGTGACCATTCCTGTGGTTCGCAGACAAGTCACATATGTCGTTCGGAGCGTTCGATCAGGGCGCGTGCCGCTCAACCCGCGACGCCAGCCAGGTGCGTTAGAGGTTTGGTCTTGCGCGTCAAGAGAAGGGAACGTCGTGTCTTGCGGGGAAGAAGTCACATAGTCGATATATCGGAAAGGATAACCGCATCATATGAGCTTATTGATCGGCTGGGCCGAAGAAGACGCAACCCCGCAAGGCAAAGTTGACCTGCACGGCCAATACTATCATCGCATCTCCGAAGGTACCCATTCCCCACTCACGGTCACCGCCTTGGCGATTCAATCCGAGAATGGAGAACAGGCTACCATAGTGTCTCTGGAGATTGCAGGGTTCGGTGAAGACTTCCTCGTAGAGTTGCGAGACAGGATACGGATTGCGCTGCCCGACACAGACCATGCAAAAATCTTTCTGAACGCCACGCACGTCCACAACGCCCCTGCAATCGACTCAATCACCGGCATCGACTGGCTGAGAGAACTTCCCGATTGTATGCCTGCCAGCGAGTACCGAAGTTTCCTGCTGGAGCGTGTTGTGGCAGCGATAGGTGCAGCTCGAAGAGGGCTTCGCCCGGCAGGAATCGCATACGGCCTGGGCTCAGCACGCGTTGGGCACTGCCGGCGTGCGGTGTACGCGAATCAGACCGCTGAGATGTACGGAAGCACCGACCGCAACGATTTCATGGGAATGGAGGGCGGTGAGGACTCAGGGGTGGATCTGCTCTTTACTTTTGATGAGGACCGAGTCCCTACTGGCGTCATTCTGAACCTGGCTTGCCCCTCGCAAATCATGGAGGCCACGTATCTTGTTTCGTCGGATTTCATTGGAGAGACGCGCCGTTTGCTCAAGCAGCGTTTCGGCGACGCGTTCCGAACACTTGGCCAGATCAGCGCCGCAGGTTGCCAGTCGCCGCGAGATCTCACAAGAAACTACCGGGGCGAACCCGACTTCTGGCACGCTGACGGAGTTGCCGAGATTGGAAAGAGACTTGCGGAGGCCGTCGAAGGAGCTTGCCTTTCGGCGTCAGGCCAAGTCGTGTTGAATCCGGTAATGAAACATACTGTGAAGCGAGTGTCTCTCCCTCGGCGTCGTGCTTCCTATAGCGACTACCGCGAAGCCAAGGCTAATCTCGCCAAGCTCACTGCGATTCTGCCGGAAGAAGAGGCCTACAAGCAGTTCTGCGAAGAGGTTAAACAGAACGAAGCCATAACCGGACGTCCAGGCCCTTACGACAGTAAGCTGCATCACTTTGTGCTGATACAGAACAACCTGGCCGTTGTCAAGCGATTTGAAACCCAGGACAGTATGCCTCGATATGACTTTGAGATGCACGTTCTGCGGTTGGGTGACGTGGTCTTCGTCACCAATCCATTCGAGCTCTATCTGGAGTTTGGACACCGGATCAAAGCGCGCAGTGCGGCGCAGCAAACATTTGTCGTGCAACTCTCCTGCGGGTCGGGCGGCTATCTGCCATCGGCACGCGCTGAGCAACTCGGCGGCTATGGAGGTCTTATCATTAACGGCGAGGTCGGATCCGACGGAGGTGCGCTTCTAGTCGACGTAAGTGTTGAGGAGATAGCTGCCCAGTGGAGGCAATCGTGAAGCGCTTTCGTGCACCGAGCACCCTGGACGCAGTAGTAGCGGGTTACCTTGGAGTTGATCTTACTCCAGGTTTCAGCCCGGATCGCCAGGTGGTCTCGTTCTCGGAGCTCTTCCGTCCTGGCAAGCTCATCGAGACAGAAGGGCTGGGCATATCGCTGGGCGGAGTGGTCGCTAACACCGGTCTCGCGATGCGACGGTTCGGGCGGAAAGTGGAGCTGATGGGATGCGTGGGACACGACCCTCTGGGCGACCTTGCACTCTCTCTGCTCTCGCAGGCCGGGGTGAGTGGTGGGATCAGCCGGAAACACGGGGTTAGCACTTCCTATGGTTTGGTCATCGCACCTCCTGGTCTGGATCGCATATTTCTCGAGGACGCTGGCTGCAACCGTACATACACCGCGAGTGATATAGACTATGGCCGCGTTGTCGAGGCCCGGCTCTTTCACTTTGGCTATCCGCCGCTTATGGAGGCACTGTGGAGGGACTGCGGATCAGGACTGCTGCCACTTCTGTCCAGAGCGAGAGCCGTGGGCGCAGCGGTCTCACTGGATATGACCCTGCCTGACCCACAGAGCCCCGCAGGAAGTGCGAACTGGCGAGCCATCCTGGCGAACGTTCTCCCGTCAGTCGATATCTTCACACCCAGCATTGAGGAAATCCTGTTCATGCTCGAACCGGACAACTTCGCACGAATAGCGGCAGGCACTGGCGACTCTGATATGATTGACGAGATTCCCGACGAAACATATCCGCGTCTGGCGGAGCGCATCCTGACAATGGGTGTCAAGGTGGTCATGATCAAGGCTGGGCATCGCGGAGCCTATCTGCGCACGGGATATCTCACTTCCCTGTCCGCGGAGGCTTCACCGCTAGGCTTGAATGACCTGGACGGGTGCCCGCAGGGCGAATGGATACCGCCGTTTCCCGCGGAGCCTGACCGGATTCGCAACGCCTGTGGTGCCGGTGACTGCGCGATCGCCGGATTTCTTTCCGCTCTGCTTAGCGGCGAGAGCATCAGGAAAGCAGCAACGTACGCTATGCTCGCGGGACGTGATAACCTCTACGGAGAGGACACTCTGTCGGGTCTGCGGGAGTGGTCGCAGATGACAGACGAGATTAGAGAAATGGGAGAAACACTGTGAATAGAGTCATTGCCGGATTTGTCGGGTTTGGCGAGGTCAACACGCCTCGTGAGTTTATTGATGGGCGGTGCGAAGAGGCCGCGCGGCTACTGGAGCAACAGGGGATCGAGCTGGTTAAGACCGATCCGGTCAGCGACGATGTTGACGGCGCTCAGGCGCAGAGAGCAGTCCGAGAACTGAAAGCTGGTCCCGAGTTCGATGTCTTGATCGTGTGCGTGGCCGGTTGGATCCCATCTTGGGCTGTCTTTTCAGTCATTGAGCCGTTCAAGCACAAACCAATCGTGCTCTGGGGGCTGAGCGGTTGGCAGGAAGGTTCGCGGTTTGTGACGACCGCTGATCAGGCGGGCACCACGGCACTCCGCAAACCCATGGCAGACATGGGCTACACATTCAAGTATGTGGTTACGTACCGTGGTCAGTCTCCACGAGTTGCAGAGGTCGTCAGTTATGCCAAAGCCGCAAGCGCCGCAGCCTGGCTGAAGAGTGCCCGAATTGGCATGGCCGGATACCGTGACATGCGCCTATATGGAACCCTCTATGATGGCGTGTCGCTCAAGTCTACGATCGGGCCTGAGATCGAACATTTCGAGCTGCTGGAACTGGCGCAACTGATGGAGAAGGTTGACCGCGCCGAGGTCTCACGACTGGCAAAGGAAATTCGTGAGCGCTGGGTCTTTGTGCGCGACCCCAGACCGGGTACGATTGAGAAATCCGTGGAGCTCTATCTGGCAATTCGAGCCAAGATCGAGGAACGCGGCTATCAGGGCTTTTCATACAACGATGTTGATGGTATCAAGAAGCTCCTTGGATTTGCGCCCGCTGGGGCGATGACGCTTCTTCACGACGAACTGGCCATTTCTTCTGTGCCTGAGAACGACAGCCTTGGCGCAGTCACTCAGATGATGGTCATGGCTGTGACAGGACAGACGGCTGCCTATCTGGAGTTCTACGAGTTTCTCGAAGACGGAGCATTGATGGGTGTGCCTGACTACGTGCCTGCCGCAATTGTCGACGGCAAGGTCACTGTCATGCCCAATGCTTTTGGAGGCTTCGGTGAGGGATTGCTGAATGTCTCGAAGCTCAGAACCGGCATCGTCACCATCGCCAGACTTGGATGCGTCGGCGACTGGTATCAAATGCACATCACCAATGCGGATGCGCGCTCACCGATGCCGTGGGAAGAAGCTGGCTGGGCACCGCCTGCTCCGCAATTGCCTAGCTTGGAATTGGTCTTCGACTACCCGGTAGAGGACTTCGTGCAGAAGGTAATGAGCCAGCACTATATCATCTCCTATGGAGATAACCGGGCGGCACTAACCGATCTGTGTGCGATACTCGGCGTTGACGTGGTCTGAGAGAGTCCGGAACACATAACCCAAGGTCTCGCTCGATGCGGTCGGGCCGAACGCTCAAGCGTTGCAGCCGCGGATGAGAAACAATCAGGCGGCTGCACGCAGTTTGTAAGAGAGAACCCTGATCTGGTCGCGGTACTTCGCTACCGTTCTGCGGGCAATGTGCACGCCCTGCATCGATAGACGCTGGGCAATCTCGTTGTCGGTGAGAGATTCGGATGACGTCTCAACTATCTGTTTGATCAAGTTGCGCACGGGCATTGCGGAGTCGAAGAAGACTTGGAAAGGCACAACTTCACCGGCAGGAAGCCTGCAGTACTTGTCAGAGAGCGCCCTGCATACCGTTGATTCGTGGACTCCTATGGCAGCGGCCACGTCTTTCTGGCGAAGCGCTTTCATCCCGCTTGCTCCAATTTCGAGAAAACCCTTCTGACACTCCGCCAGGTAGGTTGCAACCCTGGCAAGAGTCTGTTTGCGCAGGCTGATGGCATCCAGTATCGTGCGTACCCGTTCCACGTGTTCGCGGACGTGTTTCGCGTCGCAGGCACTGATCGTCCGATCCCCAGACTCCGCAGCCTGATTCAGTTCGGCGTAGGTTTCGTCGACCTTAACAACGCTCCCCAGTGTGTCAACCACCTCCGCCGTGAAAGAGCCTCCACAGCGATGGAAGATGACATCCGGGACGATCGCCCCTGATGTGTCCGGGGCCAGCTCGCGAAATGGTGCCGTGTAGAGAGAAGACGGGTTAGGGGTTACTCGCTCGCGGATCAGCTCCGCCGCGTCCGCGACAAGACCCGGACTGATCCTGGTTCGAGAGGCCACGGCTTTCAGTCTCCGCCGCGAGAAGTCGTCCCAGCACTCCCTGAGTATCCGTTCGGCGGCACACACAACGGGATCGTTCTGGTCAAGAGCGTTTAGCTGCAAGAGCAGACACTCCTGGAGATTGCGGGCGCAAATGCCGGGAGGATCGAAAAGCTGAAGTCTGTTCAGCATATCCTCGATTTCGGGCACGGCCGCGGCGAAGACCTCCGCGGTTTCGTAGAGGGACTCACGAAAGTAGCCGTCTTCGTCCAGCGACTCAATGATATAGTTGGCAATCCGAAGCTGCCTGCCGCTAAACGCCATCCCGGCCTGCTCCTTGAGATAGTCCGTCAGGCTCTTTCCGGCCGCCACAGTCCCAAATGGGTCAAACACATTTTCGGCAAGGCTGGCGAACGAGCGCTCCAGATGCTCACGTTCCGTGGATGCCTTGATCTGAACTCCGCGGCTGCCCGCGCTCCCGCATACCGGACATACGGCCAGACTGCTCAGGAATCCGCATACGCCGCACCGCGCGTTCTCTTCAACGCTGAGCGCAGGGTTTTCCATCGCCTCTGTTTGGATAAACTCCTGCAGTTCCAAAGAACCCATGTTGAGAATTGCGTTAGCCTGAATCTGGATGGGGATAGTTCTAATCTGTTGGCTCTGGTTGGAGGACAACTTCTGCATAGTCTAGGTGGACAACCTCTCTCTTTTCCGTGTTCTACACCTCGATTATTGGCTGAGTGGCCCTGCTTCTTGAGCAGCTTTTGAAGGAAGAATAGGTCCTATACGACCTATGCGATCTATAAGACCTATAATCATTTGCGACGCTCTCTTAGGCACGTGACGAGCGAGGCAACACCTATCGCATCGTCGCCAAAGCGCTCGCGGATGATATCCACGGTACGCTCGATCTTCTGGTTGCGTTCGCGCTCTCCAATAAGAGACAGTTGGCTGCAGTCGCCACGTACCAGATCGGAGAAGAGCACCCTCACTCCGCATATCTCAACACCTTCATTCATCTGCCGGTAGAGCAGATTCCGGAGCGTCTGCAGAATGGTGTATGGCGAGTCTGTTGGAGTTTTGAACCTCGCAGACGAAGGCCTGGGACTGCTTCGAGGCGAGCGCACCCGATGATCCAGCGTCACTTCCGATGCCAGAACAGAACGCTTTCTAAGTCTGCTGCAAGCTTCACAAGCAACAACGCCAAGGCATTCCTCTACAGCAAACGGCTCATCGACGGCGTGTTCCAGCACGCGTTCGATTGTAACAGTGTCCGGAGGATATCCGTTCTTCACCCGGGCAAAGTCGATGCCCACGGCTTCCATCCCAAGACGAATGCCGGTCTCTCCAAACTGCCGCACAAGCAGCTTCTCAGATATTGCCGCCAGCTCACCAATCCGACTGATACCGAGTCCCGTCAGACGTTTGAGAATCCGGGGCGTGACTGACGGCAGAAGCCCGACATCAAGCCCAGCAAGGAATCCTCGCTCAAATCCCGGTCTCACAGACACAAAAGGCCTCATAAGCGAAGACGCGATCTTCGCCACGAGTTTGTTCGTTGCGCAGCCGATATATACGGGCACACCGACAGCCCCCAGTACACCGTCCGATACTCCGGCACAGATGTTCGCCAAGCTCCCAAACAGCCGCCTGCAACCAGTAACATCAATAAATGCGGCACCGAGGGCTTCCGGCTCCACAAGTGGGCTGTATGTCGACAGAACATCGAACACCGAGTTGGACGCTGCGGCGTAACTCGCGCGATCATACCGAACAGCAACCGCCTCCGGGCACGCACGCAGCGCTCTCCGCACGATCATGCCTTTCCTCACTCCCGAAAGCGTAGCCTCACGCGATGCCGACACGACCACTCCGATGCCGTTAGCTCGCGCGTCCGCCACGATCACAGGCCTGCCGGCAAGCTCGGGGGTCCGCTTCTGCTCGATCAGAGCGGGAAACTGGCCGGTGTTTATGTGCAGAATAGTCCGGTGGAGCATAACAACTACATTATGCACTATCGAACATATGTTTGTCAATAGGATTCGGGAGTTGAAGGACGTAGGAGAGCAGTTCAATGTGCTCCGGTGCCTCACCCTGTCACGTCGCAGCAAGGAAAGAAGCCTCCCGTTCTCGGCACGTCCGATCGCTTTCCCAGCATGCCGTCATCAAAACTGCCGTGTTTGACGGCGATCAAGGAATGTCGAGATTGTACACCCAGCCATAAGGGAAAGCCGGATTATCTCTACAGAGTCTCTTCCGGTATCAGGCAATCACCTCCGGCACAAGTAACGAACGGAAAAGTGGGCTGCGGCCGCAAATATGGTTGACTTCGGAGCAGTAGAATTGCATACTAGAGAAGGCGGGCCGAATGATCAGCTTGCGAACGGCAAGCCCGGATCCTGTATGAGTAATCTCGGGCTATCTGCCTCGCTGGCCATGCGACCAGTCAATCGCATCGGCACTCACATACTGGACGTGCCGATGAAGAGCTAGCGCACGGAGACGGACAATGGACAACGTATTCGAGGTCAGAGCCCATCATCTGCTGTGTGCGTTCTGCGCGGCCGCAGGATGTGAACACACCCCAGCAGGGAAGAACGTCACCGATACTCTGATAGGCGCTTTCAACGCCAACCCCTGCCTGCCCGTCAGCCTGAGTGCCGACGTCGATCTGGCTCGCGTCCCCTATGCAGATGTCGATTCGGCAGACGAGCAAATATCGGAACCGGAGTTCCGAAACGGGAAGCAGGACTACGCCGGAAGAATGCGGGATCTTGAAGTCCTGAGCAGACTGGGCCTCCAGCCTCATTCCGTCAATTCCGCATTCGATATCGTGCGGCTGATGTTCAGGAACATCAACAGCCTTGAGGGCATATGCTTCTACAGCGTCGAACCGACTACTGACTGGCCCGAGTGCCCGAATGCGAGGCTGGACTCGTTCAAGGAGCTGAGCACCGAGGCTTTTGATGATTACTATTCCCTCCGCCTCTGCCGCAAGCTTGGTAGAGAGTTTGAGGGAAGAGGGCCGTATTGTCTCATGCCTATCAGAGACACCGCGGCGATGGACCGGGCCAAGAAGAATTCGTGCGAGGCAATTGCAGAAGCCAACAGGCTGTTCATCAGGCCGCATCACCTGCTTTGTCTGTGCTGCCTGTTTGGTGGCAACGGTATGGACAGTCCCCTCGAAGAAGATAACCTGGTTGAGATCGCGGCAAAGATACGCAAGGAGCCGGAGATACCAGTTACACTGGTGGAGGGTTGTTGCATGGTGTGTGACCCATGTCCGGCGTTCGATCCTGAGCGGCACATGTGCCATTTCATGTTCGTAAAGGACCAGTTGAAGGACCTGAAGGTTCTGCATAGGCTGGGGCTTCCGCCCGGTGCCACTCTCCCCGCCCGTAACCTGTTCAATCTACTCTACGAAAAGGTCAACTCGACGAGCGAGATCTGCGGCCCGGTAGCAACGAGCGAGCACTCTTTGATGTGGGCGCCCTGTGGCAACGGCGGCAGCGGAAACTACGACCGGGCACGCTCAGCCGGATTTCCGACGAATGATCAGTAGTGGATATGCTGAGGCGATTCTGCGCCACTTCTGCGAGTAGTGGTGACTCCGTTCCTCCACCGTCAACGTACGGGGGCTGTGTTGGTATGCCGCGGGAATGCCGGAATCTGGATCCCGGTAGGCGCGGCTTCTCGGAGAAATCAGGTTGCGACTGGTTCCGGAGTTAACCACGCATACCGGATGGTCCTGAAACTCGGAGAGCAGCCGACCCAGGCGACTCGCCCAACAATGCTGCGGCATTGTGGCGGCGGCCCCCGCAGTTATGCTGTCGCCCACGGCGACCATGCGGGTGAATGGCTCTGAGTCGCGCTGTGTCACTATAGGGCTCCCCCTCAATTGTAAGCCGGCTGGCCTGCGTGCCCCGCACGGATGTCCTGCGGGTCGAACGGCGCTCCGTCCAACCTCGCGGCTATTCGCCTCGATTCGTTCGGCAAGAGATCGAAATATGCATCGGAGAAACGTATATGGTCGGCGCACCCGAAGTGTACGGCATGAACGAACGCATCGCTAGTCACCGTGAATGAGACTGAGTCACCGCTGCATTGGATATCTGACACGGTGAGATTGGGGGGAGCCGCCTCCATAGCTCTGAAGTCGACCATCCGCAGAGTGGCTGGGATGACCGAGGTCTCTTTGAGTGACTTAACATAATACACACCCCTCTGAAGGTCGTGGTCACCCAGAGGCAGCCGGGCAACTTCGATACATTTCGAGCAGGGCGGAACTGTGACGGCGTTCCTGTGAGTATCGTGTTTCCGGCCTTCGAAAGTGGTGTAACCGTATTCCAACTCCAACTCCGGCGCTTCGAGACTGTCATTCAGGAAGAAGATGCGGATCACTCCATCTTTTTGTCTCAGCGCCAGCTTCTGGTGTGCAAGAGCACGTTTGACATAGTAGTAGGAGATCTTGCGCGTGACGTAGTAGTCGATCATACTCCATCCTACCTCGCCCCAGGCGTCATTGTAACTCCAACTCAGGGCGCCGGCGTTATGTTCCGCGCAGCGCATCGACTCGAAAGCATATCCCAGCATCACTCCCTGGAACAGGCCTCCGAAGAAGATATACTCGTCAGCCGTAAGGTTCTCTGGGTCGATGTAGTGCTTCGCGATGCCGGCTGCCAGGGCATTCTTCTGAGGCAAGAGCTGATTGGCCGAATAGAAAAAGGTATTAAATGGGTTTGTATGCATCTGCCACAGCTTGCTGTCGACATCGATCTCATCGGAGCCCAGATACTTCTGAATCGACGACCGTTTGCCGGGGCCGATGCAGCCAAACTCCGATACGAACTTGCAGGCCACCTTGTCGTATTCCTCAGGGCGGATGCGTTCATCGGGGTTGTCGCTCATGAATACCCAGTGATGCCTGTCACCGCAGGCTTCACTCTCCATATCGGTTTCTCCGCCGTAAGGGGAAGAATTCCAGTAGGGTATATCCGGGCAGTTTCTCTTCAGAATGAGCGGCATGCTGTAGTTGTACAGCAACGCCCCTCTGGGAGAAGCCGGCTTCTTTCCGTCCGCGTCCAAAAGATTCGGAGCAGACTCGTTGTTGCCGCACCAGAGAGCAAGACAGGGATGGTTGCGTAGTCTCTTGGTTTGATAGTCCACTTCCTTCTCCGCCTCGCACCTGAACCACTCCAGCTCATCCGGATAGGCTGCGCAAGAGAAGCCGAAGTCCTGCCATACTAGGATGCCGCACCGATCGCAACAGTCATAGAAGTAGTCCCTCTCATAGGCGTCACAGCCGTTGATCCGGAAGAGATTGAAGTTCGCCTCGCGCGCCTCCCGAACAAGGGTTTCATACTTCTCGTCGGTCACGCGCCCATAGATGGAATCCGGTGTCTCCCAGTTGGCGCCTTTGCCGAAGATCCGTATGCCATTAACAACGAGAGCGAATAATCTGTCGTCGGGATCGATCTTATCTGTATTAAGGACGATGGTGCGAATCCCGGTGGTGAATTCGTGCGCGGCATTCCCGCCCTGCGAAGACCGGGCGTTGACCCGCACGGTATACAGGTTCTGTGCGCCCATACCGTTAGGCCACCAGGGATGTGGGTCCTCTATGGTGAATGGAAACGAGACGTAGTTTAGGCCGGATGTGGCGAACACTTCCTTCTGTGCAGACTGAACCACCGCGCCACCAAAAAGAATATCGACTTGAACGGTGACGTCCAGGGTGGATATAACGCGAATATTGTCCAGTTCGACTTCGACGCTGACCCGCGCGCACGCATCCCCAAGCTGGTCCGTGGTAAACCGGACACTCCTGACCGCTATGTCATCATATGCTTCGATCCGGGCGTCCCCCATGATGCCGCAGGTGGCGATTCTCGGATTCCAATCCCAACCGTAGACATACTGCGGCTTCCGTACGAAGGCTCTTCGCTCGTCGCCCCTAGGGCCTCTGCCTCGCTTGTGTTCGGCAGAGATCAGGTGCGTGATCTTGGACAGATCGAGGTCGCTCACGTATTCCAGTCCCGATGTGACGCGCACGACCAGGACGTTGTCCCGCTCGTTCAGCAGATCGCGCACATCCCGACGGAATGGATACATCCCGCTGAGGTGATGACCCAGATGCACGCCATTGAGAAACAAGTCCGCATGGACATCCAGCCCCTCTATGACCAGCTCACCGTTCTGGGCATTGAGAAGCTCCGGGGCGGCCGAAAAGACCTTCCTGAACCACCACGACTTCTGCTCAATCCATTCGGACTTGAAGCAGTTGTCGGCGACGACCGGGTCGCCAATCACTCCGGCCTCGATCAGCGGCACATGCACATCGCACGGAAGCGCCTCCACGTCCATCCAGCCAGTCTCACTGCAGGCTATGGCGGCATGGGAGTGCCAATCGACGTACAGTTCTTCCTGCCGAAGCTGCCACTTTTTTCCGAGTTCACACACGTGCATGATTCAGTTTACTCCTACTCGCTTACCAGTCTCTGGATTTCGCTCTCGATTCGGTTCATATCCAGTGGATATGCGCCAAACTCATTTGCCACCCTGACCATCTCAAAGATGTTCTCATCGGGCGTGCCCGGACCGCACTGATCGCCGGTAGAGAGTATGAATCCGCCACCCAAGCCGGCGTCTCGCACAGCTTCTAGGGACTTCTGCCTAACAAGCGTCGGTGCAGCTCTCAGCATGACATCCGTCGTGTGCAGGTTCCCCATGAAGGCCAGCCGGCACCCATAAGTTCGCTTGACCTCCGCGAGGTCAATATCGCCCAAGGGGAGCGGCTCCAACGGATTTAGCATTCTGATATCCGTATGTTCCACAAGCAGATCGGCGAGGCGGCGATTCTTGCCGCAACTGTGTATCATCGTCGGTATTCCCGCATTACTGGCCATACGCGACCATTTCTTGAGCGCTGGGATGGCGTACTTCATCGCCAAGTCCGGCGAAGCCAGTGTGATCGTACCCGAACCGCCGAACAATATGTAGTCCAGGCCGGCCTGCAACGCCAGGTTCATCAAGCGGTCTCCGCGTTCCAAGTCCCACTCGAACCATTCTTGCAGGATATCCGGCGTGTCCATCTCAGCATAGGTCAACGCCTCGATACCGCCCTGGATGTAACTGTTCCAGTTGTGGAAGCCCGGATACGTGATCGTTACGCCGAAAGCGTGGTTCCTCTCGTCACATGCCCGACGAAATGTCTCCAGAGTCTTCGTGTCCAGCGCGGCGGGCGTCGGCTTAGTGTGTCTGAATTTCCTAAAATCCGCGGCTAGGTCCTTGATCGGTTTGTCGATCATCATTGCTTGGTCGCCGCGAAAACAGACACCCATGGCTGTGAGCGCTCCGTCCGGTGTCTCGATGGTTGACGTGCGCACCAGGGTGTCGTTCGTTGTGTCCAGTTTGTCGTGGTGCTTCCACTCGCAGGACGCGGCTTCCCCGACGGTCGGCAGCCCGAGGACCGGTGCAATCCAGGCATCAAGATCGAAGTAGTCAGCCGCATCCAGATATGCTTGCCAAAGTGGAATTTGATCCGCCTCGCCGAACGACCAATAATCCCGACTCCCAAGCCCAGCACGCCGCAACGGGACATAGGTAGATATGTCCGGTGCGACGGGCACCCGATCTGGCATCCGATTATTCATCGCTTCCAGGAAACGTTGGCGTGACGTCATAGCGTCCTCCTCGACGTCGCGTCAGGGTCCCACTTTAGCAGTATCCCATCACCCAAACCGAACTCTTCCGCCGCATCCATGACGGCGCGGAAGCTGGAGGTTGGCGTGCCGGGACAGACATTGGCGCCGTCGCTCAGCATAAGGCCGCCGCACGGCCCCATCTCTTCGATGCATTCCAGGGCAGCGGCCTTCACCTCATCGTAGGTCCCGTCCTTCATGAGCATGGGATTGATGTTGCCCCCCAACAGCGCCTCACCGCCCAGGACCTCGGAGATGACCCGTGGCGGGACCAGGTAGCCAAAGAGGTCGAAGTTAGTCATACGGAGGTCTTCCTTGATCGCTTGGAGTAGGTGCCGACTATCACCGCACATATGGACAATGCGTTCCTTCTGCCCAAAAAGATCGAACAGTTGACGAGTGTAGGGCACGCAGAAGCGGCGGAACATCTCCACAGACAAGATTTGAGCCGAGTCCTCGGCAATCCAACAGGTATCTGTTCGCAAGGCCGGTTCAATCTCACGCAGGTGCTTTATCGCCGCGATCTCGCCCAGGGTGATCTTCTGTAAGAACCGATGGCAGGCTTCGGGATATTCGAGCATCCACCAGTAGAAATCCGTTCCAACCAGATCGACTGCGATCATCTGCGGACTCAAGCCCCCGGTGCCGATGGTCACGGCGATGGAGCCCTCCTCGCCGTTGAATGTCACTCTAGTCTCCCGCGCCAACTCCTTCATGCGCCGCCACCACTCGATACTTGTCCCGCGCAGGCCCGTTTCCGGATCAGCTACCTGGAACTCCTCCATCTGCTCGATGGTATGGATCACCGGCACGGCGCAAGGTGGATCGTTATCGAACCAACTCACTTCCCCGCCATGGCCGCTGGGGGGAACAACGTTGTCAAAGTATGGCGCGACAGTGATCGTTGGCCCGGTGCATAGGTCTTCGGGAATGTTCTCGAGGCGGTACTTGGCGAACTGAAGCTGCCAGTAGAACTGGGTTTCAGGGTCCCTAAAGAAGTCGATGTAGCGCAGATGGAACGGCGGCGCAAAGAACCGAGGGGCAATGCAGTATGTCACTGGCACCCGGTCGACGTAGCGAAACTCCCCTCGCGCGGCGAGCCGCCTGCGACTCATCTCCATCCTTTCGAAAGGATACTCGATATCAATCTCAAGTGTCACGATCATACCTCGGCACTGTTTTCGCGTTAGGGCTTGGAATGCCATACCTCGGCTACTGCCGAAGCTACAGGTTTCAGGTGGCCGTCAAAGTCGATCAGCGAAGTGTTAATCGTCAGCGGAAATGTGTCGTGTCCTGACCACATCAACACGCCACCGCATCGCGGGAAGCGGGTCTTGCACACCTGCATCTCCCGACGCATCATCCGGGCCTGGTTCTCCTGGCTCCACACCACATACTCCGCGAGGTCGCGGGGCTCGCGTCCGTGCAAAGCGGTAAGCTTCTGCCAGTCTAACCACCAGACCGTAAGCCGAGACCAGTAGGCATTCTCTGCAGTGGGCGGGAATGTCCGCATATCGCCGGCATACTTTCGGATCATCTCAATCGAGCTGGCGCCGGCGCTATAGACCTCCGATCGAAACAGCGCATCATCCTCAGCCCAATACGCCTCCGCCTCCTCGATCGGAAGACTGGCGCCGCCGTCGTGCACATCCCAATGCAAGTGCTTGCCAAAATCCTCCGGTTTCGCGGAAAAGCGGGGGCCAGATGGGGACGTGGGCACGAAGCCCCGGCCCGGGTCGCATTCGACGACCACCTGCCGCAGCCGACGCAGCATCGGATGCTCCAAGGAGCAGGGCTTGCCGATGCCGATCTTGCGTCCCTGGAGGTCGCCACACAATTCGTTGCCTCCGCACCAGAGGACGAGCGCGGCGTGATGCCTCCTGCGTTCGATGTAGGACCGCGCAATCGCGGCAACTGCTTCAATGCTGGCCTCGTCCTCGGGTGGCCAGTTCTCTATTCCAGAAGAGCTGAGGGGGAAATCTTGCCAGACCAGCAAGCCCATCTCGTCGCAAAGATCATAGAACCATTCGCGCTCAAGGAACTGGCAGCCGTTGACGCGGAACAGGTTCAGTCCCATATCCCGGTACTGGCTCAGCCGCGCCTCGTAATCCGCGAACGTCAGATCGGCAAAGGTCGCACACAGAGGCGGGAAGTTCACTCCCTGCAGGAAGATCGGTCGGTCGTTGACCAAGCAGACCCACGGATCGGCCTCGGGCGGCGCGCCATCGCACGGCCTCCATTCCACTCGTCGGAAGCCGACGCGGCGCTCCTGTCGATCGTGTTCTCTGTTATGGTCGTCCAATAGGCGGCAGACAACGCGGTACAGCGGCTGCGCTCCCTCAAGATTGGGCCACCAGAATTCCACGGCAAGGTTGTCCCACGTCACTCCACGCTCAACTTCAGCCGTGGTGAGCGTTTCTTCGCGGATCACAGTGCCGTTGCGCTCCAGCGACACGTGGGCGCGATACCCAGATGCGTCGGCTAGTTCGGCCGAGACTTTCAGGATGCCGCTGCGACTGTGCGTGTCTGCGTCTGCGACGCACCGAAAGTCGCGGATCTCGCCGTCGGCGACGGCCACGAGTGATATACTGTCCCAAATTCCGATCTGTACAATTCGAGGTACCCAATCCCACGTGTAGTTGAATCGGGGCTTCCAATCTGTCATCCGAGATGTATAGCCGAACTGACCGAGCCAGCGCGGAGGCAGGTCGAACACGATTTCCAACACATTGTCTGTCGGCTTCAGATACGGTGTGATTGTGAAGACGTGGGGTATGTG
>Ga0116202_10000554_pt1 | contig 21004 bp, 15 predicted proteins | sample LakKivw325mmetaG_FD_94479 | JGI IMG/M metagenome (GOLD analysis project Ga0116202, IMG submission 94479) | Anoxic lake water microbial communities from Lake Kivu, Rwanda to study Microbial Dark Matter (Phase II) - Lake Kivu water 325m metaG | ecosystem: Environmental > Aquatic > Freshwater >... | reverse complement strand
CTACAAGACGCCAGGGGGTGAGGATGGGTTTGAATAATAATTAAAAATATAAATATTCATTGAATATTCAATATTGCAATGTTCGATGAATGTTCTTCAATGAGTGTTGAAAATTGCGAGGAGAAGTGTTTTGTTTAACCACAGAGGAAGACCGGGATAAACAGAGTTTCACGGAGGATTAAATAATAAATTTTCAGTTCTCTGCGCTCTCTGCGCCTCCTCTGCGCTCTTTGCGGTTAAAGAAAAATATCAATCAGGATCGTCTCTTTTTAACCGCAATGAGCGCTATGAAGACGCAACGAGGGCAATGTCTTCAAACTTTTGAATTGTTAACTGACGACTGACGACTGAAGACTGAAGACTGAAGACTGACGACTACTTCTTCAGTTCCTCCAGCAGTTTCCTCAACTCCTCCTCGATCTCAAGCCGCACCTGCGTCTCCCTTTCCAGAGAGGCTCTCACCTCCCTCAACTCACGCTCCAGGGCTCCCTTTTCTGATACCGTACCCTGACCGGTATCGCCGCCGCTCTGCGGCTCCCCGCTGAGACGCTCCCGGCTGAGGGTGAGGTTCTCTATGGACTGACGGTACTCGTCGAGCTGTTTTTCCAGCTCTTTCAGCTGCCGTTCATGATCCCGATCCCTCCTGGCCGTGGACCTGTACCTGAAAATATAGATCAGGGCCAGGATAAAGAAGGTCAGTAAGAGTACGGCGATGACGCCCCCGATATAGAAAAGAAAATTATACAATATCTGAAGGTTTTTGATCTCACCACGTGAGAGTTCCAGGGCCTGCTTCTCTTCCGACAGCTGCTTTTCAAGCATGGCCGACCGCTGAACGGACAAGTCCAGCCTGGCCAGGATGCCAGGCATGATCGAGTCGATGATCAGGTTATCGGCAGCGACCACCTTCTCAAGGCTGCGTGAATAGTTGCGCATGTTGACCCACGTGCGGACCGTCATGGTATCGTTAATAAGTCGGTAATTTCCCATGGCCGCTTTTCTCGCCTCCAGGAGCGTATCCAGGTTTCCCTGGGGAAAGACCTGAAAAACATGAAGAAAAAACAAACCGGTCAATAAAAACATGCGCATGATGTCGGAAGGTTTGATCATCTGAATTTTGGCCCCTCTAAGTTATGAACTTTTACAATGCTAACGCGATATCCTGAAATTTCAGGCCCTTCTCCCCCTCTTTCAGTCCATATATGAAATCTAACTGAACAAAAAAACCTAATTTTGCGGAGCATTATTTTCATGTTCCCCCGTTTTACAACACGGACAGGTTAAAACAAATTAAGGATGTTCAGTAAGCAAGGCATTGCTCTTTCACTCCTTCTTTTTCTTTTTTCAGTGTCAGTCCCGATTTACGGAGATCCCGGCGGCTACAGGATCACCGTGCACATCGCCGGAACGCCCGACACATTATGTTATCTGGCTTCCTATTACGGTGACAAGACCTACCTCATCGACTCCGCTTTCCGGAACGTGAAAGATAATTTCGTTTTTCATGCCGACACCACCCTGCCCACAGGAATGTATGTTCTGGCAGGAGAGAAGAAAAACAAGCTCTTCGATTTCATCATCACCGGACAACAGACCTTCACCCTGGCCACCAATACCGGTGACATGACCGGTCATATGAAGGTCAAGGGCTCATGGGAAAACACCCTTTTCTTCAAGTACATCCAATTCATCGCGAAGAAAAAACAGGAGGTCCACCGCTACGACAGCATCCTCAACACCATCCGTGACGACTATGACTCGGTAAAACGATACCAAACCCGCATAAAGAAGGTCGATACAGAAGTGAAAGACTACCAGAACAACCTGATCTTCCGTAACGGCGATACCTTCATGGCCCGTTTTATGGCGGCTTCCCTCGAGCCTCAGATTCCCGAGTACATCTTTTCAAGGGGTGGCCACACCGATTCGGCCGCTGCATTCCGTTACTATAAAAAACATTACTGGGATAACTTCGATCTGAATGACGACAGGTTATTGCGCACGCCCCTGTTTCAGGAAAAATTCGACGGCTATATCAACCGTCTGGTGCTGCAGCAACCTGATTCGGTGATGGCGGAAGCCGATAAGATCCTGTCGAAATGCAAGGTGACCTCCGAGACCTATAAATACCTTCTCTGGCATCTCATCTCGACTTATGAAAAATCCAACATCATGGGTATGGATGCCGTATTCGTCCACTTAGTGAAAAAATACATCGAGCGTCAGCACTATGACTGGCTCAACGAAACCGTCAGAAAAAACCTGATCGACAGGGCCAATGTCCTTGACCCTCTGTTGATAGGCAAACCGGCGCCATTGATGATACTCCTCGACACCAATGACGTGCCGGTGTCATTGTACAGCATCCGGTCGAAGTACACCATCGTTTTTTTCTGGGAAAAAGATTGCGGTCATTGCCAAAGGGAGATGCCCGTTTTAAAGGACTTTTACGACAGCAGCCACGACAGTCTCGACTTCGAAGTTTATGCTGTGTGCATCGACACGTCGATCACCGCCTGGAAATCGTATATCCGTGAACACAACCCGGACTGGATCAACGTGAACGGCTACCGGAGCCTGACACCTGACTTTCACGACCTTTACGACATCCGCTCATCGCCGGTGATGTACCTGCTCGATGAAAATAAGGTGATCATTGCAAAAAGAATTCTGACAGGCCAGATCAGGGAAATACTTGAGATGAAGAATGAAAGATAAATAATCAATTATACCATTACAATGAAAATAAAATTATTACACGCATCAGCGCTTTTGATTCTTATCACCGTTTTCTCTCTCCGGGTTTTTCCTCAAAGAGGATGGGTAGCACAACCGTCGGGCATCACCAAAACGCTTTCAGATGTCTATTTTGCCGACACCTTGCACGGATGGGCTGTCGGATACAACGGGACGATTCTGCGAACTTCCGACGGAGGAGAATACTGGGAGATCAGCACGCTTTCGCCTTCTTCTTACTTTGAGGGGGTGTGGTTCACCGACACGTTGCACGGCTGGATTTGCGGCACCATGGGCAGTATCTATCATACGCAGGACGGTGGTGACACCTGGACACAGCAATCGGCGCCTCTGCCCGGCGACTTCTACAAAATCTGTTTTGCCGGTGACAGCACAGGCTGGATCGTCGGCGATAACGGGGTCATCCTGGGCACTGTTGATGCCGGTGAGAACTGGATATTTCAGTTCTCAGGAGTCCTGCAGGACCTGGTGGCCGTTTCTTTTACCGATGTCAACAACGGCTGGGTGGCCGGCGGCACCGAGTCGGGTGTCCTGTTATCGACCTCTAACGGTGGTCAGACGTGGGTGCTGCGCGATCCGGGGACACCGGATCTGCTGTACGCTGTTTTTTTCATCAACCCTTATATGGGCTGGCTTGGTCTCAACAACGTCATTCTGCATACAACCGATGTAGGTGACCACTGGCTCGGGCAAGTGCCTCCCGGTGTCGACGGGCCCGTCAACGGCCTCTGGTTCACCACGGTGAACCGTGGCTGGGCTATACAGGGACCCCGCGTGTACGCCACCGCCGACGGCGGGGTATCATGGTCACTGCAACTGACGGCACTCCCTTTCAAGTACTTCACCGCCATTTGCTTCGCCGATACGGCCCACGGCTGGGTCGTGGGTAAAGACGGGATCATTTACCATACTTCCGACGGTGGAGCCAGCGGCATAGACCACCATGACGTCGCTGCCATCACCGTCGCACCCAACCCGGGTACGGGATTATTTTACCTTACCCTCTCTTCAGCCCTGACGCCTAAAGACTGTAAAATATCTGTTTACGATCTCCAGGGCCATAAGATCATGACAACCGCTGCCGAAGGACATATCTCTATACCCCTCGACCTGAGGCATTATCCTGATGGGATCTATTTCCTCCGCACAGGAAATGAAAAAAAACAGGTGGTGGAAAAAATCATCAAACTCAGGTGATCCCTCAGCCCTTCGCCGCCTCCACTATGGCCTTGAAAGCCTCGGGATGGTTCATGGCCAGATCGGCCAGTGCCTTGCGGCTGATGCGTATGTTCTTCTCATTCAGCTTGCCTATGAAAGCCGAATATGATAACCCGTATTCTCTCACACCTGCATTGATACGCGTGATCCACAGGCTGCGGAAATTTCTTTTCTTCTTGCGCCTGTCGACATAAGCGTACTGCAAACCCTTTTCATACGCATTCTTGGCGACCGTCCATACATTCTTACGTTCTCCGAACTGGCCTTTGACGCGTTTCATAATCTTTTTGCGTCGCGCTCTGGAGGCTACTGCATTTACTGATCGTGGCATGTCATTCGTTGTTTTTGCCGAAGCGCTCCCTCTCCGGGAATCTTTAGGCTCCGGACAAGTGATTAACCTGGATTATTTCTCCTTACCGGCCAGCATCTGCCTAACCCTGCCGGCATCAGTCTTGTCAATGATCGTAAAGTAACCGAGATTGCGTTTACGTTTCTTGGGCTTCTTGGTCAGGATGTGGCTTTTAAAAGCATGTTTACGTTTCAGCTTGCCGGTACCGGTGAAAGAAAAACGTTTCTTGGCACCGGATTTCGTCTTCATCTTTGGCATTTCCCCTGGTATTTATATCGTGAGTTCAGTTTATTTCTTTGGTGTCAGGATGAGCGTCATGCGTTTGCCTTCAAGACGCGGCAGCTGCTCCACCTTACCGTATTCGGAAAGCTCATCGGCAAACCTTAAAAGTATGATCTCGCCCTGTTCTTTATATACGATCGACCGTCCTTTGAAGAACACATCTACCTTCACCTTGGCCCCCTCTTCAAGGAATTTGATGGCATGCTTCAACTTGAAGTTGAAATCATGATCATCGGTATTGGGCCCCAGCCTGATCTCCTTCACGATGATCCTGGCTGTCTTGGCTCTCATCTCCTTAAGTTTCTTTTTCTGGTCGTAAAGAAATTTCTTATAGTCGATAACCTTACAAACGGGAGGATTGGCATTAGGTGAGATTTCCACCAGGTCCAGGTCCAGGTTCTGAGCTATCCGCAGGGCCTCCCTGATAGGATATATGCCCTGTTCTACGTTTTCGCCCACCACCCTGACCACCGGCGATTTGATGTTTTCATTGACCCTGTATTTATCATCTTTCCTCTGAAAGCTCCTCTGTCCTCCCGGGTTGTTAAAAGTTGCTGCTATAGTTCGTCCTCCTTATCGTTTAATTGTTAATATTTAGTTTCAGGTTGCGGGTTGCAAGTTATATTTATATCTTGTATCTTCTGGTTCATAACTCATAACTAATAACTCGCAACTCGTAACTTGTCTCATTCCTCCAGCACCTCCGCAATTTCCTTCTTTACCCGTTGAATGAACTCTTCGACGGTGAAGCTGCCCATGTCGCCGGAGCCCTGCTTCCTGACCGACACGGTTTGCTGTGATTCCTCCTTCTCACCGACGATGAGCATGTACGGTATCTTGTTCACCTCCGCATCGCGGATCTTCTTGCCTGCTTTTTCATTCCGCTCATCGATCCTGACGCGAATATCGTAATTATTCAACAAATGTAACACTTTTTTTGCATACTCATGATATTTTTCACTGATTGGCAATATGATAGCCTGATCGGGTGCCAGCCATAGCGGAAATTTACCATATGTATGTTCAATGAGTACGGCGACAAAACGCTCCATGGAACCAAACGGTGCCCGGTGAATCATGATGGGACGGTGCTTCTGGTTGTCACTGCCGATATACTCCAGATCAAAACGCTCCGGGAGATTGTAGTCGACCTGAATGGTTCCCAGCTGCCATTTCCGTCCCAGAGCATCTTTCACCATAAAATCCATCTTGGGACCATAAAAGGCCGCCTCTCCATATTCAATGACCTTATTGGGCAGGTTTCGCTCCTCAGCCACCTCCAGGATGGCACGCTCGGCTTTCTCCCAGTTTTCGTCGGAGCCGATGTATTTCTCCTTGTTTTCAGGATCGCGTAATGAGATCTGTGTGATAAAATTTTTGAAATCGAGAGCTTTGAATATCCTGAACACGATATCCATCACCCCGATGAATTCATCCTTGAGCTGGTCGGGACGGCAAAAGATATGGGCATCATCCTGTGTGAAACCTCTCACGCGTGTGAGCCCGTGCAGCTCACCGCTCAGTTCATAGCGGTATACCGTTCCGAATTCAGCCAGGCGCACAGGCAGGTCTTTGTAAGAATGCTGCTTGTCTTTGTAAATCTCACAGTGATGGGGGCAGTTCATCGGTTTGAGGAAAAACTGCTCACCTGCTTCCGGTGTATTGATGGGCTGGAAGGAATCCTTGCCGTATTTGTCAAAATGCCCTGAGAGTTTGTACAACTCCACATTGGCGATATGAGGTGTGATGACGGGGACATAACCCGCCTGCATCTGCAACTTCTTAAGGAAGTTTTCCAGGCGCTCGCGCAGTTGCGCGCCACGGGGAAGCCATAACGGCAGGCCGGCACCGACGTTCTTTGAGAAGGTGAACAGCTCCATCTCACGCCCGATGCGGCGGTGGTCTCTCTTACGGGCTTCCTCCAGCATGATCAGGAACTCGTCCAGATCTTTCTGCTGCGGGAAGGTGATACCGTAGATACGCGTGAGCTGCTTGCGCCGTATGTCACCGCGCCAATAAGCACCTGCAATGTTCAGCAGCTTGACGGCACGGATGAAACCGGTGTCGGGCAGATGAGGGCCACGGCACAGATCAACAAAACTGCCGGTAGTGTAAAAGGTGATCTCACCGTCGTTCAGCTCATCGAGCAACTCAAGCTTGTATTCATCGCCTTTCTTCCTGAAATAGGCGATAGCATCGGCCTTGCTCACCTCACGTCGCTCAAAGACCTGTTTCTCACGGGCCAGCTCAAGCATCTTGGATTCAATAGCGGGCAGGTCCTCTTCGGTGATGACGTAATCCATGAAATCGATGTCATAATAAAAGCCGCTCTCAATGTTGGGTCCAATGCCAAATTTTACGCCGGGGTACAGTATCTCAATGGCTTCGGCCATAAGATGAGCGGAGGAATGCCACATAGTGGCCTTACCCTCCTTGTCATCCCATGTCAGTAACTTCAGGGTGGCATCATGCTGAAGAGGGCGTGTGGCATCCCTGGTCTCACCATTCACACCGGCCGCAAGAACACGGCGTGCCAGTCCCTCGCTGATATCGACTGCAATATCCAGTGGGGTGATGCCTTCAGGGTATGATTTGACCGAATGATCAGGAAATTTAATTGTTATCATGACATCTCAGATGGTGCCCGAAAAAATTGGGTGCAAAGATAAGGAATTAATCATGTAACTTTCAAAAGGAATGATACCGATTATGTAAATAATTTTGACCATTCCCTTTTCTTTCTTTTCTTCCACATCCCTGAATGATAGGCATAGCTGGCGATAAGGGGCAGGACAGTGGTGGCTTCGGCAAAGACCATTTGTTCGAAGGTGGTGTCGACCTTACCCCAGGAGGCGGCCTCCTTCAGCGTGGAACCCGAACAACCACCGTCACGGACATCGGCAACGGTTATCTGAACGGCATATTTATGTTTGGGCACATCATAACCCAGCACCTCAGCGCATATAACGGTATCCTGGGCGAAATTTTTCGGGACACCGCCGCCCACCATGAACAAGCCCGAGATAGGTGCGTGTATCTTGATCTGTGTCAGCTCACGGAAATCCTTAACGGAATCAATTGACAGATGATCACCGGGATGCTCCCATTGGTGCTTGACCAATCCGAAACCGGCGCTGCTGTCGCTGAAAGCGGGACAGAAGACCGGCACATTCTCTTCGAAAGCGGCCTGCACCAGCGACTCTCTCTTTTTGGCATGTCCGGTGAGATAACGTCCCATCTCGCGGATGAATTCGCGCGATGAATATGGGCGCGGTTCAAGCCGGTCCGCCAGCGCTGCTATCGTGTTGTCGCAGACCTGCAGCTCTTCTTCGTCAATGAAGGTATCATATATCCTGTCAATGTACAGATCGCGCAGCATATTGTCATCGACGAAGGGCGATCCCTTGTAATGACTGAATCCCAGGGCTTCGAAAAAATCCATGTCGACGATGGCGGCGCCGGTGGCCACGATGACGTCGACCATCCTGTTCCTGACCATGTCCACGTAAATCTGCATACAGCCCGCAGCACTGGTGCTGCCGGCGAGGGTCAGAATCACGGTGCAGTCGTCATCACCCAGCATGCGCACCAGAACATCGGCGGCCATGGCCGTGTCGCGTGAGGCAAAGCCCATGCCCCTCATGGCCTCCACCATGGGCGTCGCATCGAAAGCCTTGATGTCGACGTGCCGGATGGTCTCGCGCAGCAGATCTTTCTTTTTCATCATGACACATTATAAGGTGAATTTATAGCTCAGCAACTGATATATCAACCGGGCCGCCAGAAAATCCGGTGATTTGATGTGGCTGTTCGGACACAGCTCCACCACGTCAAACCCGACAATGTTGACCGATTCATTTACCTTCCGCAGCAAAGCGATGATCTCATGGTACAGCAGACCGTCGGGCTCAGGTGTGCCCGTCGACGGCATCACCGACGGATCCAGGACATCCAGGTCAATGGTGATGTAAACATTCTGTGCCAGCCGTTCAGTGAGCATATCCATCCAGTTGGTTTTACCACGAATGTCAGCCATAAGAAAGACATTGTCATCGGTCATTATTTTTTTCTCTTCTATATCCATGCTTCTGATACCTGCCTGAACATATGGGCATATTTCCCTGACACGGGCCATGATGCAGGCATGATTGTAAATGCTGCCCTCATATTCGTGGCGCAGATCGGCATGGGCGTCAAGCTGAAGAACACTGAAATCGGAATGGTTCTCGGCATGGGCGATGATCGAGCCGATGCTCACCGAATGTTCACCGCCAATGACCACGACAAACTTCCCCGATTTAATGTATTGGTTCACCGACATGTAAACGGCATGCACCATTTTTTTTGGCGATGTGTCTTCACGGATGGGATCGGCCGTATGAATGCCGTGACGGTAAACCTCGGTGTCGGTATCGATATCATATAACTCCATATTCACCGATGCCTCGATGATGGCCTCAGGACCTCTGTCGGAACCTTTGATCCAGATGCTGGTCTTATCATAGGGTACAGGAAGGATAACAATCCGCGATGTATCAAGACGGGAATAGGCAGACGGTATTCCTGCAAAATTCATGTGGGTCGATCTTGAAGAGGTCTAAAGACAATTCGCTCATTTACCGCCATCCGACAGCACAGGAAAAAGATAACTGGTGAAACACAGGGCGACAAGGGCCGTCCCGTACTTTTTCCCGGGTACAAATGACTCGGCGATGATCTGTTTATCCCTGAGATAGTAATCTTCCTCAAAGCCATTGACATATAACTCATTCAGGCTGTCCTGAAGCAGTCGTTCGATCTCAGCGGGAGAATAACATCCATTGTGTTCGCACACCAGTCCCCCGAATTTCTGTCCGGTCATTCTGTTATACAGCCATCCGAGAATGATGCCGGCACTGACGCGTTCACCGCGGCAGGCAGTACCGACAGCCATAATGGATTCCACCACGGAACCATGAACCAAACGGTCAGGTTTCTCTATCTCCTGTGCAATGGCCGGCATGATGGAGGAATAGGTCATGATGTTGACCATTTCAATACCTGCAGCACGAAGGGCTAAATGATATGATCCGGCATGGACCGTAATATCGCTTTCGCCATGACCTTTGGCGATGAAATACTCTTTGGGGATACGGTTCCCCATCACCATTCCATTAAGGCCATTTACCTTGGGAAAGGACATCAAAGGCAACGTTTGAGTAATCATTTGTGCACATAAAATTAATTTTGTTCGTGACCTGGATAATACGTTTTATTACCCGTTAACTATAATGTATATAAAAGGTTATTAGATGATTACCCAACCATATTTATGCCTGTTAAAGTCATTTTTTATGGATGCGGATAAGTGACACAACCCACTTAAAGGCTAATAACCAATTATATACAAGAACATTTACCTTCAAATGATAAAGGCCTGCAAATATAACATTATAAATAATTTACACAATGTTTTTTTGAAAAAAATATCGGCAGATGACGCAAAATGCACAGAACTGTGAAGGGGAAGACCTGCTAAATCGATTTAAGTCTTTGAACGACAGTTAATTACTAATGACCTTGAACTCCGTTCTCCGGTTGTTGGCGCGGCCTTCTTCGGTGAGGTTGCTGTCGATGGGCCTGGAATAACCATAGCCTTTGTATGCCAGACGGTCGGGTGAAATGCCGTTCCGGATCAGATAATCATAAACAGCCTTGGCACGCATCGTCGACAATTTCTCATTATAAGCCTCCGTGCCCACATCATCGGTGTGGCCGCTGATCTCGATGTGCATGTTCGTATTGTTTCTTAACAGGTCCAAAAGCTTGTTTAATTCAACGAGTGATTCCGGTTTAAGGACATATTTGTCCGTATCGAAGAATATGTTTTTCAGGATGATAGACTCACCTGCCTTGATGGGTTTCAAGGCAATATTTATCAGATAGGGATCGAGGATCGTACGGGTGCTGCTGGTGGTAATATGCTCGGAATAAAACAGATAATTCGGACTGGAGACATTCAGGGCATAATCCTTATCCGTTGGGATGCATACCAGGAATTCACCGTTGACGGGATTTGAAAACGACTCTACAACAGTTTTACCGTCATTCAGGTCGATAATCTCGAATTTGGCTTCAATGCGGTGCTTGTTTTCACTGTTAAAAATGATCCCTTTCAGGTAGGTGACCGGTGCCGGTCGCAGAGCCGAGTCCAGCTCAAAGCTGTATATATCTATACCTCCCTTACCTCCCGGTTTGTCAGTGGATATGTAAGCCGTTTTGCCGGTAGCATCCACAATGATCGTTATTTCGTCAGCACATGTGTTGATAGGATACCCCAGGTTGACCGGCTCGGTCCACTCACCCCCGTCATTTTTTGTTGACATAAAAATGTCGGCTCCACCCATTCCAACATGCCCTTTGGATGAGAAATAAAGGGTTTGCCCGTCAGGATGAAGGAAAGGCGCCATTTCATCTTCCGGCGTATTGATAACATCGCCGAGATTCTGGGGATCACTCCAGTTACCGTCGGCTTGCATGACCGACTCCCAGATATCGGATTTACCATAACCGCCCGGACGTGAGCTGACAAAATACAGGGTCCGGCCATCGGATGAAAGACACGGCTGCGAATCCCACCAGGGTGAGTTAATGACATCGCCCGCATTTACCGGTGTGCTCCAATGGTTTCCTATGCGGCGGCTGTAATAGATATCGCAGCTCCCATAACTGTCATCACGGCTGCAGGCAGCAAAAAACAGATGCATGCCGTCAGGCGAGATGGACAATGCTCCCTCATTACCGACGGTGTTAACAGGGGGGCCCAGGGATACTTTCTTGCTCCACACCCCGTCGACAAGTGTCGAAACATAAAAATCCTCGGTGCTCAGCCCCATATAACGGATATCGTCCTTGAGGAATGTTCTGTGAAGTGTGAGATACAGTTTTTGGCCATCAACGGTGATGGCGTTGACGTATTCATCGTATTTGCCGTTGACGCTGTCACCAAGGTTCACCAGATTGAACTGTACCGGATGCTGCATGGCTTTCATGGCAAAATCGCAGGTTGTCATGATATTATCTACCGTTGCCATCTCGGCCTGTGATATGCCAGGATAGGTAAGGTAGGTCCTGCAATGTTGCAGGGCCTGATCGTACTTACCGGTCTTTAATTCGAGCTTGGCAATAAAATAGTATACCGGATAATAATAATAAGCCTTAATACTAATGGCATGCTGATAGGCATCGATGGCTTCATTTATTTTACCGTCATCAGATAAAATATCACCCAGTAACAGATATCCCTCGATGAACTTTGAATCGATATTTACAGCTTCCCTGGCATAGTTTGCAGCATTTTCAAGATCACCTTCATGGTAAGCCTTTCCGGCCATCTCATAAGACCGGATGGCGCGTTTCGATTTAGTATAATAACTCTCATTCTGGCCGAAACCGGTCTGCATGAGCATGAATATGCCGACGATGATCAATGGTAAAACCCTCATGCTGTTCATTTTAAGGTATACCCAGGTATTTATGTGTCTGCAGTGATATCCGCCATGCCGGGTGTTCAAGGATGTAATTCACTATCACAGGTGTCATCATCTGCCGTCTGCTCCATTCTGGCTGGAGAAAGAGCAGGCAGGCGGGATGGGCCTTCCGGCGGCATGCTTCAGCCCAGGTAAAGTCTTTATCATCATGGACGATCACCTTCATTTCGTTAGCCAGGGCATATATCTCCTTCAGGGGAGGCTTTTTTCTTTTGGGCGACAGGCATATCCAGTCCCACTCGCCACTGAGAGTATAAGCACCGGAGGTCTCAAGAAAAGTGGTGAAACCTTTTTCTCTCACTTCACGGCACAGCACATCGAGGTTGTACATCAACGGCTCACCGCCGGTCACCACCACACTCCGCGCCTCACAGGCGAGCACCTCGTCGATGATCTTTTCCACCGGTGTCAGAGGATGGACGCCGGGATTCCACGATTCTTTCACATCACACCAGTGACAGCCTACATCACAGCCGCCAATCCTGAGAAAAAAAGCCGGCTTGCCGGTGTTGGCACCCTCACCCTGCAAACTGTAAAAGGACTCCATGAGGGGTAAAAGGCGTCCTTTTTTTAAAAGAGTGCCCTCATCCTCACGTGCGATCTTATGAAGACCATCAGGCAACGCAGTATGTGGCCTTTTCATCATGCGGCGGGATTCATCTTAAGACCGGATCATCACCGTGGGATCATGACCGGTAAAGAAACGGACATTAAACGGTATTCAGTTCACTCCGGGTAAATTTCCTTTTTATAGGCTTTAAGGGTATTGAGTAAAAGAGAGACAATAGTCATGGGACCGACACCACCGGGCACCGGCGTAATGTAACTGCATTTGGAGGCCACTTCATCAAATCTGACATCACCCGTAAATTTAAACGCCGACACCTTGGTCTCATCCACGATGCGGTTCATGCCCACATCGATCACCACGGCATCCTTTTTCACCATATCGCCGGTCACAAAACCGGGTTGTCCCATGGCGGCGATAAGAATGTCGGCACGGCGTGTCAATTCACCTATGTTCCTCGTCTTACTGTGACACAGGGTGACGGTGCAATTGCCGGGGTATCCTTTCTTCGACAGCATGACACTTAACGGAGCCCCCACAATGTTGCTGCGACCCAGGATCACGCATTCCTTTCCTACGGTCTCGATATGGTAACGCCTGATGAGTTCCAGTATCCCTGCCGGTGTGGCCGGAAGGTAGGCAGGGAGGTTCAGCACCATGCGCCCCACGTTGACGGGATGAAAACCGTCCACATCCTTGGAGGGACGGATGGCGGCCGTCACCCTGTCGTCGGAAATATGCGACGGTAATGGTTTCTGCACGATAAGGCCATGGATGTCGTCATCATTGTTGATGAAATCAATGATTTTCAGGAGTTCGTCTTCGCCGATGGTGGCAGGATATTTATAGATTGACGAGAGCATACCGGTTTCCTGGCATGCTTTTTCTTTATTGCGGACATAGGTGTGACTGGCAGGATCATCGCCAACAAGAACGGCGGCCAGATGAGGCGCCTCACCCTTGTGATCGATAAGTGCCGCCACTTCCCGTGCTATCTCACCCCGGATATCGGCAGCTGTTTGCTTCCCGTCAATTAAAACCATCTGATCCGTTTTGCAGGTTTAACGTCTTGTTTTATTGTTCATAGCCCTCATCATATTCTTTGCGCCTCCCGTGGCGACCATCCTCATCATCTTGCGTGTGTCGTCGAATTGCTTGACGAGCCTGTTCACCTCCTGTATGGAGGTGCCGCTGCCCAGGGCAATGCGTTTTCTGCGGCTGCCGTTGAGAACGGCAGGATTTTCACGCTCTTCGGGTGTCATCGATAAAATGATCGCTTCAATACCCTTAAAGGCATCATCATCAATATCAACGTCTTTCAGAGCCCGGCCCATACCAGGTAACATGCCCATGAGATCTTTTACATTGCCCATCTTCTTGATCTGTTTGACCTGGGAAAGAAAGTCATTGAAATTGAACTGATTCCTGGCTATTTTTTTCTGAAGTTTTTTGGCCTCCGCCTCGTCGAACTGTTCCTGTGCCTTTTCGACGAGGGAAACGATATCCCCCATACCCAGTATCCGGTCGGCCATACGTCCGGGATAAAACACATCGATGGCATCGAGCTTTTCACCGATACCGACAAATTTGATCGGTTTGTCGACCACGGCTCTGATGGTGAGGGCTGCTCCGCCGCGGGTGTCACCGTCGAGTTTGGTGAGAATGACACCTTCATAATCCAGCCTGTCATTGAACGCCTTGGCTGTATTCACGGCATCCTGACCCGTCATGGCGTCCACCACAAAAAGAGTTTCCTGGGGACTGACGGCTTTCTTGATGGCCGCGATCTCATTCATCATCTCCTCATCCACGGCCAGCCGTCCTGCCGTGTCGACGATGACGGTGTTATAACCCCTCTCACGGGAATAACTGACGGCATTCTTGGATATCCTGACAGTATCTTTGACATCGTCCTCACTGTATACGGCCACATCGATTTGACCCGCCAGTACCTTCAACTGTTCAATGGCGGCGGGACGATACACGTCGCCCGCTACCAGCAACGGCGAACGGCCTCTTTTACCCTTCAGATAATAAGCCAGCTTGGCACTCATCGTGGTCTTGCCTGAACCGTTTAATCCGGCCATCAGGATGATGACAGGAGAACCCTTCAGGTTCAAATCCGCCTTCTCACCCCCCATGAGGGCGGTCAGCTCGTCATGTACGATCTTTACCATGAGTTGCCCAGGCGACACCGAGGTCAGTATCTTTTGACCCAGGGCTTTCTCTTTCACCTCATCGGTGAACTGACGGGCGATCTTATAGCTGACATCAGCATCCAGAAGGGCTTTTCTCACATCTTTCAGCGTTTCCGCCACATTGATTTCGGTAATATAGCCTTGTCCCTTCAGCATCCTGAAAGCCCTGTCGAGCCGCTCACTCAAATTCTCAAACATCCTGATGATTCCTGTTAATCTTTAAGGGGGCAAAATTAATAAATTTTGCCGATAGTGACGCCCCTCATTTCACTTGAAACAATTTGATTTTAAATTTCTTGTTATTGTCAAATATTTTAATAACTTGCAAGGTCATTTAATCATGTCTTACTAAATTCAATCATGTATGAAAAGGTTTACTATTATGATGATGATCTGCCTGGTATCATCGTTCATTTTTGCACAGGGATCTTCCGTCAGGATCAAACGGGAGGCATCATCAGGTGCCACACATCCCTCACTCTCAATGGGTTCTTTAAACAGAACCACCCATCAGGCAAAAGGGGGCAGGGCTACGGCTTATGCCATCGATTTCGAGGACGAAGAGGACTGGACCTTCGATTTCAGCCCATGGACCGTCAATGATGTTGACGGATTAGACACTTACGGGTTCGAAGGCATTGATTTTCCGAATGAGTATGATCCTATGGCTTATATCGTCTTTAACCCGGCCACTACCGTACCTCCCATGACGTCCGATCCCGAGATTCAACCCCATTCGGGCGATCGTTTTGGAGCCTGTATGGCTTCCGTACCCAGCGGGAACCAGGGTAATGACGACTGGCTGATGACCCCTTATATCGCATTGGGAGATAATCCCTCCATCAATTTCTGGGCTAAATCATACACCGATCAATATGGGCTTGAAAAGTTCAAATTGGGTGTATCCACAACTACCAACGACCCGGACGACTTTACGATCATTTCGGGAGCCACACCGGTCTCAGCGCCCACCGACTGGACAGAGTACACTTACAGCCTCACCAATTATGCCAATACAAGCGTTTACATTGGCATCGAATGCGTGTCTTTTGATGCCTTTGTGTTCATGCTCGACGATATTGAAGTCACCGGGGGTGGCGTTTCAGATCCCGACATCTCGGTCAATCCATCCTCACTGGAAGAAAACCTTGAACCGGATGCCACCTCCACTCAGACCTTGACAGTCATCAACAACGGTGGATCCGATCTGACTTACAGTGTGACCATTCAGTATCCGACACGTCCTGATTCCTGGCTGACGGTCGTACCGGACGCAGGCACTGTCCCGGCTTACAATCAGGAAGACCTCACTGTGGCTTTTGACGCTACGGGTCTGGCTGAAGGCACTTACCTGGCCGATATCATCATCGACAGCAATGATCCCGACGAACCCACGGTCACCGTTCCTGTGACACTGACCGTGGAAATAGTCGGACCGACACTCTGGCCGCCGAATAACCTGCAGGCCGAAGTGAACGACTATGATGTCATGCTGACATGGGAAGAGCCGGGGTTTCAAGGTGCCTGGATCCATTGGGATAGCGGTGAAAACAATGATGGCATTGGTCTGACGAATGGCGGAACCTTCTATGCCGCAGCCCGTTTTGGACCTGATCAACTGACGGACTATGACGGCATGTCTTTGACAAAGATAGCCATTTACCCCAGGGGGAGTTCCACTGCCACGTACACACTTAAAGTATGGATCGGTGCCAATGCGGGTACGCAACTCCTCACACAGCCCGTATTACCCGTCAGTAATCAGTGGAACGAATTTGATCTGAGCACACCCGTGGTCATCGACGCCACAGAGGAGTTATGGATAGGCTATTCAATCACCCATGACGCCGGTGATTATCCTGCCGGTTGCGATGAAGGGCCCGCTATTGTGGGATATGGCGACATGATCTCTGTTGATGCCTCCACGTGGTATGACCTGGTTGAACTAAATCCGGATCTGGACTATAACTGGAACATACAGGGATTTATCACCACTGCAAAGGGATTTACAAGCCCGCTGAACCATACCCAGGCATCAGGCACAGCCCCATGGCAGACACGACAGACTCTCCTGGGTTACAACGTCTATCGTGATGAGGTCATGATCAACACATCCACTGTCACCGACCTCTTTTACCTGGATCCCGGTCTTGAAACAGGTACCTATTCCTATACGGTCACCGCCTTGTATGACGAAGGTGAATCCGAGCCTGCCGGACCCGTGGAAGTGGTCATCACCGGACCGTCATGCGATCCGGTCAACGACCTGACGGCGTATAACGAACCCGGCACACCCGATGTGCACCTCTCCTGGAGCCCCCCCGGAACTCAACCCACCTGGATACACTGGGATGATGGAACGAATAACGACGGCATTGGCCTCACTAATGGCGGATTCTTTTATGTCGCTGCCCGTTTCGACCAGGACCAGCTGGCCGATTATGACGGTATGTCACTGACAAAGGTCGCCTTATACCCTCTCGGTTACAATACCACTTATACCCTTAAGGTATGGATAGGGGCCAATGCGGGGACTCTCGTCATCAACCAGCCGCTGACCACCCTGTTATTTGAACAGTGGAACGAGATTGAGCTCTCGACGCCCGTTCTGATCGATGCGTCGCAGGAGCTGTGGATAGGCTATTCCTGCGATCAGCCCGCGGATGATTACCCGGCCGGTTGTGATGCCGGACCGGCCGTATTGGAATACGGTGACCTGATCTCCATGGACGGCACTGCATGGGATGACCTGGCTGATTATGGGTTAAGCTATAACTGGAACCTGCAAGGCTATCTGGATATAGTCACAGGTGAGAAGGACATGACCGTTCCCCTTGTACATAATTCCTTTAAGCCGACCGGTAAAGCATTGTCTGACATCATGATCCGGCGTGGCATGTTCAAACCGGGGTCATCATTTATACCATATTCCTCCGATCGCGCACTGATCGGTTATAATGTGTACCGTGACGGTTCACTGTTGACACCGGAACCCATCACCGATCTTTACTATGATGACCTGGGACTGGCCGTGGGCACGTATGAATATTGTGTCACGGCTCAGTATGACGAATGTGAATCGGATCCGGTGTGTGTCAGTGTCGACATCACCGAGCCGCCCTGCGATCCCGTCACCAACCTGGTCATCGAAAACGAACCCGGCAGCCCCGATGTCACTGTCACCTGGAGCCCGCCGGGATCGGCATGGATACATTGGGATGACGGAACGAATTATGACGGCATCGGACTGACCGGCGGCGGTTTCTATTATGTCGCGGCACGCTTCGGTCCCGACCAGCTGGCCGATTATGACGGCATGTCCCTCACCACCGTGGCTCTGTTCCCGATGGGACCCAATACCACATACACCCTCAAGGTGTGGGTGGGAGCCAATGCCGGCACCCTCGTCGTCGACGAGCCTCTCCCCACCCTTATGTTCAATGTATGGAATCAGGTTGGACTGACAACACCCGTTCCAATCGATGCCTCACAGGAACTGTGGATAGGTTATAGCTGTGATCAGCCTGCAGATGATTACCCGGCAGGCTGTGACGCCGGACCGGCCGTACTGGAATATGGCGATCTGATCTCCATGGACGGCACCTCATGGGATGACCTGGCCGACTATGGCCTGAGCTATAACTGGAATATACAGGGATTACTCGAGATAGTAACGGATGGCAGAGCCCTTGCTGAGACACTTATCCCCCTGCCTTCCAGCCGGCCGCTAAATGAAACGGCACCGGCCGGTCATATTGCACAGGGACACCTCACAACCGGAGGGAACACAGTATTCAATCCCGGCACCCGCGACCTGATCGGGTATAATGTTTACCGTGACGGCAATCTGATGACCGAAAACCCGATCACCGAGCTTATTTACGAGGATCTGGGTCTGCCTAACGGCACCTATGAATATTGCATAACCGCCGTATATGATTACTGTGAGTCGGATCCGGTGTGCGGCACGGTCGATATCACGGTCGGAATAAATGACCGCCGGATGAACGACGTGGCCATTTACCCCAATCCGGCATCAGGATATCTTTATATCCGCACATCCGGATTGATGGAGTCGGTGACCATAGTCAACTACTCAGGACAAACAGTTTATTCCGGCGAGAATGTCAAGGCTGCCCATCTGGCGATACCTGTATCTTCATTCACACCCGGACTTTATTTTGTTCAGGTCCGGACCGGATCAGGGATAATAACAAAGAAAACAGCTGTCAGATAATAAAATAAAGAGAAAGGGCTGCCGGACGGCAGCCCTTTCTCTTTATTCCACTTTGACCTTATACATGAGCCGTATTTCCCGTGCTGAGGTGGCCAGCATGATGTTATAATCACCCGGCTCCACCACCCACCGGTTTTCCTTGTCATAATATTCAGAAAAAGCGTCTTCGTGAAGCAGGAAGTGGACCGTCCTGCTTTCACCCACAGGTACCTCGACCTTGCAAAAGCTTTTCAACTCCTTATCAGGACGGTCAATATCGCTTCCTATATGGTGGATATACACCTGAAGAACCTGCTTACCCTTGACGTACCCGATGTTTTTTATCTCCGCACTCACCGAAAATTCATTCTTTCCTGTTTTTTCAACGGCTAAATTTGAGTACAGGAACCTGGTGTATGACAATCCGTAGCCAAAGGGGTAAAGGCAATTCAGATGCTGTTTATCCAGATACCGGTAGCCGGTATAGATTCCTTCTTTGTAATCTGCCACGAGGCCGGTATCCCTGTACCCATCCATGGCGGGTGAGTCGTTCCTGCTGCCGATGTATGAGAAAGGCATCTTGCCGCAGGGATTGAATTTACCCAGCAGCACCTCGGCGATGGCTCTTCCGCCTTCCTCTCCGCCGTACCACGCCTGAACGATAGCCGCCGCCAGACGGTTCCAGGCATTGATGTTAACGGGCGAGCCTGTCTGCAACACCACCACCGTATTGGGATTGGCAGAGGCGACAGCCATCACCAGCACGTCCTGCTGCGGCATGTTAAGATGATCACGGTCGAAGCCTTCACTCTCGAAGTGGTCCGACAAACCGGCAAAAACAATCACCGCATCGGCTTCTTTGGCTATCCTGACAGCCTCCTCTATCGGATGGTAGCCGGGGATATTCCATCCCAGCTTGACCTGTGAATAGCCACCGTTAAAATGATACTCCACAGCCATATCATAAGCCCGTCCTGCCGACAGTTTCACCTCACCGGAGGTGATCGCCGCCTTGTCACCATTATCCTGGGCATCGATGATCAGTTGATTATCGACAAATACCTTTATACTGCCGTTATTCAGGGCATGAAAAACATAGGTGCCGCCGGCCGGTGGAAGCACTTTACCTTTCCATTTAACGGAAAAAGCATTGCGGTCGTCCGGCCGGTGAAAGAGCGGCGAAGGACCGTCATAACCCCAGTTGAAGCTGATCGTGCTGTCAATCCTGTTCAGTATGGGTGCTTCGCTGACACGGTTATAGGAATAATAGGATCCCTCCAGGCCACGACGACCGTCGCCGGTGCGCAGATATTTTGTTTCAACCGGTATAATATCACCCTTTTCTGCCACCCCAGGTGAGACCACGATGTCAATCTGATCGCTCAGAAATTTCTTCAGAGCCTGCAGTGGTGTCACGGAATACAGGGGTGTCACACGCGAACTGCCGCCACCGCCGGTACGGGGCTCCACAGCGCCCGCACCGATGAGAGCCAGCTTCCTGATCTTATTCATGTTCAGGGGCAGCATCTCACGGTCATTTTTCAGGAGAACGATGCTGTTCAGCGCCGCTTCATGAGCCAGCTGTCTTTGTTCATCGCGGTATATCACCGTCGTATCTTCCTGAACAGGCGTATCGAAAGCTCCTGACTGAAAAAGAGCCCTCAGTAACCTCCGCACCTTGTCGTCAATCACCTGCTCACTGACCTCGCCCCTCTTCACAGCTTCACGAAGCGAATCCCCGAAATGATCACCGTAGGGCATTTCCATATCCAGACCGGCATTGGCGGCCGCCACGGTATGATAGGTGGCACCCCAGTCGGAAACAACGAAGCCCTTGAAACCCCACTCTTCTTTCAGCACATGGTTCAGCAGGTAATTGTTCTCGGT